>Ga0316601_100001873_pt1 | contig 10562 bp, 10 predicted proteins | sample OWC_soil_day5_no_FD_207663 | JGI IMG/M metagenome (GOLD analysis project Ga0316601, IMG submission 207663) | Wetland soil microbial communities from Old Woman Creek delta, Ohio, United States - OWC_soil_day5_noCT | ecosystem: Environmental > Terrestrial > Soil > Wetlands | place: USA: Ohio...
GGCACGTAGTAGGTCCGGAAGAACTGCGCGACGTCGGCGACGGTCGCGGCCTTGAGGTCCGCCGGGTAGCCGATCGTCGACCAGTGGTAGCCGTGATCCTTGGGCCACAGCGCCTCCTGGATCAGCAGCGACGACATCCCGTACGGCTGGTTCTCGTAGCTCTGGCGGCGCTCGTTGAGCACGACGTCGCGCTGGTTATCGAGCTTGGGGTTGTCGAACGTGTCGAGCAGGCCGGCGAGGCGATCCGACTCCATCCACAGCATCTGCTCGAGGAAGTTCGAGCCGGCGACGTTCTGGTACACGGTCATGTCGCTCGACGTGAACGCGTTCGACCAGCCGCCCGCCGCTTCGAGGAGCCGATCCATCAGGCCGTCGGGCAGGTGCTTCGAGCCCTTGAACATCAGGTGCTCGAACAGGTGCGCGAACCCCGTGCGCTTCGCGACCTCGTCCTTGGATCCGACCTTGAACCACAGCACCTCGTAGACGGTCGGCGCCTTCGGATCCTCGATCACGTAGACCTGGAGGCCGTTGGCCAGCGCGAACTTCTGATACGCGATCTTCGGCTCCTCGGCGTACGCGGGCAGCGCGAACGCGACGAGCAGCAGCAGCAACGTCAGCAGGCGTTTCATGGGGCGGACACTAGCGCACGTTCGCCCGGGGAACACGCACGCGTACCGTCAGCGGCTGACAGGGCCCGCGAACGCAGCGGGCCCCGTGCGTCCGGCACGGAGCCCCAGGGTGTCGCAGCCCGTGGTCGTGCGCGCTAGTTCCCGAGCTTGAAGCCGCCCTTGACCTCGCCCTTCACCTTGAGGGTCGGCGCCTTGATCTTGATCTCGGGGGCCTTGATCCGGATGTCCGCCTTGGCCTTGAGATCCGCCTTGGCCTTGAGGTCGGCCCGGGCCTTCGCCTCGGCGTCGATCGCGGCGTCGCGGTGATCGCGGACGTTGACGTCGACCTTGCCGCGAACGTCGGGAACGACGACCTTCACCTGGCCGCGAACGTCGGGTGCATCGACGCGGACCTTCGCGCCCGCCCCGACCTTCCAGCTCGCCCGCGCCTTCGCGCCGGCATCGAAGTCGGGCGCGCCGATCCTGATCTTCATGCCGACCGGGACCTTCCAGCGGGCGCGGAGGGTGGCGCGCGGCTCGGGCGCGGCGACCTGGAGGCGGCTGTCGTAGCGACCACGAAGGTCACCACCGACGAGGACCTTGGCCTTGAGCGTCGGCGGGCGCACGTACCAGCCGACGTTCGCGCGCATCGGCGCGGGTGCGAGCTTCACGTTCGCGCGCCAGTTCATCGCCGGCGCGGAGATCCAGACCGGGCGCGCCGACGCCGTGTACGTGAGGTCCGGCGCGAGCCAGATCTTGGTCTTGACGCGGGCGCGCACGCGCGCGGGCTCGATCGCCGGTGCCTCGACGGTGGCGTAGAACGCGGGCACTGTCACACCGACGAGGTGCGCGTGGACGCGACCGCGCGGGTGGTGGACGTAGTACTGGAGGCGCAGCGGCTCGAGGTAACCAGTCGCGGTGACCTCGTAACGCTTCGGCCACAGCACCGCGGCATCGACGCGCGGCGCGGCGACCTCCCACTGCACCTTCACGGTGTCGGGGTGCCGGACATAGAGGTCGAAGGCGAGCGTCGCGTGCGACGCGTATGCCCAGGTCAGCGCGTCGAGCCGGCCCGCGAGGTTGAACGAGGCGTCGATCGTCGCGGCCCCGTCGGGGAGGCTCGCCTGATAGGTCGCGGTGTCGCCCTTGTCGGCGCTCACCGAGGCGGTCGCCTCGAACGTCGCGACGGCGTCGGCGGCCGCATCGAGATCCGCGTATGCCTCGATCAGCGCCTTCTCGAGGTCGGCCATCGCCGCGGCGTGTGCATCCACGGTCGCGGTGAGCTCGATCTTCGCATCGGCCTCGTCGCGCCACAGGCCCCAGTCATCCACGGGCCACGGCGCGGCGGAGCCGACGGAGCCGTTCGCCTCGATGATCGCGACCGCACCGCCGTCGACCACCAGGGGCTCGGCATCGAACGCGGACAGGCCGAACACGTCGACCGCGCCCGCCTCGACACCGATGCGGACCTGGCCCGAGGCGGCCACGCCGATGCCGTAGACCGTGCCGCGCGTGACCACGACGCCCGCGGGCGTGTAGACGTGGAACGCGCCCTCACCCGGCGCGCGCGCGGTGACGGTGAAGCGCGCGAGGCCCGCGAGGACCGCGGCACCCGACGCCGGATCGGCGGTGCTCTCGCGGCTCGAGATCGCGATCGTCGAGACCTCGGCGACCTCGATCACGCTCTCGTCGGCGAGCACGACCGTCGCGGTCGCCGCGTCGCCGGTGCGGAGCTGATCGCCGGGATAGAGCCTGGTGTCGTCCTTCGCGGCGGCGAACGTCGGCTCGCCGACGCGGCGGACCTCGAGGGTCCCCTTGGCCGCGGTCACGACCGCCGCGGGGCCTTCCTTGTCGTCGCGCTGGACGCCACCGGCGGTGACACCCGCGGGCGATGCCACGGCTCCGGCGGCTGGCTTGGCGCCGTCCTTGGTCGCTGGCTCCGTGCCCTTCGGCGCGCTCGGTTCCTGCTTGGGATCACCGCCCTTCTTGCACGCACCCGAAACCAGCGCACCCAGCAAGATCGTCATCGCAACAAGTCGACGCATACAGAGCCTCTTTTCGTCGCCGAGGATGCCGACTCCTGCCGGTGAGCGCCAGGCGCGGCCGGTGAGGGCGCGGTTAGCCGACGCGACCTGGCACCAGGGTTCACACGCTTGGAGGTGTGGCGCTCGCGCACGGCGACGGTACACTTCCATCATGAGCACGGCTGATCTCCGCCCCGACCGCCCCGAGCTGGCGTCGGACACCCGCCGGATGAGCGAGGCCGAACGCCTCGACGATCCGACGCAGGTCAGCGGCCGGATGTTCTGGATCGCGCTGGTCCTGATCGTCGCCGCGATCGCCGTGTTCCTCGTGGTGCGCTGACCGTGCCGGCAACGCCGTTCGAGCTGCTCGGCGGGGAGGCCACGATCCGCTCGCTCGTCGAGCGGTTCTACGACGTGATGAGCGATCGCGAGCCGGTGCTCGCGCGCTTGCACCCGTGCGACCCCGATGGCCGCGTCGCCCGCGTGCCGCGCGATCGGTTCGCGCTGTTCCTGATCGGCTGGCTCGGCGGCCCCGACGACTACGTCGCGCAGCATGGCCACCCGCGACTGCGGATGCGCCACGGCCGCGTCCGCGTGGACCTCGCGATGCGCGATGCGTGGCTGCGCTGCATGACCGCCGCGATGGATGACGAGCAGATCGGCGCCGAGGTCCGCACCTTCCTCGACGCACGGTTCGCCGAGGTCGCCGACTTCCTGCGCAACGCCCCCGACTGAGCTACGGTGCGCGCATGGATGCGCGGATCGACGAGGTGATCGAGGCGTGGTTCGGCGCGGGCCCGGCGCCGACGGAGGAGACCTTCCAGCGCTGGTTCACCAAGGACCCGGCGTTCGACGACGAGCTGCGCGCGAAGTTCGGCTCGCTGCACGCGGACGCCGCCGCCGGCACGCTCGATCGCTGGCGCCAGACCGCGCGCGGCGAGCTCGCGCTGATCATCTTGCTCGATCAGCTGTCGCGGAACCTGTTCCGTGACGATCGCCGCGCGTTCGCGACCGATGACGTCGCGCTCTCGCTCGCCCGCGATCTGCTCGGCAGCGGCCGGATCCGCGACCTTACCGTCTACCAGCGGATGGTCGCGCTGCTGCCGTTCGAGCACGCGGAGGACCGCGAGGCACAGGCCGAGGGCGTCGCCGCGTTCTCGACGCTCGTCGACGAGGCCCGCGTCAGCGACCCCGCCGCGGTCGAGATGCTCACCGGCGCGCTGTCGTACGCGGAGAAGCACCGCGACATCATCGAGAAGTTCGGCCGGTTCCCGCACCGTAACGGAGTGCTCGGCCGGACGTCGAGCGCCCTGGAGCTCGCGTTCCTCGCGACGCCGGGCTCGGGCTTCTAGCTACGGAACCGTCGTCGGCTCGGTCGCGACGCCCCAGATCTGATCGCGGTCTTCGTCGAGCGAGAAGTCGGTGACGTCGAAGTCGACGCCGAGGGCGCCGACCTTCGCGGTCAGGGTCCCGCTCGTCGGCAACGCGACGAGCGACGGCACGTCGACCGCCGCGGTCGAGTCGAAGATCGAGATCTCGAGGAGCTCCGCCGCCGACCCGTCGGACCACGTGATGTTGTGGCCCTTCGCGCCCGCCGACGGCGTGAACGAGGCGGTCGTCCGCGTGACGGAGACCCCGGTGGGCGGCACCAGCCACGTGCCCGCCGCCAGCGTCGTCGCCGTGAGGCCCCGGCGCAGGAGGATGCTCTGCGCACCCGCATCGCCCGACGCGGTCTGCGCGACGGCGGTCAACCGGTAGGTGGCCGCCACGTCGAACACGCTCGGCTTGGGCGCGAGCAGCATCGTGTCGACGGTCTGCAGGAACAGCGGGAGCTGGACGACCTCGCCACTGCTGGTCTCGATCCCGACGAACGACGAGGTCTCGGTCAGGGCCGCCGGCGGCGTGCCGAGATCGACCGTGACGTTCTGGAGATTCCCCGCCTCGACCTGGTCGAGCACGAACCCCATCTGGTTGATGCCGGCCTCGACGACGACGCCGGCCTTGTACGCCCAGCCGATGATCGTCTGGGTGTCGTCGTTGGGATCGGCGAGCGTACCCTTCGAGTCGCGATCGAGGATCGCCGCGAGGATGGTGACGGTGCCGGTGCGACTCGCGAGCCGCCAGTTGCACGGGGTGCCCACGCACACGTTCATGTTCGTCGGCGTGTCGATACTGTTCGCGTCGTCGCCAAGATCGTCGACGTGCGAGTACAGGACGATCGCGGCCTTCAGGTGCTGTGCGGGGACGGTGATCTGATCCCAGCCCGCGATCGTCCCGGCGAGCGTGGCCTGCGGCGGCGCGGTGGTTCCGCCCGCCTCCACGGGGATCGTGACGTTGGCGCCGTTGACGCCGACCCACGCCGTCGAGCGATAGCCCGTGACCTTGACCGCGATGGTCTGCTTGCCCGAGAGGTCGCCGAACACGGCGAGACCCTTCTCGTTCGTGGTCTTCTCGGTGTCGCCGACGCGGACCGTGGCGTTGCCGATCGGCGCGTCGGTCTGGGTGTCGATCACGTGAACGTTCAGTGTCCCGTCGATCTCGCCGTCGCCGACCCCGCCTCCGGGGATCACGCGCGGATCGACCTCATTGCTGCACGCCGCGAGACCTAGGATCAGACCGAGCTGGATCAAACGCATGGACCCTCCTGCGCCGAGGATCATACGTGGCGCACGCCGGGCACCGCCAGAAACTGCGCTCCGCGTGACGCTGCGCACGGGTGAGCGATCACAGGTGCGTGAGCAGGCCGTGCATCCGTGCCCGACGGACCTGGTCCCACACACCCTTGAGCGTGTTGCGCGGCGTGGTCACGAACCGCTCCGCGTGAAACGCGTTGTAGAGCAGGCGGCGACCATCCTCGCGCTCGGCCAGCGTCAGGATCGCGTTGCCGAACAACCGGTGCTCGGGCTTCGAGATCAGACCGTGCCCGACGATCAGGTCGTTCGGGATCGGCCCGGTCAGGCCGAGGACGCGCACCTTGCGCTCGGGCGCGACGTCGACGAACCCCGCGCGCCGCACGCGCTCGCCCTCGGGAGGACGCTGCGCGTACGTCGCGCCTGCATCGGCACGCCCGTCGAACACCGCGCGCACGACCTCGGCGTGCGAACGCAGGAACAGCTCGCGCCCGAAGAAGTTGTCCGGATCGAGGCCCTGCGCCGCGATCGCCAGGCGCGGGTAGAGGTAGCCCGCCGCCGAGGTTCGATCGACCCACGCGATCGTCTTGCCGCGCAGCGCCTCGATCGTCCTGAGCGAGCGCTGGCCATCGACGAACAGCGCACCGCAGTATTCGGTGCTGCCATCGCGCTCGGCCGAGAGCAGCGGGCGGAGCTGGATGTGCTCGCCCGACAGGACGAGCAGCGCCGGCGACATCCACGCGTACTGCACGCGGTCCTTCTCGAGCTCGGACGTCAGCTCGGTGTAGGTGGCTGGATGGATGCAGTTCACCGTCGCATCGAGCAGCACGCCGAGGGCGGCGCACAGCTCGACGAGAGCCGCACGGCTGTCTCCCGGCGTGGCCGAGGGGACCACGGCGAGCGTGATCGACGGCATTCGACTCAGTCTACACCCTCGGCGGTGCGGGTGCGGTAAACAGGATGCGGTGGACGCCGCAGTAGATCCGGAACCGCAGCCGCGAGCGATGTGCCCGCGGTGCCGGCGCCCGCTGACGGTGTGTTACTGCGCCTCGCTCCCACGCCTCGACACGCGCACCCGCATCGTCATCCTCCAGCACCCGCGCGAGCGCGACATGCCGATCGGCACCGCGCGGATGGCGAGCCTCTGCCTCCCGCAGGCGAAGCTCCACGTCGGCGTGCGGTGGACCGACAGCGCACCGCTCGCCCACGCACTCGGCGATCCGGCGTACCCGCCGATCCTGCTCTACCCCGGGCCCGGCGCGAAGGACATCCTCCGCGAGCCGCCGGTCGGCCCGGTCACGCTCGTCGTCGTCGACGGGACGTGGTCGCAGGCGAAGTCCGTCGTGCGCGATAACCCGCTGCTCCAGGCCCTGCCACGCTACGCGTTCGACACCCCGGAGCCCTCGCAGTACCGGATCCGCAGGGAGCCGCGCGCCGAGTACGTCTCGACGATCGAGGCCCTGATGTACGTGCTCGGTGCGCTCGAGGGTCAGCCCGAGCGCTTCCGCGCGCTGCTCGATCCGCTCAACGCGATGGTCGATGCGCAGCTCGCGTGCCAGGCGGCCCACCCGCGCAAGCGCCCGCGCCACCCGCGCGGCCCGCGCCCGCCGCGCCGTCCGCTGCCCGATGCGGTGATGGATCGCTTCGCCGATCTCGTCTGCCTCGTCGGCGAGGCGAACGCGTGGCCCTATCACGCCACCGGCGAAGGCATGCGCGACGAGCTCGTCCACGTCGTCGCCCACCGCCCGGCGAGTGGCGACACCTTCGCGCGGATCGCGGCGCCCGAGCGCGAGCTATCCCCGACGACCTGCTTCCACACCGGCCTCGCCGAGGACCAGCTCGCGGCCGGCACACCGCGCGCCGACGTGCTCGCGCAGCTCGCGGCCTTCCTGCGCCCGACCGACATCGTGTGCACCTGGGGCCACTACGGCCCGTCGCTCGTCACCGACGCCGGCGGCACCCTGCCCGCCGAGCGGATCGATCTCCGCGCCGCGGCGCAGCGGTTCACGCACAAGAAGCTCGGCAGCCTCGACGACTACGCCCGATCGCTCGGCCCGATCGGACCGTTACTCGCCGACGGCCGCGCCGGCCTCCGCCTCGCGATGCTCGCGCACATCGTCACGACCTGGCGCGCCCTCTAGCTCGACGGTGTGCACGCCCTCTCTTGGTGTCCGCGGGTGGGTGATACGCCGGTGGGTAGCCGCGCCCGGGAGTCATCGCGATCTGAGCGAAAGAGGGGCCAGCCCGAGGCCGGGCGAGTGCGCGCGGACCATCCCTGCCGCGAAGCGACGCGGTGAAACGGAGCGGCGAAGCGAGCACCCGATCAGTTCGCGACGCCGTAGTAGCGCTCGAACCGCCGCATCTGGTCCTCGATCTGCTGCACCCGACTCGACATCCGGCACGGCGGCGACTCGTCCCGCCTCGACGCACAATCCGCATCGGCGCGCGTGTACTTGAGGTTCGCGCGCGTGACCTCGAGATCGCGTCGCGCCGCCTGGAGCTGCGCCTCGAGCTGCCGGTACTCGCGGTCCTTCTCGAGCTGCTTGCACGCCTTGATCTGCGCCTTGTTCGACTTCACGACCAGCTCGGCCTCGGCGAGCAAGGCGCGACCGGGCGCACTCTCCATGCCGTCGAGATCGATCCGCTCGTGGTTCTCGAGCGCGAGCGTGACTGCGGCGAGGTCCTGCTCGAGCACGCACGCGGCCTTGGCCTCGGCGTCGCTGCGGATCCGCGCGACGGCGCGCTCGACCTCGCGTAGCCGCCTGGACACGAGGTCACCGGTCCTGGCGACCTGCGCGCGGACCTCCTTGAGCTGCATCGCGAACGGCGACGACCGCGAGAGCTTGTCGGGCGTGACGCCGGTGCGGAGCTGACCGACGAGGCGGTTCTCCCACGCGCGCATCCGCGACTCGTCCTTGCTCTGCGGCTCTTTCCACGCCAGCGGTGCGGGCTTGTGACCGCAGGTGACGTCGTACCCGACCCGACCGTCCTGGTCGCTGACGTCGCACATGCACGTGACCGCGGCGAGCAGGTGGTCGGCCTCGGTGCGCCAGTGCGTGGTCGCGACGCGCGTCATCCGGGCTTCGGTGATCGACATCGGGCAATCGACGCCGATCTCCGACGCCTCGAGCCAGAGCCGGACGTCCGGCGAGTACGGCGACGACACGTTCATGGCCTGTCCGGAGCGGTTCCCCGTGGCCTTGGCTCCCTGAGCAGCACATCCAGCGACGACGGCGGCGATGAGCACGAAGCGCATGGGCGTGCACGTGTAGCCAACCGGCCTGAGCGAATCAACAGCTTTGTTGTGACGGTCCCGCATCGAGGGGTCCGGACGGACGCTCCCGGCAACCAGTCGCACGCTCAGGTGGAGTGGATCGCGGAACGCGCCTTGGCGGCCCGCCGCTTCGACAGCTCGACCCCGATCGCATCGAGGCCGTGGGCGTTGGCGGCCGCGAGCGCGCTGCCCTGCCCGCAGAACGGGTCGACGACGACGCGCGCCCCGGTCGTGCCGATGAACCGGATCGCGACCTCGCACGCGGCCGCGCCCATCGCGCGCGACCAGCTCATCGCCCCCAGCGCCGGCAGGACATCGGGGGTCGACGCCCCCGGCGCGAGCCGGCGCTCGCGACTCACGCACACGAGGTGGGCATAGGCGGGACGCCCGAACGTCGTCGTCCCCGGCGGCACGCGACATACGATCTTGTGAAACAGAGCGTGACTGCCGGCCGCGTCGGCGCCGGTCATCACGAGGTGGCCCTTGTCGATCCATCGGCCGTCGTGTTTGACGTCGGTCTGGTAGAACACGGCGACCGCGTCATCGGCGACCGCGCGACACGCGAGCGCGACGGTCTCGACGAACCAGGTGCGCCACGCCGCGATGCCGAGGTCCGGCAGCTCGCTGTGGTCCGGCAACGACGTGAACACCGCGTGGTCGTCGGGCAGCCGGGTCGCGAGGAACGCGATCCCGTCGCCGTGGTGAACGACGCGCGTCGGACTCACTGGGGATCGACGACGAAGTGATCGTACTTGACGGGCTGGGCGGGCGGCGTCGTCCCGAGCGCGGTCAGCGCGGCATCGAGCTCGAGGACATTCGCCGCGGTGAGCTGCAGCACGTGCTCTGCCGGCTGATAGGTCGTGCCGTACGCGTAGTTCATCTTCGGCGTCGACGTCATCTCGACGTGCGCTCCGAGGACGTGCGCGATCGGGTGCGTCGCGACGAACTGCGCGAGCCGGCCGATGCTGATCCGGTACATCGTCCAGTCGTTGATGAACAGCAGGCCGGGATACAGCGTATCGCCGGTGAGGAGCAGGCCGGTCTGGCGATCGTAGATCGCGATGTGCGTCTGCTCGTGGCCGGGGATCGCGAGGACGTCGAGGACGCGGCCGCCGAGATCGATCGTGCCGGTGCCCATCGGCCACGTCGTGATCCCGAACGCGGCCTGGACGCTGGCGCGCGCGGTCCCCACGACGGTCGTGTTCGGCTGCCCGGAGAACCGCGCATCGCCGGCGATGTGATCACCGTGCGCGTGCGAGTGCGCGACGGTCAGCGCCCTGGTGCCGATCAGGCCGCGCACGGTGTCGCGCACCGTGACCGTGGTCGTCGCGCCGGTGTCGAGCACGAGCGCGCCCGTCGTGCCCTGGAGGACGTAGAGGAAAGGCGCCTCGAACGTCCGGCACTTGTTCTGCCGGATGATGTGCGTCGTCGCGTTGTAGGCGTGGACCTGGACCTCGGGGTCGGTGTTCGCGGCGCAGTTCGCCGAGCCGTGCATCCAGCTCACGGTCAGCGAGCCCGGCGTCAGCCCACCCGCCGGCGCATCCACGAGCAGCGGGGCGTCTCCGCCGCCACCGCCGGGAGCGTCGACCGCTCCGCCGCCACCGCCCGGGCTCTCGCCCACGCATCCGGCGAGCCCGACCACGGCGAGGATCCAGCGCATCGTCACCGAGGAAGCATCATCCATACCTCGGCGGCTGTGCGAGCCCCCGGCGTACAATCAACAACTTGGCGCCGCCTCGGCGGGGCGCCGGGCCCCTACGCGGACGCGAGCAGGCCCCGCTTGCGGAGCTTCTTGAGCTGGGACCGCAGCTCCTTGTCCTCGAGCTCCTCGCGCAGCCCGGGGCGACTGTCGAGGCACTGCTCCCAGGCCGCGGCCATGAACGCCTCGCTCGGCAGGCCGTACTTGGCCGCGAGCTGTGCCGCTTCGCCGAGCAGGCGCTCGACCTCCTTGGGCCACGACGCGCGGTCGGGCGCGTCTGCGAACGACTCGGGGTTCGACAGAGCAGAGTTGGTTTGCGACATGGAG
>Ga0316601_100001874_pt1 | contig 10561 bp, 6 predicted proteins | sample OWC_soil_day5_no_FD_207663 | JGI IMG/M metagenome (GOLD analysis project Ga0316601, IMG submission 207663) | Wetland soil microbial communities from Old Woman Creek delta, Ohio, United States - OWC_soil_day5_noCT | ecosystem: Environmental > Terrestrial > Soil > Wetlands | place: USA: Ohio...
TGAAGTCGCCCCGCACCTCGGCATCGAAACCACGACCGGCCCGCTCGGCCAGGGTCTCGCCAATGCCGTCGGCATGGCGCTAGCCGAGAAGCTGCTCGCTGCGACCTACAACCGCCTGGGCCACGAGATCGTCGACCACCACACCTGGGTGTTCCTGGGCGACGGCTGCCTCATGGAAGGCATCTCGCACGAAGCGTGCTCGCTGGCGGGTACGTTGCAGCTCGGCAAGCTCATCTGTTTCTACGACGACAACGGCATCTCCATCGATGGCGAAGTGGAGGGCTGGTTCACCGACGACACGCCGAAGCGCTTTGCCGCCTACGGCTGGCACGTCGTTCCCGATGTCGACGGGCACGATCCTGCCGCGATCGAAGCCGCCATCCAGGCCGCGAAGGCCGAGACGCGGCGTCCCTCGCTGATCTGCTGCAAGACCGTCATCGGCTGGGGCTCACCCAACAAGCAGGGAACCCACGGCGTGCACGGCGCCGCCCTCGGCGAGAGCGAAGTTGCCGCGTCCCGCGAGCACCTTGGATGGATCTCGGCCCCCTTCGTGGTGCCGGACGAAGTCCGCGCCGCCTGGGATGCGAAGGCGACGGGCGCCAGGGTCGAACAGGACTGGCAGCGACGCTTTGCTGCATATCGCGCTGCGTATCCGGAACCGGCCGCGGAATTCGAGCGGCGGGTCCGTGGCGAGCTGCCGGCAGACTGGCAGGCGAAGCTGCAGGAATTCGTCCGGGCCTCGATCGAAAAGCCCACGGCCGTTGCGACCCGGATCTCGTCGCAACAGGCGCTGCACGTGCTCGGTCCGGCGCTGCCGGAGCTCATCGGCGGGTCCGCCGATCTCACGTGGTCGAACAACACCGATTTCAAGGGCTACAAGCCCATCACGCCGCACGACGTGTCGGGCAACTACGTGCACTTCGGCGTCCGCGAGTTCGGCATGGCCGCGATCATGAACGGCCTCGCACTGCACGGCGGATTCATCCCGTACGGCGGCACCTTCCTCGTGTTCTCCGATTACGCGCGCAATGCCATGCGCATGGCGGCGCTGATGCGCCAGCGCGTCGTGTACGTGCTGACGCACGACTCGATCGGCCTCGGCGAGGATGGCCCGACACATCAACCCGTCGAGCACGTCGCGAGCCTGCGGCTCATCCCGAACATGCGCGTCTGGCGTCCTTGCGACACGGTCGAGACGGCGGCCGCCTGGGCGGACGGAGTCACCAACACGGGTGGACCGACCAGCCTGATCCTGTCCCGCCAGGCGTTGCCTGCCATGCCGCGCACCGCGCAGCAGGTCGACGCGATCGCGCGCGGCGGCTACGTGCTCGTCGACTGCGCAGGCGCGCCTGAGTGCGTGCTGATCGCGACGGGTTCGGAGGTCGCGCTTGCGATCGAAGCCGCCAAGGCACTGGCGGGCAAGGGCCGCCGCGTTCGCGTCGTGTCGATGCCGTGCACCAGCCTGTTCGACGCACAGGACGCCGCGTATCGTGCGAGCGTCCTGCCGGCGGGCGTGCGGCGCGTCGCGATCGAAGCGGGCGTGCGCGACAGCTGGTACCGCTACGTCGGCACGGAAGGCGCCGTCATCGGCATGGACTCGTTCGGTGCCTCGGCACCGGCCAAGAAACTGTTCGAGCACTTCGGGTTCACGGCGGCGAACGTCGTCGCGGTGGTCGAAGGGCTCGTCTGACTTTTCCTCTCAACGCATTCAGTTCCCGAAGGGAGACAGCAATGGCTATCAAGGTCGGCATCAACGGATTTGGACGCATCGGCCGCATGGTGTTTCGCGCGGCAGCCAGGGATTTCGCGGACGTCGAGATCGTCGGCATCAACGACCTGCTCGAGCCGGCTTATCTCGCCTACATGCTCAAGTACGACTCGGTGCACGGGCGCTTCAAGGGCGACATCGCCGTCGAGGGCAATACGCTGGTCGTCAATGGCCGCAAGATCCGCCTGACCGCGGTCAAGGACCCGGCCGAGCTCAAGTGGGGCGAGATCGGCGCCGACATCATCGTCGAGTCCACCGGCCTGTTCCTGACCAAGGAAACTGCCGAGAAACACCTCGCGGCGGGCGCGAAGAAAGTGATCCTGTCCGCGCCGTCCAAGGACGACACGCCGATGTTCGTCTATGGCGTGAACCATGCGAAGTACGCCGGCGAGAAGATCATCTCGAACGCGTCCTGCACGACGAACTGCCTCGCTCCGGTCGCGAAGGTCTTGAACGACACGTGGGGCATCAAGCGCGGCCTGATGACGACGGTGCACGCCGCAACGGCGACGCAGAAGACGGTCGACGGCCCGTCGAACAAGGACTGGCGCGGCGGTCGCGGCATCCTCGAGAACATCATCCCGTCGTCGACCGGCGCCGCGAAAGCCGTCGGCAAGGTCATCCCCGAGCTCAACAAGAAGCTCACGGGCATGGCGTTCCGCGTGCCGACGTCCGACGTCTCGGTCGTCGACCTCACCGTCGAGCTCAGCAAGCCGGCCAAGTACGAAGAGATCTGCGCCGCGATGAAGGCGGCATCGACCGGCGCGATGAAGGGCGTACTCGGCTACACGGACGAGAAGGTCGTCGCGACCGACTTCCGCGGCGAGAGCTGCACGTCGGAGTTCGATGCCGAGGCCGGTATCGCGCTCGACGACACGTTCGTCAAGGTCGTCTCGTGGTACGACAACGAGTGGGGTTATTCGAGCAAGGTGCTCGAAATGGCCCGCGTCATTGCCAAGTAACCTGCACCCAACGCAACGAACCCGGGAGAGAGCATGATCCGCGTTCTCCGCATGAGCGACCTCGACCTGGCCGGCAAGCGGGTCCTGATTCGCGAAGACCTCAACGTCCCCGTCCACAACGGCGTCGTCACCAGCGACGCGCGCATCCGCGCGTCGCTGCCGACGATCGTAGCCGCGCAGAAAGCCGGAGCGCGCGTCATGCTCATGTCGCACCTCGGCCGGCCCGAGGAAGGCGTGCCCGCCGAGGAGTTCTCCCTTGCGCCCGTGGCGGCGCGCCTGTCGGAACTGCTCGGACGCAAGGTTCGCTTCGAGCGTGAGTGGCTCGGTGGCGTGCAGTGCGAGCCGGGCGAGGTCGTCCTGCTCGAAAACGTCCGCTTCAACAAGGGCGAGAAGAAGAACAAGGACGAGCTCGCGCAGAAGATGGCGGCGCTCTGTGACATCTACGTGATGGATGCCTTCGCCACGGCGCACCGCGCCGAGGCGAGCACGCACGGCGTCGGCAAGTTCGCGCCGGTGGCGTGCGCGGGCCCGCTGCTGACCAACGAGCTCGAAGCGCTCGAGAAGGCACTGAGCAGCCCGAAGCGCCCGCTCGTGGCGATCGTCGCGGGCTCCAAGGTGTCCACCAAGCTGACGGTGCTCGAGAACCTCCTCGGCAGGGTGGACAAGCTGATCGTGGGCGGCGGCATCGCCAACACGTTCCTCGCGGCGGCCGGGCACCCGATCGGCAAGTCGCTGCACGAAGCTGAGATGATCGATACCGCGCGCACACTGCTGGAACGCTCGAAGGCCGCGGGTGTCGAAATCCCGCTGCCGACGGACGTCGTCGTCGCGAAGGAGTTCTCGGCGTCGGCCGAGGCCGACGTGAAGCTGGTCGCGCAGGTGGGAGCCGACGAGATGATCCTCGACATCGGACCGGACACGGCCGAACGCTTCGCCGGCGCGCTCAAGGGCGCCGGTACGGTCGTCTGGAACGGCCCGGTTGGCGTTTTCGAATTCGACCAGTTCGGCGAAGGCACGCGCGCGATCGCGCAGGCCGTCGCGCGCAGCCCGGCCTTCTCGATCGCGGGTGGTGGCGACACCATCGCGGCGATCGAAAAGTACGGGGTCGCCGAGGACATTTCATACATCTCGACGGCGGGCGGCGCGTTCCTCGAATTCCTCGAGGGCAAGAAGCTGCCGGCCGTCGAAATGCTCGAACAGCGCGCCGCCGGCTGACAGACGGCGCTCGTTCGCCAGGGAAAACGGATCATGCTCGGTCGCAGAACCAAGATCGTCGCAACGCTGGGGCCGGCAACCGACGCGCCCGGCGTTCTCGAAGAGGTCATACGCGGCGGGGCGGACGTCCTGCGGGTGAATTTCTCGCACGGCGAGCCGGGCGACCATGCTCGTCGCGTGCAGCGGGCGCGCGAGGCGGCCGCAAACGTCGGCAAGCACGTTGCGGTGCTCGGCGACCTGCAGGGCCCGAAGATCCGCATCGAACGCTTTGCCAGCGGGCGGGCGGTCCTGACAGAAGGCGCGCCCTTCACGCTGGACCCCGGCCTCGACCCACACGACGGCACGGACCTGACGGTCGGCATGACCTACCCCGACCTCGCCCGCGACGTCGTGCCCGGCGATGAACTGATCCTGGGCGACGGGCAGATCGAACTCAAGGTCACGGCGACCCGCGGCGCGAAGGTCGAATGTCGCGTCCTCACCGGTGGCGAACTCGGCGACCACAAAGGCATCAACCGTCGCGGCGGCGGGCTGTCGGCGAAGGCGCTCACCGACAAGGATCGCGAAGACGTGCAGCTCGCTGCGCAGCTCGACGTGGACTACCTCGCCGTGTCGTTCGTGCGGCAGGCCGCGGATATCGAGGAAGCACGCGCGCTGCTGACGGCGGCGGGCAGCGACGCCCGCATCGTCGCGAAGATCGAGCGCAGCGAGGCGATCCCGCGGCTCGATGAGATCGTGCGCGCGAGCGACGCAGTCATGGTCGCGCGCGGCGACCTCGGTATCGAGGTCGGCTACGCGGAGCTGACCGGCCTGCAGAAACACATCCTGCAGGTGGCGCGCAGACACGATCGCGTCACGATCACGGCGACGCAGATGATGGAGTCGATGATCCACAGCCCGGTGCCGACGCGAGCCGAGGTGTCGGACGTGGCGAACGCGGTGCTGGACGGCAGCGACGCCGTGATGCTTTCCGGCGAGTCGGCGGTCGGCAAGTACCCCGTGCGTGCCGTGGAAGCGATGGCCGAGGTCATCATCGGTGCCGAGAAGTACCAGATCGCAAGCAACCGCGGTGGCGAGCGCTTCGAAGGCAAGGTGACTGAGTTCGCCCACGCGATCGCGCACGCCGTCATGTACACGGCCAACCACATGGACGTCGAGGCCATCGTCGCGCTGACCGAATCGGGCTCGACCCCGCTGTGGATGTCGCGCATCCGTTCCGACATCCCGATCTTCGCGTTCACCCGGCACGAGCGCACGCGCCGGCGCGTGGCGCTCTACCGCGGCGTGTACCCGATCCCGTTCGACATCACGCACACCGACCCCGCCGAGCTCTACAGGTCGATCTCGCGTGAGCTGCTCGGTCGCGGGTTCGTCAAGCCCGGCGACGAAATCATCCTGACCCTCGGCGAGTTGTCGGGCGTGTCTGGTGCCACGAACACGATGAAGCTGCTGGAAGTGGCGGAATAAGAAAGGGGTCAGGGGGTAGGGGATAGGGGATAGTCGGAGCGCAGCCCGAGACGCCGTGCCGACCTGACACACCTGCCTTTACACTACGCATCGCACATGGCCGCCGAAGCGCCGCGACGCTCGATGCTGCATTCTGACTATCCCCTAACCCCTATCACCTGACCCCTTCCTCATGCGTTTCGTCCCACGGATCCTGGTCGGCCTCGTCGCGCTGCTGCTGCTGGTCGTGCTGGCAGGATACCTGGGCGTTCGCGGCAGCCTGCCGGGGCTCGACGGCGAACGTCAGGTCGCAGGCATCGAATCCGACGTCGTGATCGAGCGGGACGCGCTCGGCGCCGTGACCGTTACCGGCCACTCGCGCAACGACGTCGCCTTCGCCACGGGCTTCGCGCATGCGCAGGACCGGTTTTTCCAGATGGACCTGGCGCGTAGGATGTCTTCGGGGCGCTTGGCTGAACTGGTCGGCGATGCGGCGCTCGACACGGATGCGCGCCAGCGCCTGCACCAGTTCCGCCGGGTCGCAGGCGAAGTGTTCGCGCGGCTCGCCTCGCCCGAGCGAGCCTTGCTCGAATCGTATGCACGAGGCGCCAACGCCGGGCTCGAGTCGCTCCGCGTCCGGCCTTTCGAGTACCTGCTGCTCCGCCAGCGCCCCGAGCCCTGGCAGGCCGAGGATTCGCTGCTCGTCGTCTTCACGATGTACCTGCAGTTGAACGACAGCGAGGCCCGCGCTGACCGGCAGCGAGGACTGCTGGCTGCGACCTTGCCGCCCGACGTGTTCCGCTACGTGTATTCGGTGGCACCGGCCTGGGAGGCGCCGATCGATGGCGTGGTCATGGCGGCGGCGCCGATGCCGGGACCGGAATCCATGGACCTGCGGCGCACCGCCGGTGAATTTGCCCGACTCGCGGCGCTCGGTCGGCCGCAGACGGGGCATGAGAACAGCGCGATCGGCAGCAACAACTGGGCGGTGGCCGGCAGCCATACCAGGAGTGGCGCGGGACTCCTGGCGAACGACATGCACCTCGGGCTGGCGGTCCCCAACACGTGGTACCGGGTGCGCCTGCTGGTAGCGAGCGAGTCCCCCGGCGAGCATCGTGACCTGCTGGGCCTGACGCTGCCCGGGGCGCCGATCATGGTCGTCGGCAGCAACGGTCGCATGGCCTGGGGCTTCACGAACAGCTACGGCGACTGGAGCGACCTCGTGCGCGTCGATCTTTCGGCGGACGGTGCGCAGTATCGAAGCGCTGCGGGGTCGCGCCCGATCGAACGGACGGTCGAGACGGTACGCTCGAGCTCTGGCGCAACCCGCACAGTGACCGTCGAGAGGACGGAGTGGGGTCCGCTGCTTCCCGCTGCCGGGCCGGGCGACAAGTCTGTCTTCGCGCTCGCCTGGACGGCGCACGACCCGACCGCCACGAACCTCAACTGGACGCAACTGGAATCTGTCACCGATTGCTCGAGCGCGCTCGAGGTCGCGAACTCCGTGGGCGGCCCCGCGCAGAATTTCGTCTGTGCCGATGCGGCGGGCAGCATAGGCTGGACGCTGCTCGGGCGCATGCCGGTGCGCGGCTCGGGTTATGACCCGGCAGTGCCGTCCGACTGGACGCTGCCCGGCGCCGGCTGGCAGGGATGGCGCGATCCGGCGACCTATCCGCGGATGCTCAATCCTGCGACCGGACGAATCTGGACGGCCAACAATCGCGTCGTTGGCTCGGAGCGACTTGCGGCGATCGGCGATGGATCGCCAGACCGGGGGGCGCGCGCGCAGCAGATCCGCGACAGCCTGCTCGCGCTGCCCGCACGTGCCGCCACCGAGGAAGACATGCTGCGGATCCAGCTCGACGATCGCGCGCTGTTCCTCGTGCGGTGGCGCGACCTGCTGCTCGCGATCCTCGACGAGCCTGCGCTCGCAGGCAATGAACGCCGTGCCGCGATGCGCAAGCAGGTGGAGAACTGGGATCCCCGGGCCTCGACTGATGCGGTCGGTTACCGGCTCGTGCGGACCTTTCACGAGACGCTGGCGCGGGACGTATTCGACACGCTGACGTTGCCGGTGCGAAAGCTGCATCCGGACGTGGCCCTGAAGGTCCCTCGGGCATTCGAAGAGGCTGTCTGGGAACTCGCTACCCGTCAGCCCTCGCACCTGCTCGACCCGCGCTTTGCCGACTGGAAGTCGTTCCTGCTCCACGCGGTCGACCAGGCCGTTGGGGAGATCCAGCAGGACTGTGCCGACGTCACGTTCGCCACCTGCACGTGGGGTGAGGCGAACGCTTCACGCATCCAGCACCCGCTCAGTCGCGCGATACCGCTGTTGTCGCGCTGGCTCGACATGCCTCGTGAACCGATGGCGGGCGATCACGACATGCCGCGTGTGCACGCGCCCGGGTTCGGCGCATCACAGCGTTTCGCGATCTCGCCAGGGCGGGAAGCAGAGGCGTATTTCCACATGCCGGGTGGGCAGAGCGGCCACCCGCTCTCGCCCTTCTACAGCGCCGGCCACGAAGCGTGGGCGCACGGGGAACGGCTGCCGTTCCTGCCCGGGCCGTCGGAGCACACGCTGACCCTCCGTCGCATTCCGGCTACGCGCTGAAGCAGCCCGGCGCGGCTGCGGTAAGATCGGATCTGTCCCAGCCGTCCGTCCGATCCCTCAGCCCAGGCGCAGGAAGTCCTCGTGAGCCAAACCCGCAATCCGTCCGCCCCGTCTTCGAAGTTCGAAGGCACCGAGCGTTACGTCGCCACCGAAGACCTGATGATGGCGGTCAACGCCGCAGTCACGCTGGCCCGGCCATTGCTCGTGAAGGGCGAGCCTGGAACCGGCAAGACCCAGCTCGCGGAGGAGATCGCACGCGCGCTCGACAAGCCGCTCTACCGCTGGCACGTGAAATCGACGACCAAGGCGCAGCACGGCCTGTACGAGTACGACGCTGTCTCGCGCCTGCGCGACTCGCAGCTAGGCGACGCCAAGGTCCACGACATCGGCAACTACATCATTCCGGGACGGCTGTGGGAGGCGTTCCGCAGCGAGCGCCAGGCCGTGCTGCTGATCGACGAGATCGACAAGGCTGACATCGAGTTCCCCAACGACCTGCTGCTCGAGCTCGACCGCATGGAGTTCTACGTGCACGAGACGCGCGAACTGGTGCGCGCCGAGCGACGGCCGATCGTGATCATCACCAGCAACAACGAAAAGGAGCTGCCGGACGCCTTCCTGCGCCGCTGCTTCTTCCACTTCATCCGGTTCCCGGACGTCGAGACGATGACCCGAATCATCGGCGTGCACTACCCTGAGTTGAAGCGCGAGCTGCTGGCGGAAGCGCTCAATGCCTTCTACAAGCTGCGCGAAGTGCCGGGGCTGAAGAAGAAGCCTTCGACGTCGGAGCTGCTCGACTGGATCAAGCTGCTGCTCGCCGAGGACATTCCGCCGGAGGCGCTGCGCACCGATGATCCGCGCAAGAGCCTGCCGCCGCTCTACGGCGCGCTGCTCAAGAACGAGCAGGACGTGCACCTGTTCGAGCAGCTGATCTTCCTGCAGCGGCGTCAGTCGCGGCAGTGAGCGCAGCGCCCGTGGCGCAGCAGCAGTCGCAAGGACATCTCCGGTCGGGAAGTCCCGACCGGGTAGGGCCGCAGCGGCAGGCAGCGAAGGGATGCTGACGCGCTTCTTCTACACGCTGCGCGAAGCAGGCGTGCCGGCGTCGGTGACCGAATACCTGACGCTGCTCGAAGCGCTCAAGCAGGGTTGCGCGAACTACAGCGTCGACGACTTCTACTTCCTCGCGCGCGCTACGCTCGTGAAGGACGAGAAGCACTTCGACCGTTTCGACAAGGCGTTCGCGCAGCACTTCAAGGGCATCGAGCAGGCCTTCGACTTCCTGCAGCGCGAGTTGCCGGAGGAGTGGCTGCGCAAGCTGGCCGAGCGCCACTTCACGCCTGAAGAGATGGCGAAGATCGAGGCGCTCGGCGGCCTCGACAAGCTGCTCGAGACGCTCAAGCAGCGGCTCGAGGAACAGAAGGGCCGGCATGAAGGCGGCAACAAGTGGATCGGCACGGGCGGAACGTCGCCGTTCGGCCACGGAGGCTATAACCCGGAAGGCATCCGCATCGGCGGGCCGGGTGGGCAGAAGAAGGCGGTCAAGGTCTGGGAGCGGCGCGAGTTCCGCAACCTGGACGACGGCCTCGAACTCGGCACGCGCAACATCAAGGTCGCGTTGCGCAAGCTGCGCCGCTTCGCGCGCGAAGGCGCCGCCGACCAGTTCGACATCGACGGCACGATCTCGGCGACGGCGCGCAATGCGGGCCTGCTGGACCTCAGGTTCCAGCCCGAGCGCCACAACGCCTTGAAGATCCTGCTGTTCCTCGACGTCGGCGGCTCGATGGAGAGCCACGTCCGAGTGTGCGAAGAGCTCTTCTCGGCGGCGCGCAGCGAGTTCAAGCACCTGGAGTATTTCTACTTCCACAATTTCATCTACGAATCGGTGTGGAAGGACAGCCGCCGCCGCCACGGCGAGCGCACGTCGATGTTCGACATCCTGCGCAAGTACCCGCCGGACTATCGCGTGATCTTCGTGGGCGACGCGAGCATGAGCCCGTACGAGATCATGCAGCCGGGCGGCAGCATCGAGCACTGGAACGACGAGGCGGGTGCCGTGTGGATGCAGCGGCTCACGCAGCGCTTCCACCGCCACGCGTGGCTGAATCCGGAGCCCGAGGATCGCTGGGACTACATCCAGTCGATCGGCATCGCGCGGCAGTTGCTGGCGGACAGGATGTACCCGCTGACGCTGCGGGGTCTCGACGACGCGATCAAGGCGCTGAAGGCCTGATTGCGGCCGCGCGCAACGGTCCTCCAGCGCCACGCCCTGTCCGGATCTTCCCGGACGGGACGCCGTAAACCCGTCCCTGGGGGCTCCGGCCGCGACGTCCATGTCGCGGACGGCCCGTCCGGAAAGATCCGGACAGGCCATGTCGCTTCAGCGTCGCGCGCCGACGCTAATCAACCGCCGGTCTTGCCGGCCTTGGCCTGCTCGGCCTTCAGCGCCTTGATGTCGGCGAGCACCAGTGCCGAATGGCCGTCCGGCTTGACCGACTCGTAATGCTTCGCGATGCGGCCCTGCGGATCGATGATGAAGGTGTCCCGGCGCGCCACTTCCAT
>Ga0316601_100001877_pt1 | contig 10551 bp, 5 predicted proteins | sample OWC_soil_day5_no_FD_207663 | JGI IMG/M metagenome (GOLD analysis project Ga0316601, IMG submission 207663) | Wetland soil microbial communities from Old Woman Creek delta, Ohio, United States - OWC_soil_day5_noCT | ecosystem: Environmental > Terrestrial > Soil > Wetlands | place: USA: Ohio...
GGAGGCGTCGGCGAGCTCTGTGTTGGTGATGCTGCCATTGATCACGGTGCTGGCAATGCGCGTCCTGTCGGCCTTCACACTCGTCATGCAGGTTCCTTTCTTGTTGTCGGTCCTGTAAGGGTAAAACTACCTGTGTCCCGAAGAGAGGAGGTCCTTCACCGCTTTGAGTTCCACCGCCATTGCGTCCATCCGTGATGTCAAGTGTGCAACCCGCCCTTCAAGCGGCTCTTTCATAGTCGGAACCCTCTGTGTTCGGCCCGCACTGTCATCGGGCAACGGCAATTCCATCGGTGCGGTCTCGACCGTGCCATAGGATGCCGGAATGAACAGGGCAGTGAAGGACCCGCGGCTCAGAGTACTGGGATCGTCATAATTCACTCCGAGCACAAAGTACTCATAGGCAGCGGCCGAAGACACCCGCGCAAGGCCGTGGACAACCACCGGTGAGAGGTAACGTCCGGATTCGGCGAGATTCGACACACCCCAGTTCATTGCCCCGACGCTCCCAGTATGATCATGAGTCGTTGAGATGTGAAATGTAGCGCCGCTATTGTTACCGTGAACATGATCCTCGTACAGGTATCCCGAGAAGAGCAGTAATATGTTGCCCGGACCCGGGGCTTGAATGGTGACAGAATCGAGGGCGTAGTAACGATCGTTATGAAGGGCGTGCGAGGTCAGTTTCGAGTTAGCCATGCCCGGCCCATTGACGATTTTTCCGGCATTGACGGTGCCTGCATATAATGTGTCTTCGACCTCCGCGCTGCCATTGACATGAAGGTTTCTGATCGGACTCTTGGTGCCTACTCCCACTCTTCCGTCTTCCAGCCAGGTCATGACTTCCCGATTCGTGTCCTGGCTGTGCAGCGAGAGCGCCCCGTTTGGAAGATTGACGTTCGTGTGGAGGTCCATCCGAAGGTTCCACATGTTCTGCGGCGTTTTGATGCGCAGGCCCGCCTGCCCCCATTGTGTGGGATGGGCTGATTCCACGCGCAACCAGCAAGGGGACGTCTGGTCGTTCTTGACATGCAATCGGTCATCCATGACGACGGTGCCGATGCCCATTTCCTTGTTGACGTTGTCGAGTCTGACCCAACTCGCATCGCCGTCCCTGGCAAAAGTGAAACTTTCGGCGACCGCGTGTAGGTTCGTGCCGGCGGAGCCGAGATGCAGGGCTGTGCTTCCGAAGTTGATGCCCGCGTTACCTGGTAAGCCGATGCCGCCGCCCACATTCAACTTTCCCAGGCGAAGGCTTGTATTCAGGGCTACCGTGTCCGTCGCCGTAGTGAGTCCGATGACGCCACCGTTGTCTGTCCAGCCACCGCCGCTTGATCCTCCACCTGTTACATCGGCGGCTGCGGCCCATGCACCGCTGGTCCACTTCAAGACCTGTCCTTCACTGGCACCGTTCTGCGCCAGGTCGGCACACTGGATCGAGGCATCGGCGATCTTGGCACTTGTCACGGAGGCGTCGGCGAGCTTCGTGTTGGTGATGCTGCCATTGACCACGGTGCTGGCAATGCGCGTGCTGTCGGCTTTCACACTCGTCATGCTGTAGGCCACCGAGGAGAAGTGCAACCGAGGCGAAAGCTCACTCCCTCCGGAGACCTGCATGCTCAGCCAGTAGGGCTTGTCGAACTTCACGGCAGCCGGGAAGGGCGTCACATCGCCCAGGTCGGTGGCAAAGAGCCCCTTCTTTACACCGAGCGACTTTGCCTCTGTCCAGAGGGCAGTGCCTCCGCTTTCTGTGTCATAGAGCCGGAAGGTGATCGTGTAGGTGCCGTCGGGCTTGGGATGATCCGTGCTGTCGGTGAGGATCCCTTGATACGACAATGTCCGGGGAGTTTGCGCGAAGGCAAACTGTCCGATGTGCATCATGAGAATGAACGTGCAGGTGATCGCAAGCAAGCGCTTCATGACAGGCCCTTTCGGAATGGAGTGGGGCACGATGCTGGTCGGGGAGAAGAGCAACGCTGGTGCGAACGTGCTGAAAAGTGAGCCTGGAATCAATAGATAAAAGTGACTATCTCAGGCCTTTGTGACGCCTATCACATTTGGGTTCCTGCCGTTGAACTTCAGGCAAGAAAGCAATACCTTCTTGAGGGCTTTTCCACCACTTTCTCTACCATGAGTGTCATCGCCACGGATGGACTCTGCGCGAAACAATTCAGCCGGTAAGACGATCAAACTTCTCATCGCCGACGACCATACGATCGTCCGCCGCGCATTGATTTCCTTACTCTCGCTCAATGAACGGATGGAGGTGGTGGGAGAGGCGGCTGACGGGAGAGTTGCCGTTGAGCTGGCGGACCGGCTTGAGCCCGACGTCGTTCTCATGGACATCAGTATGCCTGCCCTCAATGGCCTCGAGGCAACCCGGCAGATCAGAAAACAGTCGCCCAGCGTCAAAATCCTCATCCTCACGGCACACGACAACGAAGAGTACGTCCTGGAGGTCGTCCGCAGCGGAGCAAATGGCTACATCCTCAAGAATTGCGCGGCGGAAGACCTGTACAACGCGATTGTGTCGATTCACTCGGGCCATGCGTTCTTCAGCCCATCTGTCTCCAAGATCTTGGCGGATGATTATGTGAGGTCCATCAATCCGGACGGGAGCGGGGGTTCGCCCCTGAAAACTGATCCTCGATTGACTGCCCGGGAGCGGGAAATACTCCAGCTTGTCGCCGAAGGCGAAACTCACCAACGAATCGCTGAGACTCTCCACATCAGCGTCAGGACAGTGGACACCCACTGCAACAATATCATGAAAAAACTTGATATTCATGATACGGCCAGCCTGGTGACATATGCCATCAAGAATGGCATCCTGATTCTTCCCCGATAAATCACCGATCTCTCTACGTAGTTACCAGTGTTCAAAATACACGGCTCAACGTATTGCATACTGTTGGCTAATATTAGTATTTTGGTTGCGCACTTTTCACCATCTGCCGTACTTCATACAAGGATCACACCGATATGTCCAATTCTCCGCAGGGTCCAACAGAAGCAGGTGAGGGGGTGCAGAAGGCCCGTTCCGTCGATCAGGCGGGACACGCTGCCCCGGCATCGCTCAAGATCCTTATCGTTGATGATGTCCAGGAAAACCTCATGCTCCTCGAAGAGGTGCTCTCGGAGAACGGGTACGTTCCGGTTTCCGCAAAGAACGGCCTGGAAGCCTTAAGCCACCTGGAGACGACAGAGATCCATCTGATCGTGGCGGATGCAATGATGCCGAAGATGGACGGCTTTCAACTCTGCAAAGAAGTCCGCGCGAAAGAGCTCTCGTCGAAGATTCCGTTCGTGATCTACACCGGAAACTACGTCGACGGTGCGGACCAGGAATTTGCGCGCAGCATCGGCGTGGATCGCTATGTCGTGAAGTACGCGGGCCTGGGATCTCTGATCGAAACGATCAACGAGTTGACGGAGCAGCATTACGGATTCAAACGGCAGGCGCTTCCCGATCAGGAGCCGATCAATGATCATGAGTTTCTCGAGAAGCATCACGCCATCATCATCCGCAAGCTGGAGGAGAAGATGGCGGAGCTGGAAATGTATGCGGAGGCGCTCACGATCAAGAACAGGGAGATCCAGGCCTCGGAGGACCGCTACCGCGGGTTGTTCGACCACGCGAGCATCGCGATTCTGGTTGTGGACAGAGACACGCGGAGAGTGCTGGATGTGAACAAGCAGGGGCTTGCCTTGCTGCGGTATGGCAAAGAGGAGTTGCTTGCGCTTCCCGAACCGCCGTTCGCCGGGGGTGAGGACCTGCTCGGCTCTCTCCTGGGGGCGAGCATGTTTTCTTCCGGGGAAGCCGCCATGCGCACGAAGGGGGGCGAGGTGCTCGACGTGGAAGTCGGAGCGGCACCGCTTGCGCGCCCGCAGGACAATCGGATCCTGCTATACATCCGTGACATCACCGAGCAAAAGCGTATGCGGGAGCAGTTGATGCAAGCGGAGAAAATGTCGCTCATGGGACGCCTTGCTGCCAGCATCGCGCACGAGATCAGGAACCCGCTTTCCGCCGTTACCTTGAATCTGCAATACCTGCGGCAGAAAGCCGACGCCGACACCGGCCTGCGTGGGATCATCGATGATGCGCTGGAAGGCGCTCGCCGCGTGGAATCGGTCATGGAGAATACGCTGAGCTTCGCGAGGATCACACCGCCGGTGCTCAAGCTGGAAGCCATCAACGACCTGGCCGATCATGTCCTCGGGTTTCTCCGTGTCCCGGTGCAGCAAAAGAAGATCACCGTCGAAACGCAGTTCGCCCCCGGTCTTCCCAGGATTCACGTCGATGCCAAGCAGATCGAACAGGTGATCCTGAACGTGCTCCAGAACGCCGTCGACGCTTCTGTGGAGGGAGGCGTGATAACGCTCGCCACCGGTCTGATGGAGGACTCCGCACAGGCACAGAGGGGGGCGGGTCCGTCCGTGGTGATGGCGATCCGTGATTGCGGCGCCGGGATCACCGAAGAACAATACAAACATCTGTTCGAACATTTCCGGACGAACAAGCCGGGAGGGACCGGCCTTGGCCTGGCAATGTCCAAGCAGATCATGCTCCGCCACAATTCTGAGATACGCATTGAACCGGCCCCGGGATCGGGGACGATCGTTCGCCTGGTGTTCCCAGCTCATCTGTAACAGAACTCCTCCAATACAAAGGATGCTGATCCATGCCCAAAGCACGAATTCTTATCGGGGACGACGAGGTCATCCTGACCAATACCCTGAACAAGATCCTCACCGATCTGGGATACGGGGTGTCGGTGTGCAACAAAGGACAGGACCTTTTTCAATATCTCGGGGAATGCAAGCCTGATCTGGTGCTGCTGGATATCTATCTTGGTGAGGTGAACGGCATTCAGCTGCTGAACCGGATGCGGAACGAAGGGATCACCATGCCGGTCATCATGATGACGGCGCATTCCGACGTTGCGCTTGCCGTGCGGGCGATGAAGGAGGGAGCCGCCGACTTTGTCGTCAAGCCGTTCGACCTGAATCACTTGGGGGTGTTGATCGAGAAGAACCTGGACTATGCGTCGCTGCAGACCAAAGTGAAGTTACTTGAAGAGGAGCTGCAAGAAGAGCGCCCCCGTGGTGGCATCATCGGCAAGAGCCCGGCTCTGCGCAGGGTCCTGGACACAGCCGAAAAACTTGCGCAGGGGGACAATACCACCGTGCTTCTGGAAGGAGAGAGCGGAACGGGAAAGGAGCTCATTGCCCGGTTCATTCACCAGAAGAGCGCCCGTTCCGAAACCCCGTTCATCACCATCAATTGCGGCGCGATCCCGAAGGATCTGGCCGAGAGCGAGTTCTTCGGCTACGAAAAAGGGGCATTTACCGGCGCCACGGAGCGGATGAAGCAGGGGAAATTCGAGCTGGCTCATGGCGGGACGATCCTCCTGGACGAGGTGCGGGAGCTTTCGCTGGACATGCAGGTGAAGCTTCTTCGCGTCCTTGAGGAGAGGCGGTTCTACCGGCTGGGTGGGACCAAGGAAATTTCCGTGGACGTACGCGTCATCGCCGCCTCCAACCGCGAGCTCACCAAAGAGGTTGAGGCGGGAAGGTTCCGCGAGGATCTCTTCTACAGGCTCAATGTCGCTTCCATCCGTATTCCCCCTCTCAGAAACCGGAAGGAAGATGTCAGCGAGCTTTCGAATGCGTTCCTGGCGGAATTCTGCCGACGCTTCACGCGCCCGGTTCCCCGGCTTTCCCCCGAGGCGCTTCAGTTCCTGGAGCAACTTCCCTGGCGGGGAAACGTCCGTGAGTTGCGCAACGCCATGGAGCGCGTCGTACTGCTGAACGACGTCCAGGTTTTGACGCCGGAGCATTTCGGTTTCCTCAGGACGGGGGAGGGGCAGCCGGTGCTGCCCGGAATGCACGATGGCAAACCGTTTGTGCTCGAGATCCCGCCGAAAGGGATCACGATGAGCGAGGTGGTCCGGGACCTGATCCTGAAGACGCTGGATATCGTGGGGGGGAATCAGGTTCAGGCGGCAAAAGTCCTTGGCCTTACCCGCTCAAAGCTTCGCTACAGAATGGAACAGCTGGGTATCCAGCCGGAACAACGAACATACCGCACGAACGTGTGATATCATTGGCCCACGAACAGCGTGAGACGGCAGCATGAGGGAGCCCGCCGAGATGAGCGTACCGCGGAGACTCTGGAAGAGGTTCCGGTTCTCCGTTGCCACGCTCGCGAAGACGATTGAGCATGCGGCCTCCGTGCCTGTGATCTCCACGGACGCGGATGGCATCATCGACTTCTGGAATACGGGAGCCGAGCGCGTCTTTGGTCTTCCGGCAAAGAAAGTGATCGGGAGAAGCTCGCTCGGGGCGCTCCTCCCGCTTGCCGGCGCCGATGAGTTGCGCGCAGGATTGCGTTCCGAAGCCTTCCGGCGCGGAGAACCAATTCACCTCGAGGTGCAGACCGCGACGCCGGCTTCGGACCCGCTATGGGTCCGGCTGAGCGTGTCCGCCCGCGTGAACGGCAGCGGGAAGATTGAAGGAGCGGTGGCTATCGGTGAGGATATCACGGAGCGGAAGCGCGGGGCGACAAAGCAGGCGGCAATCTACGCGATCTCAGCGGCTGTCCAGTCGAACCAGAGCCTGGGCGAGCTCTTTTGTACCATCCATCAGAGCATCAGCGAGATCATCACCGCGAAGAACTTCTATATCGCCCTGTACGATCGGGAAACTGACCTCATAAGTTTTCCCTATTTTGTGGACGAATGTGATCCTCCGCCTCAAACGCGCAAACCGGGGAAAGGGCTGACGGAATACGTTCTCCGAACTGCAACGCCGCTCCTCGCCTCCCCCGAGCGTTTCCGCGAACTGGCGAATTGCGGCGAGGTGGAATCCATGGGGGAGCCTTCGCTCGATTGGCTGGGTGTGCCGCTTCAGGTGGCAGATCAGACTCTGGGCGTGCTCGTCGTGCAGACGTATTCCGAAGGGGTGCGGTACACGGACGAGGACATGCGGATGCTTTCGTTTGTCTCGTCCCAGATCGCCATGGCGATCGATCGGACACAAAAGGAGGAGTCGCTGCGCAGGTCCGAAGCGGAGATGCGTAGCCTGTTTTCGGCCATGAGCGACGTTGTGTTGCTCCTGGATGCCGACGGGCGCTATTTAAAGATCCCGCCCACCAATCCCGCATTGCTGTACAGGCCGTCTGACCAATTGATCGGCAAGACCGTCCGGGAGGTGTTCCCGCCTGAGTTCGCGGAATTGTTTCTGGGCTACGTGCGCGAAGCGCTTGCCTCGCGGCGCCCCGTGAAGGGAGGATACTCGCTGCGGATCAACGGGCAGCCTCTCTGGTTCGATGCTACCATCTCCCCTGCCGGGGATGACAAAGTGCTGATTGTCGCCCGGGACAGTACCGCCCAGAAGGCGATGGAGGAAGCGCTGCGAGAGGCGGAAGAGAACTACAAAGGGATCTTTGAGCATGCCGTCATGGGCATTGCCAAGCGCACACCCCATGGCAAGTATGTCAGCGCGAATCCCGCTCTCGCGAGCATCTTCGGGTATGATTCACCCGAAGAGTTGCTGGCGGAGATGGACAGCGATGAAGCACAGCGCTATGTGAATCCCGGCCGCCGCTACGCCTTTGCCGAGCAGCTTCAGCTGACCAATTCCGTGTCCGGGTTTGAATCGCAGGTCAGGCGGAAGGACGGCACGATCGTCTGGATCTCCGAGAATGTTCAGACGGTCCGGGACGGAGAGGGGAACGTCTCCTACTGTATCACCACCGTGGAAGATGTCACCGCGCGAAAGCAGGCCGAGAAGGAACTTCGACTGCTGGCAAACACCATCACGTGTGCCAAAGACTGCTTCGTCCTCAGCGATCTGGAAGGAAAGATCCTGTTCATCAACGAAGCTCTTCTGGCAACCTACGGGTACAATGACCAGGAGTTGTTGGGCAAGAGCGTGAATATCCTTCTCTCCCCGGAAACTGATTCGTCCCTTGTGCGGGAAATGTACGGGACGTCGGATGCCGGCTGGAACGGCGAACTGATACACAGGCGGAAAGATGGGACGGATTTTCCGGTCGAACTCTGGATATCAGTCGTCCGGAGCGACTCGGGAGAACCCATTGCCCACGTCGGCGTGGCAAGGGATATCACGGGGCGCAGGCGCATCGAGCAGGCCGTCCGGAAGAGCGAGGAACGGCTGCGCCGGATCACGGATAACATGCTCGATATGATCTGCCAGGTGGACGTCCAGGGTATCTGCCAGTATGCAAGCCCTTCCGTCAGGAAAGTGCTCGGCTTCGAGCTGAGTGAAGTCCTCGGCAAGCCGCTGGCTCGCTTCGTCGACCGGAGAGACTATCCGAGGGTGGTTCGGCTGTTCCGCGACCTCGTTCGGGAGCCCCGATCCGGCAAAACCGAGTACCGCTGCAGGAACGCCGACGGCCGGATCATCTGGCTTGAGTCCATTATCAATCCTCTGTTCGACCACGGGACGACGGCTTCAGGCTTCGTTGTTGGCAGTGTGGACATCACGGACCGCATGAAAGCGGAAGAGACGCTTCGACTGGACGAGTCCCGCCTGGAAACCTTGCTGCGGCTCAACCAGATGACCGGCGCGTCGATGCAGCAGGTCACCGACTTCGCTCTCGAAGAGGCGGTGCGCCTGACGAAGAGCACGAAGGGCTACCTGGCCTTTGTGAATGACGATGAGACCGTGCTCACCATGCATGCGTGGTCCAAATCGGCGATGGCGGAGTGCCAGGTGGACGACGTGCAACGGATCTATCCGGTGGTGACGACAGGCCTCTGGGGCGAACCCGTGCGCCAGCGAAAACCATTCATCGTCAACGACTATGAGCAACGGAACCCGCTCAAGAAAGGGCTTCCGCCCGGACACGTCGGCATCAGGCGGCATATGGGCATCCCTGTGTTCGATGGGGATCACATCGTGGCTGTTGCCGGAGTGGCGAACAAGGAGGAGGAGTACAGCAACTCCGATGTCCGGCAGCTGACACTCCTTATGGAAGGGATGTGGCTGCTGTTGCAGCGGCAGCGATCAGACGACAAAATCCGGAAGTCCCTCGAGGAAAAAGAAGTCTTACTGAAGGAAATCCATCACCGGGTCAAGAACAACCTGCAGATCATCTCCAGTCTGCTGAATCTCCAGACAGGCCAGGTGAGGGACCAGCACCTCCTGGAAATCCTGCGTGAGAGCCAGAACCGCATCCGGTCCATGGCACTCATCCATGAACGGCTTTACCGGTCGGAAGATTTCTCGAGGGTGGACTTCGGGCAGTATGTCAACGGGCTGGCAACCTACCTGGTGCGGTCGTATGCAGGGGACTCCCGGTCGTTCAATCTGCATGTCGACGTCCAGGATGTTTCCCTCGGTGTTGACATCGCCATCCCCTGTGGGCTCATCATCAATGAACTGGTCTCCAACTGTCTGAAACACGCGTTTCTGCCCGGGACGCAGGGAGAGGTGGCTGTGACGCTTCGCAGGGAAGGGGAAAGATATCTGTTACGTGTCGAGGACAATGGCGTCGGACTTCCCGGGGATATCGACTTGAAGAAAGTGGAATCGCTGGGGCTGCAACTGGTCGAGACGCTCTCAACGCAGATCGGTGCCTCGATCGCCGTCAGCACCGGGCCGGGACAAGGGGCCGCATTTGAAATTTCGTTCCCCGCGCGCTGACCAACAAAGCCGGAAAAGGAGTGGACACTCATGAGCATTTCCATCCTCGTCGTCGAAGACGAGAGCATTGTCGCGAAAGACATCGTCAACAGGTTGAAGCACCTGGGGTACACCGTGACCGGCACCGTCGCCAGCGGGGAAGAGGCTGTGCGTGCCGCGACGCTTCGTCCCCCGGACCTGGTGATGATGGATATCATGCTCAAGGGAAACATGGACGGCATTGAGGCTGCCCGGAGGATCCTCGAGACGCTTGACATCCCTGTCGTGTACCTCACCGCCTATGCTGACGAGAAGACCCTTCACCGGGCGAAGGTGACCGAGGCGTTTGGCTACCTGCTGAAGCCTTTTGAGGAGCGGGAGTTGCACATAACGATCGAGATAGCGCTCTACAAGCACCAGATGGAGCGCAAACTGCGCGAGAGCGAACAGTGGCTATCGGCAACCCTGCAGAGCGTTGCCGACGCTGTGATTGCCACCGATACTCAGGGACGGATTCGTTTTCTCAACCCGATTGCCGAGGTGCTTACCGGTTGGTCCCAGGCAGATGCCAAGGGGAAGCCACTGGTAGAGGTCTTCATCGCGGCGGACGAACCGGTCCGTCAACAGATCGCTCTCGCTGTACGGAACGCGGCGGGCGGGGAGGGACGCACGGGTGCGGTTGTGCGCGCCGTCCTGATTGCCAGGGACGGCAGGGAAATTCCTGTGGACGAAAGCCTGGCGCCGATTCGGAACGCTGCCGGGGAGACGACGGGTGTCGTTCTGGTGTTCCGCGACGTCACCGAGCGGCGTCAGTCGGAAGAGGCTCTCCGGCAAAGCGAATCCCAGCTTGCCGGGATCGTGGGGACCGCCATGGACGCCATCGTAACGGTGGATGAAGAA
>Ga0316601_100001880_pt1 | contig 10546 bp, 8 predicted proteins | sample OWC_soil_day5_no_FD_207663 | JGI IMG/M metagenome (GOLD analysis project Ga0316601, IMG submission 207663) | Wetland soil microbial communities from Old Woman Creek delta, Ohio, United States - OWC_soil_day5_noCT | ecosystem: Environmental > Terrestrial > Soil > Wetlands | place: USA: Ohio...
AGCATCGAACAACCAGGAGCGTGGACGATGCTGCGTGATGGATCGCGAGACGGGGCGTGGGACGAGCCAGCGACGGTCGGATCAGGCCGTGCGGCGCACCCGGTGGCAGACCCGCGCGACTGGCGCGAGGTTCATGGTCACCTGCACACCAACGCCCGCAAGCGCGCGGCGCTCGACGCGAACGAGGCGTACTGGCTGCGTGAAGCAGAGCGCCTCCAGATCTGGCGGCCGCTCGGGATGGTCTCGATCCTCGACTACATGGAGCGCGTGCTGGGGTATGCGCCCCGCACGGCGCAAGACCGGCTGCGCGTCGCGCGGGCGCTCGCGCACCTCCCGGTGCTGACGGAGTCGCTCGGGGAGGCCGACGGCCTGACGTTCTCGGCGGTTCGCGAGCTGGTCCGGGTCGCGACGCCCGAGACCGAGGCGATGTGGCTCGAGGCCGCCACCGGCAAGAATCAGCGCGAGCTCGAGGATCTCGTCGCCGGGCACGCGCCGGGCGATCATCCCGACGATCCTGTGGATCCGGAGATCCGCACGCACGGGGTCCGGTACGAGCTGTCACCCGCGACCTTCGCGCTGCTGCGGCAGGCCCAGCTGGCGCTCGACGAGGAGCACGGGCGCCGCCTCGATGACGACCAGCTCATCGCCGCGCTGTGCACCGCGGTGCTCGACGGACCGGCGCAGGGAGAGCCCACCGGTCGGGCGAAGTTCCAGATCGCCATGATCGTCTGCGAACGGTGTGAGCAGGGCTGGCAGGAGGCCGCGGGCGTGCGCGTCCCGGTCGAGCCCTCGACGGTCGAACGCGCGCGGTGCGACGCGCAACACCTCGGCTCTCTCGAAGGCGACCATCCCGAGCGTGCCTACCAGGACATCTCACCGGCGGTCGCGCGCTTCGTCTGGCGTCGAGATCAGGGGCGCTGCCAGACCCCGGGCTGCCGCTCGGCGCGTGGGCTGGAGATCCACCACATCCTCGCTCGAGCCGACGGCGGGGCTCACGATCCACCGAATCTGACGCTCCGCTGCTCGGCCTGCCACGCCGCCCACCACGCGGGGACGTTGACGATCCGCGGAACGGCGCCCGATCAGCTCGAGACCCGCCGGCGTCGCGATCATGCAGCGCCCGTCGGTCCCGCCCCATCGTTCGGTGCTCGCGGGGCCGCGACGAAGCTCGACGATGCGGTGATGCGAACGCAAGCACGCGACGCGCTGGTCGGCCTCGGCTGGAAGCCCGGGATCGCGAGGGCGGCGGTCGACGAAGCCTGCGCCCACGTGAGCGCGGGCGGGGCGCTCGAGGTCGTGATCCGCGAGGCGCTCCGCCGGTGCCCCAGGCCCACGGGATGACGGCCGCGTCGCAGCGCGCGACCCCCTCGCGCACCCTCCGTCCTCGAGCCTCGCGGATCCTCGGCGCACACCCTCTGCGGCCGACGCGATGGTCCTCGGGGACACCGCGCTCTTCGCCCGACGCTGCCTCCGGAGCCTCTGCTCGCTCGCGCTCTACGTCAGGTGGGATCGCGCGAGCGGCGGGGTGCGCGGTCTCGAAGCGAGGGGCGACGTCGTCGAGTGCGCCTCGCAGGTGTGACGGCCACCCGGCCTTCGATCACACCTCGACGAGGGCGCCCGACCTACGCGACTCGGTCTCGAGGAAGAATACGCGCGACGACGACCGGGCGTGTGGTGGAATCGCGCTGGCTACCGCCGCGCAGCGTCGCCTGGGTCGGTTGCGAGATGCGCTCCAACTTGGCTGTGATCTAGTCGGCGCCGGGCTTGGGCTCGGGGTCGCGGGCGCGCGACCAGCGATCGAGGAGGATCGCGACGAGCATGTCGGCCATGACATTCACCGCGCTGCGCGCTCGCGCGAGGATCCAGTCGACGCTGAACACCAGCGGCAGGACCGCCGCGACCACCGGCTCCGGGAGCCCGGCCGCGGCGAGCACGAGCGGGAGCACGATCAGCCCGGCCTCGGGGATCCCCGCGATGCCGCCAGCACGATGGTGAGCTGCGCGCCGAACGACAGGTCGTAGCCGAGGGCCTGCGCGAGGAACACGGCGGCCATCGCCTCGTAGAGGGTGATGCCGTCGTTGTTGAAGTTGGTGCCGATCAACGCCGCGAGGCGCGAGGACTCTGGCCGGACGTCCATCGCCTCGAGCGAGCGCAGCGTGATCGGCACGGTGGCGAGGCTCGAGTTCGTCGACAGCCCGGTGAGGATCGCGTTGGCGCCGCGGCCGAAGTAGACGCGCGGGTGCTTGTTCCCGACGATCCAGGCCATCAGCGGGTAGTAGACGAGCGCGTGGAGCGCCATCCCGAGGAGGATGATGCCGAGGAAGCCCGACAGTGCCGAGAACGCACCGAGCCCGGACTTGCCGACGACGTGTGCGACGACGCCGAACACCGCGAACGGGACGACCTCGATCACCCACGCGAGCATCTGCATGAGGACGAGGCAGGTCCCCTCGACGAACCGCAGGATCGTGCCGACCGAGGTGGCGGCCTCGGGGCGATGCTTGACCCGGCGGAGCGCCGCCCCCGCGAGCAGCGCGAGCAGCACGACCGCGATCACGTTGTTCTCGGAGAACGGCTGGACGACGGTCTCGGGGACCCACCGCGTGAGGTTGTCGAGCGGAGACAGCGAGGTCCCGGGTGGTGGCGCTTTCGGCGTCGCGAGATCGGCGATGCCGGCGAGCTCGGAGATGTGACCCTGCCACGCCTCGCCGGGGCGGAGCAGGTTCATCAGGGTGAGGCCGATCGCCATCGCGACGGTGACGTTGACCGCGCAGATCACGATCAGGCGCAGGCCCATCCGCCCGGTGACGCTGGTGCGCGCGATCGCATCGATCACCGCGAACATCACGAGCGGGATCGCGAGCATCTTGAGCACGCGGATCACGAGGAGCCCGAGCTTGCCGAGGTGCTCGGTGGTCAGCCCGCCGACGATGTCGCTGGTTCCCCACAGGATGCCGACGGTCGCCCCGAGGACCACGCCGATCACGACGCGGAGATAGAGCGGCAGACCGCGGGACCCCATGGGCCGGCGAGCCTACCGCGGTATCACCGCGCGCGACGACGCGCCGGCCTCAGGACGTCAGGCCCGCGGGCGACCGCGGGGCTCGCTGGACCCACAGCGCTAGGTCGAGTCCGACGCCTGGAATGCGCTCGTGATAGAGGAGGTCGAACGTCGCCGGCATCACCCCGCCGAAGCCATGGAACGTGACCACGCGGGTGCAGTTCGGGAGCGCGGCCAGCCGCTGCTGGACGCGCGCGATCTGGACCGTCGACGACGGCTCCGTCGCAGGGGCGTCGAACAGTGCGAGCTCGAACGGGTTGTAGAAGTACAGCGCGTCGTACTCGTTCCAGTCGATCGCGAACACGTCCGCCTGGATGAACCTCGTGCGCTCCGCGACACCGAGCGCGCGCGCGAGCTGCGTCGCGGTGCTGACGAGCGGCGCGTGCTGCTCGACGCCGCACCACAGCCCAGGGGTCGAGAGGGCGCCGATCGAGCAGACCTTCCCGACGCCCGAGCCGACGTCGAGGATGCGCGTGCTGTGGCTCGCACACAGCAAGCTCGCCGCGCGGACGGCGACCTTCGCCGGCGTCCAGTGCATCGACGACAGGTGGCGGAGGTCGTCCGGAATCAAGCGATCGAACTCGCGATCGAGGGTCGCCGGGCTGCACGAGCGCCTCGTCCGCTTCCGCATCCGGTGCACCGTTGCACGGTGTGGACCAGGCGCGGCCGTCATGGGTTCCGTGCGGTTACCCGCGACCGCGCTCGCCTTGGCGCGAGAAGCGACAGGCTGTCGTGGCTGCCGAGGACGCTCCCCGCACGAGTGGACAGGGTGCCGCAGGGGAGGGGCGCGATCGGGTCAGGCGACGCCGAGCAGATCGAGGATCGCGTTGACGAAGGTGAGCGGATGCGGCGGACACCCGGGCACGTAGAGGGCGGGGATGACGTCGTCGAGAAACCCGCGCTCGACGCCGCGTGCGCCGTCGTAGAGGCCGCCCGAGATCGCGCACGCGCCCACGGCGACGACGAACCGCGGCTCCGGCATGGCCTCCCACGCGAGGCGCACGGCGTCCTTCATCGTGCGAGTCAGCGTGCCGGAGAGGACGAGGGCATCGGCGTGGCGAGGGGAGGCCACCCACTCGATGCCATAGCGCTGGAGATCGAAGTTGACGTTCGCGGTCGCGCCCAGCTCCAGCTCGCACCCGTTGCAGCCACCGGCCGAGACCTGGCGCAGCTTCAACGACCGCTTGAACAGCTTGCCGAAGGCCTCGTGCGCGCGGATCTGGGTCTGCGCCTCGGCGGCCGCGGTCACCACGAGGGCCTCGCGCGAGGTGCCTCCCATCCGCGGCTCGGTCGTGAACTCGATCTTGGCCTCGGGGCACGCGAGGACGCACTCGCTGCAGAACACGCAGCGACCGAGATCGATCGAGAGTGGCTCGAGGCGCATCGCGCCGGTCGGGCACGATGCCACGCAGGCGGCGCAGTCCGGGGCACACGCGGTCGCGGCGAACCGCGGCAGGCCGCGGAAGCCCGTCGGCTTCGCCGCGCGGACATCGGTGATGAACTGCTTGCCTTGCGACAGGCGGACGCGCAGGGACCGGAAGATCGTCACAGGTCGTTCCCGCAGTAGGAGAGATCGAAGCTCTTGTTGCAGATCGGGAAGTCCGAGATGTCGTTGCCGCGGACGGCGAGCGCGAGCGCCATCCAGTTGCGTAGCGACGGGTCCTGCACCTTGTAGTGCACCAGGGCGCCCTCCGCGTCGGTCTCGAGGCAGTGCACGACCTCGCCCCGCCAGCCCTCGACCACGGCGATCGCCAGCTGCGAGGGCGCGAGCGCGGGCAGCGGTGTGCGCTGTGGCTTCCACCCATGCGGCTCCGCGATCACCCGCGCAAGCCAGGCCAGGGAGGCGTCGATCTCGGCGATCCGCAGCCGTGCTCTCGCCCAGCAGTCGCCGCTTGGTTCGGTGCAGCTCGAGATCGGGTACCGGTCGTGGACGCCGCGGGCCGGGAGCCGCGCGTCGATCTCGACCCCGCTGCTGCGCGCGGCCATTCCCACGACACCGAGCTGGAGAGCCGTCTCGGTCGACACCACGCCGACCCCCGCGAGGCGATGCCGCACCGAGCGAGCCGAGAGGAAGCAGTCATCGATCAGCGCGATGTCGCGGCGCAACAGCTCGACGTTGTCCCGCACGAGCGTGGCGAGCTCGTCGTCGAGCTGGATCCCGTTCCCGCCCGGGCGCAGGGCGCCGCGCCCGAACCGACTTCCACACAGCCGCATCGTCGTGTTGATCGCGGTCGTCCGCAGCCGGCCATAGGTCGACGCGCCCGGCAAGAAGCCGAGATCCGCGGACATCCCCGACAGCCCCGCGAGGTGCATGGCGATGCGCTCGAGCTCGAGGGCGACCGCCCGCGCGAGGTCGATCTCCGGATCGATCTCGTGGCCGGCGAGGTTCTCGATCGCCGCGCAGTACGCCCAGCAGTGGGCGATGCTCGTGTCCCCCGCGAGGGTCTCGACCCACGGCGCGAGCGCACGCGGATCGCGTTCGAGCAGCCGGGCCTCCGCACCGCGGTGCTGGTAGCCGAGGTGGATCTCGAGGTTCAGGACGTGCTCGCCGAAGCACGTGAAGCGGAAGGAGCCGGGCTCGATGATGCCGGCGTGGATCGGCCCGACCGCGACCTCGTGTACCTCCTTGCCTTCGACGCGGTAGAACGGATACGAGCCCATCGCGGCCTGATCCTGGCCCTCGTAGCGGATCGGCTTGAGCCACGCGTGGCCGGCGATCCGCAGCGCGAACTGTTCGTGCAGCTCGCGCTCGAAGCAGTGGAGGGCGGGCAGCTCCGTGGTCAGCTCGTGATAGCCGCGCGCGGGCTCGACGGACGTCCGGGAGACACACAGGCTCCCTGAATTCTGGTGGACGGCGGTGAGCACGATGCGCTCGCCCTCGCGGCGGCCATACAGCGTCACCGGTCGCAGGCCGGCCTCTGCCCGCGCGAGCAGCTCGGCTCGCCATGCTCCGATCTCGAGCGTCTCGATGTCGCTCGTCGCTTCGCGATGGACGAGGGCGGAGGTCATGGGCCCTCGAGCGAGTGGGCGACGTGGATCATCAGGGCGTTGATCTGGGGCGGGATGTAGATGCCGAGCACCAGCAGCATGCCGAGGAAGATCAGCTTGTGGAGCGCACCTGACACGCGCTGCTGCGGCCAGGTCCGGACCTGCTTCGGCTCGCCCCAGATCATCGGGAAGATCGTCCGTCCGGTCGCGACGAACGACACCGTGATCAACATGCAGAACGCGGCGAACACGAACATTTGCCCGCTGGTGACGAGCGCCGACAGGATCAGCAGCTCGCCGAGGAAGCTCCCGAACGGCGGGAAGCCGAGGAGCGCGAACGTCCCGACCATCAGGAACAGCCCGCTGTACGGGAGGTCCTTGATCAGGCCCGCGATCGTCTTGGTGTCCTTGGTGCCGTAGTGGGCCTCGATCTTGCCGGCGGTGAGGAACAGGATCGCCTTGATGAACGCGTTGCTGAGGACGTAGAGCAGCACGCCGTACGACGCCGCATTGCCGAGGCCGAGGCCGATCGCGATGACGCCTGCGTGGTTGATCGACGCGTAGGCGAGGAGGCGCTTGAAGTTCTGCGTCGCGACGATGCTGACGGTCGACACGGCGACCGAGGCGAGGCCGATCGTCAGGAGCTCGCCGGTGATCAACGGGCCGCTGCCGGGCCGGTAGATGTGCACGATCCGGAACAGCAGCACGAGCGCGATGTTGAACTGCACCGCGCCGAGCATCGCGGACACCGGGGCGGGCGCCTCGTCGTAGGCCTCCGGCAGCCAGCTGTACATCGGGGCGAGGCCGAGCTTCGTCCCGATCCCGAGGATGACGAGGCCGACCCCGAGCTCGCGCCATGCATTGGTGGGCCCCGCGACGGCGGCCGGCATCGCGTCGAGGAACAGCGTGGGCTCCTGGCCGGCGAGCTCCATGCTGCGGGTCAGGCACACGAACCCGAGCAACACGAGCCCGAGGCCGACCGAGGAGAACAGCAGGTATCGCCACGACGCGAGGCGCGACGCGGGCGCGTCGGCGCGCAGGATCATCAGGGCGGCGGCGAGCGTCGTGCTCTCGAGGCCGATCCACATCAGGAGGAGGTGGTTGCAGAGCAGGGCGAAGTTCGAGGCTGCGAGGAACGCGAGGGCGAGGAACACGAACCGACGCGACGCTGGCTCGGTCGCGACGCGCGCGCGGACGTAGACCGCGATCCCCATGAAGATGAAGTTGATGACCGGCGCGAACAGCTGGACGGTCTCGTCGCCGTGCAGGTAGCCGTCGAGGAACGGCGCCTCGCTCGGTAGCGCGGCGTGGACCGTGGCGGCGATCGAGGTCAGCGCAGACGTCACGACGAGCACGGTCGAGGCGCGGTTACCGCCCCGCGAGGTGGTGACCGCGAGCGCGCTCAGCAGCGGCAGCCCGACCAGGATCAGCCACGTCATGAGCTCATCCCTTCGACGACGCTGACCTTGACCGTGCTCGCGCGCGGCAGGGTCTTCAGGTACCAGCGGAACAGCAGCACGGTCAGGATCAGGATCACGGTCTGCGCGATGCGCATGCCGATGTCGTGGTGACCTCCGCCCAGCTCGAACAACGCGATCGCGTTCTCGATGCGGAGCGCCCCGACCATCTGGCTGAACGGCCCGGTCTGGGTGGCGAGGACGAGCAGCCCGAGCAGGAGCCCGGCCGTCGCGCCCGCGACGAACGAGTGCTCGGAGCCCTCGAGCGGCACCAGCATGTCCGCGAACCGGAACGCGACGAACACGAGCGCGATCGCCATCGTCCACGACATCAGATTTGGCGGGATCACGTCGTGGCGGGCGGTCGCGCGCTGCGACCGCAGCACCGCGTACAGCGCCAGCGGCGCGCCGATGCCCCGCACGACGATCAGATCGAACAGGCCCACCCACGCGCTCACGGAGTCCACCGCGGGATCGAGCTGGTAGCTGATCCAGGCCATGATCAGGCCCTGCGCGGCGAGGCCGAACAGGCTGAGGCGCCACGACGCGACGAACAGCGGCACGAGCAGGATGCCGACGAACGCGATCAGGAGCGGGTTCATCCCTGTCCTCCGCGTCCCAGCATCGAGAGCAGCGCGATGCCACCGGCCACGAGTCCCACGACGATGTACTGCGGGATCACGCGGAGCTTCAGTCGGGCGATCAACGACTCGCTCATGCCGATGGCGATCGCGATCGCGATGCACAGCCCGAGGTGAGCCCCGACCGCCGCCAGCGACCCGGTGCCCGCCAGCGGATTGAGCAGGAGCGCGACCACGGACACGCCAACGAACAGCTTGACCGCCGAACCGAGCTGGAGCAGCGCGAGCTCGGGGCCACTGTGATCGAGGATCATCACCTCGTGCACCATCGTCAGCTCGAGGTGGGTGGTCGGGTCGTCGATCGGCATGCGCGCGGCCTCGACCTGGACGACGACCAGGAGCGCGATGATCGCCGCGACCCACATCACCAGTGCAGGCGCACTGTCGAGCTGGGGTACGAGGGCCTGCGAGAAGCTGCGCGCGCCCGAGTGCAGGCACAGGGCGCCGGCGACGAGGAACAGGACCGGCTCGAGGAGGGTCGCGAACGTCGCCTCGCGTGACGCCCCCATCCCCTCGAACGAGCTTCCGGTATCGAGGGCGCCCAGCATGAGGGCCACGCGACCGAACGACCACACGTACGCGAACCACACGAAGTCGAACGGGAACGAGACGAGCGAGGTCGTCCCGACCAGCGGCACGACACAGGCGGACGCGAGCGCCGTCACGAGGACCACGATCGGCCCGAGGCGAAACACCGGCGTCGTCACGGTGCTGTAGACGGACGACTTGCGCGCGAGCCTCCACAGGTCGAAGGCGAGCTGAAAGATCGGGGGGCCCCGGCGTCCCGCCCACCGCGACTTGACCCGCGTGATCGTCCCGGCGAGGACGATCGGCATCACCAGCATCGCGACGATGTTCGCGGCGACGTTCACAGGACCTCACCGATCGCGACGAGGGCGACGACGACCAGCGCGAGGAGCCCGAACGCGAACGCGAACCGCGGCTGCTCGGGGATCCGCCCGGAGGTGTCGTGCACGAACTGCTCGCCCTGGCCGAGGACCTCGAACATGCGCCGCTCGACGGCGTCGACATGATTCGTCGACAGGTGCGAGGCATGGCGAGGGAACGGCTCCGTCGGCAGGTGCTCGCGCGTCACGACGGGGAGCGCGGGACGAAACAGGGTCGACAGCTGCGCCGAGAACGAGCTGCCCGTGTACTGCATGCGCGCGGTCCCGGCGGTGTACCCGCACCCCCACGTCACGCTCGCGCTGGAGCGGGCGCGCCGCCGCCACGCGACCACCATCGACACGCCGAGGACGAGCGCGAGGGCCCGACACGCCCACACGACCGGGGTCAGGACCACGGACAGATCCAGCGCGCCCGCGATCCCGGGATCGAAGCGGAACAGGTGGAGCGCGGGCTCGACGAGCACCAGGGCCACATCGGGGTAGACACCGAGGATCAGGATCCCGGCGCTGTGCACAGCCATGGGGATCGCCATCGACCGCGGCGCGTCCTCGCCGACGTGGATCGACGGGTCGCGCGGAGCGCCGAGGAAGGCGAGGCCGAACGCCCGCGTGGTCGACAGCGCACCGACGGCGCCGACGAACGCGAGCACGGCCGCCGCGCAGACGAGGACGACATCGCCCTCGGCGGTGGGCGCCGCACCGGACAGCAGGCCGGAGTAGATCAGGAACTCGCTGACGAAGCCGTTGAACGGCGGCAGGGCGGCCATCGCGAGGCCGCCGATCAGGAAGAACACCGCGGTCCGCGGCAGCCGGCGCGCGAGGCCGCCGAGGCGCTCGAGATCGATCGTGTGGGTCGCGCGGTACACGGCCCCGGCCGCGTAGAACAGCGAGCACTTGAACAGGGCGTGGTTGAGGATGTGCAGCAGCCCACCGCCAAAGCCGAGGGTCGCGAGCGCCGGGTTCGACCAGGCCCACCCGAGCATCCCCAGACCGAACGCCATCGCGGCGATGCCGACGTTCTCCGTCGACGAGTAGCCGAGCATGCGCTTCAGATCGCGCTGGGTCGCGGTGTAGAGCACGCCGAAGATCGCCGAGGTCGCACCGAAGATCAGCACCGCCCAGCCCATCCATGCCTCCGGTCGCCCCCCGAGGAGGGTGAACCGCAGAAAGCCGAACAGGCCCGCCTTGTGGATCACGCCCGACATCAACGCGGAGACGTGCGCCGGTGCGGCCGAGTGCGCGCGGGGCAGCCAGGTGTGGAACGGGAAGAAGGCGGACTTGAGGGCGAACGAGATGCCGAGCAAGAGGAACAGCGTCCCCTGGCCGCCGGGGTGGCTGGACAGGTACCGGCCGAACTCGGCGAAGTCCATCGAGCCCGTGTAGCTGTGCAGCAGCATGAAGGCCGCGACGAGCACGAACAGCCCGACGTGCGTCGACACGAGGTAGTTGAAGCCGGCGAACCGGATCTTCTGGCTGCGGTAGTCCCAGATC
>Ga0316601_100001882_pt1 | contig 10544 bp, 5 predicted proteins | sample OWC_soil_day5_no_FD_207663 | JGI IMG/M metagenome (GOLD analysis project Ga0316601, IMG submission 207663) | Wetland soil microbial communities from Old Woman Creek delta, Ohio, United States - OWC_soil_day5_noCT | ecosystem: Environmental > Terrestrial > Soil > Wetlands | place: USA: Ohio...
CTATTTTCTTCAAATATCTTATCAGGGTATACTACTGCTTCTATAGGTCCAAGAGGAGGAAGGTTCATGTTTTTTCTATGTTTTTCCAAAAGTACATCCTCCTGAAGACAGTACTCTTCATCATCATTCACAGAGTGGGTTGCCCTAAACACTATTTCACTAAATTTGAACCGTTTCAAGCAGAAAGGACATAACAAATCAAACTTTCTTTTAGTACTTTCCTTCTTATTTATCAAATTCTTAATTGTATCTAGAAAATCCATAGTTTTTTAGACTCCTTCTCTTCCAGCTCTTATGTATCCTCTTTGTTTCATTATCCAAAGAAGTGGCTCGTCAATTCTTGTAGAATTAACAACACCTGTAATCCTTTGATTTTCAGGATTGCTTCCCAGTGCAGAAACTGCTAGGTATGAATACTTGCTGAAATAAGCTTCTATTGCATTTTTGAAGCCATTGTCTACCTCCCCTAAGAATCTGCCAACCTCTCCATTTATGTTGTTAAATTCATTCAGATTAAATACATCTTTATGGTGGTAATTTTTAAAGATATTACTGCCTTCTTGTATATAATCACCCTTTACCACATTTAAAAGGTCACTCTTTGTAATAACTACAGCGGTAGGTATATCGTTGGTAAAGCCACTCTTTTGAATTAAAATATTATTAAATAAATTAGATAATATCTGTTTTGGACTTATATCTGTTATAGAATCTTTAAGCTTAGTCTCTAAGGCTGTGATTCTTCCGCTCACCGCTCTAAGCTGTAGTGGATCAACTAAAAATATAATTCCTGTAGAATTTGCAATATGCTCTGCGTGAGATTGAACATAATCATTGTCTAACATTCCTTCACCTGCAACATCAAAAAACATGAATGTGATAGGCTTTTGGCTGTTATCTTTGAATTTAAAATTCAAAATAAGAGGCTCTATGGTATCTACCTTCTGTGTAGCTGGCAGCAGTCTTCCCTCATCATAAATTGTTCTTTCAAGTTTGCTAAGCTCTTCAGCATATTTAGTGGTAGTTGGAATACAACCTGCATTAAAATTCCCTGCAGTTACATTCTCCAGTGTATGCAGTAGAGAAGCCATAAACACTGACTTTCCAACCTGGGTAGTTCCTATTACTGAAATTACTTCACAGGGACCTCTTCCTGCTGAGTTTGGCAGTATGTTGTGACAGTGAGGACATAATCTCACACTGGTCTTTACATCTCTTGTATCTGTAATTTCAACTATAATATTATCTACGATATTTCTTGATTTAATTAAGTTACTATCTGTTTTAGGATCAAGAATTCTCTCAATCTCTGTAACTTCGCTTTCCCCTCTTTTTCTTCTGAATTCACTTAAGATTTCATCAGGACCTACTGCGAAATCACCACTATTGTCATAATATTTTCCTGCTCTAAAAACTACATCATTTGGAGAAAACTTAGTAAAACATTTTGGACAAACTATATCATAGTAGGGTAAATTCATTGCTCCCTTGAAAGTATCCTCAATTGGTGAAACCCCGCCATCTTTATTTCCAAACATTGAACCAAAAAACTTCTTTAATCCCTTGCACATTTTGATCATTCCCCTTTGCGTTTAACAAGATTATAGGTTTTTTCATAATCCTTACTTGATAGAAACACCTCTACATATTCATTCTTTCCAACAGGTATATCCCTGAAAGAATTATTGCCTGCTTGTATTCCTCTATTGAATTCGAACCTGAAGCCGTCATTCACATCATTTGGAATGCAACCTTGATTCTTAACATAACATAAGGTCTCTTTTTCAAGTAAAATCTGAGATTCCACCTCAATATGAACCTTTTTTATACTGGAAAGCAACTTCTTTTTTTCAGTTATTTTATAGTAAATGTTTAATTTTCTTTCACTAACAGTTATTCTGTTGTTTTTACTGATTTGGTCAATGAGAACCTTTTCCCCATTTTCCTCTACTATTGGATAAACTGCATATATAAACTCTCCAATCTCTCTGGAGTTTTCTATATAGCACTCTCTTACTTTATATTCCTCACGAGAATATACTCTTCGAATATCCACCTCAAAGCCTTCTACATCCAATTCCTCTTCATTTCTCACCTTTCGTATAAACACTGATTCCAGCTCAAAGGGCCAGAACCAGCGAAATACTACTCTATCTTTTTCAACGGTATATACCATATCTTTAATTACATCGTAATCAACCATCTTCTTTTTCAAAAACATAAACTATTCCCCCTTTTTTGAGGTTAAACTTATGGAAGTTGGCACAAAGCCTTTTTCAACATAAAATTTATAGTACTTTTCATACTGTCTGTATACAAATAAATTATTTATATTAAAGCCTCCAAGAATATTTAGTTTCTCAATTCCTGTCTTTAAATTTGTGTCAATATGACCAAGCTTGTAATTTCTTATATTGCTATCATAGTTGTACGCATACTTTATAAAGGCACTGTCACCTTTACCAAAGAAATACTTTTCCTCTTTCTTATAATCGTTGCCATAATCAATAAGGTGTACATGAACCTTGGCTTCACTTTCAAGCTTCTCATTAATTTTTCTGAATAGCTCGTCCCTTCTGCCGTCGGCTAATCCATTCGCATTAGTTGAATAGTAGGACCTCTCCTGGAGTTCCTTTTCAAAAGGCTTATTGAATTCGGGTCTGTTTAATATAAGATTGGAGCTTATTTGAATAAGTCTGTTTTCAATCTCTTCCATCCCCCTCTTCAACAGTTCAGATACATTACCAAAGAAATTCCCCTCGAAGAAGAAGTTACTTCCATATCTCTCCGAAAACTCCTTTTCTATACCTTCAACTATACTCTGATAATATTCCTTAATATTTTCACAAGCATAGCCTTTATTCTTACCTATTTCTTCGTCAATAACCTGATTCATAACCTCATCAAGACCTTCCAGTTCCTTGACTTTATCTTTTATAATTTGATGAAGCTCTCTAAGCTTATCTTTATAAACTGAAACAAGTTCCAACTGTATTTGCTTTACAAGCATATCAAATTTAAGAGCATATATTTTATTAAATAATATATACTTTATCTTTTTTACAGCTCTTTTCTTGAATATCTTGTCAATGAATTTTACCTTTACGCTTTCGTTATAAAAAGCATTTTGCCTTTGCTCAAGTTCAGTGAGATTCTCACTGAGGTTCCTTGAAATAGTATTAAGTTCTTTAATCAGTCCATCTTCTGAAGTTAGATGAAGAGCAGTATAAAGCCCAAACTGTACATTATCAATTATCTTGCTGTACACTAATTCTTCTAATTCAGTTCCAATTTTTTCGTAATCTAAGAATACTTTCTTTTTTGAAGCATAATTATCCATAAAATACTTTGAACATCCATCTTGGTACATTTGTTCTTCTACCATGCGGTATGATAAGCCCTTAAGCTTTATTTTTCTCGGATCTGCTACAGCATACATAAGACTATTCATATCCTCAAAACTTCTGTTCCTGGAAAGCTTAGAAACAACCTTATTTACTATGGTTCTCTCATCAATACCAAGCACTACTAGCACTGTTTCATTATCCATATTGGAAAGACCCTTAAGTTTTAAAAGCATATCCTTATAGAAAGTATGAAGTACTACCAAAGCAATAGGTTTATTTGCCCTTTTTATTTCAGATAGCCCAGCAGAAACATAGCTTTGCTTTGACTTATTAAAATAAATTGCATTTCTAAAGGCACTTTCATCAAAGGTACTGTCTAAGGAGCTGTAAATTTCACCATTTCTATCTCTATTTTTAATTAAACTTACATAGGAAATAACTCTGCAGTTACTTTCTTCAGAGCTTGATATATAGAAGCCCAATTCATCCCTGTCACCTAAAATAAAAATCAGATCAAACAATGTTCCCCCCTTAAATTCAACGGGGTATTGAACCTCAGAATTTTGAACATCCAAAATCTCCTTATAAGAGGATTCATGATTTTGACAAAGTTCAATTTCATTAAAAAAGCTCATAGACACAGCTGCATCGTATCCAATGTCATTGTTTTTATTATTTTCATCTATCATTTCAAATAAATCTGCATTAACGATTTTAAAATATTCTTCCAATTTCGATTTAAATAAGGCTGTGATTGGAACAACCAGGGAATTTAATGGATCATCAACTCTAGTAATTACGGATATGCTTATCCTTTCACAAAAGCTGAATTCCCTGCTCTTCTCAAGTATTCCTTGTTTAATGTCCATAACTTTTGTATTAAGTCTCTCTAATTGAGGCTTATCCTTTAAAAAGCATTCGTAAATTTTTGATCTTAGTATTTCCTTGCTTGCCTCTACCTTATTGAGCTTAAAACTCATTAGGTTATCTCTTTCCTCAAGCTCATCCTCGGATATATATAAGTAAATAAACCCACTGCCGTTTTCCCATTTGTTGTTTATTGTATCGCTTATATAACTCATGGAGTCCTTTACCTTGCTTCCAATAAATAGAAAAACTATAGGATTGAAGGCACTCATTTTTTCATTACGTTTATATATAACTTTACTGAGTTCATCATCATATTTTTGGGCAAATTTTATAAACTCATGATTCATTTAGTATCCCCCTATATAAAAAGTCATTATGTAGGACTTACCTTTCAGTAAGTCCTACACAAAAATCTATAATATGTTTTTTATACCATTAAGCTTGTCAGTAAGCATTTTATAGAAGCTAAACATTTCTTCTCCGTTAACAATATCAGATTTAGCTTCATTAAGAGTTTTCATTGAAGCATTGTACATATCTAAGCTATTGTTAATCAATGCTGTTATTTTTTCAGTATCCATGGATACCCTTCCAAATCTCTCTTCAGATTTTTTATTGATTATATTCATATGTTCTTCATCAAGAGAAAGGAATTTTACATATGCATGATATTCAGGGTATTTACTGTTAAGCATTAAGTTAACGAAAGGTTCCCACTCACCTTTTTCACCTTCCCCTTGGTCATATACAAAGAACAAGCCTTTCTTGCAAAGTGTATTAGTAATTAATCCTTGGAAGAAATTATTGAATAACTTTTCACCCTTTGATGCATTGCTTCTAATATCTTCTATGCTTCTAAGTACAGCTTCAATGCTGCTGTATTTTTTCACTTCTTCTCTAACTATCTCAACAAGCTTTGGAGAACGGATAAAGTTTGATTTTGCAACCACTAAATCGCTGCTGCCAAATACATCTACTCTATCTATTTCCTTAATTCCAGACTCCATAAGCTTTTTAAGTTCGTTAAAGCAGTTTGAAATCTTCTCAAAGTTTACATTCTTTTTCTCATCAAGTTCTACACCATGCTTTTCAAGTAATTCATTAATATTGAAAGCTTCTGTCTTTACCACTTCATAAAGTGCACTAAGCTTGTTGTCTCCTGCCTTTAACTTTATGCAATTAAACTGCAGTGCTTTGTCGAAAAGCTCTCTCAAGTTATTGTTATATTCCTTTACTCTTCCATTAGTATATTCCTCTGCCCAAGCTTCCTCTGGAATTGGAGAAGGAAGATATGCCCAGTTCTCTTTCTCATTCTGGTAAAGGTGTCTTCCTATACCCTCATGTTTAAATATAGTATCTTCATACTTAGTTTCATATTGACATAAAGGTGCATATGCATATAGAGGCACACCATTTTGTGTCTTCAGCCAAAATATCTTGTTTTTAACTTCACTTATCTTTATTGTAAAATGAGATTCATCGCTGGACTTGTCCTTAAAGTTCTTTATTCCTTCTTTTATAGTTGGTGTATTAGCTGGTATGGAAACAAGTCCCCAAGATGGCAAGTTTAAGTTATAGGAGGAATTATCCAAATGGAACACAGGTACAGCATCCCTATTCAACCTTGGTGCAATCTCCTTTTCAATAAGCTGGTCTATTGACCTGTCTTCACCATATTTTATTTTTAAGAAATCCTCCATAGAGCTGTTTATTATAGCTCCAAATTTCGATGTTATAAAGCTAGATATGGAGTTAGCAATATCTACTTCTTCTTCATTTATCCACTTTTCAGACTCAGTAACTAGCTTATCTGCAAAATCCATAATAACTGCGTCCATATCTAGTTCTCTAACTTCCTTATCAATTTTCTTGCTTAGGTCATCCACATTTACAACATTCCAATAGTACTTTGACCCAGCCTTTGTGTTTTTTTCACCCATATCCTGAAGAAACTTCCCGTCTTTTTCGAAGATTTCCTTAAGTTTATTAAGTATTTCCTTGTATACTCCATATATTCTTGAATTTAAGTTGTTAAATTCAAAAATAATTTCGTCATAGAGCTCTATCATCTTTCTTGTTTTAATATAATTGGCTCTAGACATATACTCGTCTCTTTTAGCTGCCAGGTACTCATTCTTTTTCTTATCTTTTCCTATAAGCTTTATTTTTTGAGCATCGAAGAATCTATTTTGTGCTTCTCTGCTTATGTCATCATAGTTTTGCTTTATTGAAGGCAGCTTGCCTTCAAGCTTTGCCTTTATAGCAGTTAATTCCTTTATTACATCTTCCTGTCTTTCAGAAAGAATAAGTCTTGATGCATAAAATGGTCCCTTTTTAGGGTCCTTGAACACTCTTTCTATATGTTTGTTAAATTCCTTCACTAGCTCTGAAGGATAATTATTTCTTACTCTTGTATATGTAGAATTGGCACTTTCCAAGAAGTCCTTTAATTCATCATCTACATTAACACTATGAGTTTTGAAAATATTATCAAAAGAGAACCTTGAGCTATTCTCATAACCCTCTAAAGGCTGTCTTACTTCCGAATCAAACTTCCTGCTTAATGACTGTTCATCTATGCACATCTCATTAATAAAATCTCTAACTTCATTACTCTCTGGTGTTCTTGAAAACATGTCCTGCATTTTTCCAAATAGCTTATAAGCAAGGAAAGTAGTTATGTCCTCAATAGGCAGCACCGCACAGGAAGCCCCTACTACACTGTACTTATAATTGGCATTATAAGGTTTGTTCATTCCATTAACTAATTGATCTATATTGCTTATATAATCCATAAAAGCAAATACATCATTTACCTTCTTCTCACTAGCAATAAAGTTTACAATGTTTTCAGCAGTAACATTCATGCAGTAATCGTAAGCCTCATTCATCAGTACACCTTTCATATTAGTGGCAGACACAAGGTGGCACATATCATAAGGAGGATATCCAGAATTAACTTCAAGCACATTCATATATCTTTGCTTGAACTTTTCCTTACGCTCCTGTACATTCATCCAATAATCAAGTTCCTTCAAGGCAGCATAACCGTTTTTCATTATGTTTTCCTTTGTATGCTCATCCAGTCCTATCTTTGCAATATTTACATCAGGCGTAAATAAATAACCAAATATTTTTAACTTGTCATCTCCTTGAGTCCCAAACTTCTCATTCATTATTCCCCTAACTATATAAGGAATATCCAAGAAGCACCCAGAACCAGTACCGCCGGAAAGTCCTGTAAGGATAAATACTAGAAGCTTTTCACTGCTGCCTTCCATAATAGTATTTATCTTTTTTCTTAAACTTTGTATTACCTCTGTGGATTTATTAAATAGGAGCAATCTTCCTATTTGTCTGCAGCCTCCAGCTCCATTGGTACCATCAGCGGCATTTATTTCAGGAGAAAGCCAATCCTTTATACAGCTGTCCATAAGGTTTCTATTTTTTAATATTGCACCTATATTAGCATTAGCAAGCATAACAAGCTCATTGTTTGGATCGAGGCTAACTCCACCCCTTTCAGGATATGCTTTCATCTTGTCATTCATATTTGTCTCAAAGCCTATAAATTCAATGTTTTTCGGTTTTTCATCTTTACGTTTTGTATAAGAATTCTCAGGAAGAATAAACCTCCTGTTTATTTGATGTTTTAGCCTTAACATGGCATCTATTCCTGTACCGCCTAAACCTATAACTAGTATCGGATTATCAATACTTTCAACTCTTATGCTTTCGCTGATAATACCTCCACCGGTATTAATATCAAGCTGCATTATATTCTCATTAAGTGTAGCTTTCATGTTTGTCCTCCTTATCTATTAAAATATTGTAAGTAAATAATTTCATTTCTTAATGTTAAAACCACATTTATTTGATCATTATGTCTTATAGTAATTCCCTTAGCTGCATCCACCTTTCTTCCATGTAGTTCAATAGTACACTGTGATTTATTAGTAAGAATTAAAGTATCTGAAGGTCCTCCAATAAGATTAATCTTAGAGGTTTCTGCATATTCAGGACTCAAATTCAACAAATTATGAAGCGAGAATTTGCCTTTAAAATGTTTTAGAGGCTTATACTGAGGAGATTTTACACTCCCTGTAACATTATCTCTAATCTGCACACTCATTTGTCCTACTGCAGGAGCCTTGCTAGTTTTTAATACTTTAAGTAATATTACTAAAGCTGGTATTATAATAATTAATGCTAATAATCCAATGAGAATATAAACTATCAAATAGTTTTTTACATTCAGTTCCGCGCTAACCTTTCCGCCTTTTCCATCATCGGCAAAAACAGTAACGGTTTCCTTTCCCCATTTTCTAGCACTAATTGTAAGCTTATCTTTATCAACCTTAACGTTTAGTTTATCAAGGCTGCTAGTTGATGCAGTAAAAGTCAACTTATCCTTATCTGCATCTTTAAAATAATCATTCAAATTAAAGGTTACACCTTTTTTATTCCACAAAGTCTTTTTACCAAGCTTTTTACTCACTACTGGAGCTCTGTTTTCTGCACCTAACACAGCAGTAGCGCTCTCTCTTATAAAGCCCGGACCTTCTATTCTAACCTTCAATTCATAGGTCTTTTCATCTGGCAAAGCGTACTCTGCAGTATATTGATTTTTATCAAAGACCATAGGAATTTCTTTAACTTCATTGTTTTCTGTATTTCTAACCAATAGAAGTGCTTTTAAGGTAGTATAGAAGTCCTTGTCCTCAAGCTTTACACCATTGCTTTCTAAAAATGAAGTTATATTAACCTTCTCACCCTTATGAGCCTTCTTACCTGAATTTACATTCATAACAACCTTAAGATCATAGTTTGAAACTAAGCTTATATCTATTTTATTATCTTTACTGCCCTTAATCTTAAGAGTCCATTGCCCCTTTGCAGGTGATAGTAATTTTACCATTGAATATTTATTTGACTTTGTATATATCACTTTATCTGAAGGTATTTGTACTTCTTTTCCACTTGGGTCTGCAAGCTTTACCTCCACAGGGTCTTTAGAAAGTATTGATATATTTGCTTCAACTATATTAGAATCTGGTATATTAATGTTTACATTCTCAAACTCTCCAGTACCTGTAAGAGTATTTTCCTGTTGAACCTTTAATCTTGAATTATCTGCAAATATTGATTTAAGTATAGAAGGCAAATCATTTGCGGAGCTTGTTATAAAGTTCTTCCCTCTGGTTTCATTGGAGATAAACTGAAGCTGATTATTATCAACTGTTCCATCTGCATTTAATCCTATCGTATATATAGGAAAGCTTTGAGCCTTAGCCTCATTTAAAGCAGCTGACAAATCATCCTGTGATGTCTGCTTGTCTCTTTGAGGATCAGCTTTACCATCCGATAGCAAAATTATAATTGGTTTGTTTTTCTTATCATGACCATCCTTCATTATCTCAACGGCTCTTCTTAAACCTAAGCCAATATCTGTCCAATTTCCTAGTTCTAAATTTGATAAAGTATCCTTAAGCTTGTCTTTATCTTCATTAGAATTTAAAACCTTCAAATTAGTTTCTTTTATAATACCACCTGAATAAGCTACCATAGCACCCTTATCGCCTTTAATGTGGCACATATCAAGAAACATCTTCATTGCTTCCCCACTTAATTTATCAGGGTCACTCTTTGTCATAGACTTACTACCATCAACAACAAACAAAACATCTATATTTGGAGAATCATCAATACTTTCAGCCAATCCTATTAGGTTGGTGCCAAGAACTGATAATATAAAACTAATTAGTAACACAAAAATACAAAACTTTTCATTTTTAATTCTTTTCATCAAATAACCCCCTAAAAAATGTAAAAATAGCAATTCACAATATATCATATTCTACATAAATTTTCTTTTACCTTTAAAAAAAGGGGTAATTTTTATAATATCCGTTCCAATTTTGGAATCAAAGAAAACTTGAAGAAAAATATGTATTTCATTAAAGAAAAATATCCATTACGGGTTTTTTCGACATCATTTCCCGTCGTTTTACCACTAGGTAACTACCTCCTAAGTTTTAAGTTTTCCTCCAGTAATTCTTCCCTAATTCAAAGTAAACTGTGTTATCTTTATAAAAAATACCACTAAATTTAGGATTCCTGAAAAATCACTACATCTATATAGTATCAATTATGATATAATAAAACATAAATACATCAATTTGGGAGTTAGATATATAAATGCGTCTACACGAACTAACACTTATCCTAGTGTATCAATATAAGGAATCATTAAATAGTAGGCTAAAATAAAAGAAAACATAAGTTAATTTCTTATAACAGCTTTTTATGAGCATTATATACTCGCAG
>Ga0316601_100001883_pt1 | contig 10541 bp, 10 predicted proteins | sample OWC_soil_day5_no_FD_207663 | JGI IMG/M metagenome (GOLD analysis project Ga0316601, IMG submission 207663) | Wetland soil microbial communities from Old Woman Creek delta, Ohio, United States - OWC_soil_day5_noCT | ecosystem: Environmental > Terrestrial > Soil > Wetlands | place: USA: Ohio...
TAAAGATAATATAATGGTAGGTTTTTTAATGTTATCCTATGGTGAAGCTTATGAGAATAAGGAGGAAACTGCTTATTGGGTGTGGAGATTAATGATTGATAAAAAATATCAGGGCAAAGGTTATGGACGAGATTCTATGGCAAAGGCCCTTGAACTTATAAAGACCTTTCCTCATGGAGAAGCTTCCACAGTTTATCTTTCTTATGAACTAGAGAATATTGTAGCGAAGGCACTTTATGGATCTTTAGGTTTTATAGAAACAGGTAAGATTGAAGATGGTGAGATGGTAGCAAAACTGATTTTATAGATCCAATAATCATTTTTAGCTTTCACGCGGCATATAAATACATGTAACAAATTGTAATCATATATAAATCAATGAAAGGAGTAATTTATGAAACTAAAATTTTGTAAAACTCTATGCTTCCTCATGTCTTTTTCTTGCATTATCATCTTTTCCGGAATGACAAATGTAAAGGCTGCAACAAGCACAAAACCTACATTAGCCTTCGACAGTTCAGGTAATTTTAAAATCGTACAATTTTCTGACATCCAAGACGGACCTAATACTAATCCCAATACACTAGCACTGATGAATAAAATTTTAGATTATGAAAAACCAAATCTTGTAATTTTAACCGGAGACAATATTGACGGTAGATGTACCTCTGCAGCTGATGTACAAAAGGCTATAACAAATATAGCGCAGCCTATGGAAACTAGAAAAATACCTTGGGCCATAGTCTTTGGCAATCATGATGATGAACACGGGAAAATGACTAAAACTCAGATGATGAATTTTTATATGACTTTCAGCTGCAATCTAAGCCAAATTGGATATAAAACCTATGACAGAATAGGAAACTATAATCTTCTAGTCAAATCCTCAAAAAGTACAACACCTGTATTTAATATCTACATGTTAGATTCGGGTAAATATTTCTCTGGTGGCTATGATTATATAAAAACAACTCAAATTGACTGGTACAAGAAAACAGCCAGTAGCTTGAAAACAAAGTACGGAAAAACTATACCTGCCTTTATGTTTTTTCATATACCACTGCCAGAATACTACACAGCATTCCAAACAGGATATGTAGATGGAGAACGTTATGAAACTGAATGTAGTCCTACATTCAATTCAGGGCTTTTTAGCACTGTTGTAAAAACAGGGGATGTAAAAGGTGTGTTCGTTGGTCATGACCACGCAAATACTTATTCTGCTAATCTTAACGGAATTAGGCTCGGCTATGCAGGAAGTGTTGGTTATGCAACTTATACAAGTTCATCACTTCTAAGAGGAAGAGGTGCCCGAGTATTTCAAATTAGCGAAGCTAATCCATCAAGCATTAACACTTGGCTAAGGTGTGCAAACGATGTTGAATTAAATCCGACTTCTATTTATACATTTTTAAGCTCATCTGCTTTATCAAAAAAATAAATTGAGCTAAAGTTCATTCTGAGGGAAGAAAAATACTCTTTCCTGTAATAATTTATGAAAATTATCACTAAGAAAGAGTATTTTTTCTTTTATGAAAATAATTATTTTACTGGATCCTTATTTCACATAACCCTCATATAGGTTTTCAATTTTTGACCAATCAATAATATTCCATATGTTTTTAACGTAATCAGCTCTTACATTTTTATATTTCAAGTAGTAAGCATGTTCCCAAACGTCTATAGTTAATAAAGGCTTTTTATTTATACTAAATGGTGAATTTTGATTTATAGTTGTTATTACTTCTAATCCACCCCTCTCATCTATAACAAGCCAGCCCCAACCTGAACCAAAATGACCTATAGATGCATTATTTATCTTATCCTTCATCGCTTCAAAGCTGCCAAACTTATTATTTATAGCTTCTAAAAGCTTTCCCTCTGGTGCATTTTTAGGTTTAGGTGATAAAATGGAAAAATAAAAATTATGATTAGCTACCCCTCCACCTTGATTTATAACACCCTGTCTTATCTTTTCAGGAATACTATTAGTATTTGATAAAATATCCTCTAAGGTTTTACCTTCTATAAATTCACCATAACCTTCTAGTAAAGCATTCAAATTATTAACATATGTTTGCAGATGCTTTCCATAATGAGTCTCAATAGTTAACCCATCTATATATGGTTCAAGTTCATTATATTCATAGCTTAATTTTATTTTATCATACATCACAACTCACTCCATTCTAATAATTTTCAATAAATACTTCAAAATAACCTTGAGGATGTTCACAGGCTGGACAAACAGTTTTTTGTTTTAAAACCTTCTATAAGCTTATTATATCAAATATTTTTTATCGTGCAACATATTTTGTCTACTAATAATATTTATCCATTGTGTAATTAACCTAAATAGAGACTACTGCAATAGTGTATCACTATATTAAAATTATATCATAATACAAATAGTATAATAAAAATTAAGAGGATTATAATTACTATGGTTGATGAAATTATTTATAGAAGAAGTATAAGAAAGTACCATAAATTAGCTTTCACCTACGGTACTGCAAACTACTGCTTAAGCATGTCAGAATAGGATATCACTTCAAATTTATCAGTATTCCAATATATGTACTCTAGCAGTTGCAAAAAAGTGGATTGGCTTAAAGCTTTATCCTCGCCATTAGTTTCACCGATTTTACTCAATATAAAAACTGCAGTTCCTCTTGATTTATATGTATCCTCTATAAATTTCTCAATAGTGCTTATATCAGGGTTTTCAGTGAGGTTCATAACCTTTATAGACTTATACTCTATATTGTACTTGCTTAGATCTAAAATATTATCTGAAGTTCGAACACTCTTATACCCTTTCTCTTTTAGAAGCTTTATGAGGTATGGGTTTATTTCACCATACGTCATAATTACAGAATCACTTGTACGAGTGAAAAAACTGTTATCCATCCATTTTTTTGTTTTTTGTATATCTGCAAACACTCTTGTTGAGTTATCATACATATCAGCTTCATAAGGAAATGATTGGCCAAGTATGTCCCACCCTTCAAGGTATAAGCTTGTCAGCTTTGTAACATCCATATATTCTTTTTCTGTTATCAAAGAAGGTATTACTCCCACATTTGCTTTCAGATTATATTTTTTAAATACAGGATAGGCTTTTTCATACACACACTCATATCCACCATCAAATATAAATACAATCTTTGTGCCTTCTGAAGCATTGTTTTTATTAGAAAGGCCAACCTGTTTAGATTCCTTTGTTGTAAGAATTTTAATAGTGCTATTTATACTGCTTATATATCCATGCAGAAAAATATAGGTACTTGGATACATGAAGAGCACTAAAATGATTGCCACCAGTACTATACCTTTATTTAATCCTTTCACTGCAACTCCCCCATTACATACTAGTTCTCTTTAGAAAATATTGGCTTCAGGTTAGTATTATCCTTAAGTTCTATACTAATATTCTTATCCTTCGATTCCATAGCCCCTGTCCAGCCATTAAATACATAACCTTTTTCAGGTATGGCCTGAAAAGTTACCTTCAGCCCCTTAAAGTAAGTTCCCTTCCAGGTTAAACCATTACTGTCTATCGTTAGTGTATTAACTTTTACTTTTCCACCTTCACTTACATCAAGATTAATGGTCGCTAAACCTGACAGGTGAAAATAGTTTAAAATATGTTCACTGACATAATCAGGCCTCTTCACAGCAAATTCCTTAACTGAATCAATTTCCTTTTCCCAACTGGACATATTGACGCCAGATTCATTCCACCTTTTTATATGTTCCGGAACATATGGGTAGTATAGCTGCTTGTAATAATCAATTTGTTTTAAAACTGTCTCCCCTTTATAGATAGTATTCAATCTATCCGCAAAAGTATTTATAAATTGAGTCTTAAATTCATCATTTTGGAGCAGTGCTCTAAGTATAGCAGTTGACCATGGAGGATTTGGCCATGTAGGCCCCTTTGTTTCTGTAGCAAAGCTTATCATATCAGTTTTATAGCCTGAACTTGTATTAAACAACCCAAAGCCATAATCCATATCAAAAACAAGCCATCTCCATCTGCCATCATTTCCATATGGGGCAGTTGGCTCATATTTTTCAGTTCTTTTTCTCCACACCTTAAGATTGTTACCGGGCCAATCCCTGTTTCCACTGTAAATCTGCAAAATGTTATATTCTATAAAATTATCTATGTCCATCATACTTTTAACATAATCATAGTTTTTCTTTGATTTCATATCATTGGAGGTTATGAAAGCCATCAGCCTGCTAAAATGCATTTCATCCCCAACAAATCCCTCAGTAACTTCTGTGCCAGCAACACCAGTAGGGTTTTCCAGTACAACTATGTCCTTGGATTCTACGTTATAGTGATTATAAAAATAATCACTATCATATGGTTCCTTAATGTTTTGTATGCCATAATATTCTCCATTTACAAATACAATACAGGTTTTATTTTGTTGTGTGTCAAGCTTCAGTGATTTGGGAACCAGGCTTTGAATCATCTCGTTTCTAAAGAAAGTACCTAAATGGTCCGTTGCAGGTGTTCTCAGTATTAGTTTGCTTAAAACCCTGTCTTTTTTCTGGTTTGTATTATCTGTAAATGTAATGTTAAATACATCTTTATCATCGTAAGCATGTCTTGCAAAAATAGTGAGAGATTTTATAGGATTATTCCTGGTATATCCTCCATAGACCCTTATACCGATTCCTTGATTTATAATTTCTTTTCCTGCTTCAAAAACTTCGATATTTGACTCTTTTTCCCATTTACTGCCTTTCTGTGTAAAGTTGGCTTCAATGTTTCTGGTATTAATAACATTCTGTATTTGGGTTTTGGCCCAATTATCATAGATTTTTCCAGGTACCAAAATACCTTTATCATAATCAAAAAGATTTACCGGATCAGATACAAGTGAAACAATTGGCAAATCATTCCTCCCATAAGCATTATTAACGAAATAACTTTGGGTAATTATATTACTTTTCTTATATCCACTCTTACAGGCAATTGCTCTTATAATGGTTGCTCCCTTATCTCTTGCAAGTATCTTTATTGGTTCTCTGTATAAAAAGGATTTTTCTGTTGGAAGGGTTCCATCCATTGTATAATAAATATTAACCCCTTCCATAGTTTTTCCCAAAGTTAAATAGAATTCTTCGGAGTAGATTCCACCTTTCACAGAAAACTTAGGTTCATCAAGCTCCTTTGCTTTCAGACCATCCTTTAATACTACTTGCCCGTTATTGCTTCTACCAGGAGTTCCATTATCAAAGGTAGAAAAACCAGCTTCTCCATCATGGATCCTACCGTAGGAAATATTATCAGCCATCTTCTCAAGCTTTACGATATTGTTCCATTTGCTATCAGGGGAGGATAATATGACCACCTTATCAGATTCCTTTAATTTAAAATTGGCATGAAGGTCTCTTGAGCTTTCAGATCTATTTTTACCAGATATCCATACAAGTAGATAAGATTTTCCTTCAACCCTTACATCAGGAAATACCCACTTGTGAAGATTATTTCTGTCATCTGTCAAACCAAAGCCCTTCAAGCTAATGACATCTTCAGACTTATTATATATCTCAACCCAATTTTCAAACTCCCCATCGTTATCTTTAAAACTATTGCGATTTGAAATCATTATCTCATTAATATATAACCTGCCATTGTAGCTCAAGCCTTCAGACCTGTTATTTGACTTATTTAAAAGGTAAAAAGAGCAGAATATAATTAAAGTAAATACAAAAATGTATCTTTTATATAATAAACTTTTCATAATTTCACCACAATTCTGTTATTTTAAACCAAAGATTCTTTAAACGCTAACTTCACCATTGTACGAAACAATATGCACTTCTCTCACATTTTCAATAGTATAGAAATGCTCTGTAAGATTATCTGCATTTACATGTTTCAAAGTAATTTCATAAGTTAGCTCTGCATAAAGCTTTGTTGTATTTTTCATCCTAAGTTTGAAGGGCAATTTATATTGATTTAGAATATTATTTATATCCTCACATTTTATATTGTCCCCTTTTACCACCAGAAGATAGCTGTAATCTTTGTACAGCCTATTCCCAAAGAGTAACAAAACAATAGTTATAGCTGCACTTCCAATTATCGCTATAACAAAAGCTCCTATCCCAGCTGCAAGCCCCACAGCTATGGCCCAAAACAAGAATGCTATATCCTTCGGTTCCTTTATTGCTGCTCTAAATCTTACAATAGAAAGAGCTCCTACCATACCAAGGGATATGGCCAGGTTGCTCCCAATAAGCATCATTATTATAGACGTGATCAAAGAAATCATAACAATTGTAAGGTTGAAATTTTGTGAATAAACCACTCCATTGTAGCTCTTTTTGTAAATAAAATAGATATAAATCGAAAGGATTATCGACATTGACATATTTATTAATATAGTTTCAATGGTAAAAGTTGAAGTACCATTTATTAAAAGGTTTAATAAATTTTCTTTATTCATAATTATACTCTCCTATCTGCTAATAGCTTGTCTACCTAAACAATATTTACTCACTGATGATCTGTTCACTGAATAGGTGGATATTAATTTTTGAAGAAATTCAGGAAACATATTATTATATTTTACTTCTAATACGTGTACCTCACCTTCCACAATGGGGAACATATTTATATTGTCTTTAAAAATATTGAAGTCAATATTTGATGCCCGAATATTTTTATCAATAGTTACACGAATATTTTCAAAGGGATATGTATATGCCTCTCTTTCATAATCTATAAGGATTTTTGGCTGATATAAAGCTTTATGCATTAAATAATACACCTTTGCAGCTACGGCAGAATCATAGTTCAAAAGATTTGAACTTTCCCCTGCTATAAGGAGCTTTGCATCATTACTGGATATAGTTGCACTTTCCTTCAGCATATAAATACCATATTTATTCTTCAGTTCAAGCTTAACGCTCTTTGTTGTTGAATTGTAAATGCGCAAGCGCAGCTTTTTTCTTTCTGAAATTCCACTCTCCTTGTCAAGATAGTCCTTATTGGTATAATCATCAAAATATAAGCTTCGTATCCAATAAGAACCATCTGCATCCGTATGTTCGTCTTTTTTCATACAGCCCTTCAGAAGACAGGAAAGCTCAAAGGCTCTCACTTTACTGATGTAGTATTTCTCTTCGTGACGATATACATGAATATCCTTTTGTACCTTATCTATCTGTATCTCCACCTTTACTTTAATATTATGTTTGAACTATGTGTTATATGTATTGCTTGTCCTTGTGAATTTATTCCAACTTTTATTATTGAAAAAATATCGAAAACTACCGAATATGTAAAAAAATATATATAGAAATCTGAAGGCAAACATATCAATAATTATAACGGCATATAACCATTTTTTTTGTAACCCTTCTACATATCTTTCAGCCTTGTTTATAGCTGTTGCTGAATAAACATAATTAAAAATAGCTGTTATAACCAAATAAGAAATTAAATGATTGTTTGAACCATTTATTACATTTACTGAAGTAAGAAAAATGTTTATTAATAGAACTCCTATAGAGATTGTGTTAATTAATACAGCGTCTATTAAGAGAAAAAAGCATAAATTGTGTTTAAGGAAATTTTTAAAAACAAAGTTTTTGTTTTTAATTATTGAATCAATAAACCCTTTTTGCCATCTGATTCGTTGTCTTACTAGATTGTTGAAGCTTTCAGGACACTCAGTAAAACAAATTGCATTTTCATTAAAAATTACCCTCTTGTCATTCTTAATGGCATACTCCTGGAGTCTTATAGTTATATCTATATCTTCTCCCAAGCCTGCTCTAAAACCACCGATTTCTAAAAGAATATCTCTTTTAAAAATGCCGAAGGCCCCAGAAATAATCGCCAATGCATTATTATATGCCAGGGAAGCCTTATAAATATAAAAACCCTTTATATAGTCAAGGCTTTGTAAAAGTACTATGAGCTTTCGACTTTTATTCATCTTAAACATTTGCATTGCATGCACTGCTCCACCTGAAGCTATTACCTTTTTATCATTAAAGGTACTGTTCATGATCTTCAGTGCATCAGATTTTAATATACAATCTGCATCAAGTGTCAAAACCAACTCCTTTTTGCTAAACCTGATTCCTACGTTCAGGCTTTCTGCCTTCCCACTGTTTCTTTTATCCATCACATACACATTAGTATATATGCTGGATTTGTATAGTCCTCTAATCTCTTCTGATAATTCATTTGAATTAACTTCATTAAACTTCTCCAAGTTCAGTTCATCTTTTAAAATTTCAAGTGTATTGTCACTTGAGCCATCATTAATAAATATTACCTCATAATTTTCATAATCAAGTTTTTTCAGCCCTTCTATTGTATATTTTAAAATAGGGGCCTCATTATAACAGGGTAAAAGTATTGAGATTCCTCTTTCACACTTTTTATAGCCATAGAAAGGTATTTTATATTTTATGGCACAAATCATATGGAAAATTGAAAAAAATGTACTTAAAAATGTTATTATTACAAACAGCATAAATTAATACCTGCACTTTCCATTTATTGGATTAATCTTAGAAGCTTTTACAAAAAAACTTGAAGGAAACAGAGTTTTATCATCAGGATCGCCGGGCCAATTACCACCGATTGCTTGGTTTATAATAATATACATATATTTATGAGGAATACCATTTACTGATTTATGTACAAGTTCTCCGTCAATATACCATGCTAGTTCATTTTCACTCCAGCTAAGCGCCACTTTATAGGTATCCTTTTTAATCACCTTTTTAGTAAAGTAGCTCTTCTGTTTTATGCCATTATCATCTATATAGTGTATAACTCCTGAAAAGTCTTGAGGTTCACTGCCAATCATTTCAAAGATGTCTATTTCAGGTAAGCTTGTCTTATCTGCAGGCATTAGCCATATAGCTGGAAATATGCCTTTACCTTCACTTATCCGAATATCAAATTCAAAGTATCCATATAAATAAGCAGAAGTACTCTCAATAAGTCCTGAGGTATAACCTTTACTTTCTTTTTTTTCTTTCTTCGATATGATGATTAAATCATTATCACTGATAGTTACGTTATCTTTACAATAGTATTGAAGTTCGCTGTTGTAGTTTTCTTTTCTTTCAATAGCTGTCCATAATACATTACCTTTATCTATTTTTTCAGTATTTTGGGGTTGATTAACTGCCTCCGATGCTTCACCTCCACTTTGCCTTGCCGAATCCATTGAAATTATTACTCTATTCAGGCTCCAAGCTAAAATAACCATAATTAAAACAAAAAAGATTTTAATTTTAATCTTCATACATATCTCCAAAATTACAAGTTTGTATATTTATATTTGATATACAAAGCCAATATTACATTTTTATGTAAATCACATTACTTCTGCTATAAATACAAAAAAGCTAACTCCATGGTATAGCAACCACAGAGTTAGCACTGTTTGTTTAATATTTATTTGCGGTGATGACCTTCTGCCTCTGCTTTAGTCATATGAACTGCACCATGTGGATGTTGAGGCGGCGCATATATAGCATATACTTTAAGAGGTCTATTGCCTGTATTAATAATATTGTGCCAATAACCTGCAGGTATCATGATGGCATCGTCGTCAGAGGCTTTTGCTTCAAAATCCAATTTATTTTTATTTTTTCCCATTTTAACAAGTGCTTCCCCTTGTTCAATACGTATGAATTGATCAATATTTGGATGAATTTCTAAACCTATGTCATCACCAACCTTGATGCTCATCAAAGTAACCTGAAGATGTTTTCCTGTCCATAAAACTGTGCGGAAAGTATTGTTTTGCTTAGTAGCTTCATTAATATTTACTACGTAGGGATGTGGTCCATAATCCTGCAATTTAATCAAACGATTCTCCTCTAAGGATTCTGAAGAATCAACTCTTGAGTCATATTCCATTTCATCTACAAAAGGAATATATGAGGAGTTAAATTGTCTCGAAAAATTCGGATCATACATTGGTGTGTTAACAAAATAAGGACATGGATAGTTTCTATATTCCTCTAAGTTATATGGTGCTTCACCACAATAAGGGCATGGATAGGTTCTATAGGTATTATTCATATTGTTCCTCCATATCATAGTCTTACAAAATTATAATATGTATTAGTTTGAGGAAATGTGCTTATATGCACTTTAAAAGACAGGCATCGCCTGTCTTTTTAAATGGATATAATACTTTTTATTAATTTATCTTCATATGCAATAGTAACTATTTCCTTACCTAAATCTGCGCCTAACATATGAGTAACAAAGGTTATTTCAAAATCTGCCATCTGATCATAAATAAATACTAATATTTTTCCCATCTTGATTCCCCCTACGCTATTCTACTCAACTAATTTATAAATATTGTTTTGTCTTTCCAATATATTAAAGCCAATCATTTCTCTTCTAATTGTACAAAAATCATCATGGAAGTCAGCGATAATTATGTTAACCTCTCTTTCACTGTACAGCGTTCCTGGCTCAAACTTTTCCCCAATTTTCTTTAATACAATTTTTCTTTTCTTTTGCTGAA
>Ga0316601_100001884_pt1 | contig 10539 bp, 10 predicted proteins | sample OWC_soil_day5_no_FD_207663 | JGI IMG/M metagenome (GOLD analysis project Ga0316601, IMG submission 207663) | Wetland soil microbial communities from Old Woman Creek delta, Ohio, United States - OWC_soil_day5_noCT | ecosystem: Environmental > Terrestrial > Soil > Wetlands | place: USA: Ohio...
CCAAGGATGAAAACGAGCTGAGGCACATGATGTTCACCTCGCTCAACCACACAGGACCGGTGGCTATCCGTTATCCAAGAGGCCGTGGCTTGGGCGTGTCTTTCGATCCGGAATACAGGATCCTTCCCGTCGGGGAATCGGAGGTGCTGAGGGAGGGCAAAGATCTGACCCTCATCGCCTTAGGGAACATGGTTTACCCGTCTCTCGATGCGGCCGTCGAAATGGAAAAAGAGGGCCTCTCAGCAAGCGTGGTGAATTGCCGGTTTGTCAAGCCTTTGGACAGGAGACTTGTGGATTACTCCAGGAAAACCGGCAAGGTGCTCGTGGTGGAGGAGAATATTCAACAGGGCGGGCTGGGCAGCGCCGTGCTCGAGCTCTTCAGCGACATAGGATTGAGAGGGGTGACCGTGAGGCGCCTGGGGCTTCCGGACGGCTTTGTTGAACACGGCCCTGTAGAAGTGCTCAGAGAAAAACTCGGGCTCGACAAGGCAGGAATTATCAAAGCGGCAAGGACTCTCCTGAGCATTGGGTGACACTCCCTTTCAAACTCGTGCCTACCGAGAAGAAAATCAGACTTGACCTTTTGCTTGTCCAGAAGGGGCTGGCTGAAAGCCGTGAAAAGGCAAGAGCCATGATCATGGCCGGCCTCGTGGAAGTGGACAAGGTTGCGGCGAACAAACCCGGATATCTCGTTGCTCCTCTCTCAAACCTTTCCGTCAAAAAACCTCTTCCCTATGTGAGTCGAGGCGGGCTCAAGCTCGAAGCTGCTCTCGACACATTCTCATTGGATGTGAAGGACAGGGTCCTCCTAGACGTGGGCGCCTCCACAGGGGGCTTTACGGATTGTTTGCTTCAGAGAGGGGCCAAGAGAGTGGTTGCGGTTGACGTCGGATACGGCCAGTTTCACTGGAGACTTCGGCAGGACCCGAGGGTGGTTCTTCTCGAAAAGACGAATATCCGAAACCTGACACCGGCCGTGGTACAGGAGGATCTGGACGGTGCAGTCATCGATGTGTCCTTCATTTCCCTCAAACTGGTTCTTCCCGCCGTGTCGCAGTTCCTGAAGCCGCAGGCCTTTGTCGTTGCGCTTGTGAAACCTCAGTTTGAGGTGGGAAAGGGCCAGGTCGGCAAGGGCGGTGTTGTGCGGGACCCAGCGTTGCACCAGGAGGTGCTGAACAGCCTTTGCAGCTTTTTCAGAGAAGTCGGCTGGAAGGTCAAAGAACAAATGCCTTCACCGGTGCTTGGTCCCAAGGGGAACAAGGAGTTCCTCGTCCACCTCACACGCCCGTGAAATCAGTGATCAGTAAATCAGTGATCAGTAAGGGAGAACACAAAGTATTTGTTCGCTGGCCACTGATAACTGCTTACTGATCACAGGATTTTGAGACAGACTTGTCCGCTCAGGGAGCAGGGCTCTCCGTCAAATCTTGGACTGATCAAATAAAGTCAGCGGGCTGCGCGCTTAGAGGCCTTCAGAGGGTTAATTTTCACCTGTTCTTGAACCGCGGCCTTCACGATATTCGTGGCCATGCTGCACTTCCCGGTTCGCCATTTGATGGAAGGCTCAGGGAAAATAAGACAATATTTACCGGCGGGGAATTCTTTGACTTTCTGGCAGCCGTTGCACTGTTCGATAACGGCGTGGCAGCTACCGCCATTGAACTGGCAACCCGTCTTGTTCATGAAAAAGCACTCAACACCTTGCTTTACGCTATTGCAAATCATGGTTATCACATCCCTTCTCTAAAATAAAATTAAACAGTCCCGAGAACTCAGGGACTGTTTGCATCCTATTCTACTCATCTTTATGCGTCTGTCAATCCAAAAAAATCACAAAAATTCACTCACCTTGGGGTTCTCTGACCGCTAGCCCGAGTTCGTCGAGTTGGGTTTGGTCGACCCGGGAGGGCGCATCGCTCAGGAGGCAGGAGGCCGTCTGGGACTTGGGGAAGGCGATCACTTCCCTGATGGATTCCGAACCGGTCAGAATTGCGGCAAAGCGGTCCAGCCCAAGGGCAATGCCTGCGTGGGGCGGAGCGCCGTACTTGAGGGCCTCCAGGAAAAAACCGAACTTGAGATTCGCCTCTTCCTGCGAAATGCCGAGGATCTTGAACATGTTCTCCTGCAGCGCCGGATTGTGGATCCTCACGCTCCCGCCGCCGATCTCGCTTCCATTGAGGACAATGTCATAGGATCTTGCCCTGACTTTCTGCGGTTGTTCCTGAAGAAGAGGGAGGTCTTCTTCGAGGGGGGAGGTAAAGGGATGGTGCACGGATTCCAGCCTGACTTCTTCCTCGTTGTATTCCAGGAGCGGAAACTTGGTCACCCACACCAGGGCGTAGTCATCCTTTTTTAGCAGATCGAGTCTCTTTGCCAGCTCGAGCCTGAGCGTGCCGAGGCAGGAATTGACGACAGAGGCTTTGTCGGCGACGATCAAAAGCAGGTCCCCCGTTGCGGCTCCGGTCCGCAGGTTGACAGCCGCCTTGTCCTCTTTCTTGAAGAACTTGTCCAGGGAGGATTGCCATCCGTCCGTCGTGATTTTCACGTTCATCAGGCCCTTGGCTCCGGCCTGGACCACGAATTGGGAAAGCTCGTCCAGGGCTTTCCTGGAAAAAAGACCGGCTCCTTTTTCAACACGGATGGCCTTCGCGATCCCGCCCTGCTGAAGCACTCCTTTGAGAACCTGGAAATCCGAGTTTCCCGCAAGGTCGCTGATATCCCTCATCTCCATGCTGAAACGGGTATCGGGCCGATCCGTCCCGAACCGCTCCATGGCATCGCGGTACTCCAGTCGAGGAAAGGGCAGCGAGATCTTTACCTCCAGAATCTTCTCGAAAAGCTCGGCCATCATTCCCTCGATGAGACCGATAATGTCCTCTTCACTGCTGAAGGACATCTCCAGGTCAACCTGAGTGAACTCAGGCTGCCGGTCTGCCCTGAGATCCTCGTCTCGAAAGCATCGCACCACCTGATAATAGCGGTCAAAACCTGCGATCATGAGGAGCTGCTTGAAGAGCTGGGGGGACTGGGGAAGCGCATAGAAAAGCCCTTTGTGTATCCGGCTGGGTACCAGGTAATCCCTCGCTCCTTCGGGTGTGCTCTTGGTCAGAAAGGGCGTCTCCACTTCGATAAAGCCGTTCCTGTTCAGGTACTCCCTGACCAGAGCCGTCATACGATGGCGCTGGAGAAAGTTCTGGAAAAGCTTTCTTCGTCGAAGCTCCAGATACCGGTATTTGAGACGGAGCGTCTCAGAGGCGTCCACCGCCCCATCCACCTGAAACGGAGGGGTTTCCGATTTGTTCAGGATCTTGAGTTCGGTCACCTTGAGCTCAATGGCACCGGTAGGAAGTTTCAGATTTTCCTGGCCCTCGAGCCTGGGGGAAACCGTTCCCTTGACGGCAAGGACCCACTCGCTACGAAGAACGCGGGCCTTGGCGTGACTCTCTTCATCCACGTTGGGATCAAAGACGATTTGAGTGATTCCTTCCCTGTCCCTCAGGTCGATGAAAATCAGATTTCCGAGGTCTCTGCGGCTGTTGACCCAGCCCATGAGCAGGGCTTCCCGGCCTATGTCCGAGGCTCGCAGACTTCCGCAGTCATGCGTCCTCTTCCATTCAGCCAGGGTGTCCAAATGAAACTCATCGCTTACGTTCATCGTGCTTCCATGACCAACAGGTTCTTGAGCGTATTGAGCAGGTCCTCCAGATCCACAGACTTTTGCTGTTTCCCGGCCATGTCTTTCAGGAGGGCCTTTCCGGAAGCCAGTTCATTGTCCCCTACAATGAGCACTCTTGAAGCGCCCAAGCGATCCGCTCGCCTGAGCTGGGCCTTGAGGCCCTTGGACCCGTAATCCGTTTCCACCCAGAACCCGGACTTGCGGAGGTCGCAGGCCCAGGAGAAAGCTTTTTTTTCAGCTTCTTCTCCCAGGCCGATGATAAAAAGATCGGGCACGGGGTTCTTTTCCTGCCCTTCCTCCTGTAGCAGGGTGATCAATCTCTCCATGCCCAGGGCAAACCCGATGGCCGAATGATCCGGCCCGCCGAGCTGCTTGGACAGGCCGTCATACCGGCCGCCTCCCAGCACGGCGTTCTGAGTGCCGAGCCGGTCGCTCTGAATCTCGAAAGTGGTCCGAGTGTAGTAATCCAGGCCTCTGACAAGCATAGGGTTAATGGTGAAAGCAATGCCGAGCAGGCCGAGATACTCCTGGACTCCCTTTAAATGACGCTCGCAGTCCCCGCAAATGAACTCCAAGATCGAGGGAGCGCCCGCAACCACCTCCTTGCAACCGTCTGCCTTGCAGTCGAATACGCGGAGAGGATTCGTGTCTGCTCTTCTCCTGCAGTCTTCGCAGAGCGCCTCCTTTTTCTGAGCAAGATACTTCTTCAGCTCCTCACGAAAGGCGGAGCGGCACTCGGGACATCCCAGGGAATTGACCTGGAGGCTCAGGCCGGAGAGGCCCACAGCCTCGAAAACGGTCATTGCTAAAAGGATGATCTCGGCATCTGATTTGGGTCCGGGGTCGCCGAAAATCTCCGCATCGATTTGGTGGAACTGCCTGAACCGGCCTTTCTGGGGGCGCTCATGCCTGAACATGGGGCCTATCATAAAGACCTTTTGGAGGGGGTTTTCCTGGTAGAGCCGGTGCTGGATGTAGGCTCGGACAAGCGAGGCCGTGGCTTCAGGCCTCAGGGAGAAATTCCTGCCCTTGCTGTCCGTGAACGTGTACATTTCCTTGGAAACAATGTCGGTTTCCTCGCCGATGCTTCGCTTGAAAAGCTCGGTCATCTCCATGAGAGGGAGCTTGATTTCCAGAAATCCAAAGTTCCGGAACACCCGTCTGGACCGCCTCTCAACCCGCTGCCAGACCTCCACCTCTCCGGGAAGGATGTCTTTAAAACCTTTTATCGTCGTAAATTCCAAAAGCCTTGCTCCAGTTGAGAAAAGACCCTCGTCTCCTATCAGAACGCCCCTTGAGCGTCAATCTCATTATTCTTCAATGTTGATCTTCGTTGCTTTCTTTCCCTGCTTGGAGCGTTTCTTCTCCAAGCCCTCGATCTTTTCATCCACCAGGGACCGGATCGCTTTCAGAAACTCGATGCGAGAGAGATCCAGGTGCTCGAAGAACTTGGATTTTGGCAGCGAGAGCTTCTGGAGATCGATGAAAAACTTCCCCAAAGGGCAAACCACCATTTCCTCTTCTTTTTTCCTAGCCATGATCTTCTCCTTCAAAACAAACGTTCAAGTACTCCTCCTCCATTCTGGCTCTCACAGACTTGGAGGCAGCCACGTGCCTTGGCAGTAAGAGATGTTTCTTGAAACTGCCGATGCGGACAATGAGTTCATCGGAAACCTTGTTCAGCTCTACATGGTCCTTCCCTGCAAAGGGGATCTTCAGCTTCAGACAATAGACGCCGTTTTCCTTGGTGAGGTCATAAGGCTGCCCGATGAAGAACTTCTCCAGCGGATTGCGCCGGCCGTAGATCCGGTCCGCGAGGGTTTTGAGCCGCTCGTAGCCGAGGACTTCGTTGCTGAAAAGGTTCACGGGAAAAATGGGAATGGGGCTGAAGTACTCCTTGGCGATTTCCATGTGTTGTTTTTGGTTTTCTCGCCAGTTCTGGAAATAGGCATCCTTGATTTTGGGCGGGAGCACGCGGTTCATGATGATCGCGTCGACGTTCATCCGGTAAAGACAGAAGTACATGAAGGCCCGCTGGGTCTCTTTGATGACGATTTTTTCAGGGTTGGCAATCAAGCGAACGCTCGTGACGTCTGGATCGATCATGAGCTGATCCACCCCTCTGAGCCGTTCGAAAAGGTGCTCGATCGCATCGAAATACTCATCCCCCGGGATCGGTACATTGTAGATTTTTTTGGCCACAGGGCCTACCACCTTGGCAAGAGTCTTTTCCATTTTGAAGATTTTTTTGATGTACCAATCCAGGGTCGTGGGAACGCTGATGAACCGAATGGATTCGCCTGTGGGCGCGCAGTCCAGAAGGATGACATCGAATTCCTTGTCCCGTACATAGCGATTGATGTAAAGAAGAAGGCTCACCTCCTCCATGCCGGGCAGAATGGCGAGTTCTTCAGCGAGGATCTCGTCGAGCCCCGTTGTCTTGAAAAGCGCTGAGAGGTACCTGTGGATTTCGCCCCAGTTCTTTTCAATTTCCTGCTGAATGTCCAACTCCTGTATCCAGAGACTGTTACGGACCTTGATGGGCCTTCCCTTGTTTTGATCCAGGAGATCTTTTTCAAGGTCAAATATGTCGGAAAGGCTGTGGGCCACGTCCAGGGACATAATGATGGTGCGGTAACCCATTTCCGCGACGCGTATCCCCGTGGCCGCCGCCACACTGGTCTTGCCCACACCGCCTTTTCCTGCAAAGAAAATAATCCGCAAATCGACTTCACTCCTTCCTTCGATATATGCTTTTCCAGCCAAACCCTCCCTGGCAGAGCGGGTCAAGGGGCCTGACCGGCAACTGCTCTGCCTCCCCTGGCGTGAAGGGGTCAGGGGAGGGGGAATGTAGGGCGAGGGACCCCGCCTGCAGTGATTTTCTTTTTCTGGGATCTTATCACAAATGCGGTCAGGTTCAAACGATTCCCGTCCGATTCCCGTCCGACTTGTCAAATCCAGCGAATTTGCTTACAATACGCGGGAAAATCCAACGCGTGGATTACTCTAAAATAATAGGGAGAAGGCTTATGTTAGAGTTGAGTTTTCATATTCAAATTAGGCGAAAGGGGAACTGGTTTTTGGCCAGTGCGCCTGAACTCGACTTCATTTCGCAAGGGCAGACGATCGAAGAAGCGAGGAAGAATCTTCTAGAGGTGATCCAAATCCAATTCCAAGAAATGAGGGAGATGGGAACACTGCAAGAATATCTCGCTGAATGCGGGGATGACAAGAGAGGAATACTTCGAGCTTCTTCGGGAGGTGTAATTCACAACCTAACCTGATGTGCAAGTTACGTTCTGGCCGTTGAACTGACTTTAGACTCCTGAAGCGGAGGGCGCCATGCACAAGTCAAGAACCCCATTCTCGGATTGAGAGATGGGGTTTTTTTACGTTTGTGCGACCGGTAAGTCGGAGGCTTTGCTGATTGCTGAGCGCTGACGGCTGAAAGCTGACGTTGTGACCGTACTTGTCAAAACCCTCTGATAGGTAGCCCCTCATACTGAGCCGTGGAGGATGAAAACATGCCCCGGCAATATTATGCTCACAGCCTTGGAGGCAAGACCGGAATGGGTGGTGTGGCCATTTGGGTGCTGGAGACAGAGAGGATCATAACATGAGGAACGGTATCGTTTTGACTGACCCAAAGAAGAAGTGGAGGGGATGCAGTATGAATGGTAAGGGCTATGAGATTCAAATGGAAATATCTGGAAACACGGCCATGTGGACACGGCCCGACACGGGCGACTGTCCAGTCAGTTACCCTGCCCCGACATATTCGGCGGTGAAGGGCATGTTTGAATCGATCCTCTGGGGACCCGCAGTACATATCATCCCGACAAAAGTGGAGATATGCACTCCTGTTCAATACCACAACTACCAGACGAACTACGGGGGACCTCTTCGGAAACCTGGGGTGATAGCAAAAGGCGGAGGGTACCAGCTTCTCGCAACCGTGCTGGTTGACGTTTGTTACAGGCTATACGCGGAAGCGATGCCAATTCCGGCACCAATAAAGAAACGTGTGCCCGATAAGGCTCGTCAATGGGACGGCAAAACGACATCACCCGGCCACGCGTATGGGGATATCTTCAACCGTCGGCTCAGACGAGGACAATGTTTTTGCATACCGTTCCTCGGCTGGAAGGAGTTTGGACCCAGCTATTTCGGTTCGTTCCGAGAAGCAACCAGAGTCCAGAACGATATTAACATTGTGATCCCTTCAATGCTACGTGAGGTTTTCTCTGAGGGCTATGCCTCACCGTGTATGTTCAGATATGAGCAAGACGTAAGGATAACTGAAGGAGTGACGCAGTTCCCCTGGAAAGGAGGGCAGCATGCTGAATGAACTATATCATCTATCTAGCGCAGTGCCATTCTGAGTCGCTCCCCGCGCGGGAGCGTGGATTGAAACTCAGAAAGCCGCTATGGAGGGGCCGCTAAGAAGTCGCTCCCCGCGCGGGAGCGTGGATTGAAAAACATTTGCGCTCCGAGCAGAGTCATTGCACCAAGCAGGAATGGGGCCTACCAGATTGAGCGAACCGGATACTGTGTGATCAGGTCGTCGGGGGTCAGGATGACCATTCCATGAACAATGGCTTGACAAACCAGCATTCGATCAAAGGGGTCCCTGTGGTACTCCGGCAAGGAAGGCAGATACAGGGTGGCTTCTTCTTCCAAAGGAAGAGGATCAATAGCGTGCTTTTCTCTTTGGGCGGGAATGAAGCGTGACGGCAATTCCGGCAATGGAAGCCTTCTCAGGGCATGTTTGACCGATATCTCCCAGGCGGAAACAGCGCTGAGGAACGCTTCGTTCGCCGGGTCTATGAAAAGCTCACGCGCCTTCGCTGAGAGTTCAGCCGCGTCCGTGATAATCCAAAGGAAGGTACATGTATCAAGAAGCAATTTCACTTCTTGTCGCCTGAGAAGAGCTTCGTCATTTCTTCAGGGAGAGGTTGAAAAAACTCCTTTGGAATTTTCAGATACCCTTTGGCCAAGCCGATGGGCCTTTTGGTCTGCTTGTCCTTTTTGATAGGTCGGAGTTCGGCCACCGGCACATTTCTCCTGCACAAAAGAATGGTCTCTCCCTTGATAATCCGCTGAAGATAGTAGGAAAGATGGGTTTTCGCCTCATGAATATTGAGTTTAATCATGGACCACTTATAAACTAATAACTGGACTAAATCAATAGAAAACGATGCCTCAAGTCAGGGAAAAAAGTTTGGGAGTCCAGCAGTTACGCGCAATGACCGGTTCAATTCATGAGCAAAAAGGAGTAGAATGGGAATCCGCATGGTCAAGAAAAGAGCGGAGGTGACCTATGGTGATCAAAATCGCTCTAGTCGTGGGCCTGGTAATGATGAGCGGGAGTTTTGTCACAAAGCATGCCATGGCGGTGGAAACCCCCTACAAGACCTATTCAAACGTGACCATCGACACCGTGGGCGTGTGGACACGAACGGATGTCGATATCCCAAGAGGCGCAATGGTGGCGATCATGGCGGAAGGAGAATGCTTTAACGTCAAGCAGCCGATGAAGAAACTTCTGGACCCCAGCGCCTGCGTGAGATTCAGGATCGGAGAGAGGGGCGTGGCGAGGAATCTCGCAAGGTTTTATGTTTCCCAGCATGTGAGCGTTACCAAGAGCCCGGGGGAGGGTCCCCTCTACTTCAACATCGCTCCCTTCGTGAAAGAGAAACGGAACTGGGAAGCCAAGATTTCCGCTACGGTTTTCGTCTGGGAAAAAGGGAAGTCCGACAAGATGGAATCGGACATCCAAAACCTGATCCAGGCTCATCCCGATGACAAAAAGTATCAGTCGCTCCTGTTTCCCCTGGCGGGGTGTTTCACGCAAACGGGGGAGTATTTGAGAGCGGAAAAGATCCTGAAAGATCTGAGAGAAGCCACAGGCATTAAGGGCCGGGTAGGCCTCGTGGCGCTGAACCAATCTGCGCAGAATGAGAAGTGGCTTCGAAGATATGACAGGGCGGCCGCCTATGCGCAGGAGGCTCTGGACCTTTCTCGTCGCGAAGGGTACAAGGGCTTCCAGGGGGGGGCGCTCTTAAATCTGTCCGAGGCAAGATGGAATCTCGGGCAGCGTGAAGAGGCGATCCATTTGGCCGAAGAAGCGCTTCGTATGAGCACTGAAATGCGTCGCGGGTCCATCGGCCTCGCCGGCCGTTCCCATCAGGTGCTGGGACTGTACTCCCTGAAGATGGGAAGGCTCCCGGAAGCCCTCGATCATTGCCAAAAGGCGGTGGAGTCTCTCAGAAAAGTTCGGGCCTGGTCCCCGCTGGCGCAAAGCTATTGCTTCCTGGGGCATGCCCAGCGCAAATCGAACATGGATGAGGAGGCCAAGAAATGCTTCGAGATGGCCGTCAAATTTGCAGGAGCCGTAGGCAAGTCCGAGACTCTGTGGAGAGCTTACAGTGAACTGGGGCACCTGGCCGCAAAGGAGGGAGAAAACCGGAAAGCATTCAAGTACTACGCGGAAGCCATCACCATCATCGAGGAGATGAGAGGGGAACTGGGCGATCCGGCGTTGAAGGCCCTTTTCATGGAGGACAAGTTCCAGGTGTACGAGTGGATGATTCGTCTCCTGCACAGAATGAAACGGGACGAGGAGGCTTTCAACTACCTTGAAAGGGCGAAAGCCCGAACCATGCTGGACATGCTGGGAGACAAGACTTTCGCATCGAGAAATGCGGAAATAGAGGATCTCCTTGCCAGGGAACGGGCTGTGCGCGAGCAGATCCAGGATCTGGCGAAGGCGTCAGGGCAGGCTTCGCAGGAAGAGAGCGAGGAAAGTGATGACTCGGACGAGGGGAGTGCTGAACCGGAAGCTAATGCAGGCCAGGGGATCG
>Ga0316601_100001885_pt1 | contig 10537 bp, 10 predicted proteins | sample OWC_soil_day5_no_FD_207663 | JGI IMG/M metagenome (GOLD analysis project Ga0316601, IMG submission 207663) | Wetland soil microbial communities from Old Woman Creek delta, Ohio, United States - OWC_soil_day5_noCT | ecosystem: Environmental > Terrestrial > Soil > Wetlands | place: USA: Ohio...
TATTGCGGACGTGTTCCCGGTGGGAGAAAGGGTGCAGGCGGAGGAGGCTCTTGAAGATATCCGCAAAACGCTTCACGATGCCACGCACCACTGCTATGCATACCGGATCGGGAAGAAGGGCGAGATGTACCGTCTCCATGATGACGGGGAACCGGGGGGCACGGCTGGCCGGCCGATCCTGGCTGCAATAGACCGGCACGGGTTGACAGACGTGCTGGTCATCGTCACGCGATACTTTGGAGGAACGAAACTGGGTGTGGGGGGATTGGCGCGGGCCTATGGAGATGCTGCAGAGCAGGCGCTGCGTGAGGCCGGCGAGCGCATCTGCTACCTGACGGAACCCTGCACCGTGAGGTTCGCGCATGCACACACCGCAGCCGTCATGCGCATTGTCTCACAGCTTCACGCACGAATCGTCGAGACGAAGTACGACGAGCAGGTCCTCATGACCCTGGAAATCCGCCGCTCCCTCGCCGCCCGTCTCAGGGACGAGCTCACCGGGGCCCTGCGGGGCCAGGTGGAATTCGATCCGGTCTAGAACGAGGTGATGGTTACGCCTTCTTCAGTGCGTTGACGATCTCCATCGTGTCCAGCGCAATCACCAGCTCTTCGTTCGTCGGGATCACAAGCACGGCGGTCTTTGTGCCTGCCCGGGAGATATTCTTCTCTTTCTCCTTGGACAGGTTCTTCTCCTCGTCCACCTCGATGCCGAGGAACCCCAGTCCTTCGCAGGCCGCTGTGCGCACATCCGTGCTGTTTTCGCCGATCCCTCCGGTGAAGATGACCGCGTCCACGCCTCCCATCGCTGCCGCATAGGCCCCGATGTACTTCTTGACGCGATACGAGAACACATCGAACGCATAGCCCGCTTTGCGGTCGCCGTTTTTCATCTCGGTGACAATTTCCCGCATGTCGCTGCTGATTCCCGAGATGCCCTGGAGGCCGCTGTGCTTGTTGAGCAGCGTCCCCGCCTCGTTCAGGGTCAGCCCTTCCTTGCCCATGATGTAGAGAATGATCTGGGTGTCGAGATCCCCCGACCGGGTGCCCATCAGGAGTCCCTCGAGCGGCGTAAAGCCCATCGTGGTATCCACAGACACACCCCTGTCGACGGCGGCCATGCTGCATCCGTTGCCCAGGTGGGTGGTGATGAGCCTGAGCTCGGAGAGATTGCGGCCGAGCATGCGCGCGGCGCGGTCAGCGACGTACCGGTGGGATGTGCCGTGGAATCCGTACCGGCGGATCTTGTACTGGGAGTAGAGGGCGTAGGGGATGCCGTAGAGGTACGCCTTCTTCGGCATCCGCTGATGGAACGCGGTGTCGAAGACCCCGACCTGCGGTGTGCCCGGCAGGTTGGCGTCGCATGCCGAGATTCCCCGGAGGTTGTGGGGATTGTGCAGCGGCGCAAGTTCTATGTTCTCCTTCAGCGTCTTGATGACTTCCGGCGTGATCAGGACCGATCCCGAAAACGTCTCTCCGCCATGCACGACACGGTGACCGATGGCATGGATGTCGGATTTGTCGCTGATGACGCCGTGGTTGCGGCTCAGCAGGATCGCGAGGATGTATTCGATGGCCACCGTGTGGTCCACGATCTCGCCCGCGATCTTGATTTCATCCCCATCATACCGGACGTTGGAAAGCGTTGCGCCCGACATCCCGATACGCTCAACCACTCCGCCCGCGAGTTTCTTCTGTTCGGCTCCGTTGATAAGCTGATACTTGACGGATGAGCTTCCGCAATTCAAGACAAGGATATTCATACCCGTTTGCCATCCTCGTTATATTTGAAATATCCCTCACCGACCTTTTTGCCGAGTTTTCCTTCACGGACCATACGGCGGAGAAGAGGACAGGGTCTGTACCGTGGCTCTCCGAGTTCATGCCACAGGGTTTCCATCCACGCCAGGACCTCATCCAGGCCCATTGCGTCCGCCATCTCGAGCGGACCGAATTGCATGCCGTACCCGAGCCGCATGGCGGTGTCGATGTCCTCGGCGCTTGCTATCCCTTCCATCAGCGCATGCATGGCCTCATTGAGCATGGGCAGAATCGTCCGGGTGGTGATGAAGCCCGGATACTCAAAGACCTCGACTGGAGTCTTCCCGATTCTCTGTGCAAACGCCTTGACGATCGCGAACGTCTCATTGGACGTCTTCATCCCGCGGACCACCTCCACGAGGGGAATGAGCGGGACGGGATTCAGAAAGTGCATGCCGATGATCCGGTCGGGGTGCTTGGCGGACTCCGCCAGTTTGGAGAGGCTGAGCGTGGCCGTGTTCGAGATGAACACCGCGGTATCCTTTGCGACGGCGTAGAAGTCGCTGATGAGCCGGTGCTTCAGGTCAAAGTTTTCGTCCACTGCCTCCACCACGATCTCGCAATTCTTCAGGTCGACCATCTGGATGGTGCCGCGGACGCGTGAAAGGACCGCCCGCTTCTCCGACGCGGTCTTTCCCCAGCGCCTGATCTCGATGTCCATTGCCCGGCTGAGTCCCTCCAGGCCGGCTTTCAGGGAGGTCTCGTCTTTCTCCATCCCGATGACCTCGATTCCCGCACCCGCAATAGTTTCTGCAATACCCTGGCCCATGACACCGAGCCCTATCACGCCGACCGATTGGAAGCGGTCATCCCCTTTCCGCTTGCGAACGATAGGTGATTCCAGGTCCTCGAATCTCAGTTTCTGCGCCATACGATTTCCTTGGCTTTCATGGCAATGTGTTGTGCAGGCTCTTCCCTCCACGGCCGATTGCACACGTCAACACCGTTACACTGGATCAGGGAGAAAACGCGTAGGCATTCCGGAGGAGATCAAGCAGTACGATGGTACTTCCCGCGGAGACCGCCCAGACAGCGCCTGCAATGAGGACGGCTTTATGTTTGTGCACGCTGCAGAGAACAGAAAGAGCCCATCCCACAGTCCCAACATACCATAATGTAAACATATTTATTGAGGTAAGCAAAAGAGTTAACGCATAACTTCCGGTGGGGCCTGTCAAGGCGAGCAGAGACCACGGCAGGATTACTGCCTCCCCGGCTCCGGCGCCGGAGATCCCCGCATACACGGCTTGCACCAGCCGTTCGATGATGTCGATCCCTCCGCTGCCGACGGCGATGCTCATGAGATGTTTCGTACGGGGAGGAACACCGGTGCCGAATGCGTGAAGCAGCAGTGTGAGGAGAATAGCGCGGACAGACCAGGCAGCCAGGTGCTGCAGGGGAAGAATCGCCGCGCGGAGAGGAAGCGTCGAATCGAGATCGGCACGCACGACCTCCCGTTCCTCTGCCGTGGCAGACGAAGGAAGATGCGCGAGTGTCTCACTGACATCACGGGTGTGCGTGACGAATTCAAGCAGCACTGCTGCTGCTGCCAGGATGCAGAAACTGAAGAACCATCGAGGAGCGGACCGCAGCACCATGCCGGCCAGGGCGGGCCGGAAGGGGAGCAGCAAAGGACTGAGGTGCTCAGACATAGGAAAGCCGGGGATGTTCCGCATCACCCGTCACCAACCGGAGAAAGAGATCTTCCAGATTCCCCTCTGTTGCATCGCCGAGCACCGATCGCGCAGCCTGCGCAAGCTGGTTTGTCGGGCATGACAGAACTATGCGGCCTCGGTGGATGATCCGCAAATCCGTGCAGAACCGCTGGACCGTGTCGAGCGCGTGGGAGGTGAGAAAGATCGTGGAACCGCGGCGTGCAAGGGAGAGGAGTACGTCCCGGATGTACCGGGCCGACGCTGCGTCCACGGCCTCCAGAGGCTCGTCCAGGATGAGAAGTTCCGGTGCATGGATGATCGCCGCCGCGAGCGAGACCTTCTTCTTCATGCCGGTCGAGAATGTCCGGATGAGCTGCCCCTCATCACCCGGGAGACTCAGCACATCCAGGAGCTCATCCGTGCGCCGGGCACTCTCGGTTGCCCCCAGACCCTCCATGCGTCCTATCCATACCAGGTATTCCCGGGCCGAGAGCCAGTCAAAATAGAAGGGGTCGTCAAGGACAAACCCCATCTTTCGTTTGACCGCGGGGTCCTGAAACGGTACCCGCTCGCCCAGCACCTCTACCACACCTCCATCCGACTCCTCAAGTCCGCTGATGATCCGGATAGTGGTGGACTTGCCGGCCCCATTCAAGCCGATAAACCCGCAGATGGATCCTGCCGGGACGGTGAACGTCAATCCATCCAGAGCCCGTTGTCCCCCCTCGTATACCCTGACAACGCCGGTCAGGGAGATGACGTCCGCATGGTGTTCCATAGATCCGGTATCTCTTTCTGAATGTGCCGCGCCGCCCTGGGGATGAAGACGAACCATACCGCCGCGGCCGACGCCAGTATGTATGCCGGAAGGATGATGGTCGCTCCCGGTAGTGGCGCAATGATGATATACGGAATGGACAGCAGACCGGCGAGAACCATCATCATCGCTCCCGCCGCCGCATCGTCAAGGCTAAATCCGATTCTCCCGCGGGGTTGTTGTCGCGACAGAAGCGTGCCGGTCGCGAATAAAGGAATGTGAACAGAGAAGAAATACAGTACGCAGTCTGCCATCTCCTTGAGTGTCGGCGGAACGGGCTGGAAGAAAGATGTCAGCGCGACGAGGATAGCTGCGGCCCCCGATGCCACGACTGTGTTCGCGATCAGTTTTGCGCGCAGGATTTCCTCCCATCGCGAGGGCAGCAGGGCATAGGAAGTCAAGTGTCCAGGCCAGAGTTGCAGCATGTTGTGGTAAAATGGCTCGAGCGCCAGAAAGGCGGCGGCGAATGCAGGAGCGAACGGCGACCCGAGCTGAGGCCAGAGTGAAACCAGCGGCGCCAGGGCGGCAACGGCGAGCAGCCGTACGACGTTTCGCATCGACGCGGAGCCGCGAAGCTCAAGCATCACAAGCGCCGTGTCAGGCATGACGGCTCCCCCAGTGTACACATGCTGCCGATGGCAGAACCAGGAGACAGGCCATGAACGCGGCCCTCCCAAAATGTCCAGCCTGCGCGGCACCTATGCCGTCCACGGTCCACCGGATGGGTAACACTGCGGCAAGGAGGTGCTCAGCAGAAGAAGTGGCAGACCAGAACACCATGCCGAGGATGAACAGCCCGGTGATGGCTATGATCGGGGTCCCCCTGGAACGGAACAGCGCGGGGACCGTGAGCACGGTGCAAAAGCAGGTGAGGAGCAGAGCGCCCAGGAGAATGCTGAAGACCGTGCTGGCGATGATGGGAATCCACCCGATCGGACCGATCACTGCCAGCGCGAAGACCGTTGTTCCCCATAAGACCAGGATCGCCGGGTGGCGCAGCATTCCGGTGAGCGTGAATTGAAAACGGATTCGCCCCGGATATGGAAGGAGCGCGGTCTTCCGAAGCAGAACCTCCATCTCTCCCAGATAAACCGCGGCGATTGCCGTCAGAAGGATTCCGGACTCCACTGCAAGAAACGGCAGGAGCGCGGTAGTGTCTCTTGCGTCGCCGGTGAATCGTTCCATGTATGCGCAGAAGAACAGGTTCGCCACACCGAGCACAGCGGTCCCGACGCTCCATCGTATGGGATGGTCTCTCCGCCGGAGTTTCAGCGCAGAGAAGAGGAGGCCCCGTGCGTCGCGTCCACTCACTTCCGCCATGGGTTCTCCGGAAATCTGCGGTCTTCGATTAGCGGGAACGACATCGGCGGGGTCGAAGGAGGGGCAAAGATCTCGAGGCGGGGATCCCCGGAGGGCGGGCCCAGCACAGGGACCGTGACCATGAGGGTGTTCTGAGGGAGATAGATGTCGAGCTGGGCCTTCGTCCGGACCATAGCAAGAAATGCACCCGGCCCGTTCTGCCGGAGGAGTTCGTGCAGGATCGTGGCGTACCCGCGCCGCTGGAACTCCAGCCGGCGGGCCTTGCGTTGCTCGAACTCAACGGACGTCAGTCGTCGCACTGCGGCATGGAACGCCGCAGCGGCGCTGTCAGAATTCGCCATGAGCGCTCTGGCCCGGGCTTCACCCTGCGGCGAGTTGAATGCTGCGGCATCACTGTCAGAATTCGCCATGAGCGCCCTGGCCCGGACTTCACCCTGCGGCGAGTTGAACGCTGCGGCATCACTGTCAGAATTCACCATGAGCGATCTGGCCCGGGCTTCACCCTGCAACGTGGGGGAGTCCTGCGTGAATGCAGGAGGGCGATACGCGAGGAACAGAGCCAGGAAGGTTATCAACGCGATCCCTCGCTGGCTGCTCTGCATCATGCCCCTCCAGTTGCACGTCAGCATTCGATCCACGGTCTCGATTCGCTTCCACGCCTCACTCAGAAATCTCTTCGCTTCAGGATGACTGCCGCAGCGAGCAGAAACACGCTCCCGGAGAGGAAGGACTGGAGGAAAGGTTTCCAATCCATCTCCAGCCCCATAATCTGCTTCGCGGCGTTCTCCTGCATGGCGGAGATCTGCGGAAACAGATAGTAGAAGCCGTCGACAATGGTCCGGTAAATCGTGTTTTCTGAAATCAGATACAACGAGAACTCGCGGTTCTGGAGGATCCCCCCGAGAATGAACAGGTAGAGGTACGTCAGAATGATGGTTGCTGCGGTGCTGCGTGTCCATGTGGCAAAAAAGACAACCAGGGCGTAGAGAGCGGCAAACATGAAGATCATCGTGAGGGATGAAGTGAGCAGCGTCGGTTCCCACACACCGCACTTCAGTCCGAACACAAGCCAGGCCCCGGCGAGAAAATAGAGGATGTTGATCGCGATGGCTGTGACTGCCCCCGTGTATTTGCCAAGCAGAAGCTGCCAGCGTGAAATCGGCTTTGAGAGATACAGATCCACAGTCCCGCGCTCGAGCATGTCCGGGATCACTCCAGCCGTGGCAAACACGCCGAAGAGAATGATGCCGGTGAACAATCCGCCTGCAAGTCCCGCCTGCATCTGCTGCACGACGCGCGCAAGGTCTGCGGCGGGGACGGGTGGACTGACCTGCTGCCCGAAGAGCATCAGCGTCTCGCCGTCGGCGCTGGATGTCACCGACACGGCAAGGGCGACGCCAAGGAGCACAACGGTGGAAATTCCCGCGAGGATGTACATGGTCGCTTTGGACGAAAGCTCGCGGAGTGTCAGCCGGATCAGCACGAGGATGTTCATTCGGGTATCTCCCTCTTGATCAGGCTGATGAACGACTCTTCCAGTGTGTTCCGTTGCTGCCCCACGGATGTGATCAGCACCTTGTGCTTCCGGAGCAGGTCAATGAGCGCGTTCAACGATGCCGCATCGGAAACCCGGGCAACAATGCCTTCGGAAGAGATCACGATGTCGAGAACACGGGCTGCCGCTTCGGTGCGGAGCGCTTCGGGGATGCTCCCTTCATAACCGATGTGATAGGATTCTTCTGTGGTCGTCAACTCCTGAACTGTCCCGACCTTCAGCAGCTTGCCTTTATCGAGGATGGCGACGCGGTCGGATACCAGCTCCACCTCTGATAGGAGGTGGGAGTTCAGGAATATCGTCTTTCCCTCATTCCGGAGATTCCGCAGGACATCGCGGATTTCCTTCCGGCCGACGGGATCCACGCCGTCGGTGGGCTCATCCAGAAACACGATGGCCGGATCATTCACCAGCGCCTGCGCCAGCCCGAGGCGCTGCATCATGCCCTTGGAATACTTCCGCACTTTTACATCGCGCCATTCCTGCATGCCGACGAGTGTCAGAAGCGAATCGATGTGGCTGCGGAGTGCAGGCCCTCTGACGCCTGAGAGGCTGCCGAATGACGTGAGAACCTGCTGGCCGGTCAGGTAACCGGGGAACCGGTGGTTCTCCGGGAGGTAGCCGACTTTCCTCCGGACACGGGGCTCTGTGATCGGACGGTCGAGGACGAAGGCTCTTCCGGATGTCGGATGTGTGATGGAGAGAAGGATCTTGACGAAGGTGGTCTTTCCCGCACCGTTGGGTCCGAGCAGGCTGAAAATCTGCCCCGTTTCCACTGCGAGGGAGAGGTCTTGAAGTGCCTGGACTTCGCCCTTCTTCCTGAAACCGCCGCGATAGACTTTGGACAGGTGTTCACACTGGAGTGCTGGCATGCAATAGGTCCTGGCTATCGGATACGTGACGTGGCTTCGATGAATCGTTCCCGGAGCCGCGAACCGTTCTTTGTGGCCGCGAAATGTTCGTCCACAAATGCACCGGTTGCCTTCGCGCGCTTGCTGAGGTTGTCGGGGGCCATGTAGCCGGGATCGAACATATCGGGCTTCTCACGCGGTATGCGTGCCACCTTCCCCGCAATCCTCACCAGCCCGTACGGGTCGTATCCGGTGCGTGCGAGCAGGACGGCCGCGACCCTGTCAGCTTCCAGTTCGTAGGAGAAAAGCCGGGGAGCTACGATCTGTTCGTACGTCTTGTGAACGAGTTCATCCATTTCCGCTTCGTCGGCCGATTTCTCTCCGGTGTCCTCTTCCAGCTCGGCGAACGCATCATCAGCTTTGATGTGCACCTTCCGCTTGCTGATTTCCTGGACGCCGTGCTTTCGCGTGACATGCGCCATCTCATGGGCAATGATGGCGGCGGCCTCGGATTCATCGGCGCACATCTGCAGGGCGCCCTTCGTGATGAAAATGTACCCGCCGGGCAGTGCGAACCCGTTCACTGTGGAGTCATCGAGCACGTAGACCGAGAAATCCCAGTCGTATGCAGGAGACTGCTCCGCAAGCGCCGCGGCGATCATGTTCACATACTGGACGAGTGCCGGCGCTGTCACAAATCCCTTCGTGCTGAGCCGGGCTGCGACGCCGAGCCCGATCTGCTGCTCGCTGATCCCCGCGTCATAGACCGGCGTGGGAAGGTCCAGGTCCTCAAATGTCATGACGTTTTCCAGCGCGGCCCTGGGAGGAAGCAGGGGCTGTCTGAACGCAACAAACTCCGCCTCGCCGAATGTCTTTACGGAATTCTTGAGCACGTTCTCGACACTGCCGGGAGGGGTCTTGTCGCGTTTCTCCGCGAATCCGCGTATGGCGGCTGACACGCCGGCCCTCGAGGCCTTGGGTGAGCTCCAGAGCTTCTCCACGGCAACAATCCGCGCAGAAGCGGGCTTTGTCTCTGTCAGGCTGTTGGCCGACATCCACCCGCTCTTCTTGTCGGACAGGTGAACCTTCAGCCAGTTCGCCTTGCTCTCCTGAATCGTGACTGCGGAGTTCTCAGGAACCACGGCAATCAGCGTGAAGTACGATCCGGGTCCTTCCCGGACGTAGTTGTCGGCACGTTTCGTATAGGCCGTCTCCGCGGCTTCAGCGCTGCAGAACAGAAACAACAGGCCGAGAACCACCATGATGTTTTTCATGTCGCGCCCCTCCAGGTTATTTTGATGTCAGCGTGTACACTTTATCCCAATCGTCGGGGAGATTCAGTTGCTCCAGCTCCGGACACCGCTTCACATACGTTGACGAAGGTCCGTCCTCAGGGTCGAGCGCCAGGACCTTCTCGAACAAGGCGGCTGCGCGGGAAAAAGCGCGCTCGCTGTAGAGCCGGAGTCCCTCCTCGAAGAGCCCGATCTTTTCCATCACCCCGGCAGGGACGTCACCCTTTGCGCCGACCAGCTCGTAGATGCGCACGGGGATGGCCTTCCCCTTGACACGGAGGAAGTCCAGTTGACGGGCGACGATCGACTCTTTTGCCTGCTCGTATGTGGTTTCACTGATGATGATGCTGGTCCCGAACATCTTGTTCACCCCTTCCAGGCGGGAAGCGAGGTTCACGGTGTCGCCGATGGCGGTGTAATCCAACCGGCTGCTGCTCCCGATATTTCCGATCACCATCTTTCCGGTATTCAGACCGATGCGCGTGATGAAGGTGGGCATCCGGGGATCCCGGTCCGGACGCGCATGATGTGCAGCAAGCGCAGTCTGGATCTCAAGCGCGGTGAGGCAGGCGATCTTTGCGTTGTCGGGACGGGGAATGGGGGCGCCGAAGATCGCCATGATCGCATCGCCGATGTATTTGTCCAGCATCGCCTCATTCTTGAGAACGATATCGCTGGCGAGCGAGAAGTACTCGTTCAGAAAATGGACCAGGTCTTTCGGTGCGAACTTTTCGGCGATCGATGTGAAATCCTTGATGTCCGAGAAGAAAACGGTTGCCTCGATCGTCTTCCCGCCAAGCTCGACCTGGCTGGCATTGTCGAGGATGTCGGCCACGACATTCGGACTGAAGTACCGGTTGAAGGCTCTCCGGAGAAAACGCTTCTGCTGACCCTCCACCGCATAGCTCATAACTGCGGCAAGGGCATACGTACTGGCCATCCCGAGGACCGGCTGGACGAACGGGAGCCAGAGGGCTTGCGAACGGAAGAGCCAGTACACCACGACGGTGTAGGCGAGCGCCGCGGCAGCAACCAGGAACGTCGAAAGAACTATGTGGTGCGACCGGAAGAAGAGCCACGCGGTCAGAAATGCAAGCAACAGTGTGATCAGTGCGCCGATTGACCAGGGAACTTGCCGGACCCCGTGACCGTTCAGCAGGTTGCTCAGGACTGTCGCCTGGATTTCCATGCCGGGGTACTGTTCGAGAAACGTGAACGGCGTCGGCTTG
>Ga0316601_100001888_pt1 | contig 10532 bp, 4 predicted proteins | sample OWC_soil_day5_no_FD_207663 | JGI IMG/M metagenome (GOLD analysis project Ga0316601, IMG submission 207663) | Wetland soil microbial communities from Old Woman Creek delta, Ohio, United States - OWC_soil_day5_noCT | ecosystem: Environmental > Terrestrial > Soil > Wetlands | place: USA: Ohio...
CGCATGATTGGAGCCATGACACTGGATCGAGGGAGCCTCGCAACGGCGTGCGAGCGCCACGACGCGGACGCTCTCCTCGAGCTGCCGCGCCGGATGTCGGCATGCGCGGACCTGGAGCAATTGCGCGCGGTGCTGGCAATCGGCCTCGCGCGGTGGCTTCCCGTCAAGGATCGCGTCTCCATCGTCTTCCTCGAACCGGAGGGCGAGTGGCTGCGCATCCACCGCATCCTCCCGGTCGCAGACAACCCCCACGGAGCCCTGCCTCGCGTTCGGGTCGAGGGCACTCCGGTGGGACAGGTCGTGCGAGAGGGGGTGGGCCGGGTGGTTGCCGATGTGAGAGTCGATCCGAACATCACCTTCGGGCACGCCTCCCACGACGGCATTCGCTCCACGGTCTCGGTGCCTGTGAAGATCGGGACGCGAGTCATCGGTGCCATGAACGCCGGTTCGCGGATCGCGGGGGCTTGCACCGCGGACATGCTGCAACGGATGGAGGACCTCGCAGCGATCGTGGGTCCTGCGTTTTACGCGGCGGAGCAGGCGCTCGTTGCCCCGCGGGTTGTTCCGGAGGTCATTCCGGGCGAGGTGAGCGGTCCAGCGAAGTCGCGCGCTCGCTCGAATGATCTCCTCGGGTCCAGTCCGGGGTTCCGGACCCTGCTCGCCGCGGCTCGTCGCGCGGCGCGTAGCGACGCCGCCGTCCTCATCACCGGGGAGACCGGTGTCGGCAAGACGGCCCTCGCGCGTGCCTTGCACGACTGGAGCGCGCGCTCGGCGGCTCCGTTCGTGACGGTACATCTGGCCGATCTGGCCCCGACGCTGATCGAATCGGAGCTGTTCGGGTACGAACGCGGTGCGTTCACCGGCGCGTCAGCCGGACGCATCGGCCGGTTCGAGAGCGCGGAAGGCGGCACGATCTTCCTCGACGAGATCAGCGAGGCGCCTCTCGCTATCCAGGCAAAGCTCCTGCGGGTCCTCCATGATCGTTGCTTCGAGCGCGTGGGTGGCGGGCGGACCATCGAAGCGAACATCCGTATCATCGCCGCCACGAGTCGGGATCTACGTGCCGCCATCCAGGGCCGCGAGTTCCGGGAGGACCTGTTCTTCCGGCTGAGCGTCGTCCCGTTGCACGTGCCACCGCTTCGCGATCGCAGCGAAGACCTCGAGGTGCTCGTGGGTGCGATCCTCGCTCGCATCCAAGCGACCGAAGGTCGCGTCCGTGTGCTCTCATCGGCAGCATGTGCGCGGGTCCGCGCCTATCCCTGGCCCGGAAACATCCGCGAGCTCGAGAGCGTCTTGCACAGGGCAACGATTCTCGAAGAAGCCGACGAGCTCGGACTGTACGAGCTCGGAGCTTCGCCGGAGGCGGTGAACCGTGCGCCGGCGGCCGCACGTGCAGGGATTGCAGCACAGCGCTGGTCCACACTCGACGAGCACGAGCGTGCCTACATCGAGCAGGTGTTGCAGGTGCACAACGGGATCGTCGAAGGTGCGCATGGTGCCGCGCAGATTCTCGGCGTGCCGCCTTCGACGCTGCGCAGCAAGATGAAACGGCTCGGGATCTCGGCGCAACGCCGGAAGGAACGGACGCGATGAGAATCAGCTCCTTGATGCTCGGTGCAGTCCTCGCGGCAGGCTGCGGTGGCATGGACACCGCGATCGACCGCGACGATCGCTGGACGCTCGATCACGCCACGACCGCCGGCGGGCTGCTCGGCGTGTGGGGCAGCGGCCCCAGCGATGTGTGGGTCGTCGGAGGCCAGACCGATCGCTCGCTCGTGTTGCACGGCGACGGTACCGGCTGGACTCCGTTCGACGTCTCGTCCACGTCGCTCTTGTTCTCGGTGTATGGGTTCACCGACTCCGACGTCTACGCCGTCGGAGAACATGGCCTCATCCTTCACTACGATGGCAAGACGTGGGTGACGGTGGAGTCGGGCACCGACCTCCCGCTGTACGGCTTGTGGGGTGCCTCCGGCGAGGATGTCTGGATCGTCGGTGGTGGCCTCAGCGGCCCTGCCGGATCGGCGGTCGTGCTGCGCGGCGCGCGTGGGTCGTTCCACGTCGTCGATCTGCCCGCCGACCTCGCACCGAACGTTCTGTTCAAGGCGCACGGGTTCGCGTCCGACGACGTCATGCTGGTGGGAGGCGGCGGTGCGGTGTTGCGGTGGAACGGGGTCCAATGGCGCCGAGACCCGGTCCCCACCAGCGCGTCCCTGTTCGCCACCTGGGGGCGTGGCGCAGACGATGCCTATGCGGTCGGTGGGAGCGGCACCGGAGAGATCCTGCACTTCGACGGACAGGCGTGGAGCCAGGTCAACGAGGGGCCGATCGGATCCGGCCTCAACGGTGTCTTCACGTCCTTGGAAGGCCCGACCATCGCCGTGGGGCCCGAGTCGGTCGTCATCGAGCTTGGCCGCGATGGCTCGCTGGTCCAACCCAGGCTACCCAAGCTGGATCCTGCTCCGTTCCTGCACGGGGTTTGGGGCGACGGGCATGGCACGACCTATGCTGTCGGCGGCGATCTATTTGCGTACCCGGGCCCGATGACCGGCGTGATCTTGAGCCGTCACTGATCACGATCGCCACCGGCGAATTCTCTGCGTGTCGCCCCTCGGTGTGCTCGCTCAGAACGCGTAGCCGACGCCGACGCCGAAGCCGCCCGCGATCGACGTGAACGACTGCGAGTCCCCCACGTCGGGCTTGAAGTTGCCGATCGAGACGTTGATCTCGGGGCCCGCCTGGAGCACCACGCGCCGGCTCGGGAAGTACGCGAACGGGAGGCCAACACGGACCAGCAGCGCGGTCTGGGTGAGCTGCGTGATCGTGGTGCCGCTGCCGATCTCGCGGGTGCCGAACAGCGCGCCGGCGCCGAACGTGGGGCGCAAGAACGCGCCGAGCCCGAGCCGGACGTGGAACGACGCGAACGCCGTGCCGCCGAACGCGGTCGAGTGCTCGTCCGAGCTGACGCGATCGTAGTTGAACAGGAAGTTCGCGCCGGCCGAGAAGTTGTCGTTGATGAAGAACTGGAAGCCGGCGCCGCCGAGGGTCGACATCCGCGTGTTCGACTGGCCGCCGGACTTGTCGTAGCTGAGGACGAAGATCCCGCCGAGGTCGAGCTCCTTGACGCCCTTGCGGATCGCGGTGACCTTGCCGGCGTCGTTGGGATCGGCCCCGATGTCGTCGGCTCCGGCGAGCGACGGCGTGGCGAGCACGAGCAGGGACAGGAGGAGAGACAGTCGATGCATCTCCCTAGCATCGATGGAACCCGGCCTTGCATGCAGGACCGGGAGCGGAAAAAAGCTCCCGGGACGCGCAGTCAGCGGCGGCAAACCGGCCGGGGGCCCGGTTGACGCGAAGCGTTATTCCGGCCATAAAATGAATGACTGTTCATTCATCACTGGGAGGCCTCCGCGATGTCGAAGAACCAGAACTACTACAAGGCAAACCTCCGGGACCTCTCGTTCCTGCTGTTCGAGCAGTTCAAGCTCGACGAGCTGCTCGGCAAGGAGCCGTTTCCAAACTGGGGCCGCGACGAGGTGATCGCGGTGCTCGAGGAAGCCTATGGCTGGGCGCAGAAGCACATGGGCCCGATCAACGCCAGCGGTGACGACGAAGGCTGCCGGATCGAGGACGGACAGGTCCGCGTGCCGCGCGGATTCAAGGAGACCTGGAAGGCGTTGTTCGAGGCCGGCTGGCGCACGCTCGCCGTCGACGAGAAGCACGGCGGCCAGGCCGGGCCGTTCACGCTCGCGATGATGGTCGACGAGTTCATGTGTGGATCGAACACCTCGTTCAACATGTACCCCGCGCTGACCCAGGGCGCTGCGGAGGTCATCCTGACGTTCGGCACGCCGGAGCAGCAGGCGACCTACGTGCCGAACATGTTCAACGGCAAGTGGGCCGGCACGATGTGCCTCACCGAGCCGCAGGCCGGCTCCGACGTCGGGAGCGCGAGCACGCAGGCGAAGCGCCGCGGCGACGGCAAGTACGACATCAAGGGCACCAAGATCTTCATCTCCGGCGGCGATCAGGACCTGACCGCCAACATCATCCACATGGTGCTCGCGCGCACGCCGGATGCGCCGGCCGGGACCAAGGGGCTGTCGCTGTTCATCGTCCCGAAGCTGCGCGTCGACGGCACGCCGAACGACGTCGCGGTCGCGGGCCTCGAGCACAAGATGGGCATCAAGGGCAGCTCGACCGCGCAGCTCGTGTTCGGTGACAACGACGCGTGCATCGGCGAGCTGATCGGCACCGTCGAGCATCGCGGCATGTCGCAGATGTTCCACCTGATGAACTTCGCGCGGATCGGCGTCGGCCTGCAGGGCCTCGCGATCGCGTCGTCGGCCTACCTGAACGCGCTCGAGTACGCCAAGGATCGCAAGCAGGGCAGCTCGATCAAGCAGTGGAAGGATGCGACCGCGCCGCGCGTCCCGATCATCGAGCACCCCGACGTCCGGCGGATGCTGCTCGACATGAAGGCGCGCGTCGAAGGCATCCGTGCGCTCGCCGTGAAGCTCACGATGCACCTCGATCGCGCGAACGCGCTCGTGCGCACCGGTGGTGACAAGGCGCAGCTCGAGTACCACAACGGCCAGGTCGATCTGCTGGTCCCGCTGGTCAAGGCCTATGGCAGCGATCAGGCGTTCTCGATCTGCGCGACCGCGATCCAGGTCTACGGGGGCGCCGGGTATCTCAAGGACTGGCCGGTGGAGCAGTACTGCCGCGACGCGAAGATCTTCTCGATCTACGAGGGCACCAACCACATCCAGGCGATGGATCTCGTCGGCCGCAAGCTGATGCAAAGCGGCGGCGCGAACGTCCAGGCGTTCGGCAAGGACGTCGCGACGTTCATCGCCGCGAACAAGGACCACGTAACCCTCAAGGAATCCGTCGCGATCCTCGCGCAGGCGATGGAGGCGTTGACCGCAACCGGTGGCAAGTTCATGCAGTGGTTCGGCGGCGGCAAGATGGAGATGGTGCCCACCGTCGCCAACCGCTTCCTCGAGATGATGTCGGAGACCGTGGTCGGCTGGCTGCTCCTCGAGCAGGCCGTGATCGCAGAGGCCGCGAGCGCCAGGCTGGCTGCCGATCATCCGGATCGCGCGTTCTACGAGGGCAAGCGCTACGCGGCGCAGTACTTCGCGTGCAACGTGCTGCCGTCGGTCGCCTCGAAGGCGCAGATGATCGGGCGCGAGGATCGTTCGATGCTGGACATCCCGATCGGCGCGTTCGCTCCGGGTAGCTGAACGGCCCGGAGCCTCTGTCAGCGACAGAAGCAAAGCTGGAGGCAACGTAACCTCTGCTAATGATTGGCTCGATGCTCGCTGCAGTTGCCAGCTACTCGAGTAGCCACGCTCTCCAGAGCACCGTGATCACTGGGGGCCAAGATGGCGCTGATGTTGCCTACAGCACCGGACATGCGGAACCACGCGGCAACTCGACTGGCCATCCTGGCCTTCGGACTACTTGGAGCTGGATGTAGCGGCGACGACTTCTCCGTCACCCCGATCTTCAACCACGCCAACGGGCGGGTGGTGGTCGAGATGTCACGTGACATCCAGAGCAGCGAGACGCTCTACGTACAGGCGCGTCGCGGTAAGTTCGGTACGCTGGATTGCAGCCAGCTGTCCCAGCAGATCGCGGCGGTCGATGGCGCCGCGGGATCCCGGATCGATGGGCCGTACGTCGAGCCCAAGCTGACCCAGCCGTTCTACGGCCCCGAGTGGGGTGGCGAGCCGACGGCCGCGATGCTCGCGGATCTCGCCAACGGCACCGACTCGATCATCGACGTCTGCCTGATGGACGGCAGCAAGGTCGTCGCGAAGGTCGAGCGCGACCTGTTCCAGGCCTGGGACGCAGCCCGCAAGGAAGGGATCGGCGGCAAGGCCGATGGCCCGAGCGGTGAGGTCCGCATCAACAGCCCGCTCGAGTATGGCGAGCGCTGCGTCAACGAGCTCGGCGAGATCCCGTTCTTCGAGAAGCAGGCCGACGGCGTGTACTCGACGTACGACTGCCTCGAGTCCACGCCGATCCCGATGACCGCGACCGCGGCCGACGGGACCATCAACGCACCGCAGGAGGGCACGCTGCCTGCCTGCGATAACCCGCAGTACATCTACTCGCTGTGCGAGGCCGGCCCGCGCGTCGCCTCGCGCACCAACGATCAAGGCACCCGGTGGGTGCTGCTCTGCCGCAAGAGCATCGGCGGCTACACCTCGAACCAGTACAACGACATCGCGATGGTCGGGCACAACCCGTTCACCGGGAAGACCTGCTTCTTCCAGAACGCGCTGTACTCGAAGACCGACGGCGCCACGATCCCGCACCCCGCCGACAAGGAGAAGTCACAGAACCTGTGGAGCGGCGTGCACGGCGGTCGTGGCAGCGGCATCGAGTGCGCGAGCTGTCACGATGCCGATCCGTTCATCCACTCGCCATGGATCGACGGCGCCAAGGACGCGAACGGCCGCCCGATCGTCCCGAAGATGGGCGTCGATCCGGATCTCTCGATCGGAGCCAACGACACGCCGTACGCGCTCATCAACCTCCAGGGTCAGGGCTGGACGATGCCCAAGCAGCTGGTGTCGGTCGAGGCCAACGCGTGCCTCAAGTGCCACCGCATGGGCGATGGCCGGTGGACCGACGACTGGCTCAAGCGGCTCGACGGCACCGACTCGTCGTGGACCAACATCACGACCGAGAAGTATCGCGAGTCGCACCTCAAGTACTGGATGCCGACGGACGTGAACTTCACCTCCGACGCGATGTGGACCACCTCCGAGTTCAAGAAGGCGCTCGACTTCATCATGGAGTGCGGCGACAACCCGTCGAACGCCGCCTGCGTGTGGCGTGACATCCCGAGCTCGCCCGGTGGTGACACCGGCGGCACGGGCAAGCTGCGCAACCCGGTGGCCCTCCCCGATGACGAGCTCGCCCAGCAGGCCACCATCCTGATCGGCATGAACAAGACCACGCCGTCGGCGGTGTGCGCCGAGTGCCATGCCCCGAACGAGTCGACGCTGCGCGACTGGCAGGCCAAGACCGACATCGCGCTCGCCTCGTGCCTCGACGCGACCGGCGGGGGCGAGGCCCGCGAGCAGAAGTTCGACGACCAGGAGGTCGGCAAGGACGAGCTCAAGGAGTTCGGCCCGTTCGACGTCGCCGCGGGCGGCCACATCGAGGTCCACATGACCGGCACCGGTGACGCCGACCTCTACGTCAAGCGCGGCGAGGCCGCGACCGTGGACGTCTACGACTGCCGCCCGTACACCGGCGTGGCCGAAGAGGCGTGCACGCCGATGCAGTTCAATGCGGCCGGCCCGGCGAAGTTCTACGTCGCCGTGAACGGCTTCACGGCGGCCAAGTTCAACCTGGTGGTCAACTACCAGGAGCCGGGCACCGCGACGCTGCCGGCCAAGGAGATCGTCGACTGCATGCGGCTCGAGCCGGGCAACGTCGCCTCGGCGTTCGCGCCGAGCCGCCTCGGCATCTACGCCGCCGCCTCCCACCTCGGGTGGTTCCAGGACACCTTCAAGCAGGCGTTCCCGGCAGGCGAGGGCACCAACACCGCCGACACCTGGGCGCTCAACTACGGCAGGTTCAAGAATCGCGTGTCGATGCCGAAGGGCAACCACCCGAAGCTCGCGCAGGGCGACTTCGACATCGTCGCCGAGTGGTTCGCGCGTGGCCTGCCGCGGTTGTCGACGTACATCGCCCCGGACACCGGCCCCACCTCGTGCACGCCTTCGATCTTTCCAGCCGTGGCGACGCACGCGAGCGACATGGCGACGCAGGGCTGGTCCGCGGTCAATCGCAGCGCGGGCCTCAACATGTTCGGCTGCGGCGGCTCGACCGATCCACGCAGCTGCCTGACGACGCTGCCGAACGCCACCAGCAAGAGCTACGCGACCGGGTGGACCAAGGCGGGCACGCTCCGCATCCTCAAGGAGCTTGACTTCGACACCTACTACTGGATGCGCAGCTCGCCCGACGGCCGGTTCGTCGCGAACGGCTCGACCGGCAACGGCTCGGTGATCAGCGACCTCCAGTCGAACAAGGACATCCAGGTCGACGCCGCGTACGACCCCGGCTTCTTCCCCGACAACCGCGCCTGGGTGTTCCAGGGCACCCCGATCGGTGCGGGGTTCTGCACGATGGGCCTCCTGACGTCGAACCCGGATCGGATCTCGTTCAGCGAGACGCAGTGCAGCTCGGTCGAGAGCGTGTCGCTCTATCAGCACCTCGGCCAGGGCCTCGGTGGCGGTGACTACTTCGTCATCAACAGCCAGTTCACGAGCGACAACCCGAGCGGCGCGGTCAACGAAGATCCGAACGCCGGGTTCGCGAAGACCGCGTCGCTCAAGCTGACGCCGATGATCTTCGACGGCACGCGCTACGTCGGCAAGCCGCCGGTGACGTCGCTCAGCCCGTTCGAGGGTGACAGCGTGCTCTCGCCGTCGACCAAGCTCGTGATCAGCCGGTTCGGGAACGAGACTCAGCAGCTCGGCTACGTGCTGCGCAAGGTCACCACGACGCCGAGTGGCGGCTCGTACGACATCTCGACGACCGAGGTCGCCCGCTACTGCACCCAGGGCGCGAAGCCGTCGATCTCGTTCGACGAGCGGTTCTTCGTGACCCACCACTACGTCGGCCCGGCTGACTTCGCCGACCTCGGGTTCGCCTCGGCGAGCGACCCGAAGTTCCAGGAGATCCTCCAGAAGGGCAGCTCGAACATCGAGATCGTCGATCTCGTCACCGGCGCTCGCACCCGCGTCACCACGATGCAGGCCGGCCAGTACGCGCTCTACCCGCACTTCCGGTCGGATGGCTGGTTCTACTTCCTCGTCCGCGACCAGAACACGGACAAGGAGTACGCGGTGGCGAGCGATGCCGCGCTGAGCCTGTAGTTCGGCTGCCGGTGAGGTTCACGCGTGCGTGAAGCGCGCGTGAACTTCGTCGTTTTCGGGCAAGATTCGGTGGAAGGTGGACGTCGTGGTGGATCCGGGAACGAGCCGACGGATGATGCGCCTGCTCGCCGGGGCGACCACCGAGGAGGAGTCGCGCGCGAACTTCCAGGGCCGGCTGACGGTGCTCTGGAAGTTCATGTTCTGGGCATACCTGATCCTGGTCGCGGCGCAGTGGGTGCTCTACGAGCTGCTTTATCCCGAGATCCGGCCGGTCTATCAGAGCGCGATCTACGTCATCGGGACCGGCTCGCTGGCAGGGATCGCCGTCATCTGGCGCGCGATACTCCTCCGGCAGCGCCTCAGCGCCGGCAAGCTCTACGCGCTCGACCTGTTCTTCGCGGCCGGCTGCGGGGCCGTGCTCGCCTCGGTCACGCTGCTCGCCTACGACTTCCCGCCCGCGCACTACACCTGCTTCATGTACGCGTCGTTCACCGTGTCGACCCGCGCGATCATCATCCCGAGCAGCGGGCGGTGGACCGCCCTGACCGCGATCGCGACGCTTTCCCCGATGGTCTGCGCGGCCCTGGTGCTCTCGATCTTCGTCACCGTCGGCGCACCCGGGCCGGTGTTCTTCGTCGGGGCCACGGTGCTGAGCGGCGTCGCGGTGCTGCTCGCGACCACCGGATCTCGCGTGATCTACGGGCTCCGCCGCCAGGTCAACGCCGCCGTGCAGATGGGCCAGTACACGCTCGAGCGCAAGATCGGCGAGGGTGGGATGGGCGCGGTCTATCGCGCGCACCACATCATGCTGCGCCGGCCCACCGCGGTGAAGCTGCTGCTGCCCGACCGGGTCGGCATCGACAACCTCGAGAGGTTCGAGCGCGAGGTTCGCCACATGAGCCAGCTCACGCACCCCAACACCGTCGCGGTCTACGACTACGGTCGCAGCCCCGACGGCGTGTTCTATTACGCGATGGAGTACCTCGGAGGTGGTATCGACCTCGAGCTCCTGGTGCGCAGGCACGGCCAGCAGCCAGCCGGACGCGTCGCGCACATCCTGATCCAGGTCTGCGGTGCCCTCCAGGAGGCGCACCAAAACAACATTATCCACCGCGACATCAAGCCGGCCAACATCATCCTGTGCGAGCGCGGCGGCATGCCCGATGTCGCGAAGGTCGTCGACTTCGGGCTGGTCAAGGAGATCACCTCGGAGGCCGGCAACTCGAGCCAGGTGATCCTCGGCACGCCCGCGTACGTCGCACCCGAGGCCATCACCGCTCCCGACACCATCGGCGCCACGGCCGATCTCTACGCGCTCGGGGCGGTCGGCTACTACTTGCTCACCGGGCGCCGGGTGTTCGAAGGCAAGACGTCCATCGAGATCTGCATCCAGCACGTGACCGCGACACCGACGCCGCCCTCCAAGCTCCCCGCGATCCACGTCCCACCGGAGCTCGAGGCCATCCTCATGAGGTGTCTCGAGAAGCGGCCAGAAGCGCGGTTCGCCAGCGCTCTCGAGATGGCCACCGCCCTGCGCGCGTTGCCCGCCACCAACGACTGGGACGAGTCGGCTGCGCAGCACTGGTGGACCGAGTTCCGGCGTGTCGACGAGGAGACCCTCGC
>Ga0316601_100001890_pt1 | contig 10525 bp, 8 predicted proteins | sample OWC_soil_day5_no_FD_207663 | JGI IMG/M metagenome (GOLD analysis project Ga0316601, IMG submission 207663) | Wetland soil microbial communities from Old Woman Creek delta, Ohio, United States - OWC_soil_day5_noCT | ecosystem: Environmental > Terrestrial > Soil > Wetlands | place: USA: Ohio...
CCGGTCGTGCTCAGTGTCACTGAGCGCAGGACCAAACTGAAGATGCTGACGCGCGTTAGCCGGCACCGCGCGAGGGTTACCCACCGCGGCGCCCGCCCTTGCCTCATGGGGGGCAGCGGGCGCCGCCGTGGATAACCCGGACACATCGATCCAACTCATACGGAGTCTCTATACAGCTCGCTGCGCTCGAACAGCCGGTTATGGCCGGGAGATTAAATTGGCGGACGGTGTGCGAACGACTCCTTTCGCCCTGCACAGCCGCCGACGATTTCAGGACAAGAGTCTGGTGACGGGCGGCGAAAATTTTCATGCGCAGCAGCGCCGTCTCGTTGATGCTGTGAGCCTGCGAACGGCGGCTGTCAGGCGAGCAATTCGGCCCGTTGTCCGGCTTAAATGGGTCGCGTGCGGGTTCTCGGTGATTGGACCGCGCCTCCCTGAAGCTGTCGGCCATGGGTCACGGCGCATCCCATTCAGCCCACGGAACTTGTAATCTATTGCGCTACCGAATCCCGTGGAGAAGGCGGCTCGGCACTCTGACACCGGTGGCCAAGCGAAGCCAAGCGACTTCCGCTGTCACGTCGCGGCGCTAACCGCGTACAGGCTCCACTGACCGGGCACGCCCTTCAATGCGTGTGTGCCGCGCTCGTCGAAGGCGATCCCCGAGCCTGCCACCAGATCCTTCACGGTGCTGGAGACGAGCACTTCGCCCGGCTGCGCGTGGCCCGCGACACGCGCGCCGATGTGCACCGCGATGCCGCCGAGCTTGGACCCCATCACTTCGCATTCGCCGATGTGCACGCCCCCGCGCACCTGCAGTCCGACCGAGCGGACGCCCGCGCCGATGGACGTGGCGCAGCGGATCGCGCGCGCGGGGCCATCGAACGATGCGAAGAATCCGTCGCCGGCGGAGTCGATCTCGCGCCCGCGGAAGCGCTCCAGCTGGCGGCGTGCCACGCCGTAGAAGCTGTCGAGCAGGGCGTGCCAGCGCGCGTCGCCGAGTTCTGCGGCACGCTCGGTCGAGCCGACGATGTCGACGAACAGCACCGTCGCCAGCACGCGGTCGGGCTCGCCCGCACGCAGCTCGCCGGTGAGGAACTCCTCGATCTGGTCGAGATAAGCATCGGCATCGTCGGTGAAGAAGAAGTGATCCAATCCGGGCAGCTCCACGTACCGCGCGCCGGGGATCTGCTGCGCGAGGTAGCGCGCATGTTCGACCGGCACTAGGCAGTCGTCGGCTCGATGCAGGACGAGGCTCGGAACGCGGATCGCGGGCAGGATCGGCCGCACGTCGAGTTCGTAGACCATCTGCATCACGGCCACCGCCGCCCCCGGGCTGGCCGCCTGGCGCTGAAAGCGCCCCCACCAGGCGCGCGCGCTCTCGTCATCGGCGAGCGATCGCGCGAAGGAACTCAAGAGCACGCCCTTGCCCCAGCCTTGCTCCATCCGCTCGAGCAGACCGCGCCACTGATCGATCTTGGTCCCGAACGGATAGTCGGGGGCCCAGGCGATGCGCGCGAAAGAAGCGATGATGACCATCGCAACCGTGCGATCGGGATGGGCGGCGGAGAACAGAAGACTCAGCGGTCCGCCCTCTGAGACGCCGACCAGCGCGGCCCGCTGCGACCCGGCTGCGTCCATGACTGCGCGGACGTCGTCCATGCGCTGCTCCAGCGTGGGCAGTTGCTGCACCGGCACTGGGTCGGACATGCCGGTGCCGCGCTTGTCGAACAGAATGAGGCGCGCGAACGAAGCGATGCGCTTGAAGAAGTGGGAGAGTCGCGCGTCAGCCCACGCATGCTCCAGGTGCGACACAAAACCAGGAATGAAGACCACGTCGAGCGGGCCCTTGCCGACGACTTGGTAGGCGATGTGGCAGTCACCGCTCTTCGCGTAGTGCGTTTCCGGAACGTCGTCCATGCCAACCTCGCCTCGGCCGAATGGCCTGCCGCGACCTTACGCTATCTCGACTCTCGCCGAGCGCTCCAGCCGCCCAGGCGCTCCAAGCGGCCTGAGCGCAGTTAAGACCTCACCGTTCCAGCGGCCCGGCGCTGCGGGGACCAGCTGTGTCGGGGGTCTGCAGGGCCAGGGCGAAGCAGCCTGGCAGTAAGGGTAGACCTCTCCATGAACCCAAATGACGATGTGACGGCTTATGCGGTGGCGTCATGTTTTTGGGCTGGCGGGCGGCATTTGAATGGCGATGGGAACGAGTTGCTGACCGAGCTGTCGGGCGAGTCGGCGTAGCGACTTCTGCTTGGTCTCGAGGACTTTGGCTTCGTATTGCTGCAGGCCGTGTTCGACATAGTCCATGCCCCTGACCATGACGCGCCAGAACAGGACTGCCAGCTTTCGGGCCAGCGCAATATTGGCGACCAAGCCGCCGCGACGTGCAGCCAAGCGTCTATAGAAGCCACCCAGGGCGATGTCCTTGCTGCGCGCCAGGCTGCGCGCGATGACACAGAAGATTCGCCCTGCACGGTTGCGGTTTCGCTTGACCGAGCGTTTGCGCTTGCCGCTTTGATGGCTGCCCGGCGCCAATCCCATCCACGAGGTGAAGTGCTTTTCGGTGCGCCACTTGGTCAGGTCGGTACCGACTTCAGCGACGACTTGCAGAACGCTGTATTCGGTGTTCGCGGGCAGTTGCGTGAGATCCTGGCCGCCGCACATGTGCGCGAGCATGACGCGAAGATCGGCGATATCAGGGGCATTGACACCGGGCCTGCTGGGGCGTGCGGCCAGTGCCGTCGTATGGTTCGGATCTCCGGGGTCGATGTCGTGGAGCAGTGTTTCGATACGGCGATCGCATTCGGCAATTTGGTCTTGGTAGTGCTCCCAGCTCTGCAGCGCTTGGCGCAGCGCGAACAGATGCTCCTCGGTCCAAGTACCGAGCAAGGACTGCTTTACGCGCTCGGCTTTGGCGCGCTGAATCTGGGTGTCGCACAGTAGAAGGAGCCGCTGCGGATCGCGTTCGCCGTCAAGGATGGAGCGCACCACCGCCAGGCCGCTGACGCCGGTCAACTTTGCGATCACGTCGTGCAGCTTGATATTCATGCGCTCCAGCGCCTGCTGCATGTGCTGTACGTGGGCGGCGGCCATTTCGATATGGTCAGCGCGCAGTCGCATGTAGTCCTGCAGTCGGCGGATGTCTGCGGGAGGTACGAAGCCCGCACGCAGCAGCCCGTGCGCATGCAACGTCGCGCCCCACTGGCAGTCTTGCATGTCGGACTTGCGCCCGGGCAGATTGCGGGTTTGGCGGCCGTTGACCATGCACACTTCGAACCCGGCCGCCTCGAGCACACCATACAGCGGCAGCCAGTACACCCCGGTGGCCTCCATCGCAACCGAACGCACGTCCTGCGCCTTGAGCCAGTCGCGCAGCGCGTGCAACTGCGCAGTGACGGTGCCGAACACTCTGGGTGCTCCACCGGCAACGGATCCATGCATCTGCTCGCTGCCCACGTCGATGAACGCGGCGTGAGCATCAAGAATAGGCAAGTTAGCCATGTCAATGCTCCTAGCAAATCACCACAACCGCGGTGTCTCGTCGCAAGCCCAGTCGCGTTCAGGGAACAACAAATCTCTCCAACGGGAAGCAAAGCTCACCAAAATGTGCACCAGTCCGCGACCGGGGCCAATCTGCATACCGGGCAGTTGAACGCACCAAAGGACTGAGCGGCCACGCTGCGTGCGGCAAGACCCCGCCGCAAGAATGTACGAGGTTCATGGTCCGTGTGCAGTTTGGCCGCAAACAGAGGGCTGCATACGATCTCCGTGATGGACCACCGCGGCCGGGATTCACCGGCTCGCAAGGGACCACTGTTGACTCTGACGCTCGCGATCATGGCATCGAGTGACGGGTCTGGGCGCCCCACGGGCGCGAAAAAAATGGCGTTTGAACGGCAGCTCGTGGCGATGCTCAAGTTCCCTGGTAATGGTCCGTTTAATTGAGCGACAGCTTTGCGTTAGCCAGTTCGGGACAGCGATCTTCTGCTTTGGGTCGCCCGGCGACCGTGCGCACGCTGATCTCAACGAACGCAAGCCGTCGCCCGATCAACAAGCCGATCCCTGTACTGTCCGTGTTGATGTGGTCGAGTGGTCGAACGGACGTAGATCCGTGCCAGATGCGCTCACCGCGGATCACTCACACTCAATGCGTGCAAGTCGTCCTACCGCAGACCGAGGGCTCAACTCGGAGCCGGGGCACCACTGCGGCTCCGGCCTGCCGTACGATACGGCGTGTCGACATCTCTTCACGGCAATGCGCGATGCCCCGGCCTCTGCTGATCGGCGTTTCCGCTCGCATCTACTACCCGGGCGGGCCGGTGCTCGACCTCGGCGGTGTGTGGTCCAGGACGCTGCACTACCTGGAGCAGTCGGTCGTGCACTGGGTGATCTCGCGTAACGTGTTGCCGGTCATGATTCCGGCGGTCGACCGCGAGAGCTTGGTGCGCCGCACCGACATCAGCCTTCACGGCTATGCCGCAGCGCTCGACGGGCTCTTGCTCCAGGGCGGCAACGACATTGCGCCCGAGAGCTATGGCGAATCGCCGCTGGCTCCGGAGTATGGAGGCGACCGCATTCGCGACCGTTACGAGATTGAACTGCTCGACGCCTTCATCGAAGCCGGCAAGCCTGTGCTGGGCATCTGCCGGGGCTGTCAGATCATCAACGTTGCCTTCGGCGGCACGCTTTACCAGGACATCCCGACCCAGCGTCCGGACGCGCTGCCGCACCTGGACGCCGCCCAGTACGACCACCAGTTCCATGATGTCGAACTGGTGCCTGGGTCGCACCTGTCCAGCCTGTACCCCGGCGTGCACAATGCGTCGATCAACTCGATCCACCATCAGGCGATCAAGGACCTGGCGTCAGAGCTGGAGGTCCAGGCACGGGCAGTACCCGACGGTATCGTCGAGGCGGTGCGGTGGCGCGGGTCGGGATATGTGTTCGGGATGCAATGGCACCCAGAGTTCCTGGCCCAACACGAATGGCACGACAACCAGCTTGACGGCCACCACATCTTGCAAGACTTCTTGACGGCTGTCCGGCAGCGGCGCGACGCTCCATCGGATGTGCTCTGACCACTGCAAGGTGCATGGCTGCATCATGCAGCTCGGCGCTTCTGCCCAGCGCTGACGGCTGGGGAGGGCAACCGTAGCCGTCCGATCTCAGCGCTTCATCCAACGACCGACACCGAGCTGCACATGCTCCCACGCGGCGCGGCCGTACTCCACTGAGGCGAACAGGTTCTCCTTGCCGGGCTTGGTACGCCGCGCTGCGTCGACCGAGCAAACCAGATCGGGCCGAATGGCTTCGACACAACCCTCGAGGTCACGGAATCTCGAGTCGAGATGATGGAACAGCACGGCGCGCTGCACCTCGGTGGCCCTGAGCGAGCTCCATTCAAAGGCGCGAACGAAGATCCGCGCACGACCGTTGCCAAGCAGCTCAACACAGAACTCGCGTCGCCATCCGGTCAGGCTTGCGCTGGTGTGAGCCCAGGGCAATTTGGATCTACTTGCAGTGTGGCCATTGCGGCATTGCGGCCGTCTCATGCCAAACAGCATTGTTGAAGACATCGAAACCATGGGCCAGCCCTATCAGCCTGCGCTGCCAGCGTGCTGTGTGGCCGCCTCCAACCGCACCCAGTCGAACTCCACGCCCGTGCCCGGAACGTCCGGCGCCAGTGCACGCTGGTCCTGAAGCCGCAGCGGCAGGGTGGTGTAGCGGTCGATGGGAAAGGAGTGCACCTCGAGCCAGCCGCCGCCGGGCTGCCCCGACAGCAGGCTCACATGCAGCTCTTGCATGCCATGGCTGCACATCGCGGTGCCATGTACGCGCGCCAGCTGCGCCGCTTCAAGCCATCCGGTGATGCCGCCGCAGTTGCCACCGTCGGGCTGCAGGTAAGACAGCCGCGCCGTGGCCAGTGCGCGTGTGAAGTCGTGGCCCGTGTGCAGGTTCTCGCCCATCGCCAGCGGCATGCCAGTGGCCTGGGCGATACGCGCGTAGCCCTCCAGGTCATCGGGGTCGGTGGGCTCCTCGAACCACAGCAGATCGTGCGGCGCGAAGGCCCGCGTCGCGGCGATGGCCTCGTCCACCGACATGCCGTAGTTCGCGTCCACCATCAGGCGCGCCTGCGGACCGACGCAACGGCGCACCGCCGCAACGCGCGCCACATCATCGGCCAGCGTGGGCAGGCCGACCTTGATCTTCACCGCGTCGAAACCCTCCCGCCGATAGCCCTCGACACTCTGCACCAACTGCTCCAGCGAATAGCCCAGGTCGATGCCGCCGCGGTAGGCGTTGCAGCTACGTCCCGCGCCGCCGGCCATGCGCCACAGCGACTCGCCCCGGACCTTGCCGCGCAGGTCCCACAGCGCGATGTCGACCGCCGAGATGGCAAAGGCTGCGATGCCGCCACGCCCCACGTAGTGCAGGTGCCAGCCCATCGCCGCGTTCAGTGCTTCCACGTCGTCGGCCGGCCGTCCCAGCAGGAACGGCTGCAAGTCGTGTTCGATCAGTGCCAGGATCGCGCGGCCGCCACGCCCACCGGTGTAGGTGTAGCCCGTGCCGTCCAGGCCGTTGCTCAGCCGCACCCGCACGGTGATCAGTTCAAAGTGTGTGTGCGCGCGGTGCTTGGCGTCGTGCAACGTCTCGTCCAGCGGTACACGCCAGCAGCGCGCTTCAATGTGTTGGATTCGTTCCATGGCCGCGGCCGTGTCCGAGGACCATAGGTTCACCCGACGTTCACCGATTGTTCAGCCCCGGCCCGGCCCGCCTGCACATGACGCAGCACCGCGCGTGCCGACGCAATGTAGCCCTGCTCGGTGTGCATGATGTGTGGAGCCAGCAGCGCGTTCAGCCTGGGCAGGGCGTGAAAGGGTACAGCCGGGTAGGCATGGTGCTCGGCGTGGTAGGGCATGTTCCACGCGAAGTAGTGCACGAAGGCGTTGGTGTAGGTGGTGCGCGTGTTCTCCAGCATGTTCGGCGTGTGCGCGCAGCCGGTGTGCTCGGCCAGCAGATAGGGGCGCAAGAACCATTGCCCCAGCATCAGCGGCATCAGCCACGCCCACAGCAGGACCCATGAGCCCGCGGCCAGCGACACCAACGCGATGCACGCATAACCCATCAGATAGCAGCGCGCCTCGACGACGATCAAGCGGCGCTTGTCGGCAGATACCCAGGGCTCGCCGACGCGGCCTGCCAGCCCGTGCAGCAGCAGCATGCGGATGCGGCCCATCCACACCGGCAGGCCCAGCACATACCAGGCAAGCGCGCGCGTCGTCGCCGGCAGCGGCACGGCCAGCTCCGGGTCCTTGTCGGGGTCCTGCGTGTAGCGGTGGTGGTCCCAGTGGAAGGCGCGGTAATACTCGTAGGGCAGCAGGATCACGAAACCCGCCAGGTGTCCGAGCAGATAGTTCACGGCGCGCGTGCGAAACGCCGTCTGGTGTGCGGTTTCATGCATGGCATTGAACAGAAAGGCCAGCAGGTAGCCCAGCAGCAGCGTCAGCGGTACAGCCCACACGCTGCCCAGCACGGCCCACAGCGCGGCGGCGCACAGCACGATGGCGCCGAGGTGGCCGGCGGCCCGCCGCAAGGCCGCCGCGTTGTTGCGCGCAGTCAAGGGCAGCAGTTGCGCGGCGCTGAGCCGGAATGGGGCATACGGGGTCATGCGTCGATTGTGCCGCCGCGTTCAGGCCTACGGCCGTGCGCTGAGCTCAAGACGCCAGCAGCCGTCTGACATGGCCTTCAATGAAGGCGCGGTCCTGCGGCTGGTTCACGGGGTTGCCGGCGCGGTGGCCCCACACCGACGGGATGGGCTGCAGTTCAGCGTTTTGAAGGTGGCGCATTTCGGCGCTGTTGTCGTCGACCTGGAAGTACAGGTCGTGGTCGCCGGGCATCAGCAGCGTGCGCGCGCGGATGCTGCGCAGCGCCTTGGGCAGGTCGCCGTTGTAATGGGGGTTGGCGCTGATATCGCCGTGCTGCCAGGTCCAGAACTGCGCCAGCAGATCGGCCGGGTCGCGGCGCGCGAAGTTGGTCTCCCACGCGCTGACTAGGTAGTCCTCCAACGAGGTGGCGCCCAGCGTTCGCCACAGTTCGTCTCGGTAGAAGGTCTGCGACAGCGCCCAGCCGGCATACACCCGCCCCATCGCACGAAAGCCGCGCACCGGGCGCTCGGTGAAGACGCCGTCGCGGTAGGCTGGATCGGCCATCAGTGCGTGCTTCGCGCCTTCGATGAACACGTGGTTGTGCGGTGCGCAGCGTGCCGAGCCGCAGACCACGGCGATGCGCTCGACCATGTCGGGGAACAGCGCCGCCCAGTGGTAGGCCTGCATTGCACCCATCGACCAGCCGTACACCAGTGCCACCTTGTGGATGCCGAACACCTCGGCGAGCAGGCGGCGCTGCACCTGTACCGCGTCGAAGTAGGTCACGTTGGGGTAGCGCGTGCCGATGTCCGGCCAGGGAGTGTTCGACGGCGAGCTCGACAGCCCGTTGCCGAACAGGTTGGGGATGACGACGAAGTACCTGGACGTGTCGAGCGCGGCACCATCGCCCACCATGAACTGCGTGTCGTGGTGCTGGGCGCTGTACGAGGTGGGGTAGACGATGACGTTGGACTTGTCCGCGTTCAGCGAGCCGAAGGTCTTGTATGCCAGCCGCATGTGCCTGAAGGTGCGGCCCGACTGAAGCGGCACATGGCCGGCTTCGAACACCTGATAGTCGGATGCGGCAAGGCTGGCGGGTTCATTCATTTTCGATCCTCAGCGCTTGCACGCCCATGATTTCGACCGGCCACTGGGGCCGGCAGATCTTCAATTTGCAGGAAAGGGTCATTGCCCGGAGGCCAAATGTATCGCTGCCGATCGCCTGGTCTTCACGAACGAACTGGGGGTCGTGCCGACGCGGCCTGCCGCCCGGTCACCACATAGAGGCTCGCACTCACAGGTCAAGCAGCTGCTGAGCGACGGCTTCGCGGCACCGAGTCGCGAGGTCTCGAATACCGCTATGGGTCGGGCAGAGACAGTCGCCTCGTCGATCTCGACGACTGGAAGCAGTCGGAGCATCATCGAGCCGGCCGCGCGGTCCGCCGATGATTCAGGTGACTCTCGTGGTACGCCAACGGGTACCTTCGATTGACAGACGGACCCGAACTGGGCGGCTGTTGCGCAATCGCAGCAAGCAGCATCCGACCGATCCGCGCCCTCAAGAAGGCCGTGGCCGTACAGGCTCCCGGCGACAGGTCACTACCACTGCATCATGTCTTGCCTCGACGGCTCGGACGTGAACTTCGAGCAGGCGCATACTGCCATCCGAATCTGTGCTCGCGTCTTGCGGCTCGAAGCCGGAGGAGGCCATGAATGACTACGCGCAAACCCACGAAGAGTAGGAAGAGTGCGTTGGTTTGGCGCATCATCGCCGAGGCCCCGCAGGGGCAGTGGGTCGACCCAACCAAGTCTCGAAACGAACCGTCAAAGGAGAACTTGCCGGAAGTTTCATACGGGGGTTGGGCGTCGTCGTCTTTTGACCTCTTGAGTGGCGTTGACGTCAGCGACGACCCGCACACCGTGCCCGACGCTCTCTTCGATGAGCTGTTTCCGCCGAAACAGGACGGGCCGGAAGACCCTGATGGGTCCAGTTCGTCTGAGCAAGACGGCCCGTCGCGGCCCTGAATTTCGGCTCGGCAGTCTCGGGGCACTTGCCGATACCCCGCCGTCAGGCCCTCCAGGATCCTGCCGTGAACGAGGCCATAGTCGTCATAGACGTCTGGCACGTTGACCGTTCCGGGGAAGTCAAAGTGTCCTGGGTTGGACGGCATCGGCGTTCGACATCATGGAACGAATCGACCCAGGCGCCTTTGGCACCGACATCAAGCGGCCCCTGCATCGCTGAGTCATCAGGCAAAGGTGCTGATTTCTTGAGCCAACGCACTGCTCGCTTCGTCGCGATGGGGCTCAATATTCGGATTGCTTTGCTTTATGGAGGCGGTCATGTCTCGAAAGCTGCGCTTCGTTCCAGCGCGCCTGCCTGTGGCGCACAGACGCCAGGTGCTCAAGTCGTTGGCTTTCTTGGTGTGTCTGCCGGCAAACCGGGGGGCAGGGGCGGCGCCATATCCGGCCACGATCGCGGCGATGCAGAGCGCGCGCGAGACCGAGAGCAACGTCTACTACCACTACACCGAGTTCGCTCGGCGCGCCCAACAGGAAGGCTACCGGGGTGTGGCCTATCTGTTCACCGCCTTGGCCGCATCGGAACAGGTGCACGCCACCAACTTCGGCAAGATCCTCACGCGGCTGAACGTGGAGTTGGCACCGATCACGAAGCCCACGGTTCGCGTGGGCAGCACGCGCGAGAACCTGATCCTTGCCGCCGACGGCGAAATGCATTCGATTGAGGCCTTCTATCCGAAACTGCTGGAACAGCTCAAACCCGAGGCCAACGAGGAGGCCATCACCCTGGTGCGCTACGCCTGGGCCTCAGAGCAACAGCACCGCGACAAGATCAAGCAGATCCAGCGCTGGACGAG
>Ga0316601_100001891_pt1 | contig 10525 bp, 7 predicted proteins | sample OWC_soil_day5_no_FD_207663 | JGI IMG/M metagenome (GOLD analysis project Ga0316601, IMG submission 207663) | Wetland soil microbial communities from Old Woman Creek delta, Ohio, United States - OWC_soil_day5_noCT | ecosystem: Environmental > Terrestrial > Soil > Wetlands | place: USA: Ohio...
TTTCAATTCTCAGGCTATCATCGACATCCAGCCCACGAATGAAACCTATGGCGGCCGGTCGTACTTCATCCAGAGGCTGGGCAGAGACAAGATCTTCCGGGCATCCGGCCTGTTCACCGAACCATCGTGGTTCGGCTTCTTCCTGGTTCCCCTCACGGTGAAGTTCGTCGTCGGGTGGGCCCATGGGATCGTCATGGGCCCGAAGCCCGTGCAGGTCGTGCTCCTGGTGATCTACTGCCTGGCGATTTTCGTCAACTTCTCGCTGACCGCCATTCTCGCAGTTGCCGTCCTCATGATCTTCTTTGTGCTGCGGTTCATCTGGCGCGCGCCGGGGCGTGCACTGGCAGTTCTCTTTGCGGGTGCAGTGGTGGCCGTGGCCGTCATCCTTTCCCCGGTCGGAGAGCCGCTCATGGGAAGGATCGGGAAGGTCTTTGCTCTGAAAGATGTCTCCACCCTTGACCGTCTCTTGCGTGCCTACACCGGGTTCCAGGTGTGGGTCGAGAATCCCTGGCTCGGCGTCGGCCCCGGTGGCTTTGCGCTCCTGTATCCTCGCATGGGAGGATGGTGGAGCGGCAACATCATGGCTACTCCGTTGAACATCTGGTTCTCGATCCTTGCCGACGTCGGGCTGGCGGGATTCATTCCGTTTCTCCTGTTTCTGTGGAGGATCCTCCGCGGCGCTGTGCGACGCGCCAAGGAACACCCGCTTGCTGCGGTCTATCTCTGGAGTGTGTCGGCCCATCTGGTGTTACTGACGACCATTGACATCTGGTACACGGAGATCCTCTGGTTTGAACTGGCGCTCCTGCTCTGTCTGACGTCCGGACCCGGGCTCAGGAGAGTCTCACAGCCTGCTGCCACCGCCCATGTCTGACAGGAGACCCAACAGGGAATCATGGTGCGCGCCGGGCCTGGTGTCGCCCGGGGTGCCGGGGTCGCGCCACCGCTTCAGTGTCCGAACGGCCTTGTTCCCCCACGACAGCGGCGCATCCCATGTGGGGATGCAGGGAGCAGTGACATCATGAAGCCCCGTGTCGCGGTGGTCGTTCTGAACTACAATGGGGCGGCAGATACCATTGCATGCCTCCGATCGCTGAAGCGCTCAGACTATGCTCCTCTCGACCTGGTTGTCGTTGACAATGGCTCGAACAGGGAATGCCAGCTCACGCTGCAGTCAGAGCTGCCTGATACGGAGATTGTCTTCACAGGCTGCAACCTGGGGTTCGCTGCGGGCAACAATCGCGGGTTCCGGCATTTGTTGAAGAGGCATCCGAAATACGTCCTGTTCTTGAACAACGATACGCTTGTGGAACCGGACTTCCTCGAACCACTTGTGGAAGCTCTCGAACGAGACGAGCGGGCTGCGGCCGCGGGTGGGGTGATCTGCTATTCTCCCCGCACGGACATCGTCTGGTTCGGCGGAGGGGTATTCCGTCCGCTCCGCGCGGCATCCTTTGCGATGTACCAGGATCAGCCCCTGGCTCGTCTTCCGCCGGGCGGAACCAGGGAAGTCTCGTTTCTTACCGGATGCATGATGATGGTTCGGGTTGACGTGTTTCAACGTGCCGGCATGTTCGACGAGCGTTTCTTCATGTACTTTGAGGACGCCGAGCTTTCGCAACGGCTCCGCGCCTGCGGGCATACGCTCCTTTTTGTGCCGGCATCGAAGATTTATCACAAGATCCAGCATCGGCCTCTATCGCCGTTTGTCACATACTATTGGTCGCGGAATCGCCTGTTGTTCATTCAAGCTGCCATCGGTGGGTGGAGACGCCCGATTGCCTGCACATACCTCTGGACAATTATGTTCCTGAAGCTGTCCTATTGGAGCGTGGCAAAGCCGGGCCTTTTCCGGGCTGCAGCGATTGGCCTTGTCGACTTCTATGCGGGCCGTTTGCACGAGGGGAGAGGGACCAATCTGCCGGGAAGCCGTACTCTTAAGCCGCCGGAACTATGACAATTGGCATCAACCTGCTGTACCTGCTTCCCTCCATCGTGGGAGGAACGGAAACGTATGCTGCGGGACTTCTTCGAGGCCTCGCCTCCGTGGCGCGGGAGCACCGGTTCGTGCTGTTCCTGAACCAGGAATCGTCCGGGTGGCCGGTTCCGGATGGTCTGAAATGTAAGCGGGTGGTCTGTCCCGTGCAGGCGGTACGCCGTGGGAATCGGTACGCGTTCGAGCAGAGCCGATTGCCCGGCTTGCTCCGGGAGGCGGGAATCGACATTCTGCATTCCCTCGGTTACAACGCGCCGCTCTTCCCGGGTCGTCCTTCGGTCGTGACCATTCCGGACCTGAATTTCCGCGCCTATGATATGCCGTGGATGCGGAGGTCGGTGCTTGATTTCTTCGTGCGGCAATCGGCACGCCGTGCGAATGCCGTCATTGCAATATCGGAGTTCACGCGCTCGGAGATCATCAGGGTGTTCGGGTTGAAGCCGGAGAAAGTGACAGCCATTCACCTTGCCGGTCAGGGTGCACCGCAGGCGTCGGGGGCTGCCCTGGAGGCCACGGCTGTTCCGTTGCCCGGCCTCACGGGAAAACCGTACATCCTAGCGTTCAGCAGTGTAACGCCGAACAAGAACATTCCCAACCTTCTCCGGGCCTGTGCTCGACTTCGGGAGCGTGGAGATCTGCCGTTCCGGCTGGTGCTCGTCGGCCATCTTCTCCCGGGGGGGATATTGGAAACGCACATCAAAGAACTGAGATTGGACGGCGAGGTGCTCTTTACGGGCTATGTCGAACGGCCGCAACTGAACACGCTCCTGCGTGGAGCGAGAATGCTTGTGTTCCCTTCGTACTATGAAGGGTTCGGCCTGCCCATCCTCGAGGCGATGGAAATGGGTCTGCCGGTTGTGTGCAGCAACAGAGGCTCGCTGCCGGAGGTGGCGGCCGGCGCAGCATGCTATTTCGATCCGTTTTCGGTTGACAGCATGGCAGCGACAATTCTGCACGTTGTGCAGGACGAGGCGCTCCTTGCCAGCCTTCGTGAGCGCGGACGGGAAAATCTGAGGAGATTTTCCTGGGAGGCGACGGCACGAAAAACGCTCGATGTGTATCATCACGTGCTGGGGGGTGCAGTGAAGGGAACCATATCACACAGTTCATGAAAAATCATCCCGGAGAAGTTGACATATGAACATCCTGGTCACAGGCAGCAGCGGATTGATCGGATCAGAAGCCGTCGAGTTCTACGACAGGACGGGAAACACCGTCCACGGGCTGGACAACAACATGCGGAAGGAGTTCTTCGGACCCCAGGGGGATACCACATGGAACCTGAAGCGCCTTCAGCAGGCTACCCGGCATTTTACGCACCATGATCTCGACATCCGCGACCGGTCCAGCGTGATGGGGTTCTTCAGGGAACACCGGTTCGACAAGGTCATTCACTGTGCGGCGCAGCCATCGCATGACCGTGCGGCGGCGATCCCGTTCGACGATTTTGACGTCAACGCCGTCGGGACGCTCAACCTCCTCGAGGCCACCCGGCAGTGCTCTCCGGATGCCGTGTTCATTCACATGAGCACGAACAAGGTCTACGGCGACGCTCCGAACGAAGTGCCACTTGTCGAGAAAGAAAAACGTTATGACTATGCGCGCCCTGAGGACTACCATGGGATCAGCGAAGAGTGCAGGATCGACCGCTGCCTGCATTCGCTTTTTGGTGCCTCCAAGACTGCCGGCGATGTGCTTGCGCAGGAATATGGACGCTACTTCGGCATGAAGGTGGGAGTGTTTCGCGGAGGATGTCTCACAGGGCCTTCCCATTCGGGCGTGGAACTCCATGGATTTCTCTCCTACCTCGTGCATGTCGCTGTCGTGGGGAAGCCATACACCATTTTCGGCTACAAAGGAAAACAGGTCCGTGACCAGATTCACAGCCATGATGTCATCATGGCCTTCGAAGCCTTTGCCCGGAATCCCCGTCCCGGCGAGGTCTACAATCTTGGCGGTGGGCGGGACAACGGGACGTCGGTGCTGGAGAGCATCGATCTGATCCGGGAATTGACCGGACACTCGGTAACCTGGACGTATCAGGAGCGGAATCGCATTGGCGATCATATCTGCTATATGTCGGATCTCCGCAAATTGCGGTCGCATTTCCCCGACTGGTCATTGACGCGGTCGCTTCCGGACATCATCCGTGAGATGGTGAAAGCGGAAGAAGCGCGGCAGAAGGACTGATCATGGCCCGTGTTCTGCTGCATTCGCTGACCTTTGCGCCCGACGCGGTCTCGACAGGGTATCTCATGACCGATCTCGCGCGCCAGCTCCAGAGGATGGGCAATGTGGTCACGGTCCTGACGACGACGCCGCATTACAACCTCGATCCCCTGGCGGTTGCGCGGCAACCGTTGCGGAAGCGATTCTTCGGCCTCGTGTTCCAGAGCGAAATCGAGGGAATTCACGTCTGGCACGTCAAGATCCCCATGAAGGGGCAGCGTGTTTTTACCAGAGTGATTGATTATATTCATTTCCATCTGATGGCGTTACTCCTTGGCGCCACGACCGTCGGCGCGTATGATATTGTGATCGCCCCGTCGCCTCCTCTGACCATCGGGGTCGTCGGATGGCTCCTGGGCCTGATGCGCCGCGTGCCGTACATCTACAATGTGCAGGAGCTGTACCCGGATTTTGCCGTGAACCAGGGGCTTGTCAGCAATCCCTTGTTCATCCGGCTCTTGCGCTGGCTGGAACGCTTTGTCTATGATCGCAGCGCGATGGTCGTGACCATCTCGGACTGGTTCAGCCGGATCATCCGCACGCGCGGGGTGCCGGAGGCCAGGCTGCGGATGATCCCGAACTCTGTCGACACGAGCCTGTTCCGCCCGCTTCCACGGGAGAACGAATTTGCACGGCAGCATGGGCTGGTCGACGGTTTCGTTGTGCTGTATGGAGGAAACATCGGGCTCAGCCAGGATTGGGAATCGTTCATGCGCGCCGCGGAGGAGCTCGCGCGCCTTCCCATTCAGTTCGTTGTTGTGGGAGGAGGGGTGCGCGGGGCCTGGCTGGAACAGGAATGCGCGGCACGAAAACTCGCAAATGTGCGCCTCCTCGGTTACCAACCGAGAAGCCTCATGCCTCTGGTGAACGCGAGCAGCGATCTCTGCACGATTCCCATGAAGGCCTCGACGACAACAGACACGTTCCCGTCCAAGATCTACACACTCATGGCCAGTGCTAAGCCGGTCCTCGTCCAAGCGGACGAGGACTCGGAACTGAACTGGCTCGTCAGGACGGTGGGCTTCGGACGCGTGGCACCGCCGGATGACGGCAGGGCATACACAGATGCCCTCCGGTGCGCCTTCGAGCAACGCGCACAGCTGGCGGAAGAAGGCCGCCGCGGGTACGCATACGTTCTCCAGGAGTATTCCGTTGAAGCCGTGGGGCGAAAATATGATACACTTATCCGGGAATTGACCGGCCGGGAAAAACCGGGAAGGTAGAGGATGTCCCCACTTCTTATCATAGCCGTGACGGCCCTTGGGCTTTCTCTTGTGGTCACGCCGCTGATCCGATCCCTCGCCAATCACTTTGAGATTGGTGATTATCCGAGCAGCCGGAAGATCCACACCACTTTCATCCCCCGGATGGGAGGGATTGGCATCATCGCGGGCTTTGCCGGGGGTATCGCTGTCGCGGCGTTTCTCCTCCCGGAGGCCCTGACGCAGTCCCCGATGAATCTCGGAGGAATGGTCCTGAGCCTTGTGTTGATCATCGGCCTCGGCATCTACGACGATATCCGGGGAGTCGGATCCCTCGGGAAGCTCATCGTCCAGGTGCTTGCGGCGAGCATCGTGATCTCGTCCGGATTGCAGATCGACAATCTGGTCTTGCCATTCTCCGAGCCGGTCGCCCTTGGTGTCTTCTCCCTGCCTCTGACCATTCTCTGGCTAGTCGGGGTGACGAACGCCGTGAACTTGTTGGATGGACTGGACGGGCTGGCCGTAGGCGTGACGGCCATCGTCTCCGTGACGATCTTCGCCATCGGCGTCTTCTCCTCGGATATGCTCCTGGTCGTTGTATCGTTGAGCCTGTTTTTTGGATGTCTGGGATTCCTGCGCTACAATTTCCACCCGGCGTCGGTATTCATGGGCGACACCGGGAGCCTCTTCCTCGGATTTCTGCTGGCATCCCTTTCTCTTGCAGTCATGCGGCACGTTGCGGTGGATCTCTCAAGGATTTCGCTGCTGGTCGTGATTGTGACGCTGGCCGTTCCCATTGTGGATACGTCGGTCGCGTTTTTCCGGCGGCTCAACAAGGGGATGCATCCCCTGAAACCCGACAAAGAGCACATCCACCACAGGTTGATGGATCTCGGGCTGACGCACCGCCAGACGGTCGTGGTGATCTATGCCGTTTCGCTTTTCAACGGCATCGTCGCCCTTCTCCTGGTGTTGCTGGACAGCCTTTATGCAAGCATCCTGCTTGCCATCATTACGCTCTCGATCTATTTCAGCATCCGCCGACTCGGCTATGTCGAGGATATGGTGGCGCACAAGAAATCCGCGCCGCACCCGATCCAGCCGCTCAGTGTGGCCGCGATGATCGACAGGACGTTCCTTGTGACAGGCGACCTCGTGGCGATCGTCTTCGCGTTCCTGCTTGCGCACTGGTTCCGCTTTCAGTCCGGAGTGTTTCCGATGCACGGCTATGTGCCGCTGGAGATGTACGTGCAGGGGCCAGCCTTGCTTGTCCTCACGGTCGTCTGGCTCATGGTCTTCCTGCTTGCCGGCCTGTACGAAGTGCCATGGGATGTTTCACGGATCGACTATTCCTTCCTGATCATCAAGGCCGTCGTGGCGGGGACGTTCATCCTTTTCCTGTTGACGCTTGACGTCAGCAATCCCACGCTGGAAGGAAGGATGACGATCTTTGTGTACGGGGCCGCTGTGGCGCTGTGCATGGTTGCGGTACGGATGCTGATCGTGGGATTTGAGCGCAAACACGAGATTCTGGGATACCGGCGGCGTAACACGCTCGTGGTCGGCACGTCGAAGATCGCGGGAAGCCTCATCAGGGAAATTGAGCGACGCCCGGGCCTCAAGTACAACCTCGTGGGGGTCATCGATAAGGAGTGCTCGCAGGCGGAGTTCGAGGGGTACCCGGTCCTGGGGGGGCATGATGACATCCCCGGGGTCGTGAAGAGATTGAATGTGGAAGAGGTGCTGATTGCCACGACTTATGACTCACGCGAAGAGATGCTGGACATCGTGTCCCGGTGCAACGGAATGGTGCCGGCGGTGAAAGTGGCGTCGGAAAGCCTGGAAGTCCTCAGCGGTTTCAAGACGGAAGAGATCATCGGGCATCCGTTGATTCGTCTGTATCCCACGAATCTGAAGACGTGGCAGCGCATCGTGAAACGGCTTGTGGACATCCTGGTGTCGCTTGTCGTCCTGTTTCCGTTGATACCCCTCTGGGTGCTGGTTGCGATCTGCATCGTTCTCGATTCCCGGGGCCCGGTCTTCTTCACCCAGGAGCGGGTGGGGAAGAAAGGGAGGATCTTCAAGTTGCACAAATTCCGATCGATGATCCCCGATGCCGAGAGGGACACCGGGCCGGTATGGGCGACCCCGGACGACAAGCGCACCACGCGCGTCGGGCGGGTGATCCGGAAACTCCGGCTGGATGAAGTGCCGCAGTTCATTAATGTCCTCAAAGGAGAGATGAGTCTCGTCGGCCCGCGTCCGGAGCGCCCATTCTTTGTGGACCACCTGAAAGGGGAGGTCCGGTATTACACCCGCCGGCTTCTCGTCCGCCCCGGCATTACCGGCTGGGCGCAGGTAAAACACCGCTATGACACCTCGCTCGAAGACGTAAAGGAGAAAATCAGATTCGATCTGTTCTACCTGGAGAACATGTCGCTCACCCTGGATTTGAAGATCCTCCTCCGCACAGTGATCGTGGCGCTGAGCGGGAAGGGAACGCACTAGAGGGAAGAGGGTAGAGGGAAGAAGGAAGAGGGAAGAATGCGGGGTGAGGAGAGGGTCTCACCAACATTATCGAGGATGGTTATGAAACTGCAGATGGTCGATGTGGTCGGTCAGTATGTGAAAATAAAACCGGATATCGACAACGCAATTCATCGTGTGCTGGATTCCGGCAATTTCATCCAGGGCAAGGAGGTGGGAGAGTTTGAGTGCCAGGTTGCCGAGTATTTGGGCATGCGCTATGCGGCAGGATGCGCGTCCGGGACCGACGCGCTGCAGATCGCGATGATGGCCCTGGGAATCGGACAGGGGGATGAGGTGATCACCACGCCGTTTACCTTTGTCGCGACAGCGGAGACCATTGCCATCCTTGGCGCACGGCCGGTGTACGTGGACATTGATCCCCGGACGTTCAACCTGAGTCCGTCCCTGGTGGAGAAGGCGATCACGTCGCGCACCAGGGCGATCATCCCGGTGCACCTGTACGGCCAGCCTGCCGATATGGATGCGATCATGGATATCGCCCGACGCAACGGCCTGAAAGTCATCGAAGATGCAGCGCAGGCCATGGGCGCGTCGTACAAAGCAAAGAAGGTCTGTACTTTTGGGGATATCGGATGCATCAGCTTCTTCCCAAGCAAGAACCTGGGCTGTTTCGGAGACGGGGGGATGATGGTGACTGGTGACGAAGAGCTCTGGAAACGGATGAAAATGATCGCGTCGCATGGGTCGAAAGAACGATACTATCATGAGGTGCTCGGTGTGAACAGCCGTCTCGACACTATCCAGGCGGCGATCCTTTCGGTGAAGCTCCGCCATCTGGAAGAGTACAACTCGCAGCGGCAGGTTGCGGCATCCCGCTACGACAACCTGTTGAAGGGTGCCCCCGTCGTGACTCCTTCTATCGATCCGAAATGCCAGCATATCTTCCACCAGTACACACTCCGGGCTCCGCGAAGAGACGCGCTGGCGGCCTTCTTGAAGGAGAAAGGCATCCCTCACGCGGTGTACTATCCGGTGCCGCTGCACCTGCAGAAAGCGTATGCATCATCCGGGAACAGGAAAGGGGATTTCCCCGTTACCGAGAAGGCGGCTGAAGAGGTGCTCTCCCTCCCGATGCATACGGAACTAACCGAAGAGCAACAATCCTATATTACCGGTGCCATCCAGGAATTCTACCGGGACCACCGCAATGCCTAGGAACCTCGTTGTCATTCCAACGTACAACGAAGCCGAGAACATCGCCCGGCTCCTTCCGGTCGTCCTCCGGCAGGCCGAAGGGATTGAAGTGCTCGTCGTGGACGATGGGTCTCCCGACGGGACAGCGACGCTCGTCCGGGACATGATGAAAGGGGAATCCCGGATACACCTGTTGGAGCGGGGAGCAAAGATGGGGCTCGGGAGCGCCTACGTCGCAGGTTTCAAGTTCGCGCTCGGCAAAGGGTACGACCTTGTCTTCGAGATGGATGCGGACTTCTCGCACAATCCGGAGGAGATCAGGCACTTCCTCGAAAAGAGCGTGGATTATGATCTCATCATCGGATCCCGTTACACGAACGGAGTACGCGTGCTGAACTGGCCGATCAGCCGGTTGCTGCTGAGCTACAGTGCCAATGTTTATACTCGATTCATGATCGGGCTGCCGGTGTATGATGCCACCGGCGGGTTCAAATGCTACCGGCGCTCCGTCCTCGAAGCGATCGATCTGGACCGTATCAAGTCGAACGGCTATGCGTTCCAGATCGAGATGACCTACAAGGCGTGGAAGAAAGGATTCCGGATTGTGGAAATCCCGATCATCTTCCTCGACCGCAGGCAAGGCACATCCAAGATGTCCAAGAACATTGTCTTCGAGGCGATTTTTATGCTCTGGAAGCTGCGGTTCCAGAGCCTCTTCCGTAGGCTCTAGTGTTGAAATGTCCCTGGGGGAACCTCAGGATAACAACGGTCGTATCAGGCTTTCATGGATCTTTCTGTCGTCATTGTCAATTACAATGTGCGCCAGTTCCTCGAGCACGCGCTTGCATCCATCCGGCGGGCGATGGAGGGACTGGAGGGGGAGATCTTTGTCGTTGACAACGCGTCCGATGACGGCAGCGTGGAAATGGTGCGGGCTTCCTTTCCGGACGTCTGCCTGATCCAGAACGAGGAGAATGTTGGCTTTGCACGGGCTAACAATGCCGCTCTTGCACGGGCTCGGGGACGTTTCCTACTGCTGATCAATCCGGATACGGTCGTGCAGGAAGACACGTTTCATGTGATGTTGAAGTTTTTTGAAGGACATCCGGATGCCGGTCTGGCCGGGTGCAAGATACTCAATCCGAATGGGTCGATTCAGTTGCCATGCCGGAGAAGCTTCCCGACGCCATGGGTTGCGTTCACCAAGGTGTTCGGCCTGGCTGCGCTCTTTCCGGGATCGCGCCTGTTCGGGAAGTACAATCTCACCTATCTGAGCCCGGACGAGACATACCCGGTCGACGCGGTGAGTGGCTCTTTCATGATGTTTCGGCGGGAAGTGTACGAGCGGATTGGAGGCCTTGACGAGGGATTCTTCATGTATGGCGAGGACCTCGATTGGTGCTACCGGGTTCAG
>Ga0316601_100001892_pt1 | contig 10522 bp, 5 predicted proteins | sample OWC_soil_day5_no_FD_207663 | JGI IMG/M metagenome (GOLD analysis project Ga0316601, IMG submission 207663) | Wetland soil microbial communities from Old Woman Creek delta, Ohio, United States - OWC_soil_day5_noCT | ecosystem: Environmental > Terrestrial > Soil > Wetlands | place: USA: Ohio...
CTCCAGCGCCCCGACCGCCCGACGGATGTCGGCGACCATGGCGCTGAGAATCGGCGGCGCCATGGTCGGCGGTTCGACGACGATCACCACCGTGCCGTCCTGGTTGTCGATGCCGCGCACCATGCCGGCCGCGACCACGTCGCGCGGGAACCCGACCGGACGAATCTCGGTGAGCCGCTCACGGATGTCGTCGGCCGTGGTCATGCTGCGTTGGGCTTGCCCACGCCATTTTGACAGGATTCGCAAGGACATATCTGCCGCAGAGTTTCGTAGCTGTAGATGCCGGTCGTGTGGTGGTCGCTCCACTCGATGCTGATGGCGTACCGGCCGACCACGGCCATCTGAAGTGGATACACGTCACCGCCGCTCAGAATCGGGAGCGACCGTACCGGTCGTTCCCGACAGGTCGCGCAGGGACAGTGATCACGCAAGTAACGGTTGTGGTAGACACTCCGGTGCCCATCGGTCCAGAGGACCTCGACGCTCTCTTTGCCGAGTCGTTTGATGCTCACAGGTGCCGGATGCATATGCGTGTAAATCACTTTGACCCTAACGGCTACGCGCTTGAAAAGCAACGCGCGGTCGGCAGCTTGCGTGCGGTCGAGCGCCGGGCCGGAGCGAGGCTTCCTTGACTCGTCCGAAGTTTTCACATTATCTGGCTCAGGAAGAATGAATTAAGGATCCTGTGTGAGTTCTCGAACGCAACTCCGTGCAACCGCCCGTCTTCGCGAACCCGAGCCGACCATGGCAGCGGCTCTCGAACTCGTCGAAGCACGCCTCGCCGAACAGATTCGGTCCCGCGAGGGACTGCTGACCGGCATTTCCACCTACCTCATCGGCTCCGGCGGGAAACGGGTCCGGCCGGCCGTCACGCTGCTCATTTTTCGCGGCTGCGGCGGCCGCGCGCTCGATGACATTGTCGACATCGCAACGGCCCTCGAACTGATCCACTCCGCCAGCCTGCTCCATGACGACATCATCGACGGGAGCGCCGTTCGCCGCGGGAAGGACTCCGCCTTTCGCCGCTATGGCCTCGCCAACGCCCTGGTCACCGGCGACTTCATTTTCAGCCGCGCGTTTCAACTGTGCGGGCGCTTCAATGCGCATGTGATCAACTGGGCCGCCGAGGCCTGCGTTGCCCTGACCGAGGGCGAGATCATGCAGGGCCGCTTTCGCCACAACCCGGCGGTCACGCTGCAAGACTATTTCGAGATCATCAGCCGTAAGACGGCGAGCATCTTCCAGCAGGGAGCACGCATTGCGGCGTACCTCGCCGGCGCCTCCGAGTCGGTCATCGAGTCGGTCGCCGAATGCGGCTACCACGTCGGCATGACCTTCCAGGTGGTCGACGATTTGCTCGACGTCGAGGGCAACGCGGAACGTGTCGGCAAGCCGGTTGGCCTCGATCTACGCGACGGCAACCCTTCGCTGCCCATCGTCCTCGCCCTGGGTCGCGACCCGGCGGTGGCGCGCGCCTTTCAGGACGAGGTGCTGAGCGACGCGGCTGTCAGCGCAGCACTCGATCGCATTCGGTGCAGCGGCGTGCTTCCGGAGGTCCGCCTGGTCGCCAACGAACACGCCGCCAGCGCGCGCCGCTGCCTCGACGCGCTTTCGCCCTCTCCGGATAAGGACCAGCTGCTGTCGCTGATCGACCAGTTGATCAACCGCACCAACTGACCTGACGGCACCGGGAGGGGGGCCTTGAGCGCGCCCCACGCGCTACGACTGCGGATGCACCTCCACCTCGACCGTGCCGAGCGGCGCAATCTCCACCATCTGGCCATCCTTCATCACGCGCAGCCGCCGGCCGCCCCACTGCACCGTGTTGCCGAGGAAGGCCAGCAGCCAGACCGCGGACATGAACAGGTCTTTGAGCAGCACCAGCATTGTCTCGTCCGCGCGTAAGCTGGCCCCGAGATAGCGCTTGCAGATCGCCCTGGCCGTCAGCATCCGCAGCCCGTAGACGAGCGCCGCCAGCGTCACCGCGCCCGGCGCACAGTGGTTGAACACCAGGTTGACGCTGGCCCACAGTGTGCCATGTGTCAGCACGCTGCCGAAGTAGCCGCCGGGGCGACAGACGCGTTGCGTGCGCGCCCACCGCACCTGATGGGATACGACCGCGCGCCAGGTCGTCGCGTTCATCACGGTGTCCACGAGCAAATTCGACACCGTCAGACGGTGGCCGTGGGTGACGATACGATTGCCGAGGTGATAATCGTCCGCCAGGTAATTCGCCAACGGCACAAAGCCTCCGCTGGCATCGAGGACGGCACGGCGGATGGCCATGGTCGACCCGAAGGCGTAGGTGGGCCGCTCCACCACTCGCGCCAGCATCACCATGGGCACGAAGTCCGTGTTGACGCAGAGCGCTTCCACCACCGCCGGCAGGCCGCCGGTGGCCACGCCCCGATACAAACACGTTGCCAGGCCCACGCCGGAATCCTCAAACTCGGCCATGATGCGCCGCAGGTAGTTCGGCGAGACGCGAATGTCGCTGTCGGTGATCAGGATGACGTCGTGCTTCGCCCGACGGTACATGTTGTGGAGATTGCTGACCTTGAGATTGGTGCCGTACGTGCGTGCGTCGATCACCAGGTCGATGTCGACGGACGAGAACTCCCGCTGCAGACGGCGCACCACCTGCACCGCGGGATCCGCGCCATCCGCCACGCCGAACACGATCTGGAAGGTGGGATAGGCCTGCGTGCAGAAGGTGGCAAGATTCTCATACAGCTCGGCGTCCGCCCCCCTCAACGGCTTGAGCAGCGTCACCGACGGCAGTTGCCGGCACGGTTCCCCGTGCGCCGTTGCCCCCGACCGCCATCCGAAAAAACGGCGCGCTTCGAGATAGCCAACGACATAGCACACCACCGAGGCGAGAATCGCGATTGCGAGCAGCAGCTGGCCAACCTCTGCAAGTCCAGGGCTCATCGGTGTCAGACCGTGCGGAAAGGCCAGGTCAGGGCAACAGCCCAGGCCGCGCACACAGCAGGTTGGCCATGTGGCAGAGTTACCCCACGCCGTACAGCGAGTCAACGCACTACAGGTCGAGCACGTTGACAGCGGCCGCGTTCGGCTCGTATGGTCAGGGAGAATGACCTCTGTGCTGCGTGGCGCCGCCCGCGTCGTCAAGAAGGCCGTGTCCCTGCTGGCCCTCCTCCTGCTGCTCCTCCTGGTCGGCAGCAGCATCGCCGCATACCTCACGGTGACGGGCCGCAGCCTGACCCTGCTGCGGCTGGCGGCGGCGCGCGTCGGGCAGTTGCTTGCCGGCCAGCGCACGGAGCGGATCACCCTGGATGTGCTGCTCAACCCGGCGGGAGGCTTCGCGGGCAAGGCCACCCTGGAGGTGCAGAGCGTCGACGAGGCCCGCCAGCGGTTTTATTTTCTGCTGAGCAACGGCCTTCGCGTTCGCCGCGCCAGCGTCGAGAGTGCGCATGCCGCCGCACAGCCGGTGTCGATCTATCAGCTGTGGCTACTCACCATTGTTGATCTCGGTGCGCCGGTGCCGAAGGGTGGAACCGTACAACTGACACTCGACTACGACGGCCGACCGACCAGCAATGTGCTGGGCACGAACGCGGCCGCTACGGATAGCCAACGCATCGTCCTGCCCCCCGACGCGTTCTGGTACCCGACCGACCTGCGGAGCTTCTTCCATGCCGACGTGGCGGCCACAGTGCCGAGGTCAATGGTTGTCGTACACAACGGTGTCCGCGCCGAACAGTTCGAGCGCGGCGCCCTGCGCACGGTCCACTGGACAACCGAGCGGCCGGTCGCGGGCCTGGCACTCGTCGCCGGCCCGTTCGAGCTGGCCACCGCGGCGGCCGACGGCGCCACGTACCAGTTCTATCTTCCGTCCGATACGCAACTGGACGCGAGCCGCATGCTCGGCTTGATGCGCGCGGCGCACGGCACCCTGCGTGCCCGCTACGGCGATTCCGGATTCCACCACGTCACGTTGTTCATCGACCGTACCCTCGCCCGCGACTTCAACGACGGCTCGGGGCTGATCGGATTACCGCTGCGGGATCTGCGCAGCGGCGATTACGGCTTTGCCAGCATGGCGCACAATCTCGCCCACAACTGGTGGGGTGGTACTGTCGCCGGGAGTGTACTGTCGCCCGCAACCGGCAGCGCATGGTTGGATGAAGGCATGGCGGAATTCTCCAGTCTGGTGGCAACCGAGGCCGCGTACGGGACCGAGGCCCTGTGGCGCCGGCGCGGTGAGTCTCTTTTCGATCCGAACCATGCCGGCGCGCTCACCCAGATGTCCGCGCTCGATGTCGCTGTTGGCGGCCCCGAGACGCAGGAGACCATCCGCCACAAAGGCGGGTTTGTCGCGCTGATGCTGCGGCGGCAACTGGGCGACGAAAGCCTGTTCGGCGGGCTCCAGCAGTTCCTCGCACGCTTCAGGTTCCAGCGGGCGGGCGAACGCGACCTGCAACAGGTCCTGCAGGAGACCAGTCAACAGGACTTGGAACAATTCTTCACCGATTGGGTCCGTAGCACGGCCGCTGTCGACTTGTCGCTCGACGGCGCCAGCGCAGCGGAGATCGCGGTCAGCAATCTCGGCAGCGCGCTGGCCGCGGGCGACATCGACCTGTGGACCTTCAAGCGCACGGGCGGCGAAGCGGTGCAAACCACCGTGCACGTCGGGGACCGTCTGCACTTGGACGGAGAAACGGATCACGTGGTGATCGACCCGCTGCTCCTATGGGCTGATGGAGAGCGGGACAACAACCGCTATCCCCGCGCGCTTGCTCCCCTGTTCGTTGCGGCGTCATCACACGGTGACCTCGCCGTCGCCTCCGGCGAGCGGGCCCCGTGGGCGCGCACCACGGTTACGCACCGCGGCCCGGATACTCGGATCCTGCACACCTGGGATTTCGCGCGCGGCATGGTGGCGGCCCCCGTCTGGGCGCCGGACGGCTCCCGCCTGGTCGTCAGTTACGCCGAGGCGCCGGGGGCGGCACCGGCAATCGTCACGCTCGCCGCCACGGGAGCGCAGCGCACCATCGGCCACGGCACGACACCCGCCGTCGGCCTTGATGGCACGATTTACGCTGGCCAACAGGAGCGCATCGTGCGTTTCAATGCGGACGGCACCGAGTCGATACTGGTGAAGCGCCGCGGGGAGCGGCTTGATCACCCCCTCCCGACAGCCGACGGCTTGCGCGTGGCGTACACTGCCGCACGCCAGGGTGGTACCGATCTTCGCCTCATCAACCGTGACGGGAGCGGCGACCGTTTGCTATTGGCCTGGGACCGGGATCGGATCCACTATTGCTGGTCGGCGGACGGAACCCATCTGTACGCCGTCGTCGGGGGCACGTGGGACTGGCAGGTGTGGGACGTCCCGGTTGACGGTGGTTCCGTCGCGACCTTGGCAAGCGGCGCGGCCGCCATCGCCGCCCTCGCACTCTCGCCCGATGGTAGTCAACTGGCCTTCACCGCCGCGCCGGAACTCGACTACCCCGGCAACCGGCGCCACCTGTATGTCGTACGCGTGAACGACCGCACCGTCCGAAGCATCGACCTGCCCGGGTTCGATCTCGGCGCACTCACGTGGACGGATGCGGAGAGCATCGTCGTGGTCGCAAGTCCGGCCGCTGCCGCGGACCGTTGGCTCCTGCCGTCGGGACGGGTGTTGAAACGCGTGCAACTCTCCGACGGCACCGCTACGGATCTGTCTTGATACCCGTACGCGGGCGCAGCCAACGGCGGGGTGTGGCCGGCGCGCCGCCGCATGCAGCATTTGCATTCTCGCAGCCCGGTGCTACAAGCTGCCCCTATCGATGGCCGTGGCCCAGGAACAGTCAACCCGCGCTGGAGGCGCCTAGCCCTTTCCCGGTGTCCGCCAGCGCACCCGCAACGTCTGGGCGATCGTTGGCACCGAGGGTACCGTCATTATGGCACGTGCATCAACGGCAGCGGCCCTCATCGAGCGGCGGGTGGAGGCGGAAGAGCGGAGCAGCCGCCCGCGCGCCAGTGGAAAATTCCTTTTCCGGGGGGAGGACAAGCTGTTCCTGCGCGGCGTGTCCTACGGCCCGTTCGCCCAGGGATCGCACGGCGCCCAGTTCCCGGAACGGGACATGGTGCGCCGCGATTTCACCCTCATGCGGGACCTGGGCGCCAACTGCTTCCGCACCTTCACACCGCCCCCGACCTGGCTGCTCGACCTCGCCGAGCAGTTCGGCCTCGGCGTCCTCGTGGGCCTGCCGTGGACCGAGCACGTGTGCTTCCTCGACGAACCGGCCGTGGTCGCCGATATCCGCAGCCAGATCATCGCGGGCGTCAGCGCCTGCAAGCAGCACCCCGCCGTCTTCGCGTTCCTCATCGGCAATGAGATCCCGCCGGACATTGTGCGCTGGCATCAACCCGAGCGCGTCAAAGCCTTCCTGCGCGAACTCCACGCCCTGGTGAAAGCTATCGAGCCCGACGTCCTGGTGAGCTACGCCAACTTCCCGTCGACCGAATACCTCGACCTCGATTTCCTCGATTTCATATCGTTCAACGTCTACCTGCATCGGGAAAATGAGTTCCGCCGCTATCTCTCCCGCTTGCAGAATTTGGCGAAGGAAAAGCCGCTCATTCTCACCGAGTTCGGCATCGACTCGATGCGCGAGGGCTCCGCGGAGCAGGCGCGGATTCTGTCGTGGCAAGTCCGGGCCGCCTTCGAGTCCGGCGTTGCCGGCACGGTCATCTTTTCTTGGACCGACGACTGGTTCACCGGAGGCTTTCAGGTGGAGGACTGGGCCTTCGGTCTGGTCGACCGCGAGCGGCGCGAGAAGCCATCGTACCATACCGTCCGCGCCCTGTACGCCGGCCAACTACCACCTCCGCTCGACCAGCCGCCGCGCATCTCCGTCGTGATCTGCGCTTACAACGCCGAGCGCACCATGGATGCCTGTCTGGCCTCGCTGCGCAACCTGCGGTATCCGAACTACGAGGTCATCGTCGTGAACGACGGCTCGACCGACCGCACGCTGGAGATCACGCAACGCTATCCGGAAGTCCGCCTCATCACCCAGACGAACGAGGGACTCAGTGTGGCGCGCAACGTCGGCGCCCAGTACGCCACCGGGGAGATCATCGCGTACACGGACTCGGACTGCGTCGTCGACCCGGACTGGCTGACGTACCTGGCCTACAAGTTCGTCCATGGCGGATTCGTCGCCGTGGGCGGGCCGAATCTGCCGCCACCCGAGGGCGCCCGCATCCCCGCGTGTGTCGCGGCCGCCCCCGGCGGGCCGACGCACGTGTTGATCGACGACGAAGTGGCCGAGCACATCCCAGGCTGCAACATGGCGTTCCTCAAGACGGCGCTCGATCAGATCCACGGATTCGATCCGATCTACCGCGCCGCCGGCGACGATGTCGATCTGTGCTGGCGTTTGCAGAACGAAGGCCACCCGATCGGGTTCAGCCCCGCTGCCATGGTGTGGCACTTCCGGCGCAACACGATCAAGGCCTACCTGAAACAGCAGATGGGGTACGGTAAGGCGGAAGCGCAGCTGTACTTCAAGCATCCCTTTCGGTTCAACATGCTCGGGCAATCGCAGTGGATCGGACGGATCTACGGCGATCTCGGCATGTCCCTGTTCTCGCGGCGTCCGGTGATCTACCACGGCGTCTTCGGACGCGGGATGTTCCAAACCCTTTACGAACCGTCCTCGTCCCTGCTGTCCTATCTGCCCTTCACGCTGGAATGGAACGTGGTCGGCGTCATTTTCCTGATCGGCGCGATCGTGGCGGGTCGCAACCAGTTTCTGGCCAGCCTGCCGCTACTGACGGCGGTGGTGTGGGCCGGCGGACGCGCTTGGCGCGCGCGGATTGACACCCGCCACGACGGCATCGGCAGCCGCTTGCTGATCACCATCTTGATCTATCTCGGCCCGTTGGTCCGCAGCGTGCAACGCTACCTCTACCGGATCCAGGGCATGACCAACGTCGAGCAGATCCACTTCGAGCAACTCACGCAGCCGGCCCGGGTGGAATGGCTCAAGCGACAGTTCTTTCTCTGTTACTGGTCGGAGCACGGCCTGGAAAAAGAGAACCTCCTGCACGCCGTCATGCAGTTCCTCGTCCCGCGCAAGTTCCTCATCGCCGTGGATCAGGGCTGGAACGATCGCGATCTCACCATTCACCGCAGTATCTGGTCCACCGCCGACCTCAAGGTGGCGGTGGAGAACCATGGCGGCAGCAGACGCTTCTTCCGCATCCGCTGCCGCGTGCGCGAATCCGTGCTGTCACGCATTTCCCTCGTGGGCTTCACGCTGTTGTCGGTCGTCGGCTGGTATGTCGGCCTGGCCGAGATCTTGGAAGTGGGGCTGCTCCTCGGCCTCCTCAATCTCGGCATGGTGGCCTATGACAATTACGCCTTCGGGCGCGACATGTACCACGTCATCGAGATCCTCGGGAAGCAACTCGGTCTGACACCCGTTGACGGCGCCGCGGTGACGTAGGCGACCTTCCGATGCGCCGCCCATGAACGTGTTCGCTCAGGTTGCGTACTACCTGCGTCCGTATCGCGCGGCCTTCCTGTTTGCGATCCTGCAGGTCCTCGTCCTCAGCGTGCTGGAAATCCTGAAGCCCTGGCCGCTCAAGCTCGTCATCGACTACGTGCTGCCGCGCACGCCGCCGCCTTGGCCCATCCTGGCCGGCATGAGCCCCCCTGCCCTGTTGGCGCTCGCCACCGGAGGCCTGGTCCTGATCCACGGGGTCTTGGGCGCCGTCAGCGTGCTCAACAACTTCACCACGATCTCCATCGGGCAAGGCATGGTGAACGACTTACGCAGTCGCCTGTACCAACATCTCCAGCGCTTGTCGCTGTCGTTCTATTCGCGTGCCGCCGTCGGCGACCTTATCTATCGGGTCACCGGCGACACCTACGCCATTCAAACCTTGGCGATGAGCGGCGTCTTCCCGCTGCTCTCGGCCGGCATGATGCTGGTCGGGATGTTCGTCGTGATGGTGCGACTCGATTGGCTGCTGACGCTGGTCGCACTGGCGGTTTGTCCGTTGCTCTTCGTCGCCATCCTCCTGCTCAACCAACGGATTGCCGCGGTCGCCCGGCGCGCACGCGAGAGCGAAAGCGCCGTGTTTCAACTCGTCCAGCGCGGCATGTCGGCCATCAAGGTCATCCAGGCCTTCTCCAAGGAAGAGGAGGAGCACCGCGCCTTCGTCAGCCAGAGCACCGCCAGCCTACGCGCCAGCTTGAGCCTCTACACGCTGCAAACGGCGTATGGCGCGGGCACCAACCTGGTGCTGGCATTCGGCACCGCCGCGGTCTTCTGGGTCGGCGCCCGACACGTCTGGGCACACACCCTCACCATCGGCGACATGATGGTGTTCAGCAGCTATCTGGCCTCGCTCTATGCGCCGATCAACTCCATCATCCAGACCTATGGGACCGTGCAGGGTGCCAAGGTGGGCATGGCACGCGTCGTCGAAGTGCTCGATGGCGAGCGCACGGTGCCCGACGGCACGCAGGACCTCCCCACGCCGCCCCGCGGCCATGTCGAGTTCCGCGACGTCTCGTTTGGCTACTCGGCGGCCCGTGAGACGCTGCACCACATCACGCTGGACGCGCAACCGGGGCAGACGATCGCGATCGTTGGCCCCACCGGCACCGGCAAGAGCACGCTCGTCAGCTTGATCCCGCGGTTTTACGATCCGTCCGCCGGGCAGGTCCTCATCGACGGCACCGATGTGCGCGCCTTTAAACTGAGTGCCCTGCGGCGGCACGTGAGTATGGTGCTACAGCCGCCGATGGTTTTCCCGCTCAGCCTGCGCGACAACATTGCCTACGGTCGTCCCGCCGCCAGCTTCGACGAGATCCAGCACGCCGCGCGCATGGCACAGGCTGATGCGTTCATTCAGCGCTTGCCAGCCGGATACGACACCGTCATCGGCGAACAGGGCGTCACCCTCTCGGAGGGCGAACGCCAGCGGATCACGATTGCACGCGCCCTGCTGCGCAACGCCCCGATTCTGATCCTGGACGAGCCCACGGCCTCGGTCGATACGGCGACAGAGGCCGCCATTATGGACGCCTTGGACGAGGTGATGCGCGGGCGCACCACCTTTGTCATCGCGCATCGCCTGAGCACCGTGCGCCGCGCCTCTCAGATCGTGCTGATCCAGGACGGTGCCATCGTCGAGCGGGGCACGTTCGACGAGTTGCTCGACCGCCAGGGCGCCTTCGCCCTACTCTATCGCACCCAGTTCAGCAGGCGGGAGGAGCCGCACGTCGCCACCCCGTAGTCCCGCCCCGGGACGCCCCGCATGGCTCACGTGCCGCGCGGGGCGAGCTGATCGAGGTCGCGCACAGCGCCGCGTGCCGCGCTGGTGGTCAAGCGCGCGTACGCTTGCAACGCCTGTGACACCTTGCGGTTTCGGCCGCGCGGCGTCCAGGCCTCGGCGCCGCGCGCGCGCATGGCCGTCCGGCGCGCTTCCAACGCCTGCGGCTCGATGACCAAATCCACCCGCCGGCCCGGGATATCGATCCGCACGCGATCCC
>Ga0316601_100001893_pt1 | contig 10521 bp, 7 predicted proteins | sample OWC_soil_day5_no_FD_207663 | JGI IMG/M metagenome (GOLD analysis project Ga0316601, IMG submission 207663) | Wetland soil microbial communities from Old Woman Creek delta, Ohio, United States - OWC_soil_day5_noCT | ecosystem: Environmental > Terrestrial > Soil > Wetlands | place: USA: Ohio...
TCGGTCCGTGGGCGAAGACCTAGTACTTTGTCAATGCCGGATACGGATTCCACAGCAACGATGCGCGCGGCACGGTGATCGCAGTCGATCCCAAGACGCTCGATCCGGCCGATCCGGTCGATCCCCTGGTGCGCACCCGAGGCGCGGAGTTGGGCGTGCGCACCGAGATCATCCCGAAGCTGCAGAGCTCGCTGTCGTTGTGGATGCTGAAGCAGGACTCGGAGCTGCTCTTCGTCGGCGACGCGGGAACGACCGAGGCGAGCCGGCCCAGCAAGCGCGAGGGGATCGAGTGGATCAACTACTACCGCCCGCTGCCCTGGCTGCTGATCGACGCGGAACTCGCGTTCACGCGCGCACGCTTCGACGACGACGACCCGGCGGGCGATCGCATCCCCGGGGCGCTCGAGCGCATGGCGCAGGTCGGCATCACCGTCGAGGATCTGGGCCGCTGGTTCGGCAGCATCCAGATGCGCTACCTCGGCTCGCGGCCTCTGATCGAGGACAACAGCGTGCGCTCGGACTCGACGACGATCACCAATGCCCGGGTCGGATACAAGTTCACCAACAAAGTGCGTGTCCAACTGGACGTGCTCAATCTGTTCGGCTCGAAGGACAGCGACATCGCGTATTTCTACGCCTCCTGCCTGCCAAGCGAACTGGGTAGCGCCGCCTGTCCTGCCGCCGCACCGCGCGATGGGGTCGAGGATATCCACTTCCACCCGGTGGAGCCGCGCCAGTTCCGATTGACGTTGATCGGGACGTTCTAGCGTAGGTTCTTCAGCGGCGCAGGGCCGTGCGCATGCGTTCGAGCGCTTCGCGCAGCAGCGGTCGCGGGCAGGCGAAGTTCAGCCGCAGGAAGCCCGGCGCGCCGAAGGGCGCGCCGTCGTACAGGCCCACGCCGGCGGACTCGAAGCGCTGCGCCGGGCTCTCATCGCCGAGTGCGCGTGCGTCGATCCAGGCGAGATACGTCGCTTCGACGTGCCAGGTGCGCAGTCCCGCCATGCTCCCTATCTGTGCCTCGACCAGATCACGATTGCCGCGCAGCGTGTCGAGCAGCGCCCGCTGCCACGCCTGCCCGTCGCGATAGGCTGCCAGCGTCGCCGTATATCCGAGTCCGCCGACGTGGTGCACGATTCCGGCCATCGCGCGACGCACTCGCGCACGCAGCTGCGCATCGGAGGTGATCGCGAAGGCGCAGCCCAGCGTGGGCAGATTGAAGGTCTTGCTGGCCGACATGAGCGTCACGGTGCGCGCGGCGGTATCTGCATCGAGGCTGGCGAAGGGCACGTGCGTGCGCTCGGCATCGAGAATCAGGCCGCAGTGGATCTCATCCGAGGCGACCAGCAACCCGTGTCGTGCGGCGAACTGCGCGAGCTGCTCCAGCTCCGTGCGCGTCCACGCGCGCCCGGTCGGATTGTGCGGATGGCACAGCAGCAGCAGGCGCGTGCGCGGGGTCACCGCGGCCTCGAGCGCAGCCCAGTCCCATTCCCAGCGATCGCCGCCTGCGCTCAGGGTCAGCGCAACCGAGACCACCTTGCGCTCGGCATTGCTCGGCGCGGAGAGGAAGGGCGGGTAGATGGGAATGGCCGTGAGCACCTCTTCGTCATTTGCGGCGAGGGCGCGCGACACCACGTTCAGGCCGACCACGAGGCTGGGCAGCCAGATGATCCAGTCGGGCTCGACGCGCCAGCCGTAGTCCCGCGCGAGTGCATCGCACACTGTCGGCGCGAGCGCCGCAGGCGGATCGGTATACCCGAAAATGCCGTGTTCGACGCGTGCACGCAGCGCCTCCACGATGGGCGGCGCGCAGCGGAAGTCCATGTCCGCCACCCACATCGGGATCACGTCGCGCCCGAGATAGCGGTTCCACTTGGTGCTGCTGGTTTCGCGGCGATCGGGGAACGAGTCGAAATCGAAGCTCACGCGTGCATCGCCGTAGGATGGGAGTACGCGGGAGTGTACCGGGTTTCCGCAGGGCGGCCGGCGTGCGCCGTGCTGCGCAACGCACCAAAAAAAACGGGCGCCCAAGGCGCCCGAATCGATGCACAGGAGGAGGAATCGGTGAATCAGCCGATACGGCGGCGGCGACTGGCGGCCGCGGCGATCGCGGACAGGCCCAGCAGGCTGAGCGCGCCGGGTTCCGGCACCTGCTCTTCCGGCGGGTTCTTGCTGATCGCAATCGACTGCAGCTTGAAGTAGTCGTACTCGCAACTCATGAGCGTCTTTTTCTTCTTCTTCTTCTTCTCATATCCGCTCTCCCAGCAGTGTTCGCTGCCGGTCTGCGCGGCGATCAGGAGATTGCGGCCAGAGCCGACGCCATACAAGGCGAGGTCGCGCTGCGCGAAGCCGCCGGTGCCGTCGTTGTTGTCGGTGGTGTAGTCGGTGGCCTTGATCTGAAAGGTGGCGGGAAAATCCGGGTCGGACACAGTGGCATGCCAATCCGTGTTGTAGCTGCCGGCCGGGTTGGTCATCGAGCCGGAGATGTAGCTGGAGTAGGCCGCAGGCTTGCTGCTCGCCGAGGCCCACAGTTGAATGGTGCCGGCGCTCGCCATGCTACTGGCGAGCAGACCAGCAAGGCTCAGTGTTGCGACTGCGATGTGGTTCACGCGGAACTCCGTTTGGCGGTTTCTGTTAATCGCCGGGGCTGTATGCATCAGCATGTTCCGGTGATGACGGCCGGGTGACTCGCAACAAGCATGCCTCGGGAGAGAAAGCATTCCATACAGCAGCTTAGTGCGATGAATGGATGGCTGAAAGCGGGTCGGTGTAAGCGGCGCCGACGGGGTAATGTCAAGCCAGTGTGTGGAGCGGCTGCGCAGTGCCCGTCCTGGGTTTCACCGTGCTTGCGCCGCCTGGGAAATCTGCTAGTGGAAATCGCGCGAGCGCGCCTGCAGGCTGCCGAGCAGCGAGGAATGGTCGATCAGCCGGCCGGCGATCAGATGGACGACCTCGCCGTCGCGTTCGAGCACGCCGTGTACGGCCATCAGACGCGCGCCGAGCAGGACGCGGCGCTGCGCTTCCGATACGGCGCGCCACACCACCACATTGACCATGCCGGTCTCGTCTTCGAGTGTGACGAAGATGACGCCGCTGGCGGTGTCCGGACGTTGCCGCCCGGTGACCAGCCCTGCCGTGCGCACCAGTCTGCCGTGCGGTTGCGCGCACAGTTGCGCAGCGGTGAGGATGCGTGCGCGCTGCAGGCGTGGACGCAGCAGTGCCAGCGGATGGCGGCCCAGCGTCAGACCCAGGCTCGCGTAGTCCGCCAGCAGATCTTCGGCTTCGCTTGGCGCCGGCAGACGCGGTGTGCTGTCCGCGATCGGCGCCTGCGCCAGCAGTGGCGGGCGTGTCTCGATGCCGGCGATGCGCCACATCGCCTGGCGCCGATGCGCTTCGAGCCGGTTCAACGCGCCCGCGGCAGCGAGCGCGTGCGTGTCGCGCCGGGTGAGGCGCGCCGCCAGCGCGAGCGCTTCGACATCGCGCTGCTGCAATGGCGCACGGTCCCATCCCAGTTCGCTGCGTGCCCTCACCAGCCGCCCGGCCGCCTCCTTCGACAGCCCCTTGACCATGCGCAAACCCAGGCGCAGCGCCGGGGCCGCATCGCCGGCGTGCGCCTCCAGCGTGCAATCCCATCCGCTCACCGACACGTCTGCCGGGAGCACCTGCACGCCGTGGCGCTGGACGTCCTGCACCAGTTGCGCGGGTGCGTAGAAGCCCATCGGCTGGCTGTTGAGCAGCGCGCAGGTAAAGGCGGCTGGCTCGTAACGCTTCAGCCAGCACGACACGTACACCAGCAGCGCGAAGCTGGCCGAGTGCGATTCGGGGAATCCGTATTCGCCGAAACCCAGGATCTGCTGGTAGATCTGCCGGGCGAACTCGTCCGGATAGCCGCGCTCGCGCATGCCGTCCTTGAGACGCTGCTCGAACGGCTCCAGGCCGCCGCGCCGCTTCCATGCCGCCATCGCGCGCCGCAGCTTGTCTGCTTCGCCGGGCGTGAAGCCGGCGGCGACCACGGCCAGTTGCATCACCTGCTCCTGGAAGATGGGCACGCCGAGCGTGCGCTCGAGCACGCCGCGCACGTCCTTCGAAGGGTAGGTGACCGGCTCCAGGCCCCGGCGCCGGCGCAGATAGGGATGGATCATGCCGCCCTGGATCGGACCCGGGCGCACGAGGGCGACTTCGATGACCAGGTCGTAGAAGCGTGCGGGGCGCATGCGCGGCAGCATGGCCTGCTGCGCGCGCGATTCGATCTGGAACACGCCGACCGTATCGGCGCGGCCGATCATCTCGTACACGCCGAGATCCTCTGCCGGCACGTCGGAGATGGCGAACGACCGCCCATGCCATGCGCTCACGAGGGCAAGTGCACGGCGGATGGCGGTGAGCATGCCCAGCGCGAGCACGTCTACCTTGAGCAGACCGAGCGCGTCGATGTCGTCCTTGTCCCACTGGATGACGGAGCGATCGGGCATCGCTGCGTTCTCGATCGGCACCATGCGCGACAGTGGTCCGCGCGAGATGACGAAGCCGCCCACGTGCTGGGACAGATGGCGCGGGAAGTCCACCACCATGTGCACGAGATCGAGCAGGCGACGGATCGTCGCAGTGTCGGGATCGAAGCCGCACTCGCGCAGGCGCTCGGGACGCACCTGGCGCACGTCGCCCCAGGCGAGGTTCTTCGCCAGCCTGTCCACCTGCGCAAGATCGAAACCCAGCGCCTTGCCCAGGTCGCGCACCGCGCTCTTCGCGCGATAGCGGATGACGGTGGCGGTGAGTGCGGCGCGCTCGCGGCCGTACTTGCCGTAGATGTACTGGATCACCTCCTCGCGCCGCTCGTGCTCGAAATCCACATCGATGTCGGGCGGCTCGTTGCGCTCTTTCGAGATGAATCGCTCGAACAGCATCTCCATGCGCGCGGGATCGACTTCGGTGATGCCCAAGCAGTAGCACACCGCGGAGTTGGCGGCGGAACCGCGGCCCTGGCACAGGATGCCCTGCGCGCGGGCGAAGCGGACGATGTCGTGCACGGTGAGGAAGTAGGCTTCGTAGCGTAGTTCGGCGATCAGCCGCAGTTCGTGCTCGACCATGCGCCGTGCCTTGGCGAGGTCGAAGGGCTGCTGCCCGGTGAAGTGGCCGCCCCAGCCGGCGCAGTGCTCGCTCCGCTCGGAGGGGGAGGGCGTTGTATCGGGCGTCAGCGGCGACCCGAAGCGCCAGGCGAAGCCGTCCTGCGTCAGCTTGCGCAGCCACTGCGCTGGCGTGGCGCCGCGCGGCACGATCTCTTCCGGATACTCGTAGCGCAACTCGTCCAGGGAGAAGTTGCAGCGCTGCGCGATGTTGAGCGTCTCGAACAGCAATTCCGGTGGATAGATGCGCGCCAACCGCTCGCGGCTGCGCAGATGGCGCTCGCCGTTGGGAAAGAGCGCATGGCCGCACGCGGCCAGCGGACGACCCAGACGCACCGCGGTGAGTGCATCCTGCAGGGCCCGGCGGGCGCGTACGTGCATGTGCACGTCGCCCGTGGCGACCAGTGGCACCCCGGCGGTGCGCGACAGCGTTTCCAGTTCCGCAAGGCGGCGTGCATCGTCGCCGGCCAGCAGCAATTCGACGGCGAGCCAGCAGCGATTGGCGAAGCGCGTGCGCAGCCAGGCTGCGTCCTGCGCATCGGGCTGCTCCCCCGGCAGCAGCAACGCCAGGCAGCCGGGCAGGCGGGCATCGAAATCCGCGCGCGTCAGGCGGTATCCACCCTTGCGTGCACGTCGTCGCGCCAGAGTGATCAGCGCGGACAGGTTGCCATAGCCTTCGCGGTCGCCAGCCAGCAGAACCAGGCGCAGGCCCTCGTCGAGGCGGACCTCGGTGCCCACGATGAGCGATAGGCCGGCATCCCTGGCGGCGACGTGGGCGCGCACAGCGCCGGCCAACGAGCACTCATCGGTGATGGCCAGGGCCGAGTAACCGAGCTGGACTGCGCGCTCCACCAGTTCTTCCGGGTGCGAGGCCCCCCGCAGGAAGCTGAAGTTGGTCAGGCAGTGCAGTTCGGCGTAGGAGGGAGACATAGCGGATCCGATAGCTGTAAAAATATACAGCAATCGGACTCGCACTGTCGCCCCGGCGAAAACCGGGACCCACGCATACCACCCAAGGTGACTTCCACGGCATCATTCCGGCGCAAGCCGGAATGATGCCGGTCAGCCGAAGAGGCCTTGCAGGTACCAGCCGCGCTGGCCCTGGCGTTCCCGGTAGATCCACAACTGCCGGCCTCGGCTGTCGCTGGCGACGAAGTAGTCACGCGTCACGTCGGCTCCGTCCCACCAGCCGCCTTCGATGCGTTCCGGTCCGCCGTGCAGGGTGAGCGGGCCTTCCAGCTGGGGATGGTCCTCTTGCTCGCGCAGCCGCCGCGGCGGATCGAGCAGCCATAGCGGCCGCCGCGCGCAGCCGCTGCCTGCTTCGACGCTCCCCGGTTCGCAGGCCCGGTAGGCCTGTTCGGGGCGGTGATCGGCGCGGCAGGCGATGCCGTACACGGCTTCGGTCCCGAGCCGGGCACGCAGATGATCCACGATCGACCAGCGTTCTTCCTCGGGCAGCATGTCTTCCGGAAAGAGCGAGAGGTTGTGCGGGGCGAGCGGACGCGACTCCTCGCTGTCGAACTGGATCGCCTCGACACGCTCGGGCAATTCCACGCGGGCGAGTCGCTCGCGCAGCAGGCGTGCGATGCGTTGCGGATCACGCGTCGGATTGGAGAAGCCGATGTGCACGGAGGTGGGGGGGCGATCCTCGTGATGCAACGTGAGCTTCAGGCGCGTGAGGCCGCTGCCTTTCGTGCGCAGGTGGCCGCTCATCTCGGCGATCAGGCGCTGCGCGGCGAACAGCAGCGGCTCGGTTTCGTACACCGGTGCGGGCAGGGGCAGGCGCGCGCGGTAGTGCGTGGGCGGCTGGTGCGGGGCGCGTGGATCGGGCAGGCGCCCGAGCGCACGGTCGAGCTCGTCGAGCAGATCTTGTCCGAAGCGCCGTGCCACGCCATCGCGCGGCAGGTCGAGGCAGGCGCCCAGGGTGTGCACGCCGATCAGGCCCAGTGCCTCGATCGTGTCCTTGGACTGGTCGAGGAGGGTCAATGGCAACTCGCGCAGTGCATCGGCAAGCCGCGTCGGGTCGGTCACGGCGATGCTCATTCCCGCGCGTGCGAGCAACTGCGCCGCGCCAGGAGTGGGCGCGGTGGCGATGGCGGCCGCGTAGCCGAGTTCGGCCAGGCCTTCGCTCATGCGCAACTGCAGGGCACGTAGTCCGCCGAACAGCGCCACGCTACTGGCGATCTCCAACAGCACCGCGTCCGGGAGGCAGACGCTTACCATCGGTGTGAACTGGCCGCTCCAGCCGGCGATGTGTTCGAGCGCACGTCGCTCGGTGGCAGCATCGCGCAGGTGAGCATGCAGTTGCGGACACAGCGCAATTGCGGCGGACAGGCTCATGCCGGCGCTCACGCCGGCGCTGCGTGCGAGAGCATCGCAGGACAGGACGTGCGGCCGATTGCTGCCGTTACGGATGACGGTGGGGACGACGGGGCGCGCGGCGCGGGTGAGGCGCTGCAGCGAAAGGTCCGGGAAGTGCAGGCATGACCACAACATGGGACGCACGTATCGGCACGACGGACCGGCGGCTAGGCCACGCCCTGCCGGATGCGGCGCGGCCGGAGGGGTCCGATCGATGCGCGGTGCAGCGGCTGGCCGGCCTGATCGTTCGTTTGCGTCAGCGGTGGCCGCTGGCTGACGTCCAGATTGAGCGGGGCTGCCCAACCGCCGCCGCGGCGCTTCAGGATGTGCAGATTCAGCCGGTTGCGTTCCGATGCCAACTGGATGCGAAGCGGTGCCGGCGAGGGCTGGGCTGCGCAGCGCAGGGGAGAGAACACCACGCCGATCCCCTTGCCCTGCTCGGCGGCTGACTGCAGACGCCGCAGCGAGCGTTCATGCGTGAGGCCGGGCCAGGCGATGACGGCAGAGCACACACCGGAACGCAGGCAGCGTTCGGCTGCCCACAGCGTCTCGGCATCCGACCGGGTGCCGACGACGATGAGGCGGGACAGGTCTATACCCAGGGCTTCGAAGGCCGGTGCGTAAGGTACGTAAGGCGGCGCGATCAGCACCAGCCACTTGCCATGCTGGGACAGCCGGGCCAGTGCCGGGACCAGCAGGCGCAACTCGCCGATACCGGGCTGGCCGACCAGCAGTTCGGTCAGCGCTGCACGCGGCCAGCCGCCTCCGGGCAGCAGGGTGTCGAGTTCGCCGAAGCCGGTCGGGACGCTCTCGAGGGCCACCTTCGCATACTGGCTGCCCCGCCAGACGGACGGGTGCTGAAGGACATGATCGAGGGCGGACATTGAGCGGGCGAATGGAGTCGATGAGTCATCCGCCCGCGGCCTGGCGTTACAACGCCTTGCCGTTGCGGATCACGCCGACTGCGATGCCCTCGATGGCGAAGGGGTCGGTCTTGAGATCCACCAGTATGGGCGGGAAGTCTGGATTTTCGGCGATCAGCTGCACCTGATTGCCCTGCCGCTTGAAGCGCTTGACCGTGACTTCGTCGCGCAGGCGTGCCACCACGACCTGGCCGGAGCGCGCCTCGCTGGTCCCGTGCACTGCGAGCAGATCTCCGTCCATGATGCCGATGTCGCGCATGCTGGTGCCTTTGACTTTCAACAGATAGTCGGCGCGCGGTTTGAACAGCGACGGATCGATCTGGTAGCGGTGCTGGACATGCTGCTCCGACAGGATCGGATGCCCGGCTGCCACCCGGCCGATGACTGGAAGGCCGACGTTGAAGCTGTTGCGCAGGCGGATACCGCGCGATGCCCCGGGCAGCATCTCGATATAGCCCTTGCGCTCCAGTGCGCGCAGGTGTTCCTCCGAAGCATTGGCAGAACGGAAGCCCAGCTGCTGGGCGATCTCGGCGCGGGTCGGGGGGAATCCGGTGGACTGAAGGAAATCGACGATCAATTGCAGGACTTCGGCTTGACGGGGCGTAAGCTCTTCCATGATTTTCTCGTGTGTTTTTTTCTTTCTGTACTGTCAGTATATACATGCAAAGAACAAATGCAAGCGGCCATGCCGTGCGCTTGCGAATGACATCTTAGCGGGCTTTGGTCGCCGATTGCGGACAGTCACCGCACCAAGCCAGTGCGCCCGCACTGTTGCAGTGCGCTAGCGTAGGGCGCAATTCACTTCGGCTCCATTTCGCGAGACCGCTGCGTGTCTTCTAAGCTCATGACACGAAAAGCATATGAAGGCTTGCCTCGCGCGCAAAAGTCCAGCGGCACGTTTTGTGCGATGCATGCGCCAGCGCCGAGAAGCAGTGCGGCCGGGCGCATCCAAAAGGTGCCTGACGCCAGCGGCCTACAAGTCGATTCGCATGCTCATCATCTACAGGGGGTAGACCAGATGCAAAGACGTAATTTTCTGAAATTGTCCGCCGCGATGGCAGGAACCGCCGCGCTTCCCGTGTCGCTCGAAGCGTTCGGCGCGAAGGATCCGATCAAGGTCGGTGTGCTGCATTCCCTGTCGGGCACCATGGCCATCAGCGAGACGGCCCTGAAGAACACCGTGTTGATGACCCTCGAGGAGATCAATGCCAAGGGCGGCGTGCTCGGGCGCCCGCTCCAAGCCGTGGTGGTGGATCCCGCCTCGAACTGGCCGCTGTTCGCCGAGAAGGCACGCCAACTCATCACACAGGACAAGGTCGCGGCCGTGTTCGGCTGCTGGACCTCGGTGTCGCGCAAGTCGGTGCTGCCCGTCTTCGAAGAACTGAACAACTTGCTGTTCTATCCCGTTCAGTACGAAGGCGAAGAACTGTCAAAGAACGTGTTCTACACCGGCGCCGCGCCGAACCAGCAGGCCATTCCGGCGGTCGAGTACCTGATGAGCGAGGACGGTGGTGCGGCCAAGCGCTGGTTCCTGCTCGGCACCGACTACGTCTATCCGCGCACGACCAACAAGATCCTGCGCGCCTTCCTGAAGTCGAAGGGCGTGGCGGAGAAGGACATCGAAGAAATCTATACGCCATTCGGCCACAGCGATTACCAGACCATCGTCGCCAATATCAAGAAGTTCGCCGCCGGCGGCAAGACTGCCGTGGTGTCCACAATCAACGGCGATTCCAACGTGCCCTTCTACAAGGAACTGGGTAACCAGGGCCTGAAGGCGACCGACGTGCCGGTGGTGGCGTTCTCGGTGGGTGAAGAGGAATTGCGCGGCATCGACACCAAGCCGCTTGTCGGCCACCTGGCCGCATGGAATTACTTCATGTCGGTGAAGAACCCGCAGAACGACGCCTTCATCAAGATGTACAAGACCTGGGCGAAGAAGAACGGCGTGCCCAACCTCGACACCGTAGTCACAAACGATCCGATGGAAGCCACTTACGTCGGCATCCACATGTGGAAGCAGGCGGTGGAGAAGGCCAAGTCGATCGAAGTCGACAAGGTGCGTCCGGCGATGTACGGCCAGACCTTCAAGGCGCCGTGCGGCTTCACGCTCACCA
>Ga0316601_100001894_pt1 | contig 10517 bp, 8 predicted proteins | sample OWC_soil_day5_no_FD_207663 | JGI IMG/M metagenome (GOLD analysis project Ga0316601, IMG submission 207663) | Wetland soil microbial communities from Old Woman Creek delta, Ohio, United States - OWC_soil_day5_noCT | ecosystem: Environmental > Terrestrial > Soil > Wetlands | place: USA: Ohio...
TAGTTTTTCAATTTAGATCTTGATTTCTGATTTTGGATTAGATTGCAGCATAGACAGGGGGGAAAAATGAAGCCGGTTGGGATTTTAACGGCGGGAGGGATTCTCTTTTTGCTGATAAGCCCGGTAGCTTTTGCCCAGGAAAAACCGAATCCCGCTAAAGTAGAGCAGGGAACGCCTGCCTCCGGGGCTCCTTCTGAAGGGGTCCGTATAGGAGGAATAATAATAGCCATCGACCCTGCCAGGCACAAAGTTTTGGTCCAGCAGTATAAGGTAAAGGAGGAGAGGATAATCACCTTGAATTTGGACAAGAAGGAAACTGAGAATATATCTGCTTTTCGTAAGGGAGACGCAGTGAATATCTGGGTGAAAGGCGACACGGTCGTTAGAATTGAAAGAGTCCCCGACCCCATTTGGGAGGAAATAAGAAAAAAAGGGGATTAATTTACCCTGATGTCGATGAGCGCTATCTCAGAATCGCTGCCATCATCTGGGTCGTGATCAACTTGGGCGGATATGTCCTTCTGTTTAAAAATGGATGGACCCAGAAGGACTTACCAAGCCTAATTACGGGGGAAAGAATTCATCTTCGAAAGGGTTCCATAGATGCCTTCGCTATCTTGTGAGGATTACCGGGATTCTCAACGACTGCTGGCCCTCAAGATTCGACTATCGGAAAAAGATTTAGACTCCGAAGAGCGCAGGGAGATCGAGAGGCTTATTGAGGAGCTGGAGAAAAAATTAAACCTCTGAGACAAAAAAACAACCCTTCATTATTCATAGCCAATATCGGCAGCGAAAGATTTTGGGCCTTGCTTGGTTCTCCAAAGCGCTTTATAGTTTTATTATAAACTTCAAAGCGCAAATGTTTGCAGGCGCCAGTCCACGGTTGATTGTCAACGTTGGCAAACCTGAGGGAAAATGATCAGGCAACTCGAAAATCAAATACGGGAACTGCAGAAAGAACTGGCCGAGATAAAAAAGAATCAAGCTTGATGGTCTCGTAAAAAGTCCATCTGCGGCGTTGCGCGGCAACTTCGTCGTTGCGGCGCACCTGTAAGTGCGCCTCACTCCTCAGTTTTTGCGCGCCTTGCATCTGGAGCTTTTTACGAAACCATCGTTTCGAAGATTTTTTGCGAGTTCATCAAGCTTTCCTTCGTCTCCAACCCTGTCTGGGAGATTCAGAAATTAGCCCTTGAGCAGCCTTCTGGAAAATAAAAAAAAGGCAGAGCCATGATGATCCTGCCTTTTTTAATTGGAAAATGAGCGGGGAATTATCGTCTCCAAACCCGATGGCGCAGGGAGCTGCCGCCGAAAAGAAGAGGAGGAATAATTTCTTCTCCTATGGCGATTCTTCCCCTATAACCTCCCGGAAGATCTCGCGGCCCACCTCGTCCACTACGAGGGAGCGTTCGAAAGTCTCCTGGGCTTTCTGCAGGCGTTCGATTAGAAAGGGATTCGGGGCGCAGATGCGGAGGGTCAGGCGGAAATAATCCCGGATCATCTCCTGCCAGTTTTCGGGGCGGTTCCGGCTCAGAATATCGAGGCTCAGGAGCAGCTGTTCCCGTTGTTCCGGGTGGAGAAAATTCAATCCGGAAATGATTACCTTAAGAGTTTCTTGCCAGGTCATTAGCGCAGTGTAAGAGTGAGTAACGACGTTACAAACTTTTTTGCAAATTCGATACCCACCCTATCCTTTCCTTTGCCTCTCCTTTACCTCTCTGTTTTTATTCATTTATCTCCCCCTCTACTTCGTTCGTATCCCCTCCGCGAGGAAGAACTTTTCCCTTTTTTCCCCCGGCTTTTCCGCATATAATGTCCCCAGCATGGCGCTGCAAGGCGGGAAACGAGGCGGGTAAAGATGCCCTCTGGTATCCTTTGGCTTTTTGTGATCTTGTTTTCTTCTCTTTCCGGGGAATTCTTATCTTGTCCCCCGGCGGCAGCCTCGCCCATCGCCTCGACTTGGGTTCATGCCACCGTGCGGATTGAAAACGAATGGGGAAGAGGGGGGACAGGTTTCCTGCTCATTCGGAAAATGAACGACCGGCAGGGCAAAGTCTTCCTGGTCACCAACAAGCATGTCCTTCACCTCGATCCGCAGCTGCGCCGGGATGCCGCCTCTCTCAAGATCTTCGTCAATGTTCGGGAACCCGATGGCTCGGTGCGCGGCACGACTCTTCAGTTTTTTCTAGGTGAGGAAGGCCACCGGCTCTGGCGGGAGCATCCCCATCCGGACGTGGATGTTCTGGCCGTGGATGTGACTTCTTTGATTAACTCCCATCCTAACCTTGAAAACAAGGGGGCGGATTATTCCTTTTTCGCTCTTCCAGAAGTGTTGAAACAAGAAGAAATAACCGAAGGCGAAGAGGTCTTGATCATCGGGTATCCCCTCGGGCTCTATCATTCCCGGACTCATTCCCCTCTGGTGCGGCAGGGGATCATTGCCACCAAAATCGGCGAGCGGATCAACATCCGGGTCCGTCAGCCCTCGGGGGAAAGCCGCCGGGCGGAGATTCCCGGCTTCTTGATCGATGCTTCCATTATCCCGGGATCGAGCGGCAGCCCGGTTGTTTTGAAGCCGATCGTGGGCCGCAAGATCCGCGACCGGATCGCTATCGAGAGCACAAAACCTTATCTCCTCGGAATTGTTTCGGCCACGGAGACGGCGGCCATTCGGGTGGAAAGCACCCTTTTCCCCACCCTCGCCGGCCTGGGAATCGTCTTCGATGCGGAGACGATCCGGGAGACGATAGAACAGTTCTTTCAAGAGAAGTGATGGTTTCGAAAAGACCTTGTTCCGCGTGCCGCGAAACCCGGGGTAGAGGCGAGCGGCCAGACGCCTCTTCGAATGAAACCATCCCCCCGCTGATTCTTAACAAATTCGTTAAGGGATGAAATTATGGAATTCCCTCAGTTTCCGGATGTTCTTCTTGCCAAGCGGCGAATCCGCCCGTACCTCCTGCGGACCCCTTTTTACAGCTACCCGGCCGTCAATCAGCTGATCGGCGCGGAGGTTTTTATTAAGCACGAAAACTGCCAGCCGGTCGGCGCCTTCAAAATCCGCGGAGGGATCAACCTCGTTTCTCAGCTTTCGCCCGAGGAGCGCTCCCGGGGAGTCATCTCCGCCTCCACGGGAAACCACGGGCAATCCGTGGCCATGGCCGCCCGCCTGTTCGGGGTGAAAGCCCGGATTGTGGTGCCGGAAAAAGCCAACCCCGGCAAGGTCGCCTCCATGCAGGGGCTGGAGGCCGAGGTTCTCTTCCACGGCGCTACCTTTGACGAAGCCCGCCTCCGCTGCGAATCCCTGGCGGCAGAGAAGGGGTATCGGTATATCCACTCCGGCGACGAACCCCTCCTCATTGCCGGGGTCGCTACGGAAACCTTGGAGATGCTGGAAGACCAGCCGGACCTGCAGGCGATCATCGTTCCCGTCGGGGGAGGAAGCGGGGCGGCCGGCGCCTGCATCGCTGCCAGGGGCGTCAACCCGCGAATCCGGGTCATCGCCGTTCAGTCGGAAGCCTCCCCCGCCGCCTTTGAATCCTGGAGACAACGAAAGTTGGTAGATTTACCCAACCGGACCTTTGCCGAGGGTTTGGCCACGGGAACGGCTTTCGCCCTTCCGCAGGCCATCTTGGGTGAACTCCTTCATGACTTTATTCTGGTCTCGGACGCGGAAATCATGCAGGCCATGGTCTGGATGATCACGAGGGCGCACACGCTGGCCGAAGCTGCCGGGGCCGCGCCTTTGGCCGCCGCCTATCGTCTCCGCAGCGACCTTCGAGGAAAAAAGGTTGGGATTATCTGCTCGGGGGGAAACACCTCCTTGGGCCACTTGAAGAACGCGATCGACTCCTCGCCGCTTGTCTAAACCGCAAAATTTTTCGAAAAGCACCGCCCTCGCCTCCACGTCAAGCGGGGAGAAGGCAGAGAGGTTCTTTTCGTAAATTATCTTCATCTTCCGGTGGGGAAGGGCGGGGGAGCACAGACAGAGCACATCTTGCCGGAGCGATCGGCAGGGAGTTTAAGGAAGGTCAGGAAAGCTCCTGTTCAAGGAAAAACTCCTGCTTCAGTTCCTGCCCGGGATGAAGAATGAGAAAATCCTTTTCCCACGGACCCCGGAGCATGCGGACGAAATAGTCCGGGGAGCCTTTGATCTCTTCGTATCTTAAATTCAGGAACCGGGCGTTTTCCCGGGCGTGCGCTCGGTGTTCTTCGGAAATATGGTTCCCCGAATCCACCAGGGCGATCCGTTTGTAATTTTTGAGTTCCTCCCGGATTACCCATTCCGCCGTTTCCTTGCCGTACCGCGGGGTGTATTCCGCGAGGATTCCCAGGGGCGATTTCCCTTCTTCAATCCAGCCCTTGGTCAGGTAATAAGTCCCGGGCTCTTTTCCGTGTTCCTCCCGGTACCTCTTCAGCGAACCCAGAAAGAGAGAGATGCAGTCGTGGGCCCGGGGAACGACCACGGGCTGGCGGACGGGGCGCACTCCCAAAATCCCGTTGCTGCAAAGGCCATAGCCCAGAACGATATAATCCGCATCGCTTTCCGCAGCCTTGTTGATCTCTTCCTGGACCGCGGCCGGCATTTTCTGCGGCGTGCGATGCAAAGACTGTTCCAGGAATGCATAGGTCACGCTTTCGTCCTGAAATTGGAGGAGCTCGTCCTTCATGATGCTGCAGGCAATGATCCGAATTCTTATCCGACCGGTCAATTCCCTTTCTCCCCTTTTTTTAAATCTTTCGATTACTCATAGCAGAATTCCTTTGATAAAACAATGACCGTCGCCGGGTTATGAAGGTTCGCCGTTCGCTCATTCCCATGATCTCCCTGCCGGGTTGCCGTAGCCCGATAATTCCTATCTTTTTCGGAATTCAAATATCTGTTATATTGTTCTCTAAAGAAAAGGTTCACCCCGGCGTTTCCTGTGCCCCGGAAACCGCGGGACCCGGAATAAGCGGAAGCGCGGAAGGTTTCGGGTGAATACGAATTTGAGAGGGGAGTTGCAGCCATGAAAAAAACGGGTTGGTTTTTATTGTCATTCATCCTTTTATCTCTGGCGGCAGGGCAGACGCTGTGGGGCGCGCCCTTCGCTTACATCACGAACTATAACAGCAACACCGTCTCGGTCATAAATACCGCCACCAACGTGGTTTTGGGATCCATCCCCGTCGGCCTCCAGCCTGTCGGTGTGGCCGTTGATTCGGCAGGAAGAAGGGTTTACATCACGAATCAAGGCGGCAACACGGTCTCGGTCATCGACAGGGCCTTCCTGGGGGTGCCGGGGCCCCCCATACCGGTCGGGGTCAACCCTGCCGGGATCGCGGTTAACCCGGCGGGGACAAGGGTTTACGTGGCCAATCAGGGCGGCAGCAGCGTCTCGGTCATCGATACGGCAACCGGTACGGTGATCGGCCCCCCCATCCCGGTGGGGCTGAACCCGGCCGGGATCGCGGTGAATCCCTCGGGGAAAAAAGTCTATGTGGCCAACCAGGGCTCCAGCAGCGTCTCGGTCATCGACACGGCAACCGACTCCGTGATCGGCCCCCCCATCCCGGTGGGGCTTCGCCCCTCGGGGGTTGCCGTTAATCCCGCGGGCACGAGGATCTATGTTACGAACCAAGGCAGCAATAATCTTTCGGTCATCGATGCGGAAACCGAGCAGGTCATCGCCATCCCCTCCGTCGGGATCGGCCCGGTCGGGGTGGCCGTAAATCCTGCGGGCACAAGAGTTTATGTCGCCAATCGAGAGAGCAGCAATCTCTCCGTCCTGGATGCGGCCACAAATTTCCGGATCGGTGCCCCCATCCCGGTGGGCCTGAATCCGGTTGGGGTGTCCGTCAATCCGGCGGGCACAAGAGTTTATGTCGCCAATTTCAACAGCAACAACGTCTCCGCCGTTGATTTGGAAACAGGCACCCTGACAGACCTCGCCACGGGCGGGGCGAATCCCTACGCCTTCGGCGTCTTCATCAGCCCGGCCAATGCCTCTCTGCTTGGTATCTATCGGAACGGCGAATGGTACTTTGATGCGGATGCCAACGGGCGATGGAGCGGATGCGGAGCGGACGGCTGTCTTGGGCCTTTTGGGGGAGTCGCCGGCGACATCCCGGTCGTTGGCGATTGGAACGGCAGCGGGACCTCGAAAATCGGGGTCTATCGTCAGGGCATCTGGTATGTGGATTTCAATAGTAACGGGACCTGGGACGGCTGCGATATAGATGGATGTTCAGGGTTTTTTGGAGGCCTGCCCAAGGACTTCCCGGTCGCCGGCGACTGGACCGGAGACGGAAGAAGCAAAATCGGAATCTACCGCCAGGGAAGATGGCTTCTGGACTGGAATGGAAACGGGCTGTGGGACGGGTGCGAGCCTGAAGACCCGGACGTCTGTTTAGGAGCCTTCGGCGGCCAGGAAGTGGACATTCCCGTTGCGGGGGATTGGACGGGCGACGGATTTGCCAAGATCGGAGTCTACCGCCGGGGGATGTGGTATCTCGATCTGAACGGGAATGGCCTGTGGGATGGATGCGGCCTGGATGCCTGTCTGGGGCCTTTTGGGGGGCTTCCCCAGGATATCCCGGTGGTGGGGGATTGGAAACGGGAGGGAATTTCGCGGATCGGCGTTTACCGGGACGGACTCTGGTATCTGGACATGGACGGCAACGGGGCCTGGGGCGGCTGCGCCACGGCGAGTCCAGATGGCTGCCTCGGTCCCTTCGGGGGGATGCCAAACGACCTGCCCGTAATCAGGTGACCCGACCCTTGTTGCGGACCGCAGGGTTTCATCATTTCTTCTGTGCTAAAATGGCATTGGATTCGGGCGGCGAAGAAGGGCCGCTTTGCGCCGGAAAGGCCGCGGGCGCGATCCATCGGCCGCAAATAAAGGAGCGAGGTTGAGCTATGAATATTCCGATTGCCCAGCGGATGAGCCGGATCGGAACCGAGACGGCTTTCGCCGTCTCCCTCGAGGCCGGCAACTTAGCCCGACAGGGGAAAAAGATTTATCCGTTTCATTTGGGAGACATGAACATCATCACCCCTTCGGTGGTGATGGATGCCGCCATCGAGGCCATGAAAAAAGGAAAAACCGGCTACTGCCCCACCGCCGGCATCCTTGAACTGCGGGAGGCTGTGGCCAGAGACGTGAGCCAAAGCCACCGGATCCCCCTCTCGGTTGAAAACGTTTCCATCCAGCCCGGCGGCAAACCCACGATCGGCAAGTTCATCATGGCGGGAATGAACCCGGGGGACAAAGTCCTCTATCCGAACCCGGGATACCCGATCTACGAATCGCAGATCGATTTTCACGGCGGAACAGGCCTTCCATATGGCTACAAAGAGGCGGAGGACCATTTCATCCTGGACCTGGCGGCGATCCGCCGCGGAATCGACGACGGCGCCCGGATCCTCATCTACAACAACTATCAGAATCCGACCGGGGCCTCCTCCCCGAAGGAGGAAATGGAAGAACTCGCCCGGCTGGCCGTCCGGCACGATCTGCTGGTCCTCGCCGATGAAGCCTATTTCGACATCCGCTACAGCGGGGAGCCCCGGTCCATCGCCGGCTTCCCGGGCATGGCCGAAAGGACGATCCTCCTTTACACCTTCAGCAAGAAATTCGCCATGACCGGCTGGCGTCTGGGCGCCGCGATCGGCCCGGCCCGGTTCATCGAAAACATCTCCAAGATCAACGTCAACGACGAGTCCTGCTCGAACCATTTCATCCAATACGGGGCCCTGGCCGGACTGCAGGGGAGCGGCGCGGAACCGCAGAGGATCCTGTCGATTCTGAGAGAGAGGCGGGATCTCTTGGTGGACCGGCTCAATAATATCCCGGGTATCCGCTGTTTCCGGCCCGAAGCCACCTTTTATCTTTTCCCCAACGTGACCGGGGCCATGAAACGCAAAGGGGTCGGGGATGTGGAGGAGTTCCGCAAACTCGTGCTTCAGGAAACGGGCGTAAGCTTCTGCACGCGCCGCCATTTCGGCCGGCCCCTGCCCGGGGAAACCGAGCAGTATATCCGCTTCGCCTATTCCGGGATCGACGCCGATCAAATCAAGGAAGGGATGGATAAACTGGAGGGGTTTTTGAAATAAACGACCATTACGGGTTACAGATTTCGGGTTACGCCTTAGGAGTATGCCCCTCTTTGAAAAAGAAGGGGGAATTTAACTCGCAGCCTGCAACTCGTAACCTTTAGTTTTTCTCTTTCAAATACTTCCGAATCGCCTCAAACTGGCTCTCGCCGTCGAGACCTGCCTCGGCCAGCACCCTGTCAGCCTGCCCGCTCCCCAAGAAGTGGCCCTTCCGAAAAGGATGGAGAGTCGCGAGGCGCCCTCCTTCCGAGCGCACCCACCGGTCCATGGTGGGCAGGGTGAACCCCGTGATCCCCATGGCCTGCCGGGCATGGGCATCCGGAAAAATCTTCTCCCGTTCTTCCTGCGGCAACAGATCGAACAGTTCCGCGCTGGCCACGTAGTAGGCCTGGATATCGATCCCCGCCGTTTTAAGGAGCGGGAGGGTTTTCTCCACAAAATCGTAGGCCACTTCGCTCCCCTGCAGAACCACCACGCCGTCCGTCCGGGAATCAGCCTTTTTGAGAATGTAGACCCCGTTCGCCGCCTCCGCGACCGGCGCCAGTCCCAAGGCTTTCCGGTCCAGGATTTTTTCAGTAGGGCGGGTCACAAAGGGCGCAATGACCGCCGGGCGCTTTGCCAGGGCCGCGGAAAACAAAGTCCATATCTCCTGCGGATCCCAGGGAGTCAGGGTAATCATCGTTCCCAGGGGAAAATTCTCCTGCAGGAGCTGCAACGGCTGGGGGTCGGCATGGGTCGGCCCGTCTTCCCCGGTTTTGACCCCGGCGTGGGCGCAAACCAACACAAAGGGCCGAAACGGTTCGGGAGCAATGGCCTGCCGGGCCTGGCTGCCGATGGCATGAAGCCTCGCGGCAATGTGGCCCAGAGGCGCGATGAAGGCGCCATAGGAAGAACCCACGCCGAGGTGATACCCGTAGCTCGCCAGCCCGGAGAGAATCCCGGCCATGGCATCCTCGCAGATCCCGCCGATGGAAAGAAGCCGGGCCCCTGGATTGGCAGCGGCATTGAAAAACCCATCCGGAAAGCCCTGGGCGATAGTGTTGACGCTTGTGGACCCGAGCAGGTCCGCGGCCGCGGCCAGAACCGCGCCGTTGCTGATTTTATTGTAGTGCTGAAGCACCCTGCCCAACTCCCCGCGGAGGGTGGTCCCCTTTCCGGGGGCAAGTCGAAGTTCTTCGGGAATCTCCCCTCCGGTTTTGCGGGCCAGGTCGTAAACCGCCGGCAGGTTCGGGGCATTTTCGCGGGGCCGGCGCCGGCGCGCCTCAAGGCGGTCCTTGGATTTCTGGGTTCTTTGGGCCAGGTACTGGACCGTGCTGCGGTTGTCTTCCAAGGCCGACCGGATTGTCAGCAGGGTTTCCCAGAAGCACCCCTCGGCCACCTCTTTGTTCTGCCCGCCCGCGCAGCGCTGGTGGGCGGCTTCGCATCTGGGAAGCGCCCCTCCGGTCTTCTCGATCAGGGGCTGGAGAGCCCGGTAAAATCCATCGGCGCAAAGGCTATGGCCGGCCCCGTGGGACGCCTTGCCTTCGATGCCGTACTGCCATCCCTTGGTCGTCCGGTAAACGATCGCCGTAGGCTGGGTGGTCTTGAGCTCCAGGGCGGCTCTCTGGGCGGCCAAAACCTGCGAAAAATCCAAACCGTTGGGGACGGAAATCACGTTCCAATCGTGGAGGTAAGCCAATTCGATCGGGTTCCATTGAACGTAGTCTCCGGGGGTCCCGTCCATCCGGCACACCCGGTTGGAGTCGATGGAGGCCTGGTTCCAGTCCACGTGGAGAAAAGCGTTGTTCAGGGAAGCAGTACCGGCCGCAGCCAGGGCTTCACTCACCCGGCCCGGCGTCAATCCTCCCTCCCCCTCCACAATATGTACCCGGGGAGAATCCCCATAATAATCTCTGGCCCCGTAGGCAAGCCCTAAGGAAGACGCCAAACCGACGCCGGAAGCGCCGGTTGAGAGGCGAAGGAAGGGGGTGGCCGGGGTCGGATGCCCGTCCAGCGGCTTGGACCGGAACTTTAGAAAAAGAGGCGTCTTCGTGATCGGGTTGCGCCGGAATCCCAAGAGGTCCTCCAGGCGCAGGCGAAGCTTTTCCTCGGCGGGCAGAAGATGGGGAGCGGCGATGCGCATCACCTCATCGCGCAGGGCCCACATGGCGTAAAGCCCGAGAGCCTTGTGCCCCGCGGCGTATGAAATCAGGTCGGCGTCCCGCCGGTCCGGGTCCGAAAAGTCATAATCCAGAGCCGCGAACAGGATCCCGGCCGCAAAGCGCCCGGAAGAGATCGACCCGCCCGGGTGCCCGGAGGCGGGAACGTAGTTGAAGAGCAGCGCGCAAAGAGAGCGATAGATAAGATCGAGCGTTTCAAAATGTCTCAGCTCTTCCGCCGAGACAGGGTTCCCTTTTTCCTTTATGACCTGGGAAATGTCGATATA
>Ga0316601_100001896_pt1 | contig 10515 bp, 10 predicted proteins | sample OWC_soil_day5_no_FD_207663 | JGI IMG/M metagenome (GOLD analysis project Ga0316601, IMG submission 207663) | Wetland soil microbial communities from Old Woman Creek delta, Ohio, United States - OWC_soil_day5_noCT | ecosystem: Environmental > Terrestrial > Soil > Wetlands | place: USA: Ohio...
ACGAGCTTGCGCGGATCTTTGACCTGCGTCAGGTCGATCACGGTGACGAGCTTCGGGAAGATGTTCGCGTCGGGGAACGTGCCGGCGGCGACCATGTCCGCGCGCGGCGCCGCGAGGAACACCGCGTGACCGCGCACGCGCCCGAGCCCGCGCTCGACGTTGTAGCCCCACTCGTTGACCGCGCGCTCCGCCGACAGCACGACTTCCTTCGTGATGCTCGGATCGATCGATGGGATCGGCTCGGTCTTGTCGAGCACCGTCGCGGCCGGGAGGATCGTCTTCTTCTTCGACTCGCGCACGCGCTCGTCGGGCAACTCGCGGAGCAGGCCTCGCAGCTCCTGGATCACCGCGGCCACCGAGGGGAAGCGCTGATTCGGATCGCGCTCGAGGCAGCCCTCGATCACGCTGCGCAACACCGTCGGGAAGCCGTCGGGGTAGTGGACCTTGCTGCGCCCGCCGATCACGACGCCCTCCGCGATGCGGATCAAGAGCGCCCACATATCGTCGGTCTGGCCGTAGAGCAGCTGATCCGTGAACAGGCCGTGCAGCGCGCCGCCGATCGCATAGATGTCGAGCGACGTGCTGATCGAGCTGTCCATCAGCGCTTGATCGATCGTCTCCGGCGCCACGGACCAACCCGGCGAGCCGAAGATGCGGCCCTTGTAGTAGTTGCGATACGTCTGCGTCCCGACGTCGTCGAGGGACATCGCGAGATCGAAGTCGAACACGTAGGCGACGTTCGCGCCGTCGTCGACCAAGATGTTGCGCAGCGTGAAGTCGCGATGCACGAGGCGCGCGGCGTGGAGTGTCGAGAGTCCTTCGAGGGCCTGCACGAGCAGCTTCGTGCGCGCGCGCGGCGTCAGGTTGTGCTTCGTGATCGCCTCGAGCAACGTCGTGCCCATGCGCGGCGTGACGAACAAGTAGTTGTCGGCGATCGGCGCCGACACGTACGTCGGCAGGATGTTCGGGTGCTCGATCGCGGCGATCCGCGCCATCGCGGCGAGGTTGTTGTGGTGATCGCGGCGCGTCACCTCGTCGGTGCGCAGCTGGTAGAGGTAGCTCGAGTGAAAGACCTTGCCGACGACGCGCTCTTCGGCCCCGGTCTCGTCATCGCGGCGATCGAGCTCGTAGACCGTGCCCATGCCGCCGTTCGAGAGGTGGGTGCCGCTCGTGCGATAGACGTAGCGGTTGTAGCGAAAGACGAGGTCGGCCTTCGCGAGGTCCTCGGACTTCAACGTGCCCACGGACGTGGTTTCGACCCAAGAAGTGGCCATTCCTCGCCGCCGATCACTCTACGCCCACCGCGTGGTGCCGAGCAACCTTCGACGCAGATGTAAGCGGCTGAAATTTCTCAGATCCAGGCCATGGGCGGTGTCTTGTCGCATCGCGAGCCGAACGGCGCGTTCGCCGCCTCGAATGTGGTACCCACGCTTCGGCGCTTTTCATGCTCGAGCATCGGTTCGCCAAAGTAGTCGCGGGCGCGACGTTCTTGCTCCTCGTGATCGGCGGCACCGTCAATCCGACGGGGTCGAGCCTCGCGTGTCCCGAGCCGACCTTCGTCTGTCACGGCGAGCTATTCCCGCCGATGGTCGGCGGCGTGTTCTACGAGCACGGCCATCGCCTCGCCGCGATGACGGTTGGCCTGTTGCAGATCGCGCTCACGGTTCTGCTGATCCGCCGCGGCGAGCGCCGCCTCGGTGCGCTGTTGCTCGGCATGGTGATCCTGCAGGGCGTACTCGGTGCGGTCACCGTCAAGTACAAGCTGCCCTGGTACGTCTCGACGTCGCACCTCATGCTCGCGATGAGCTACTTCGCGACGCTGATCTACACGTCGTATCGCATGCGGCCCGCGCCGACCGTCGTCGAGCTCCAGGCGCACGAGCGCCGGGTCGGCGAGCTCGGCAGCGCGCGCACGTGGATCAAGATCGCGCTCGGCGCGGTGATCATCCAGCTCCTGCTCGGCGCGCTGGTCCGTCACCTCGGCGCCGCGATGGTCTGCCTCGGCATGCCGACCTGCACGATCAGTGGGGAGTGGTGGCCCGAAGCGGGCGTCCAGCACCTGCACATGATCCACCGCGGCTTCGGGGTCGTCGTCGCGATCGTGACCACGATCGCCGCGGTCACCGTGTGGAGGCGCACGAAGAGCTGGCCGAGCCTGCGCATGCTCGCCTTGCTCGCGCCCGCACTCGTCGTCACGCAGATCGTCCTCGGCATCTACACGGTGATGACGATGCGCTCGGTGCCGATCGCGGTCGCGCACTTCGCCGGCGCCGCGAGCCTGTGGGCGCTGTGGCTGTCCGCGTGGTGCATGACGCGGTCGCGGGCCGCCAAGCCGCTCGAGCTCGAGGAGCCCGTGCTCCCGCACGCACGCGTGGTGACGACATGAGCACGACCGTCGTCGCGAAGACGCTCGACATGGTCGCGCTCGTGAAGCCGCGCATCATGGTGATGGCGCTGCTCACGGCCGCCGGTGCGCTCAGCCTCGCGCCCGGCACGGCCGAGGTCACGAACGCCCTGTGGCTGCTCGCCGGCACCGGCCTCATCGTCGGCGCGGCGAACACGCTCAACATGTGGCTCGAGCGCGACATCGATTGCCTGATGACGCGCACGAAGAATCGGCCGCTGCCGCAAGGCCGCCTCGCCGCGCCGACCGCGCTCGCGTTCGGCGGCATCCTCGGCGCCGCGGCGATCCCCACGCTCGCGATGGTCAACCTCCTCACGGCCGCACTCGGCTTGCTCGCGCTCGTGCTCTACGTCGGTGTCTACACGCCGATGAAGCAGCGCTCGCACTGGGCGACGTGGGTCGGCGCGGTTCCCGGCGCGATGCCCGCGCTCATGGGTTGGACCGCCGCGACCGGGCGCATCGACCTCGCCGGCCTCGCGGTGTTCGGCGTGTTGTTCTTCTGGCAGGTCCCGCACTTTCACGCGATCGCGATGTATCGCCAGCGCGATTACGACAACGCGGGTTTGAAGACGCTGCCCTCGGCGCGTGGCATCCCTGCAGCGCGCCGCGAGATCGCGCTGTACCTCGTCGTGCAAGTCGTCGTGAGCTTCGCGCCGGTGCTGCTCGGCGTGACCGGTGTGCCGTACCTCGTCACGGCCGCGGCGCTCGGCGCGCTCGTGCTCGTGCAGGGCCTGGCCGGCGACGGCTCGACGAAGTGGGCACGCAACGTGTTCCTGGCGTCGATCGTCTACCTGCCGCTGCTGTTCGCGGTGATGGTCCTCGACGGTCGCGCATGACCTGGGAGCACCTGCACCCGGCGATCAACGCCGCGCTCAACGGGACCTGCGCGATCTTGCTCGTGCTCGGTCGCCTCGCGATCGCGCGGCGCGAGGTCGATCGTCACCGCAGCTTGATGGTCGCGGCGTTCACGACGTCGACGGTGTTCCTGATCTCGTATCTGATCCGGTTCGCGACGACGGGCTCGCACAAGTACCCGGGCGACGGCCTCGACAAGATCGTCTACCTCGTCATCTTGTTCTCGCACATGGCGCTCGCCGTCGTGCTCGTGCCGCTCGTGATCCGCGCGCTGATGCTCGCGCTGCGCGGCGACTACGACCGGCACGTGCGCGTCGTGAAGTGGGGCTGGCCGATCTGGATGTACGTGTCGGTGACCGGCGTGATCGTCTACTTCATGCTGTATCACCTCGCGGCGTAGCCTGTGCCGACGCTCGCCCGGCGATGACTGCTGATCACTTCACGTCGATCATCGCGGTGCCCATGACCGTCTTCTTCACGGACGCGGGCTTGCCGAGCACCTTCACCATCGCGGTGCCCATCACGGTCGCTTCGAACGCCTTGGTCGCGTGCACCGTCGCTTCGGCGGTGCCGGGAATCGTCAGCTCGACCGCCGACGCGACGAGGTCCTTCGCGCGGACCTCGCCGGTGCCGGGCACGGCGAGCCGCAGGATGTCGGTCTTGCCGGCGAGGCGCAGCGAGCCGGTGCCCGGGATGTTCGCTTCGAGCGACTTCTGAGCGAGGCCGTCGACCTCGATGGCGCCCGTGCCGCTGATCGTGACGCGCGCGAGCGCGGGCATCGTGATCACGACCTTGAGCTTGTTGTCGTCGCGACCCTTCAGGCGCTTGATGAAGTCTTTCGGCGTCTCGATGACGAGCACGCCGTTCTTGACCGTCGTCGACACGAGCTTCGCGAGGTCGGGATCACCCTGCACGTCGACCTTCGTCGTGCTGTCGATCCGCACTTCGGCGGCCATCAGCCCGGCGAGCTCGATGGAGTTGAACGCGTCGACCTTGCGAACGTCGGCGTTGGCGCGTGAAGCGAGCGCGAGCAGAGAACAGGCGATCAGGGCCGTCGTGCGTTTCATGCGTCCAAGACGCGTGGATCGGCTACCCGGTTGACATGCGTTCGTGCGCCAGCCCCCAGCGAATGCCGCGATCGCAGGTGATGAACACGGTTGCACCGACGCGATTCAACAGTCTCGCGTAGATCGCGACGCCGCCCGCGATCACGTCCGCACGCTCGGGCTCCATCCCGCGCATCCCGCGCCGCTGCGCGACGGTCATCGCGAGCAGCTTGTGCAGCTGGCGCTCGACGACCTTCGGATCGAGGCGCAGGCCCGTCACGCGATCCGGGTCGTACTTCGCGAGCCCGAGATCGACGGCCGCGATCGTCGTCGCGGTTCCCGCGGTCCCGACGACGGTCACGCCCGTCGGGAGCTCGAGCGGCGCGAGCTGCCGATCGATGTCGTCGAGCAGCGCGGTCACTTCCTCGGCGAGCGGCGGATCGTGCTTGAGATGTCGCTCCGACAGCCGCACCGCACCGATCGGCAGGCTCGTCGACGACACGGCGCGCTTGCCGTTGCTGACGATCACCTCCGTCGATCCACCGCCGACGTCGACGACGACGAACGGCCACGCCGCGAGCTCGGGAAACAGCTTCGTCACCGACGTGAACGCGAGCTCCGCCTCGCGCTGCCCCGAGATGACCTCGATCGGCGCGCCGAGGATCTCCTCGGCAGGCCCGATGAAGTCCGCGGCATTCGTCGCCTCGCGCATCGCCTGCGTCGCGATCACCGTCGGCACGTGCACGCCGTGGAGGTCGAGCACGCGGCGATACTCGCGACAGATCTCGAGCGCGCGCGTGATCGCCTCGGGCTTGAGCTTGCCCGTCGCATCGAGCCCTTCACCGAGCCGGCCGAACCGACACAGGTCTTCGAGCGTGCCGCCCTCGGGGCTGATGACGAGGAGCAGCAGCGTGTTCGTGCCGATGTCGATGACGCCGTGGTTCATGCCGTTACAGGCCGAGCTGCTTCGCGACGATGACCTTCATGATCTCGTTCGTGCCGGCGTAGATGCGCTGCACGCGCGCATCCATGAAAGCACGCGTGACCGGATACTCGAGCATGTAGCCATAGCCGCCGAAGAACTGCAGGCAGTCGTCGATGACCTCCTGGGCCATGTCGGTCGTCCAGAACTTCGCGATCGAGCACTCGGTGACGAGGTACTTGCCGGCGACGTGCTCGGCGACGACCTTGTCGACGTACGCGCGACCGACCTGGACCTTCGCGAGGCACTCGACGAGCTTGAACTGCGTGTTCTGGAACTTGCTGATCGGCTTGCCGAACGCCTTGCGCTCTTTCGTGTACGCGATCGTCTCGGCGAGGACCTTTTCGGCGCCGGCGACCGCACCGATCGCGACGCAGAGGCGCTCCTGCTGGAGCTTTTGCATCAGCATCATGAATCCACCGCCCTCGGGACCGAGCCGGTTCGCGGCGGGGATGCGGCAGTCCTCGAAGAACATCTCCGAGGTGTCTTGCGACGCCATGCCCATCTTGTGGAGGCGCTTGCCCTTCGTGAAGCCCTTGCGATTCGCCTCGACGACGAACAGCGAGATGGCACGGTGCGGATCCTTCGGGTTCAGCTCGGTCTTCGCGGCGACGATGATCAGGTCGCAGAGCTGACCGTTCGAGATGAACGTCTTCGCGCCGTTGATGACGTAATCGTCGCCGTCCTTGACGGCGACCGTCGCGATCGCGGCGAGGTCGGAGCCGGTGCCGGGCTCGGTCATGCCGAGCGCGGTCACGATCTCGCCCGACGCGCAGCCGGGGAGCCACTTCTGCTTCTGCTCCTCGCTGCCGAACGAAGCGATGTACGGGACGATGATGTCGGAGTGGAGGACCATCGCGAAGCCGCTCTCGTACGCGCTCGCGAGCTCTTCCATGATGACCGTCGAGTAGATGAAGTCGCCGCCCGAGCCGCCGTACTTCTCCTCGAGCCACGGGCACAGGAAGCCCTGCGCGCCGGCCTTGCGCCACACCTCGCGATCGACCTGCCCCTGCTCGCGCCAGCGCTGTTGATTCGGGAGGATTTCGCGCTCCACGAACTGCCGGAAGGCCTTTCGAAACGCGTCGTGCTCTTCGGTGAACAAGGTGCGATCCATGAGAGCCTCTATATCACCGATGACGGCGGAGGCTCTGCGGCAATACACGACGGACCTCGTCGATAGCGCCCGTCGGGGAAAGCTCGATCCGGTGATCGGGCGCGACGCCGAAATTCGCCGAACGCTGCAGATCCTCGGGCGCCGCAGCAAGAACAACCCCGTGCTCGTCGGGCTGCCCGGCGTCGGGAAGACCGCGATCGTCGAGGGCATCGCGCTTCGCATCGCGATCGGCGACGTCCCCGACAGCATGAAGCCGCGCCGCATCCTCGCGCTCGATCTCGCGCAGCTCCTGGCCGGCACGCGATACCGAGGTGACTTCGAGGAGCGGCTGAAGGCGGTCGTGTCGGGCGTGCTCGCGACGCCCGAAGTGATCCTGTTCATCGACGAGCTTCACACGATCGTCGGGGCGGGCTCGCGGGAGGGCGCGCTCGATGCCGGCGACATGCTGAAGCCGGTGCTCGCGCGGCGCGAGTTCACGTGCATCGGCGCGACGACGACGGACGAGTACGACAAATACCTATCGAAGGACAAAGCGCTGCTCCGCCGGTTCCAGCCGGTGCGGATCGAGGAGCCGTCGATCGACGATGCCGTCAACATCATCCGCGGCATCAAGGACCGCTACGAAGCGCACCATCGCATCCGTATCTCCGATGCCGCGGTGGTGACCGCGGTCGAGCTGTCCGCGAAGCACATCCGCGATCGCTACTTGCCCGACAAGGCGATCGACCTCGTCGACGAAGCCGCGAGTCAGCTCAAGCTCGAAGCGGAGAGCGTGCCGGGCGATGTCGCGGCGGCCGAGGCGTCCCTCGTCAAGCTCGAGATCGAGTTCCGGGCGCTGCAGGCCGAGGAAGGCACCGTCGCCCAGCATCGCCGCGAGTGGCTCGCGACCGAGCTCACGACGGCGCGCGCCGAGACCCAGGCGTTGCGCGCGCGCTGGGATCACCAGAAGCAGATGGTCGCGAACATCCGCGAGCTGATCCACACCGAGGAGACGCTGCGCGCCGAGGAAGAGCACGCGCGGCGCACCGGGCACTTGAGCCGCGCCGGCGAGATCGCGTATCGCGCGATCCCCGAGATCAGCCGGCGGATCGAAGAGCTCGAGGCGCAGCTCCGTGCCGCACAGACGGCGAGTCTCATGCTGCGTGACACCGTCGTTTCCGACGACATCATCGCGATCGCCGCGAGCTGGACGGGCAAGTCACGCGCCGACCTCGCACCTCCGACCGGCGACGACGACTAGGCGCGTCGCCGTTCACCGGCCGCCAGATCGCGAGCGTCGCGCTCCCACGACCGCGCGCGGATCCCGCGCTAGCCGGCTCTCGATCGACTACGCCTTCAGGCGCGGCAGCTTCATCCGCGCCCGCCGCACGGCATCGCGCGTGAACATGTTGTCGCGCAGGTCGAGGCGCGCGAGGTGCTGGAACCGCGCGCTGTCGGCGCGGATGATCTCGAGATCGGGATCCTGCAGGTGGCAGCGCCGCAACGTGAGCGCTTGCAGTTGCTCCAACAGCGGCGACTTCGCGAGCAGGCCGAGCAGCACGTTGCCGTAGCCGTTCAGCACGGAGAGCTCGGTGAGCGCGGGCAACGTCGAGCGCGTGAGGTCGCGCAGCGGCTCGGCGATGTTGTCGAACACGAGCCTGCGCAGGCGCTCCGATGTCAGCGGACCGAGGATCCCCATGCCGCGCTTGAGCTCGAGATCCTCGAGCGCGTGGCAGTGCGCGACGACGGGCCGAAGATCGCCGATGTCGAGCGAGACACGCTGCGAGAGAGGGATGTCTCCGAGCACGAGCGTGCGCAGGTGCGCGGGCGCGCCGTCGTTCGCGATCGTGTTGAGGAGCTGCCGGTACGAGCCCTGCTCGAGGTACGGGCTCGGCAGCGTCGGGCTGCCGACGACGAGCTTCGTCGTGAACCGCATCAGCGGGAGCTTGCGCAGTTGGGCATAGAGATCGTGGAGCGCGATCTTCGGGACGCGCTGGATGCGAATCTCGTCCGCGAACCCGGAGCGCCACGTGATCTCGAGCGCGGGCCGTGCCGGCGTGCTGCGTGACGGCCGGCGTGCATACGGTGCGAGCGGACCGAACAGCGCGTCGTGGTGGTCTTCGAGCAGCGCGTGAATGCGGCGCTCGAGGCGGCGCTGCTGCGTCGGCAACATCGTGGCGCGCTGGTGCGCGAGTGCGTGTTGCACGGCGATCAGCTCGCCGAGTGGGTCGCCCTTCAGCTGCAGCTCGTCGGCGTAGACGAGGCGTGCGTCGAGGTCGTCGATGACGTCCGGCGCATCGATGAAGCCGTCGTCGCGCTTCTCGGCGATCGCGGCCTCGTAGGCGGCGCGGGCTTGCTTGACGTTCTGGAACCGGCGCAGGGATCCGTCGAGGCGCACCATGGTGCCCTCCAGCCAGATTTCCCAGGTATCGGCGCCACGAACCAGCCGCACGTAGGCTAAGGATAGCGCATGGCGTGGACCGTCGAAGTTGCCGGCCAGACGCTCGCGGCGTTCGTGAAGGCGCAGACGGGTGCGGCGTGGTCCGTCGCGAAGCGCCACGTGACGACGGGCAAGGTCTTCGTCGACGGTGCGTGCGTCACGCAGATCGATCACCGCTTGACGGCGGGCCAGCAGGTCGAGCTGCGCATGGCCGCGCCGAAGCCGCGCGACCCCGAGCGCGAAGGCGAGCTCGTGTTCGACGACACGCACGTCGTCGTGATCGACAAGCCCGCCGGCGTGAACAGCGTGCCCTACGAGGAGCGCGAGACCGGCACCGCGATGGACCTGATCCGCGGCGCCTGGCGGCGCATGGGCAAGCCGGCGACGAGCGTGCCGCTTCACGTCGTGCACCGCATCGATCGCGCGACCTCCGGTCTGCTCATGTTCGCGAAGACGAAGAAGGCCGAGCTCGGCCTCGCGGCACAGCTGCGCTCGCACGCGATGGAGCGCCAGTACATCTGCGTCGCGCACGGGGTGGTGACGTCGCGCCGGATCGAGTCGCACCTCGTGCCCGATCGCGGCGACGGCATCCGCGGCTCGACGACGCGGGTGTCGCAAGGCAAGCGTGCGGTCACGCACGTCGAAGCGCGCGAGGCGCTGCGCGGCGCGACGCTGTGCGCCGTGCGGCTCGAGACCGGCAAGACGCACCAGATCCGGATCCACCTCGCGGAAGCGGGACATCCGCTCGTCGGCGAGACGGTCTACATCCGCGACTACGCGGGCCCGCTCATCACGTCGGCGCGCCTCATGCTCCACGCCGCGACGCTCGGGTTCGTGCATCCGGTGACGGGCGAGCACGTCGCGCTGTCGTCGCCGTTGCCGCCCGACTTCACGGCCGTCGTGGATCGCTTAAGATTCGGCCGTGACCTACCCGCCTGATCTCGTCATTCGCTACGCGACCGCGAAGGACTGTGCCGCCATCTTGGGGTTCATCCGCGAGCTCGCCGAATACGAGCGGCTGGCGCACGAGGTCGTCGCCGACGAGGCGCAGCTCCGCGCGACCCTGTTCGGGGTGAAGCCCGCCGCCGAAGTCTTGCTCGCGGAGCTCGCGGGCGAGGCCGTCGGCTTCGCGTTGTTCTTCCAGTCGTACTCGACGTTCCTCGCGAAGCCGGGCCTGTACCTCGAGGATCTCTTCGTGCGCCCGACCGCGCGCGGCAAAGGCGTCGGGGGCGCGATGATGTCCGCGCTCGCGCGGATCGCGGTGCAGCGTCACTACGGCCGCTTCGAGTGGTCCGTGCTCGATTGGAACGCGCCGGCGCTGAAATTCTACGCCGCGCTCGGCGCGATGCCGCAGGCCGAATGGACGGTGCAGCGCCTGACCGGCGATCCGCTCGCGGCGCTCGCCGACAAGTGGCCGAACGCGGTCGGGCGCACCTGACAGCCGTCACGTGCTCGGCAGCGCATACGTCACCGTCGCGTGCGCGACGACGTCCTCGCTGCCTTCCGACCGCAGCTCGACCGTCGACACCGCGAGCCGGCGCCCGAGCCGCAACATCCGCGCGACGGCAATGACATCACCCGGCTTCGGCCGCGCGAGGAAGTGAATGTCGAGGTTCGCGGTCGCGGCGTGCGGCACCGGCCCCGCGAGCGCGAGCGTCATGAAGTACGCGGCGGTATCGGCGAGTGCCATGAGCG
>Ga0316601_100001897_pt1 | contig 10515 bp, 10 predicted proteins | sample OWC_soil_day5_no_FD_207663 | JGI IMG/M metagenome (GOLD analysis project Ga0316601, IMG submission 207663) | Wetland soil microbial communities from Old Woman Creek delta, Ohio, United States - OWC_soil_day5_noCT | ecosystem: Environmental > Terrestrial > Soil > Wetlands | place: USA: Ohio...
AGATATACGAGAGCAGTTTCCTCTATTACCAATAGGCAAAACAGTGAAGATTGCAGAAAAATTAAATATAATTCATCCACCTATATATAAAAGTAAACTTGATGAGAAGACTGTAATAACATCAGATTTTAATTTGCTAGTAAAAACAAATGAAGGAGTAAAAGAAATAGTTAAAACATTAAAAACTAAAGAAGACTATGAAAAAATACGAACTCAAGAAAAATTGCTAATAGAAAAAGAATATTGGGCACAAGCCGGTATAGATTGGGGAGTAGTTCTTCATAATGAAAAGGATAAAGTAATAGGAAGGAATATTTATAGCATTTATCAAGACTATTTCTGGAATGATACAATGGAATTTAATGATGAAGATATAAAATGGATAATTTACAAGTTTAAAGACAAACTTATTGAATGCAATATGGATGTTTTAAAAACAGAAAATGATTTTGAAAAACTAATGAAATGGGAAGAAGGAGAAGGTTTAAGTTTTTTTAAATATCTCATAGCACATAAAGAAGTAAAAGTTGATTTTAGTAAAAAGTTTAACTATCATGACATGAAGGTTTGGTTGTAAATATAATGAGGTGGTGAAAAATGCAAAATATTATAAGCAGCAATGATATACTTCATAATTTAAATACAAATGAGATTGAAAGGGTTTTATGGATTGATGTATTTCAAAAGAATTGTTATTGTATCTTAATGATGACAAAAAAACTAAAAATCAATATTAAAAAATTGGATGATATAAACAAAGGTTTTGAAGATGGAACTTATACAGTTTTACCAAATGATAATTTCTATGAGATTGTATGTGAAGATAATCTATCTCAAGATAGAAAAGAAAAGCTTGAAAGCAGATATAGCATCGTAAATATAATTGATAATGATAATAATATTCCCCTCTGTTTTATGAGACAACACAGGGGGGGATTTATAAAAAATGCCATGGAGAAATATAACGTATCTGAAAAATGTGTATACGAGTACTTAAGAAGGTTTTGGCAAGGTGGAAGAACCAAAGACGCTTTATCTGATAATTATAATAACTGTGGGAAGTGCAAGAATAAAAAATATACAAAAAAGCCAGGTAGAAAAAGTATAGCTGCTAAAAATATGGATAACTATATAGGTACTATAATTGATGATGAAGCTAAAAAGATTTTTAAAGCAGGCATTCATAAATATTATAAATATCATGATAAAGTGACTCTTACAAAAACATTTCAAAATATTATTACAGACAATTATAGGGATAAACAATGGTTTGAAAAGCCAAGCATGGATCAATTTTATAATTGGTATCGCAATGACACAGATAAGGATAAAATGGAAATTGCTCGAAAGGGTAAAAAGAATTATCAGAACAATGTTAGAGCATTAGAGTCTGATTCAATATTTGAGTCGTTCAATCCAGGATTAAGATATCAAGTAGATTCTACAATATTTCCAATATTTCTTGTGAATAGAATTGATAGAAGTTTGAATATTGGTAAGCCTATAGTTTTTTTCGCAGTAGATGTTTTTTCAACCAAAGTTACAGGAGTTCATGTTGGTTTGCATGGAGATTCTTGGAATGGTTACGCAAGTCTACTTTATAATACCATTCACGATAAGCAAAGCTATTGTAGGTATTTTGGAATAAATATATTGAATTCAGAGTGGAATGTGAGTGGTTCACCGCAAATAATTATGGGAGATAGGGGAGGATTCATTGCTAAGAACTCTGATATGTTAGTAAAATATCTAAAGATTTCAACCGAATATGCTCCTTCCTATATTGGTAGTGCAAAAGGTACGGTTGAAAAGAAATTTGACATAATTGAGAATATGATTAAATTTGACTTGCCAGGAATAATCATGACTAAGTATAGAGAGCGAGGTCAAAAAGATTATAGATCTTTATGAGTTTACTCAAATAGTTATTGAGGCAGTTTTAGAAAGAAATGCAACTATCATGGAAAATTATCCTCTTGAAAAAGAACTTGTTTGGGCAGGGGTATCACCCAGTGCAAATGAAATATGGAAATGGGGAATAAAAAATAAAAAAGGCGTATTAAGAAGTCAGCCAGAGGATAAACTTAGGTTTTACTTGTTGAGACATGCAAATGCTTCAATAACTGAAAAGGGTATAAAGTATAGGAAAATGCTGTATACCTGTAATTTAGCTAAGGAAGAAAATTGGTTTTCAAGACTTAACGACAATGTGAAAGTTGAGATTGCCTATGATTCAGACTGCATGAATACAATAATGATATATAATAATTCCACAAAGAAATATATTGAGTGTGAGATAAATAGGCAAATGACAGTAAATGACGTTTATATTAATAGAAGTCTATATGAAATTGAAAGCTATGATAATAGTGTTAGTGTGAAAAAAGAGACTGTTTATAGAGATGCTAATGATGAGTTGTTTGCTGAAAAAAGAGAACGGAGAAACGAGATAGTGGAAGAAGCTATTAAGAAAAGTGAGGGGAGTCAGATTAAAGTTGAAGATATTGATGAAAATAGGAGTATTGAAAAAATATTGTATGATGGACAGAAATCTTTGGTGAAAAACCCATATTTAGTAACAAAACATATAGAGGAAAATGTATGTAAGCATGAAGATGCTGAAATAGATAATGATATAAATGTTGTAAATGCTTCAACAAGTTCAAGAAATGTCTTAGCTGATTTCATAAGAAACAAAACTGTTAATGGTAATTAATTTGAATTGGAGGGAAAAGTATGTTTAATTATAAATATTATAAGGATTTTGTTGATAGTCAATACGAAGATGTTAATGGAGGAAAGTTTTTATTCAGAGAACATGTAAATGCAAGGTATATTAAGCAAGAACAACCATTGTACAAAGGAAACTTGTTAATCGAATCTTTACCACCAATTAAAAGCTATGACAAGGTATTCGATTCAATAAAGAAATTTCCTATGTATTCTGAAGAAGAAAGATATTGTTCAAACGAGTATAGAATACATGCTATATTTAGGTTACTTGATTATGTACTTCCTACATCTTCTAATTTGTTAACGGATGAATATTTATCAATTATTATAAGAAACGGGTACGTTAACAAAAAAATTGGTACACCACAGTATCTAAAATTACTTAAAAAAGCTAATGAGAATCTGGTTAATAACAACAGTGAGGAGATAGAGCTTATTACTCAGTGTTCTGTAGCATCAAATTCATCAACTGGTTGTTTAGTTATTGGTGCAAGTGGAGCAGGAAAAACAACGGGAGTGAGCAATGCTCTTGTTCAATATCCACAGGTTATAGAGCATATAATAGATTGCAATGGAAATAAAAGCCTTTTCACTCAAATACCCTGGGTAAGAGTTGACTGCTCATATGATGGGAAAATTTCTGGTGTATGTAATCATTTTTTTCAAGAAATTGATTTACTACTGGGGACTAATTATGCTAATCAATATGGGAGAACAGGCACAAAAATAGATAAAATGATTGCTTCTATCTCATTTCTAGCTTTAAGGTATGCGATTGGTGTATTAGTTGTTGATGAAATTCAGCATATTAGGCATACGAATAATGGTGAATCGTTACTAAACTTTTTTGTAACTTTATCAAACACCATTAAAATACCGATAGTTTATATTGGAACTTATAAGGCAAGTAAAACAATTTTAGGGGAACAGTATAGGCAAGGGAGAAAGGTTGAAGGTATTGGACTTGTTGAGTATTTTAGGCTGAAAGCAGATAACAATGAATGGGATACTTTTATAGAAATACTTTGGAACTATCAATGGGTAAAATACAAAACACCTTTAACTAAGGAAACCAAAGACATAATGTATAAACGAACAATTGGGATAATTGACAGAGCAAATAAGTTATTTATGGCTGTTCAGCTTGAAGCTATAAGTTCAGGAGAAGAAAAGATAACATCAGAGTTAATTAATAGGGTAGCTGATGAAAAATTCAAATTGACAGATGCAATAATAAAAGCGTTTGAATCAAATGACCCGAATAAGATTAGCCAATACGAGGACATAAAAGCACCAGACATGATATTAGAAGATTATGTTAACAGAAATAAGGCTGTAGAAAAAATAAGTGAAATTTATAACAGTGAAAAATTTAGAGAAAGTCTTGATAAACAAAAGGTTATTGACACAATAAGAACTATATTAAATCAGACAATGCAATATGAGAAAAAGATAATAGAAAAAGTTGCAATATCAGTAGTTAATAAAAAAGGATTTAATACTGATATAAGTATTTTAATAAGGGAAGTTGCAAAAAAACTAGTACAAGAAGAGTTACAATCTGAAAGTCAAGCCAATAGTCAATCAACTAAAAGTGTAAATAAAAAAGAACTTAAGAAAGATAGTAAGGACTTACTTGAGAATTTTGAAGAAAAAAACAAAAAAGATATACTTGAAGGTATAATTGAAGGAAGTAATTTGTATGATTTATAATTTTCCGTGTATATATAAAGATGAACTTTTATATAGTGTCCTCGGGAGATGTCATCTAACTGATGGAAATAAAAATACTAAAATTATTCTAGAACAGCTATTTAACAAGTCTACAATCATCCCTGTAATCGATATTCCATGTAATATCGAGAAACTATGTAGTAACATTCCAGAAGAATTAGGGTATAGTAGCGACACAATTATTATGAACTGTACCCTATTTTCATTATATTCACCATTTATGGGAAAAGAAAGAAGACGAGAATGTATTGACACTATAAAATTTGAGGATGGTAGAGGTATAAAGCATAGAATTGGAATCATAGCTGGTAGTATTTGCAGAAAAAAAAGCATATATTACTGCCCTGAATGTGTTAGATTTGAAATAGAGCATTGCGATGAGGCATTTATACATAGGTTACACCAAGTACAAGGAGTATATATATGTGAAAAGCACCTTTGTAAATTAAAGGAATATAAGCAAGTCCCATTAAACAGACTGCAATTTAATTATATAGATGTTGATAAAATAGATATTAAATCAGAATTTATTGTGGACAGTAATCCAATGCATAGAAAACTATTGAAAATTACTGAAGAAGTAAAATATATACTGGAAAATGATTTAAGTACATGTTTAGACCAGACTATCATTTATCAGAGATATTATAAAATATTATTTGAAAGAGAGTATTTAACTGGAAAAAATAGTGTTAAGAAGTTGAAATTGATAAATGATTTCACTGATTATTACGGTAAGAATTTTCTAATATATTTAGATTCCGAGATTGACGTTTCAAATGAGAGTAATTGGTTAAATAGTATTCTTAGTAAATCCAAACGGGCTATACATCCTATAAGGCATATACTTTTAATTGATTTTCTAACTGGTAGCATAGAACAGTTTATTAAGTATAAGGAAGAACAAAAAATATATCCATGCATGAATCGCTGGTGTAATTGTTATAAGGATGATAGAATGACAAAAATCATAATTACATCAGATTACAAATCAAGAGAACTTGTTGCAACAGTGAAATGTGAAGAATGTGGTTTTACTTACTCAAGAAAAGTGAAAAAGGATATATATGAAATAGGTAGAATTAAAGATTTTGGTATTGTATGGTTTAATAAATTAATAGAAGTAGTAAAGACTAGTATGTCTTTAAGAGCCATGGCAAGAGAAATGGGATGTGATTGTAAGACTGTTGTTAAATATGCTGAGAAATTGGGATATGGGCACTTAATCTGTAGCAATATGAATGTGGATATTGGAAAAGAAAAAAGTGTAGCTAAGCCAAAGTTTGATGAAGCTGAGAATTATAAAAGGGGCATTATTATGTTTATGGAAGAAAACCCTTGTGCAACTATTACAACAATAAAGAATAATAAATATAAAGAGTATATGTGGTTATATAGAAATGATCTAGAATGGCTCAAACATAATCTACCAGAGCCATTAAAAAAAAGTAATAAAGGGGTCAATAGGATAGATTGGGGGAAAAGAGATAGTCTATTATTACTATTGTTAATGAAAGAGTATAATTCTATTAAAAATAATAAAGAATCTGTTAGAATAACAAAAACTTTATTGGCACGAAGAACTGGTATACTATCATATGTAGAGAAGAAACTTGATAAATTACCATTATGCAAAATGTATTTAGAAAATGCGCAAGAGACAGTTGAGCAATATCAAATAAGAAGAGTAGATTCTATATGTTTTGAGTTGTACAGCAAAAATGAAAATATTATTGATTGGAAAATAAAGAGATTAGCTGGTTTAAGAAATAATATTTCTGATATAGTAAAAGAAAGGATAGAAAACAATATAATAAAGTATACAAAGATATGTTAATATAACGAAGAGTATATGCGATAATAGATAAAAGAGTGAATTGTATTAGTTGGGTAAATATGCAACCAATTGGATTATAAAGTATTAATAAAAGGGAGATTCATATTTATACATTAATATGAATTTTAATTCGTGACAATACGATTGTTACTTACCAACTTAATTTCAGAAAAATTAAGAAATAAAAATATAAACTAAGCGAAACTTACTAACTTAATTTAGAGTAATTAAATTAGTGCATAAGCAATATCAAGGTATTGACACACTTGAAACTTACCAACTTTATTTAGTTAATACACGTGGCAAGTGGCAAGTTTAAAAGTCAGGGATTTTTAATCAGAAAATGATTAGAAATGCCTGGCTTTTGTGCGTAAAAGGGAAGTTTTTCATTTTTATTTGAAACCTTTTGCTCAGTATTTATGTCTAATATATAGAATCAATAAAGGACGGTAAATTAAAGTGTGGGAATAGTATTTAAGTATGATACTGCTAAATTGAAAGGAGAAGTATATTTATGAGGTTTGCTCGTATTCTTTGTGCTGTAGGCTTAGTTCTCGGTTTATTCATGATAATCTGCCCTTTGAAAGTTTTCAAAATGCAAAATATTATTAGAAATATATTTATGATTAATGAATTTGAGGCTGGTTATTTTAATATTTTTATTTACAGAGTTGGAGGTATATTTGAAATTCTCATTTTCACACTTTTACTAACTCAAACATTTACAATATAATTATATGTTAACGCATGAAACCCATATCAATTTGAAATGTGGGTTTTTTTATATTTGATTTTTATTGATGTCTAAGAGTAAATAAATGTATAATAGTTATATCTGCGTAGTAAGTACTGGTTATTTATAATGGAGAAATGGTTAAAAGTGAAAATAAAGGAGATAAATGATGAATATAGATTCAATTATTTTTGATTTAGATGGAACGCTCTGGGATTCAACTGAAGCAGTGTTAAAATCTTGGAGAGCGGTATGTGAAAATAATAAAGACGTTAAGAGTCCTATTACAAAGGAAATGCTTCAAAGTGTTATGGGATTACAAATTCATGACATAGGTATTAAATTTTTTCCTTACTTGGATGAAGCAAATCAAGCAAAAATTTTAGAACTTTGTTGTGAAGAAGAAAGAAAATTACTTCTAAAAGAAGGTGGCACGCTTTATAAAGACCTAGAAAGTATATTACATACATTGTCTAAAAGCTATCCCTTATTCATAGTGAGTAACTGTCAATGTGGATATATAGAAACTTTCCTAGAATATCACAAACTCGGTAAGTATTTTAAAGACATTGAATGTGCAGGTAATACAAGCTTAGTAAAAGGTGAGAACATTAAAATTATTATAAAGAAAAATAATCTTGAACATCCTGTATATGTAGGGGATACCCAAGGCGATTGCGATGCTGCAAAATTAGCAAACATACCTTTCGTATTTGCTAGCTATGGATTTGGTGAAGTAGATAGATATGATTATATAATTGAAGAAATATCGGATATAGTAAAGTTGTTTTAAAAGAGGTGCCACCCACATGGCAAGTGGCAAATTGGACAAATCATATTGAAAGGCAGGAATTTTTAATCGGAAGATGATTAAACTTTTCTGGCTTTTTTTATTTATCTAGAAGAAGGGCTGGTGTAATAAAATATAAAATTAGAAAGGAATTAGAAAATATTTGTAGAAAATGTATTAGGTTATAAATGAAAAATAAGGGGTCGAATCAATAATGAATACAAATATATATTTGGTAAGACATGCTCATTCTACTTATACACCTGATGAATTAACTCGCCCATTATCAGAAGGCGGATTTAAAGACGCAGAGCGGATAAGTGAAACTTTATTAAATGAAGATATACATATTGTTTTATCAAGTCCATACAAACGTGCAATTCAAACAGTTGAAGGCATAGCAAGATATATTAGTAAAGAGATAATAATTGAGGATGCATTTAAGGAAAGAAAAATAGCAGAAGGTCCAGTAGAAAACTTTGATAGTGCTATGACTAAATTGTGGACAAATTTTAAATTTGCTTTTGAGGGTGGAGAGTCAAATTTAAAAGCTCAAGAAAGAGGAATTGATTCATTGAATAGGGTGTTAAATAAGTATAATGGTAAAAATATTGTTATTGGAACTCATGGCAATATTATGGTTTTAATAATGAATTATTTTGATAATAAATATGATTATGATTTTTGGGAAAATCTTAGTATGCCTGATATTTATAAGTTGAGTTTTCAAGATAATAAATTTGTAGGAGTAGAAAGAATATGGAAAGATTTATTAAATTAAATGCTAAAAGATAAGATATAAAAAGGAACAGTAATGATTAAATGAGTAATGAGTTTTATGGTAATAGAAGATAGAAGAGGGGTGACTAGCATGGATAAAGTAATATTTTGGGATTTTCATGGAACTTTAGCATATAATGATTGGATGATTAGTAAGGCCTTATATAAAGTTATTACTAAAAATGAGCCAAACACTAACATAGGAATTGAAGATTTTAAGAAGAAGCCATTGATGGGGTTTCCATGGCAAGATCATGAAAAGGAATATTTACATTTAACTGCTGGTAATGCTTGGTGGAAGCATGCTGAAAGGATATTTATAGATTGTTATAAAGAACTTAATATAATAGAAGAAAAGGCAATTGAGTATGCTGAGCAAGTTAGAGAACAACTTATAAAAGTAGATGAATTCACTTTATATGAGGATACTATTGAAATGCTTAATTACTTTAAAGAAAAGGGATATTCTAACATTATATTATCTAATCATATTCCGGAATTGCCGAGGATAGTAGAAGAATTAGGATTATCAACATATTTAATAGATTGTATATCTTCTGCTAATGTTGGTTATGAAAAACCTAATGCTAAAATATATGAGCATGCTTTAGAAAAATACAATGATCCTAAAGATGTTTGGATGGTAGGAGATAGCGTTGCAGCAGATGTAAAGGGACCAGAAAATGCAGGTATAAAAGGGATTCTTGTAAGAAGTAAAGAGGAAGAGGGTATTAGATATCATTCAAATGATTTACTTGGATTAAGAGAAATAATAAAGTAGTAGGTTAGTAATTTTATGGAGGACTTATTATGGATGAATGGTTTACAATTGAGAAGATTGATAATGAAACCTATGCAATAAGTGAATATGGACATTGGGAACAAGTACATGCCTATTTACTAATAGGCAAAACCTCTGCTCTTTTAATTGATACAGGCTTAGGCATAGGGAATATTAAAGCAGAAGTTGATAAGTTGACAGAATTACCTGTGATAGTAGTGACAACTCATGTGCATTGGGATCATATAGGTGGACATAAATTATTTAATGATATATATGTCCATAAGGATGATGCAGAATGGCTAAAAAAGGGTATTGGCATTCCACTAAGTGTAATTAAGAAAAATGTAATGGCAGAGCCTTTTAGTAAGAAACCACCAGTGAAATTTAACATTGAAGATTATAAAGTTTATAATGGAGAGCCAACTAAAATATTAAATGATAAGGATATTATAGATATTGGTTTAAGAAAAATCAGAGTTATTCATACTCCAGGACATTCACCAGGACATATTTGTCTGTTTGAAGAAGAAAAGGGATATTTATATACAGGGGACTTGATTTATAAAGGAACTCTATACGCATTCTATCCAAGTACAGATCCTATACTTTTCAAACAATCTATTGATAAAGTTAATGATTTAAAAGGAATAACAAAAATATTACCAGCACATAATGACTTAAATGTACAAGTGAATTTAATAACTAGTATTAAGAATGCATTTAAAGATATAGAAGATAAGGATAGGTTAAAGCAGGGAAATGGAATATTTGATTTTAGTGATTTTAGAATACATATATAGGAAGTGAATACATGATTATATGGATAAACTGTGCTTTTGGCTCTGGGAAAACCCAAACTGCCTTTGAATTAAAGTTAAGTTGATTGGTAGATGGAATATTTAGAGGGCGGAGGAGATAATAGTGTTAAACAACTTTAGAATATATGGAAATTTAGTTTATATAAAGCAACCTAATTTTGCTGAATTAGATTTAAAAGAGAGTATGTTAAGAATGCTATTAAGGTTATTAAAGAAATTCACCCTTATGAGGAACTACTAATTAATATTATACCAATTGTAAATGAACTATTTGAATAGAAGCTATTATGCTGCTATATAATGGGA
>Ga0316601_100001899_pt1 | contig 10514 bp, 8 predicted proteins | sample OWC_soil_day5_no_FD_207663 | JGI IMG/M metagenome (GOLD analysis project Ga0316601, IMG submission 207663) | Wetland soil microbial communities from Old Woman Creek delta, Ohio, United States - OWC_soil_day5_noCT | ecosystem: Environmental > Terrestrial > Soil > Wetlands | place: USA: Ohio...
CTCGAGTAGATGTCCAGCCATCCGTCGTTGTCGTAATCGAAAAATCCCAGGCCGCTTCCCTTGACTTCGACGATCCATTTCTGGGAATCCCGCCCACCCCAGACATTGGGAATTGTCAGCCCCGATTCTTTGGCCACGTCGATGAACGTCACCGTGATACCTGCACCCGGGGCCTGAATAGACTCGGCTCTCAGCTTCGACTCACCGAGGCGGCCGGGCAGGAGGCAAGAGAGCGCGATCAACAGGGAGGCTCCCAGCAAGAGCCTGGGAGAAAAAGAATTACGTCGACGAGGTACATTTAACATGAGGGCTAGAGCCATACGAGACAAGACACGGAATACTATCATCCCGATTTCACCGCGAAAAGCAAATCGTGACACTGACTGTGATTCAGACACTGGTATGTTGAGCGCGTACAACTCTGGCAGGACCGCTGTTCAACCCCGCCAGGGTTGTAACTCGAGGGAACTTCATCCTTCCCAGGGTTTGCACCCTGGGCTCTTCTCTGCGGCCCTTTCAGGATCGCCGCCGGCGGTCACGGTTTACCCGCATGGTCACGGCCAAACCGCCGTGGGAGTGATCGGAAGCCACCCCGAAGGGGAGGAACAGAGAAGCCCGGGGTGAAAACCCCGGGATAGAGGCACAGCCTCAAGCATCAACCCTGAAGGGGTTGAACGGCCTCTGTGCTGCAGACACAGATTGCCCGGCCCGCCCGTCATCCGGTTGCCAGTGTCTGAATCACGTTGACACTGAAGGAACCGGCACCGGTGCGCTTGCCGCCACTGCTTTTATGCTAACATTAGAAGGTGTTTGGTTGACATCGGGGCCGTGAGGGAACCGGCTTGCGGCAGGTGATTGCGGTACTTATCAGGCCAATCGCCAGGGCAAGCCCCCCAATTACCGGTTTGTCTCTCCCCCATGAGAAGCTGCTTGAAAGGACGGTCAACCGCATTTATTAGCGCCATGCTGGGAGTCTGGGTCCTTGTCCAGTGGACTCCCTCTCATGCGCAAGCTCCTCAATTCAGCTCTGCAGAGGCCAGATCACACTACGAAAAGGCGATCAGGCTGGGTGAGAGGTCTCAGTGGCGCGGCGCCGTCTTGGAGCTCAAACGCGCGCTTGGGTACGAGCCAGATAATCCTGAAATCCTTGTCGAACTGGGGATCACCTGGGGGGGGCTCATGGAGTGGGACAAGGCAACGAAGGTCCTGCAGCGAGCCGTGCAACTGGCGCCGAATTCCGTCCGTGCTCACTATAATCTGGGTGTGACCCTGGACCGCGCCAGCCCTGGACAATACCTGGGTATAGCGGAATATCGCAAGGCACTCAAGATTGATCCCGCTGATGTGGGCTCGCTCATCAACCTGGCTTCCGGCATAGGATACCGGGATGGCGAAGAGGCAAAGAGGTTACTCGGGAAAGCTCTGCAGCTCGATCCGAGAAACGCCCGGGCACATTTCAACATGGCTCTCCTGCTGAAGAATGCCGGAGACCGGCAAGGGGCGATCGCGCGGATGCAGAAGGCAGTGGAATTTGAGCCCGAATCACTGGAGTTCAAGAGGCAGTTGGTCTCTCTGCTGGTGTCTGAGGGCAGATCGGATGAAGCCGTTATCCATTGTCGAGAGATCCTCAGGCTGGATAGAAACGATTGGAACAGCCACTACACCCTGGGCCGGATCTTGATTCGCCAGGGCAAGAAGGAAGAGGGGGACAGGGAACTGCAGAAAGTGCAGGAGATCCAACAGTACCAGAAAAACCAGGAGGCAGTTGAGAAGATGGTCAACGTGGGCGCCTCTTCGCTGGCTGAGGGTAGATTCGAGGAAGCAGTGAAGCAGTTTGCCGCGGCTCTGGAGATCGACAAGGGATCGATGCAGGCCCTGATGTACCTTGGTGTCGCACTGGCAGCGACGGGAAACCTGGATCAGGGGATTGAGAAACTCGACCAGGCGATAAGGATCGATCCTTCGAGCCCATGGGCGCATCTTAACTTGGGGAGTCTTTTTTTGCAGGCCGGCCGCCTTGAGTTGGCGCAGAGAGAATTCGAAAAGGCACTGGAACTGGATCCCTACTTCCCGGAGGCGCACAATAACCTGGGGCTCATTCTATCCAAGAACAGCCAGGCAAAGCTCGCCATAGACCACTTCCGAATGGCTTCGGCGCTGAATCCTCAATACCTGGAGGCCCTGTTTAATCTGGGGCTCGCTCTCCGCTCCGCCAATCAGATCGGAGAGGCAGCCCGGGTGTTTCGCCAGGCGGCGGAAGTGGCTCCAGACAACCCTCAAGTACAGTATGCGCTCGGCATGACCTTGAAGGACAAAGGCGACCTGGCGGGGGCGAAGCAGGCCCTGGACCGGGCCAACGCCCTTCAACGGCAGGCTGAGTCAAACGCCAATCATCACAAATAATGCGCCTCTCTCCCTCGATGAGTCATCCACCTGGCGGCAGTTCTTGGAGTGCGGGGGCAGGCTGTCGCATTTCGATCCTCTCGCGTTTCGCTGAGCTGCTCTCTCCGCAGTCCCGGATCGGGTTCTCCCTCGCCTTCTGCCTGGTCTTTGCCTCCCAGCCGGGATTCTGCACGCAGCAGACCACCTCTCCTCCGGCCCCGACTTCCGGGGAACAGGACCTCCGGAGGATCGTTGCCAAGTCACTCAGCTCGCTCGGCGCCTTTTACTATGAGAGACGGGAATCCATGAGAGCGATTGAGACTCTGGAAGAGGCGCTCAAGTACGATCCGGAGAGTGCCGACATCCGGACAAACCTGGCCATGCTGTACCTTCAGCAGCAGCAGTTCGAAAAGGTCCTCGAAACCCTCGGTGCAATTACCGACCTGAACGAGCGTGATACACGAGCTGTGACGGCCCTGGCCGTCTGCAACTTCGTTCTGGGCAGGTATGAGCGGGCTGTATACTTCTATGCGAAATTGGCGCGGCTACATCCCGAAGACAGAGACCTCACTCTCACACTGGCCGTCGCTCTTCATCTGAATGGTGAAACCGAAGAGAGCGAAAAGGTGCTTCGCCGCCTGCCCAACGACCCGCCGACTCAAGCTCAATACCATGTCATATTGGCCGACGCCTTTCGTTTTCGCGCGCAACTCCCGCAGGCTTTGGCGGAATATGAGAAAGCCATCGCCCTCGCACCGAACCTGCCCCTGGTGAACTATCGGCTTGGAGTGCTTCAGAGCGAACTCCACGAATACGAAAAGGCAGCGCGATCTTTCCAGCAGGAACTGAGAATCGATCCCAACAGCTCCGACGCCAATTATTCACTGGGAGCTTACTATTTCAATAACGGCAATGACCCGGGGACAGCCAGGACCTATTTTGAAAAGACCCTTGAGATCGATCCGCAACATCTCGGTGCCTATCTCGGTCTGATGAAGCTCTATCTCAGCAGCTCCCGGGCGGCGGAAGCTCTTCAGCTCGCCGAGAAAGCGGAAGAGCTGGGGAGAGAGAATGACGAATTTCACTATCTCAAATCGAGAATCTATAACCTGCTCGGGAATAAGGATCAGGCGGAAAAGGAACTGAAGATCTTTGAGGGGATGAAGCAGAAGCGAAACTGAACCTGGCCTGCCGCGCACAGCGGGCGAATCGAAGCTACTCTCGGTGCAGGGACCGCTGTCAAATCCGTTGACCTAGGCAAAATCGATCGATTGAAAAGGGCGAACCACGGATTTCACGAATTTCACGGAGATTCTCCAGTGCTGTTGGCTTGAGTCCGCTCGATCCGTGGAATCCGTGGCTGCCTTTTCCTGACGCAGGTTGGAATTGAGGAGGGAGCAACAGCCATGACTTCCACACCCGAGGCGGGACAGGGGCAAAGCGCCCTGATGGTCGGATCCGTCGCAGAAATAGTGCCCGCTGACAGATTCCCCTGCGAGAATGTTCTGATGGCCCGTGACCGCTACAGCTATGAGGGTAACTGGCTGTTTTGCGCTTTCGAGCAGGCTGACATCGTGGCGGCGCGCATCGGTTTCGGGTTGGGCAGATTCCATTGGCAGGACTACGGCCTGGAAGCGCAGCAGGGTTCTTCTGCTCCCCTTGCTTACCGGCTGGAAGTGGTCACGCCTGCAGTGGTGCACGCTTGCCTGGACTCCGACCAACATATGGGTGTGGCGGTCGAGTCGGATCCCACCTCAATGGAGGTGAAGTTCAGCACTGGCAACCTGGAGTTGTTTCACCTGCATGGCTGGCCGCAGATGAGCTGGCAGTATCGGAGTCCGGACGCCTCGATTGCCGCGGAACTGCAACTATCCTTGACGAACATGGCAGTGTGGCCCGACTGCGTCATGCCGAACAATACGTTCTCGATGTGCATTGGAGTCGGCGCTGTTCGGGGAAGTATTTCTATCGGGGGCAGACGATTCGAGGTAACCGGCGGCGCTGTCTATGATCACCCTCGTGTGGTGGTTCGCTCCAACGATGTCCCCCTGTTCGGGTGGTATCTTTATGCTCCTCTCCGCTTCCCGGACGGAACCTTTGTGGTTAGCTATTACTCAGAGGATGGCTCAGGAAGAAAGGACGAGTCCTACTCGACGGGATTCGTGACCCTGCCTGACGGCAGCAGCCGCTGGCTGAGAGACGTGCAGATCAGCAGGCTGGAAATTGGCAGGGATGGCCTGCCCATTGCATGGCAGGCTCAGCTCGTCGGAGATAACGTATCGATATCTTATCGAACCAGCATCGTAGACCTTTCGTCGATCCGCTCCTCAGCTACCCCCGACAGCGATCATCCCACCGGGAAATACCTGGCATTTCCTCTTCTGATGGAGACCGAAGGGGAATGTCGGATGGACGGGGTTACAAAGACACTCAGGCATGGATCGGGGATTGCGGAGTTTCTGGTGCGAAAGGGTCACCGGCCGGTTTTGCCTTGATCGCAACGATGCGTCCGTAATCGCTCTGAACACAGGATGGCACGGCTCGTAACTGTCTGAACAATGATCGGATGGAAGTCATGCCTTTTCGAAACACTCAGGACATTCCGGAGAAAGAGGTGCGGTATGGCAGCTTTGACGCTTATCAGCGCGTTCTGTCTGGTTCTCTTCGCGACGGTCAGTTTGCAGGACAAAGCTCCGGCTCTGCCCAAAGAAGTCATTCCCTACCCGGTTGTGGCCAACATCGATTTTGCCGAGGGGCCGATTTTCAACTCGCGGGGAGATCTCTATTTCGTGAACTATGTGCGGAATGGAACGCTGGGGAAGATGACACCCGACGGGACCGTAACAGTCTGGTGCGAAACGGGCGGGCAGGTGAACGGTCTCAAGGTCGACTCTGAGGGTTTTGTCATCGGAGCTGACGCCGGGGCCAGGCGCGTGTTGCGAATTCATCCGGATGGAAAGCAGATCGAAGTCCTGACCGACCGGTATCAGGGCAATCCGTACCACAGTCCCAACGACGTCTGTCTTGACATGGCGGGAAACATCTACTTTACGGATCCATCCAATGAAACCCCTGAAGCGCCGATTGGCGGAGTCTACCGGATTGACCGGAGCCGAAAGGTGACTCGGCTGCTATACGGTTTAAAGTATCCGAACGGTTTGGCTGTCTCGCCTGATCAAAAGCAACTCCTTGTGGCTGAGACCATGACCAATCGGATTCTGGCTTACGACTTCAATCCTGACGGTTCCCTGGGACCCCAGAAAACCCTTTACCAATTCCCCAACTCTACTGTCGACGGAATCATGTTCGATGAATACGATCGCCTGTGGGTGGCACGTTGGCTCAATGGCACGGTCGATGTGATCACCCTTGACGGGAAGTTGGTCGCAGAAATACCTGCAGGTGGCACGAAAGTGACCAATTTGTGTTTCTGGGATAAGAGCGTCTATGTAACGGTAGCCGGGAGTCATTCGATTCATCGTCTCGACGTCGGAGTCAGGGGCAAGCCTTACACAAAATGAGAATTGCGGAAATGAAAACCCAGCTCATGGTCACCGTATGAAGCCTGGTCACCCCATGCTGCTCGCTACATGTGGTCCAGCAGGCACATAAAGCGGTCGCACGTCTGCCGGAGGCCCTCGCCGTCCGGCCCTCCGCTCGCCAGCGTAAGCCACCCGTCGAAGCCTGCGCAGCGAAGGATGGAAATCATCTCTTTGATCTCGCCGTTCCCACAGGCGAGCGGCGTTGCAGCACCCTCGAAGGTGGCATCGGCCACGTCCAACTGGTCCACGAAGCGCCGAAGCTTCCGCTTATAGCTCTTCAGGAAGGGTTCCTCGCCGGCGCGGGCGAAGCCGGCGGCGCTGAAGGTAAACCTCGGCTTCAGACCGTCGGACTGCATGTCCAGCAGCATTTGGCTGGCGATTTCGCTGCTCATGGCAACATTAAAGAAGGAAACCTCCATCTGTTTGTCGCTTGCGGCGCGTCCGATGAGCCCTGCTCTGCTGGAGAGCGGCAGGACCAGACGCATGATTCCCGCGGTCCGGGCGCTGTCCAGCACCGCCTCGTGGTTCTCGGTGACTGCCTCAGCACGAAGCGCGGACACGACGATCCCGGCTGCGCGAAACTCATCGCATACCCCCGCGAGCCGTCTGCCCAGGCTGCAAGCCGGGCGGCCCTGCACCCAGTCCAGCTCGACGGCCCTGATTCCCGCGGCCGTGAGGTTATCGATCATCTCCGGGATATATCGGCCAGCGAGGCGTGAACCGGCGGCGAGGTGGAAGGACTCCTTTGTCAACCGGTCGCGGCGCAACGCGGCAAGCTGCGCGACGCAGTCTGGGCAGTTGGGGTTGTCGCACAGCGCCCATGCCGGATTTGTCCGCCCGTATTCCACCATAATGTCGATCAGATCCCGGCTTCGGATCAATCGTGTGACCGCGGTGCCGATGCGCCCCACGGTCATCTTTCCGCTTGCCCGCAGAAGGGCATCGGAACCGATGAAGTTGCGGTGCGGGCCCGGGAAGAGGGGCCACGATTTTGTAACGGCGCCCACAGGGGTTTCGAACGTCTCCTCTTCCGTCGTCCGCAGATACGGCAGGCGCAGGAGTTCCTCGACTGTATGAAGTGTCGTATTGCGATCCTGGTCGACGCCCAGCAGCAGCACCCAGCCGCCCAGGTCCGCGATGCGCACGTATGGGGTGTCCGGTCCGTGGGCAAGTTCCGCCTTCCAGTGGTCTCGGCAAATCGCAGCGGCATCTCTTCCGATTGCCGCAACCGCCGCCAGCGGATGGACGCTTCTGACCGCGTGCGGGTGATTTTCCACGAGCTTCGTGAGAACTCCGAAATCGCCGAAGATCGGTACGACCAGCGTGCCGTCCGGGCCAAGTACGCTGAGCAGGGCACTCAGGACGGTGTTTGCTCCGCCTTCGACCCAGCCCATGCTTGCGAGCGAACTGTGCATCAGCACGATGTTGCCCTGGCTCAGGCCCAGCTGACGCAGGCCCGCTTCGATGTCTCGTTGCGTGAGGTGTGCTTCTGCCATATTTGGGCTAGTCCTCGGTCATTTCGGCAAATGCCCGGCAGGGCAACTGGTTGACTCCGGGAATCCGCATCGGTAAGGCCCAGACCCTGACGCGCGGCTGGACCAGCATGTGAAGGTTGATCGGGTAGCAAACCGTCAGTATGTGGGCTGCGAACAGTTTCGGGAATACGCCGTGCAGCGGCTGGCTCTCGTAGATGTCCGAAACGAGGAGGTGAACGCCCGTTCGGCAGATCCACTCCACGGCATCGGCGGCGAGCCAGACGCTTCGTTCCTCAATTTCGTCGAAGCGGCGGGCCCCCAGGGCGTTGAGGATCATTGCTCCGCACCCGGCCAGCGGCGGACAGACGCTCTGCAATTCGTCCGCCGACACAGCGCCGCTCCCGTCGCTCCTGTCGAGGTGAAGTACCGCCGCGGACACGCCGGCGAGCTTCCTTAAGGGGTAGTTATCGGCATCCGTGCCGTCCTCGGTTTCGACAACATGGCCGGGGAAATCGAGGTAGGTGCCCTGCAGCGAGTCGTGCGCGAACTCGTATCGGGTCGCCACGTAGGTCATGGATTTGCGGATCGTGATGGTCTCCAGCCTGGCCACCGCGCGCGGATGGCCCGGCCCGTGCATCGGCAGCGTGAGATCCACCAGTGTCATCGGATCGATTCCCGGGCCATCGTCTGCCGGTAGAAGTCGGCCATCTGGCCGCAAGTGCATACCCAGGCTTCACGGCGGCTCGCGTGGCCGGCCAGCAGGTCAATGACGGGGAACAGGAATTCTTCGACGGGATCGCCCCAGCGGTCGCTCAGAACCGCAAGGTTGATAGGATGGCAGAGCAGTGTGAAGACCGACCGGGACGCGATTGCATCGAGCATCCGTTGTCGCCAGATGGCCACGCCGCCCGCCGGCGTACGCACGAAGCGAACTCCGCGGTTGCGTGAGTAGGCCCTTACAGCCTCGACGAATACGCCATTGGCCTGCTCGTCGGCTACCCAGATCGGCCAGTCATATGTCTGCGTATCCAGCGGGATCTCGACGAGGTCATATTCCTTGTCGCCCAGCCGTATGTGGCAGGGGGCTCCGCCAAAGCCGTTGGCCGGCTCCACCCAATCATCGATACCGAGGTTGCTGGACCAGGACATACCGGCGGCGGCGATCGCGTCGTATGTATACTCGTTGAAATGGGCATATGGCATGCGTACGCCGCGGACGCAGCCCTTTTGAATATGATCGAATACGGCAAGGGCTTCCCGGACTTGAGCCGTGTTCTCCGGCGGGCCGTAATGTCCGGCGTACGCCTTCGCAGCATCGTATCGCCGGTTCATGTCATGCACGTAGCCGTGGGCAGCGACTTCGCACCCGGCATCCAGGATCCAGCGCACGAAAGCCGGCCCTTGCTCCTCGGCCATCTGGCCGACGATGTTGAAAGTGGACAGAATACCCGCGGCCTTCAACCGGGCGCAGATGCGCTCATAGTTCGCCACCTCGAGCGCCATGTCTCCTGTGCCGTTGCTGTATGTACCCTCAACGTCGAAGGTCAGAAGGAGCGCGGCAGTCGCGCCGTTTGGAAAGACCGTGCCAGGCGGCAGCGGTGCCACGGTCGTCACGCCGTCCGGCACCTGCCCGCCGAAGCAGAAGCCGCCGTAACGCCCCTCGGCGTGCTTGAGGCCCTCCACGAGGGATCGCTGTTCGGCGTCGCCATGGGATGGAGGATTGGATGGCTCTTGAGTCTTCATTTTGCTTTCCGTTTCGACTCTGCCCGATCCCAGGGATAGCGGATGGCTACGACTTCGCCCGCTCGCTTAGCCGATTCGAGGGCATAAAGGCCGGGAAGAGTCATGCGCAACGCCGCGCGGATGTCGATCGTGACCGGAGCACCATCGTTGATGGAAGCCAGGAAGTCCCGGATCATCAGAAAATCGGCTCCTCCGTGCTCGCCGATCCCGGCTTGAACCTCGGGACGCGATTCGGCCACCGGAAGCACGGTCATTCCACTTATGCCGTAGATCTCCCGCGACGAGAGCAGAACCTTTTGTGCTCCATCGGCCAGCGGCTGGGTCCGCTCGAAATACCCCTGGGTTCCCAGCATCAAGTACCGATGATACGGGACGGGATGCGCGTTGATGAAGCTGGTCAACAGCTTCACAAGCACCCGCGATCGGGTGCGGAAGATAGCCACCATGGCGTCATGCTCCTTATGATCCCCGTGAGCATGGCTGCCCCCATCAAAGCAGGAAACAGATCGGAGATCCTCATCGAGCCAATGAAGGATGGGACCCAGCGAATGCGTGCAGTAGCGGATCGGTTCGTAGTATTTCCGCCACGGAGTCTGGCGGGTCATCTCGCCCAGATCGGCCACGTAATCGGCCTCGCAATAGAACGGTTTCCCAAGCAGGCCTTTCGACAGGATGTCACGGCCGGAGTCGACGAAGGCCCAATAGTTGGTCGTCGCTCCCATCATGTACACTGCTTTGCTCTTGCGGGCCGCTTCCCAAAGTCGGGGAGCCTCGGCAATGGCGTGGACCGCCGGCACGTCGCCGAGCACATGGATCCCTCGTCTAAGCGCCTCGATCGAGCAGGCGGCGTGCGTTTCGGGAGGAGTCTCGACCAGAACAGCGTCAATATCTCCCTTTTCAAAGAGGGTAGAAACATCAGCGAAGGTCTTTGCTCCCGGGAAATCGGCGCGGGCCCTGTCACGGGCAGCTCCGCCCCTGTCGCAGATGGCGGCGACCTCGATTCCGTCGAACCCCCTGCAAGCGCTGCCCAAAATCCGGCCGCGCAGTCCATAGCCGACAATTCCGATTCTAAGGCGTTTCACGGTCAACCTCCTTCGGGCGGGGATTGCCCATTATTTCATATGGAGTTATCCTTTCGGCCGTCTCCCGCTGCTCGCTGGTCATGCGCAGCGCACGGAATCCGCGCCAGCGGTACCACAACAGGCTGTCGTCGAGGTCCGAGGTCGAAAGATCAGAGCCGAAGCAGAGCTGTCCGGACGGCACCGAGTCGGCCAGAGCCTGCGCCGCCGACAGATGCGGACCACAGATACACACGTAGAAACTGCGGTAGCGCCGGGCCGCGGCGATGGCTTCCTGCCAGAGGTCGCAGAGC
>Ga0316601_100001900_pt1 | contig 10514 bp, 8 predicted proteins | sample OWC_soil_day5_no_FD_207663 | JGI IMG/M metagenome (GOLD analysis project Ga0316601, IMG submission 207663) | Wetland soil microbial communities from Old Woman Creek delta, Ohio, United States - OWC_soil_day5_noCT | ecosystem: Environmental > Terrestrial > Soil > Wetlands | place: USA: Ohio...
ACGTCGGCGCGCTGGAGCGTGCGCTCGAGCGCGCGAACCGATCCAGCACCAGCGACGGCCGCGACCGCGCGCCTCCTGCCACCGACGTCGGTCCGCGTGTGCCGGAGCGCGGTTCGACGAAGCAGGCGCCCCCGATCGCGTCCGGGCAGGTTGCGCCTGCCAGCTCGCCCCGCATTCCGGTCGCCACCCCATCCGAGCTCACGATCGACGACTTGATCCTCGCAGAGCTCACGGCCTTCCTCGGGGAGCCCGAGTGAGCAGCGAGCCCGCGACAAGTCAGCGTGTGCAGGCGCGGCGCTGGGCGGGGGGCGAGGCGGCGAGCGCGCGATCGCGGGCGGCGAGGGCGGCGGGTGCGTTCCACAGCGCGAGCATCGGGGCGTCGAGCAGGGAGCCGAGCGCGTGGCCGGCGTAGTCGCCGACGTGGACGGTGCCGTCGGGGTCGATCGCGGCCTGCTCCCACGGCGTGCGGCACGGCCGGAACCGGGTGCGATTGGCGAAGTCGTCCGCGGCGCGGAACGCGATCACGGATGGATCGCCGCTGCACGTACACCCGGCAGGCGGCGCGAGGTGGTCGACGAGGACCAGCGGGCGGCCGGCGATCACGTCGCGAAGCGCGGTCATGGCAGCGGCGAGCGCGGGCGCATCGGGAGCGAGCAGATCGTGGCGCGCGAACGGCGTGGCAGGGTAGGTCTCCTCGACCTTGAGCCAGTCCACCCCGAGGTCGAGGCAGAGCCGGCCCAGCGCGGGCAACTCGCCGACGTTGCTGGCCCCGACAACGGTCGAGATGCCGATCCGGAGATCCGCGGAGCGCCGGGCCCGCAGCTCGACTGCGGCCGCGAGGTTGGCGACCACGCGATCGAACCGTCCGAGCACCCGGATGGCGTCGTTGGTCGTCGCGACCGCTCCGTCGAGTGAGACCATGAGCGAGGTCAGGCCGAGATCGAGCAGGGACGCGAGCCGATCGGAGGTCAGCAGCGTACCGTTCGAGATCAGGTGGATGTCCGCGCGGCCGGGGCGGCCGGCGCGGGCCCGCGCGATGCGACGCAGGACGTCGGGGAAGATCGGCGCGGTCACCGACTCGCCGCCGTGCGTGAAGCCGACGTAGTCGGCATGCGCGAACGTGTCGTGGAGCGCGTCGAGCAGCCACGGCTGGAGGGTGCGAGCCCGGCCTGACTGCGTGCGCGCCGGCGCGTCGGTGATGCAGTGCTGGCAGCGCAGGTTGCACGACTCGGTGACGGTGAGGTACACGCGCGACGGGTAGGCCGGGCACTCGACGTGGCCTGCCACGAACGCCTCGCGCGCGATCTCGAGGTTTCCGACGCGGAGCGCGAGGTCGTCGGGGAGCGGGCGGCGATCGAGCACGGCGATCGAGCGCGGGCCGAGCCGCACGTGGGCCTCGTCGACCACCAGGACCTCTCCGATCGCGAGCAACAGCCGCGTGTCCGGTCCGGGCGGGAGCTCGAGCTCGCAGGGGGCGGCACCGCGGTGGATCACGATGTCGATCGCGTCTCCCAGCCGGGCGCGCCGGACCAGCACGGCGTCGTCGGTGAGTGCGTGGAGCTCCTCGTCTCCGTGGCGCAGCAGCTCGTGGTCCCGGCGGAGCGCGAGCGCGGCGCGAACGGCCGCGTGGGTAGCGGATTGCCGGGCGTGCCACGGCATCGGCTGGCGATCGGGCCAGGCATCCTCGAACGCACGGCTGGCCGCGCCAGCCTCGGAAGCGAGGTCGAGCTCGTCGCCGTAGTACAGCAGCGGCACGCGGGCGCCGAGCGCCACCGTGACGAAGCCGAGCCGCGCGAGCGCGGGATCCTGGGTCACGGTCCCGAGCCGTGGCTGATCGTGGGTGCTGGTGAAGCCGAGCCCGGAGCCGAGCGCGCCGCGCCGCCGCTGCGCTGCCGCGACCGTGGTCCAGCTCGCCGCCGGTGCTCCGCCGAGCCAGCCGACGAACGCCTCGCGGTGCGCGAAGTCGGTGGCGGCGTCGAGCGCGCCCGGCGCGAACCGATCGATGCACGCAGGCACCACCTCGCCGAACACGACGGCATCGGGCCGCACGACGCGCACCGCGGCGCGGATCCGCGCGAGCAAGGGCAGCGGGAGGTCGGCGGCGGCATCGACGCGCAGGCCGTCGACGCCACGCCGGGCCCAGGCTGCGAACCAGTCGACGATCGCGTCCTGGACCTCGGGCTCGTCGACCGCGAGCAGCGGCTCCTGCCACTGGCCCTTCTGGTAGTGGGCATAGCCGGGCTCGTGACCCTCGATGAACGGCCAGCGATGGCCGCGAAACCACCGCCAGCTCGGGGACGCGGGGCCACGCGCGCGGACGTCCTGGAACCGCGCGAAGTCGCGATGGACGTGCGTCGAGGCGAGGTCGAGCAGGACGCGCAGGCCGCGCGCGTGGGCGGCCGCGAGCAGCCGGTCGAGCGCGGCTTCGCCGCCGAGCGCGGGATCGACGGCCGTGGGATCGACGGCATCGTAGCGATGGACCGACGGCGACGTGCACAGCGGCGTGAGGTGGAGTGCGGTGACCCCGAGATCGGCGAGGTAGGGGAGCGCCTCGATCACGCCGTCGAGATCGCCGCCGGCGCGCAGCTCGCGGTCGGTCGCGTGGGGATCCGCCCACGCCCCGAGGCTGCCGCCGCGTCGGAACCGGTCGACGAAGATCGTGTAGACCACCGCATCGCGCCACCACGCCGGGGGGGACGGTGCGAGCTCGCGCGGGGAGAATCGCAGCGCCTGCTCGCCCGTGATCGTGCGGCCGTCGGCGAGCACGAACGCGTACTCGACGCTCCTGCCCGCGCCCGCGAGCTCGGCCTCGAACCACAGGTGGCCCTCGTCGGAACCCGTGGATCGCATCGCGCGCAACGCGGGTCCGGCGCCGTCATCGAGCCGCAGCGAGAGCCGCTCGCCGTGGCCACGGCGTAACGCCGCACGGACGAGCACGCGGCCGTCGTCGGCCAGCGCGAGCCACGGCGGCGCCGCGGCGTGGAGCACGGGCTCTGCCGTGCCGCCGACGACGAGCACCCCGTTGAGCTCGCCGCCTCGGGTGACGGTGCGCCACGCAGGATCGATGCGCCACGCGCCGTCGGGCTCGCGGAGCTTCATCTCGTAGACCCCCGCGGTCGCGCGCACCCGGGCCTCCCACGTCGCCCCGGCACGCTGCATCACGATCGGCTGCTGCCAGCACGGGAGCTCGCCGCACAGCTCGAGCCCGGTCACCGGACGGTCGGTCCTCGCGGTCACCATCACCAGCGCCGCACCGTCGACGAGGACCCGCTCGGCGGTCATGGGGATCCCTAGGCGCCCGCGAGGATCCGGTCGATCGTGCGTCGCGGCGTGCCGTCGGGTGGGCGGAGGTACTGGACGTGCCCGTGATCATCGGACGAGGCGGTCCAGTGCTTGCCGGTGGACTCCGCTCGCTCGCGGAACCCCGCGGCGATGTCATGGCGATGCCGCGACGTGTAGACCTCGATGCCGCTCGCGACCTCGAGCACGCGCTCCATCCGGGCCTTGTCACGAACGCGGACCGGGTGCGCGACCACGTCGAGCCCACCGTCACCGCGGATGCACTCGATCGCTTGTTCGGGAGTCCAGCCGAACAGCGCCTCGTCCTCGGTCCAGTACGTGACGTGGTGGCGGATGAAGTCCTGGTAGACGAGCCGGTTGCGGTCGAACACCAGGTTCAAGAAGTCCTGGAGCTGCGGAAACTCGGTGCCGCGCAGCTCGGCGAGCGACTTGTCGGGATCGATGAAGTAGCGCTGCTCTTCGGGCAGCGCGGTCAGCCATCCGAGGCAGAGCTCGCGCCAGCGCCGGCTCGCCCGCACGGCGCGTGCACCGAGCGCGGTGTCCCCGAGCGAGCCATCGAGCGCGCGCTCGGGCGGGAAGTACGCGAGCACGTGGATCTGCTCCGCCCGCGGCGTCCCGAAGTGGATGAACGACGTCACCTCCATCGCCGGGACGAGGGTGATGCCGAGCGCGCGCGCAGCCGTCGCGGCGCGGGGCACGGCCGCGAACGTATCGTGATCCGAGACCGCGATGACCTCCATCCCGATCTCGGCCCGAAACGCGACGTAGTCCTCGGGCTCGGCGCGCCCGTCGGACAGCCGGGTGTGGCCGTGCAGATCGGTGGGGATGGTCGTGGTCACGGGACGTTCACTGAGCCAGGCGATCGACGTGGAAGTTGCTGCCGTTGTTGTTATCCCAGAACTCGTATGGCTTGGCGGCGTTGACGATGCCGTGGCGATAGACCACCGCGTACTCGAAGTGGTCGGCCGTGCCTGGCAGGTCGAGATCGATCTGCCAGCGCTGGCGGCCGGGCGCGAACGGGAAGTCCTCGACCCAGTAGAACTTGTTCTTGTCCCCGGCCACGCCGGTGCCAAGCTCCAGGGTCGTCTGCCAGCCGTCCTTGGTGGCGAGCAGCTCGAGCTGCTTGTCGAAGTCGAGGTTGGCGAGCTGCACCGAGACGCTGCCCGTCACGCCGGCATCGCCGACCGCGACCGTGCTGCTCCACGGCTCGGCGCGCACGACGTTGTACGCCGGACCCGCGTTGATCACGTGGAGCTCGCCCTGGTTGTCGTCGACCCAGGTGTGACCGGTCCCATCCTGATACCAGGCGTCGAACACGAGGATCGTGAGGTGACTCGGCACGACCGCCGTGATCTGCCACTCCTCGTCGCCGCCCGGCAGCGTGCGGCTGTAGTTGCCGATCGCGGTATGCTCGGTGGTGTCTTCGGGCGCGTGATACACGATGCCGACGCGCTTCCAGTTGAGGTCAGCACTCGCGCGCGGCGCCACGCGGACGTTCAGGTGGACCGCGATCGAGCCGCAGCCAAAGCGCGTGTTCTGGCCGGCGCACTCGCTGCTCCACTGACCGGTGAACGCGACCATGCGCGTGTCGCGCTGACCTTCGTACTGCGCCCAGTCGAACGCCTCGGTCGCGTTGGTGTCGGCGGCCGTGTCGACGCAAGCCTGGGTCACCGGCAGGGTCAGCAGTACGCCGCCGCCGAGGGCGGCACCCTGACGACGCAGGCGGGCGAGCGCAGAAGCGAAGATCGACGAACTGGATTCGGACATAGTGCCCCGCGAAACAGCAACCAACGTGCCACGCGGAACCGTTACCAAGTTCTTGAAATAACAACGCTTACGCCGCGATACGGGCCCTTGATGTCGAGCTTTGCAACCTCGCGGCAACGGGTGGCTGTTCGAGCAGCCGGTCAGCGCGTGTAGATCGCGACCCCGAGGTGCTTGGCCGCCGCGTCCTTGTAGAACGTGGTCAGGCCCTTCACGTCGATGAACAACGTCGCCGCCGGTGAATCGTTCGCGAGCAGGAGCTCGAGATCTTCGATCTTGGCCTTCTTCAGCTTGGCGGGATCGGCGGTCTCGACGTCCTTGCGCAGCTTCTGCAGATCGAAGGCCTCGAGCGCTTTCGCGATCACCGCGGCCTGCGCCGGGATCACCAGCTTGAAGAAGCCGCTCGGGAGCGCCGGCGCCGCGACGGAATCGAACCCGATCAGCGAGGCTGCGAGCGCGCTGTCGGCCGCCTCCGGCGACGGGGTGCCGCACAGGAAGTAGTTGATCGAGCCGAACAAGCGAGTGCTGTACGACTCGCCGTGCGGCTTCTGCAGCTTCACGATCGTCGACGGAGTCTTCTGGAGCAGGCCGATCTCCTTGTTCGACACCATCTGCAAGGTCGTGGTCGCCATCACACCGAGTCTACTACTACCAGAGGACCCATCGGTTGCCTGGATGGCGTGGTTTGAGGGCAAGACGCTCGTGGTCACCGGTGGAAGGCGTCGGGACCTATGTCCGAGCGAGGCTGGTGGCCGCGACGACACACGCGAAGCGCAGCGCACGGCCGCCGAACACGATCACGCAGAAGATCCGGAGCTCGATCGCGAGCGCACCGGCGGCGGTCGAGATGATCGAGAACGGCGGCAGCCCGAGCACCGCGCTGCTGCCGAGGACGACGTGACGGCTGCGCTGCCAGCGCGCGACCCACGCGCGGACTCGCTCGATGCGCGCTCGCTGCCGGCCCGAGATCGCGGTGACGCCGCGCGCGGCGAAGTACACCGGCAGCTTGCCGACGACCTGCCCGGCGGCCGCGAGCAGGACGATCGGCACCCCGGCACCAGGCGCGGTGCCGGTCGCGAGCGTGATCCCGATCAGGAACAGGTCGATGCTCACGAGCGGCACCAGGCTGCTGACCACCGCGACGACGAACGTCCCGGCGTAGATGCCGAAGTCAGCGACGAGCTGGTCGGCGGTCACGCCACGCCCAGCCGGCGATACACACTAGGCGCCGCGGCGGCACCGAGCGCATCGACGATGGTCACACACGCCACGAGCCCGAGCCCGCGCACGGTCGGCCCGCGGCGGAGCGCGGCCCAGGCGCCGGTGACCGCGCGGGCGCCGAGCACCGCGAGCGCGGGCAGCGGGCCGAGCCGGGCGACCGCGGGCGTCGCACGCGGGGCATAGGTGGCCACGACATAGGGAACCAGCGCGACCGTGTCGGCCCCGCGCAGCAGCCGCGTCGTCACCCACTCGGTGACCCCCTCGGGCCAGGCGTGGATCACGCGGGCCTGTGGCGCGAACCGGATCGCGATCCCATGCGCGAGCAGCTGCAGCCCGAGCACCTGACACTGGCCGTGGAACATCGGCGTGATCGTCGGGTAGGGATGGACGGCAAAGGTCGCGCGCGCGAACGCGACGTTGTTGGCGAAGAAGTTGCGGACGCTGTGCGGCGCGTCCTCGATCGAGCGCTGCCGGCCGCCCGCGCCATCGAAGTACGGGAAGTCGAGCTGATTCGCGAGCGGCGCGAGCGGGCCGCGATACGAGGTGGCGCCGGCCACGACCCGCGCCCCTTCCTCACCGATCGGGGCGATCAGCGCGTCGAGCCAGTGCGGCGTCGGAGCGCAATCCCCGTCGAGGAACGCGATCACGTCGCCGGTCGTGGCCGCAAAGCCGCGGTTCTTGTGCGTGTAATAGCCGGCGTCGCGTGACAGCTCGACCCAGCCGATCGCGTGCCCGAGCGTGGCCTCGAGCGCCGCGCGGGCGGTCGCCGGCAGCCCGGTGTGCGTGACCACGACTTCGGCCGCGACGACCTGCGGCGAGAGCATGGCGAGGAGCTTGGCGAGCGGCTCGAGCACGCGCGTCCCGTGGCCGAGGTTGAAGGTCTCGATGACCACCGAGACGGTCACGACGCTGCCTCGATCGCGGTCACGCGGTCGCGCATCACGCCGCGGTAGATGTGCCAGGTCGCTCGCACGGCGCTGGCGAGGTCATACGTGGTGGCGTGGCCCCGCGCGGCGAGCCCCATCTCGTGGCGCCGGGCCGGGTCGTCGAGCAGCCGGACGATCGCCCGGGCGAGCGCGGCCGGTTCGCTGCCGTCGATCACGTCTCCCGTCACGCCGTCGACGACGTGCTCGTGGGCAGCACCTGCGGAGGCCACCACCGACGGCAAGCCGCTCGCCGCGGCCTCGACGACCACGTTCCCGAACGTCTCGGTCTCGCTCGGGAAGGCGAACACGTCGGCGGACGCGAACACCGTGGCCAGCTCCTCGCCGAACAGCGGGCCGATCGCGTGGACCCCGGGGCCACTGATCGCGTTCGGCAATGGCCCGTCGCCCACGACGAGGAGATGCGCGTCAGGGCGTGCCTCGCGGACCTTCGCCCACGCGGTGTGCAACGCGTCGACGTTCTTCTCGCGCGACAGCCGGCCGACGTAGAGCACCACCGGCCCATCGTCGATGCCGTGCCGCGCGAACACGCTGCGCGACCGGCGTGCCGGGTGGAACAGCGCGAGGTCCACGCCGCGCTCGACCCGGCACGTCCGCGTGACAGGCACGCCGAGCTCCGCGAGCCTGTGCATCACGGCGTCCGATGGCGCCAGGCACAGATCGGCCTGCTGATAGAACCAGCCGACCATCGGGCCGACGACGCCGCGCAGGAACGGCAGCCCCGTCATCCGGGCCGCGTACTCCGCGACCTCGGTGTGGTACTGGGCGATCACCGGCAACCCGAGCATGCGGCCCGCGATCAGGCCGGCAAGCCCCATCGGCCCCGGGGTCGCGACCTGCACGAGATCCGCGGAGCGCGCGAGCCACGTCACCAGCGCGGGGAGCTGCGGCACGCTCCACGTCATCTCGGCGTAGAACGGCAGCGACGCGCTCATCGCGGCCGGGATCCGGACGACCGGATCGGTCGCGGCCGCCGCCGCATTCGCCGCGCCGACGAGCTCGATCGGATAGCCGGCGGACTTCGCCGCGGTCACGAGCCGACGCAGCCCGATCGCGACGCCGTTGGTGTCGTCGACGGTGTCGGAGATGATCGCCACTCGCGGTCGCGCGCTCATGACGCCCTCTCGGTCGCCTGGCGGTCACGCAGCACGTGCGCCGCGACCACGACCCAGAAGCCGAGCGCGATCGTGACGCCAAACGCACGATCGATGGTGGCGATCCGCGCGCGCAGCGCGGCGAGCTCGCCGCGCTCGTCCTCTCGAACCAGCCGCTCGACCGCCGCGGCGCAGCTCCTGGCGTGGCGGGTCTCGTCGGCCAGGATCGATCGGATCACGATGGCCGTCGGACCGATCGATTGCTGGGCCTCGAGCACCGCGAGATGACGGCCGAAGATCCGCACGCCAGTGGACTCGAGCTGCGCGGCGACCGCGAGCAGCACCACGACCGGTCCTGCGGCGAACGCACCCATGTACGGCGCGCATGCCCGCTCGAGCCACCACAGCTTCGCGCGCATCAGCGCGGGAGCCGGTCGGGTGGTGTCGGCATCGAGCTCGCTCAGCCGATTGCGCAGCAGCTCGGCGTGCCGGCGCTCGTCCTCGAGCTGGCGGCTGATCATCTTGTCGACCCACCCGGGTGCGGCCTCGGAGACCCGGTGGAGGGCGGTGGACTCCGCGCCTTCCTCGGCCCACAGGTACTCGGTCAGGATCGCGGCCTGCGCGCGGGGGGAGCCGAGCGACAGGCCCAGGGCATGACGCTTGATCCGATCGACCGCCTGGCGTTGCAGCGTGCGCATCATCATGGCAGCAGGACGTAGCAACCGTCGTTCCCGATGCCCCCGGTGCTCGGTTGCCCTGGTCTTCCGCCTGCTGCCAAACTGAACCATCGTCGGTGCGGAATCGTGGACGCCGTTGTCCACACTCTGCCGGTCCCTCGTCACCCACGGCTGGCACCCACGGCTGGCCGGGGGGGCGCCGCGTCCGGTGACTCGCATTCTGGTTGTGGGTATCCTGCGCGCCATGGCGCGGATCGCGATCGTCGGAGGTGGAGCAGCCGGGATGGGCGCCGCCAAGGTCCTCGTGGCCGCGGGGCTCGACGTCACGCTGTTCGAGGAGCTCCCTCGGCTGGGCGGCCATTGCTTCGCGGTGCCGGTTCCGCATGGCCGCACGACGGTGATGGTCGACGCCGGCGTCAGCGACTTCAACCGCGCGACGTCGCACCAGGTCCGGCGGTTCATGGCCGAGCTCGGGCTCGCGGTCTCACCGGTCAGGCAGGACTCGACGTGCACCACGATCGACGGTCATCCGACGTGGACGACCAAGGGTACGCGCCGGGTGATCGACGGCATCGACGATCCGGAGCGGTTCTTCTCCGAGGTCGATCTGTTCCAGACGACCTGCGTCGAGGTCACCGCCGAGGCGAGGTTCTCGGAGTGGACGGCGCGGCGATACCTCGACGAGTACGACTACGGGCCCGAGTTTCGCCGCAACTTCTTCAATCCGCGCGCCGGCGGCGCGTTCCCGATGCCGGACCGCGATCCCGAGGACTACTTCATCCGGCCGCTCGTGGCGTACTGGCAGATGGAGGGCCTCGTCGGCGCCGGCCCGGCGGAGCGCATGGTCGTCGAGACCGGCATGCATGCGTGGCCGGCCGCGTTCCACATCTGGTTCGAACAGCACGGCGGCCGGCTCCGGACCGGCACGCGGATCGTCGGCATCTCGCGGCGACCGCGCGGGATCCGGGTGAGGCTCGAGACCCAGGAGGGCGCGCACGAATCGCAGTGGTTCGATCACATCGTGCTCGCCGCGAGCCCGCACGCGATCCGCTCGATGATCGAGGACCCGACCGTCGACGAGGGCACGTTGCTCGGCGCCTTCCAGTGGCAGCGCGCGCGGGTCGCGGTGCACCGCGATGCCGAGTACGTGTGCAGCGATCCGATGCTGATCGCGGCCTACAACTACGTGATCGGGGACCTCGATCAACCGGAGACGCGGCCGACGGTGACGCTGTATCCCAAGCGGCTCACCGGGCTCTCCAGGAACGCTCCCGACGTGTTCGTCACGATCAACCCGCACCGCACGCCGCGCGACATCATCGCGAACCGGTTCTTCGTGCATCCGGCGCTGTCGCGACCGCACGATGTCACCGCGCGTCGGCTCTCGGACCTCCAGGGCACCGGCAACACCTGGTTCGCCGGCGGCTGGCTCCGCGTGCCGCATGTCCACGAGCAAGCGCTCGCCTCGGGGCTCGACGTCGGCCAGGAGATCGTCTCGGCGCTGACCGGTCACT
>Ga0316601_100001901_pt1 | contig 10513 bp, 3 predicted proteins | sample OWC_soil_day5_no_FD_207663 | JGI IMG/M metagenome (GOLD analysis project Ga0316601, IMG submission 207663) | Wetland soil microbial communities from Old Woman Creek delta, Ohio, United States - OWC_soil_day5_noCT | ecosystem: Environmental > Terrestrial > Soil > Wetlands | place: USA: Ohio...
CGGACGCCCGACGGGATGGCGCCCTTGTGGCCCGGCTTCGCCAGGTCGAACAGGCAGACGACCTCGGTCTCGCGACCGGGCGCGACGTTGACGATCAGCGACGCGACGTTCGCGAGCACGAGGTAGAGGCCGAGGCCCGCACCCTCGGACTCGGAGATCGGCTGAGGCCGGCCGCGCTCGTTGCGCGCGCGCCGCACGTGATCGATCACGTCGCGCTGCTCGAGCGCGCCGAACGGATCGCCGACGGAGATCGCCAGGGTGCCGTCGTCGCTGGCCCAGCGGAGGATCGCGCGCCGGTGGCCGTCGGTCGAGTCGCGGAGCGCGTTCATCAGCAGCTCGTCGACGACGGAGGTCAGCCGGTGGATGACCGGCTTGCGTGCGCCGATCGCCTCGGCCCAGGCGATGACCTCGTCGACCGCGTGGCGCTTGTCCGCGTCGGAGCGGATCACCCGTTCGCCGACCTTGGTGCCCGGCGCCAGGTACTTCTCGAGGCCGAACACGTCGCCGGTCGCGAGCTTCTCGGACGTGATCCCGAGGTCGCGGTCGCGCGGGTCATGGACGAGGTGGCTGACCGGGGCCTCGAGCATCAGGGTGATCAGGCCATCGTCGTCGAGGTCGTCGCCGACGACGACGACCGGGGCCGCCAACGCGCACAGCGCCGTCCCGGCCGCCTGGCGGGTCGCGCGATCGACGACGACGACGGCGACATCGCGGGTGTCGTCGGGGATCGAGTCCACGTGCTCGACGGTGAGCCCGGCGGAGGCCAGCGCCTCGCCGACGACGCGGCGAACGCCGTCGTCGCGGCTGACGCAGATCGCCCGTCGCGGTCTCATCGCCGGCCAGCGTAGCACGCCCAAAACGGCAGGAGCTGGCCCCTTTTGCGGCGGGACTGCTACGATCGCCAGTCGCATGGCGGATCCGCCTCCGATCCGACGCACGGCTACCAAGCCGCCGCCGATTCCACGCATCCCGATCGCGCCGTCGCCGGCGAAGACGGACGTGGTGCAGGTGGTCGTGCCTCCGGACGACGTCTCCGAGGACACCCGCAACCTCGAAGCACCCGACGCGGGGATCCTCGTCGAGCGCATGCTCGAGCTCGTCGCGAGCGAGGGGGAGGCCTTGCTCGCGGGCGACGATGCCGACGGGCGGCTCGCCGATCTCAATGTCCGGACCGCGCTCGCGAGCTGGGATGCCCTGCATCAGACCGACGAGGCGATGCGGTTCCTCGAGCTCGCAGACACGCATCCCCTCGCGCCGCGCCTGCGGCTCGCGGCGGCCCTCGTCAGCGGCGAGAGCGACGCCCTGAGCGGCGCGGAGCAGCGGATCGGCAACGATCGCGGCGCGCTCGCGATCGAGCTCGCCGAGGCGTGGCTGTGGCGGCACGGTCGCGCGGATCGCGCCGCGCCGATCGCGGATCGGTTGCTCGCGGCGGATCTGCCCCCCGCGTGGCGCGCCCTCGTCCTCGAGCTCGCGACGCTCGCGCACGCGGCGCTCGGCAACTGGAAGCGTGTCGTCGAGCTGCGGTCCAACGCGCTGACGCTCGACAGCGGGCCCGAGGAGGTCGCGGCGACCGCCGCGCTGCTGCTCGATCGCGCCGACGACGCGACCGGTGCCCTGTCCGCCTGCTGGGCCAAGCTCGAACATTTCCCTGGGCCCGGCTCCCAGGCGCTCGGCTGGCTGCGGACGTTCGACATCGCGATCATCGCAGCGACGATCCTCGACGACGAGCGGCTGTTCGAGCTGCTCGACAAGCGCGCCGAGCTGCTGTCCTCGCTCCCCGGCGGTGGGCTCGAGGCGCTCGCGACGCGCCACGCGATCGCCTCCGAGCTCGAGCGCGATCGCGAGCACGCGCAGGCGCAGTCGATGTGGGCCGTGCTCGCCGAGGATCCCGTCGCGCAGGTCGCGGGCAGCGCGCGGCAGATCGCGACCCTGCGACTCGCGTGGTCGGCCGCGGCCGCCGGGGATCGGCCCGCCGCCCTCACCGCACATCGCCGCCTCGCTGGCGAGCTCGGGACGACGTGCGTCGAGGCCGCCGCGACCCACGCGTGGCGCGCCCTCGAGCTGGCGGCGGTCACCGGCGATCCGTCGGTCGGCGAGCTCGCGCGGGCGGTCGTCGACTCCGCGGACACCGTGGTCGCCGAGCGCTGGCTCGATGTCGCCGACATCGCGCATCCGAACGCGGCGACGGTCGCCCGGTTCGAGGAGCGCGGCGGGCTGTTCCTGCGCTGGGCCGCCGCGATCGCAGAGCGCCGCACGCCGCGCGGCGAGCAGCCCGCGAAGGCCGTGCAGCTGTGGAAGGCCGCAATGGCGACGGAGCCGTCGCTGCCGACGACCCCCGATCACCTCGTGCGCCTGTATCGAGGCGGCGAGGAGGCGCGCGACGGCTACGAGGACGAGCTCGCCGATGTCTACGCCGCATGCGCGCGCGCCGAGCCCGATGCGCGATGCGCCGCCGCGCTGTGGTGCGCGCGCGGCATCGTCGATCTGGCGCGCGGTGACTTCGTCGAGGCGGAGGAATCGCTGCGGCACGCCGCGGACCTCGGGCCGAAGGACCCGTTCTGTCGCGCCGCGCTCGCGGCCGTGTACCGCGCAGGCAAGCGCTACGACCTCCTCGCGCAGGTCCTCTCCGAGCTGTCGATGTCGCTGACGAGCCGCGATGCGCGGGCGCAGGCCGCACGCGAATATGCCGAGCTCCTCGACGAGCACCTCGGAGATCCAGCGGGTGCGCGCGCCGCGCTCGAGCGCATGATCGCCGAGCGCCCCGAAGACGGCAACGCGATGATGACGCTCGCGAAGCTGTGCGACCGCGATCAGCTGTGGGCGCGCGCGCTCGAGCTGCGCCGCCGCGCCGCCGGGCTCGCCCCGACGCCGACCAAACGTGCCGAGATCTGGATGGAGATCGCGCGCGGCGAGGATCAGCGCGGCGACCACGCCGGCGCGCTCGCCGCGCTCGACCGCGCCGCGGAGAACAAGCACCCCGAAGCGCTGCGGACCCAGATCAAGCTCCACCGCCAGGCCGGCAGCCTCGACCAGGCGCTCGCGATCGCGCGCACCGAGCTCGCGACCGATCCGCCGATCGGCCGGCGGATGCAGCTCCAGAACGAGATCGCGCTGCTCCTGACCGAGCTGGGACAGGATCCGGAGGCCGTCGTTGCCGCGTACCTCGACGTGCTCGCGGTCGAGCCCGATCAGACCGAGGCGCTCGCCGGGATCGAGGAGCCGGCCCGCTCGCTCGGCCTGTGGGACGAGCTCGCGCGTGCCTTCCGCGGTGCGCCGCAGACCCCGCGTAACGTCGAGGTGCTCGCGGAGGCGCTCGCGAAGATCGCCGAGTGGTCCGAGCTCGCCGAGGTCCGGCGCCGCCAGCTCGAGAACGCGACCAACCCGACCGAGAAGGCGAAGCGCGCGACCGAGCTCGCGGACCTCTACGAGCGCGAGCTCGGCGACCTCGAGGCCGCGATCCGGATGCTCCTCGTCGCGCAGAGTGCGGCTCCCGACGAGGCCCGGCAGCACGACCTCCTGCGCCTGCTCCGCGCGGCGCAGCGGTGGGCGGAGGTCGCGGTCGTCCTCGAGCGCGAGCTGCCGACGGTGCGGTCCGGTGACGCCGACCGCCAGATCGCGATCCTGCTCGAGCTCGGCGAGCTGCGCGCGCAGCGCCTCCATCGCCAGGCCGACGCGATCTCCGCGTACGAGAGCGTGCTCGAGCGTCGTCCCGCCGAGCCGACCGCGATCGCCGCACTCGAGGCCCTGTACGAGACGACGGGCAAGGACCGCGAGCTCGCGCGGATCCTCGAGGCGCGTGCCGAGGCCACCACCGAGAGCGTCGCTCGCGGCGCGCTGTTCGCCCGGGTCGCCACGCTCCGCGGCAACCGCGGCGACGTCGACGGCGCGCTCGCCGCGTACACCGCAGCGTTCAACGCGGATCCGACCAATCGCGACGTGTTCACGTCGATGGAGCGCGTCTGCTACAAGGCGGAGCGGTGGGCCGCCGCGATGCAGCTCTACGAGAATGCGATCGCGCACGTCGAGAATGGCGTGTCGCGGGCGTACCGCCTCGGCGATCTGTACTCGCGGCGGGGCAACGTCCAGCTCAACTTCCTCGGCCAGCTCGACGAGGCGATCGCGTCCTACCAGAAGGTCGTCGAGGTCGACTCGCAGCCCGCCGCCGCCGTGAAGACCCTCGAGGGGCTGTGCGCGCAGCGCGGCGACTGGAAGCCGCTGATCGACGCCTACGAGAAGCGCGCCGAGACCCAGCGCGATCCCGGGCGCCGCGCCGATGCGCTGCGCGCCGCGGCCCAGCTCGCCTCTCAGCACGCGGGGGATCAGCGCAACTCGCTGCGCCTGCAGAAGAAGCTGCTCGCCGTCGACCCGTCCGATCTCGCCGCCCGGGCATCGCTCGAGCGCTACTACGAGGAGGCACAGGACAAGGGCGGCCTCGTCGACGTGCTCAAGCTGCAGCTCGAGCACATCCACGGCAAGGACGAGACGATCGAGCTCCTCAAGCGGATCGCGCGCGCGTCCGAGGAGGGTGCCCGGGACGTCGACACCGCGATCGAGCACTACCAGAAGATCCTCGAGCTGCAGCCCGACAACCGCGACGCGCTCGACGCCCTCGGGCGGATCTACGAGTCGACCGAGCAGTGGGCGGAGTTCATCGAGGTCACGCGCAAGCAGATCAAGGTCACCACCGATCGCAACGTCAAGGCCCTGCTCTACTTCCGCTGCGGCTCGGTGATGGAGGCGAAGTTCGGCCGCGAGCACGACGCCATCCGCTACTACGACGCCGCGATCAAGACGTCGGCGGCGTGCCTCCCCGCCGTCCACGGCCTCCGCGACCTCTACCGTCGCCGCGAGGAGTGGGCCCGGGTGATCGAGACGCTCGAGCTCGAGGTCAAGCTGTGGCAGGACGACAAGGAGCGCGCGGGTGTGTTCGCGCAGATCGGCCGGATCCTCGACAAGCAGCTCGGTGATGCCGAGCGCGCGATGCACTATTACGAGAGCGCGCTGACCGTCGATCCGGACTGTCTGCCCGCGAACCAGGCGCTGTTCGAGCACTTCTACGAGCAGGGCGCGTGGGACAAGGCGCACGAGATCGCGAACTCGCTCGCCCAGAAGGCGATGCGCGACGGCGATCCGACCACGCGCAGCGACTTCTACCGCAAGCGCGGCGTGGTCGCCCGGATGACCGGAGATCCGCGTGCAGCCGCCGAGAGCTTCATCGTCGCGCTCGAGATCAAGCCGACCAACGCGGACGCCCTGGACGATCTCGGTGCGCTCGCCCGCGAGCGGCCCGATGCGTGGGACTTCGAGGTCACGTATCGCGAGCTCGACAAGCTGTACAAGCGCCGCGACGACGCCGGCCCGCTGCTCGCGCGCGTCCACGTCGGCCGCGCCGCGATCATCGAGCGCGAGGGCGATCTCGATCAGGCCGCCGAGCTCTACCGCGAGGCCGTCGCCCTCGCGCCGGCCGACTTCACCGTGCTGTCGTCGCTCGTCGACTTCCACGCCGACATGCGGCACTGGCCGCAAGCGATCGCCGCGATCGAGCAGTTCGTCAACACGGGCTCTGCCGCGCCCGCCGATCGCCTCGCCGCGCGGATGCGCCAGGCGACGATCCATGCCGATGGCGAGATGGACGCGCAGCGCGCGATCGCGGTCCTCCGCGACGTGATCCACACCGAGCCAGCGCACCAGGACGCGTACTACCTGCTCGCGCAGCAGTGCTTCCTGATCGGCAGTCACGCTGATGCACGCGCCGCGATCGATCGCGTGATCGAGCTCGCGACCGCGCCGGGGCAGCCGCTGTCCGCCGCCGCCCTCGCGCGCTACTACTACTACAAGGGCCGGATCCTCGACGCTGCGGGCGATACTCGCTCGGCCGCGCCTCAGTACCGCCGGGCGATCGAGTACGACCCGGGGTACGCACCGCCGGCGCTCGTCCTCGCCCGCCGCGCCGCCGACGGTGGCGACCAGCGCCAGGCCGAGACCCTGCTGATCGAGGCCGCGCACTCCGCGATGGAGCAAGGCGGGCCGCGCGCGGCCGTGCCGCTGCAGCGCGGGCTCGCCCGGATGCTGCTCGCCTCGGGCGATCGCCCCGCCGCGATCGAGGCGTACCGCGGCATCCTCAATGTCGAGCCTGACAGCGCGAGCGATCGCGTCGCGCTCGCGGAGATCTACGCCGTCGACGATCCGACGCGCGCGATCGGCGAGCTCCGCAAGGTGCTCGATCGCGCGATCCACCACGCGCCCGCGTATCGCCTGCTGTCGTCGTTCTACAACCGCACCGGTGACATCGAGCGCGCAAACCGCGTGCTGACCGCGCTCGATCTGCTCGGCTTCGCCGAGGAGGCGGACCGCGCGACCGCCCAGCGCCTGCGCTCCGCGCGCATCCTGACGCCCCTGCGCCGCCCGCTCGACGACGAACACCGCGAGCGCCTGCTGCTGACACCCGCCGCGCGCGATCCGGTGGGTGAGGTGTTCGCCGCGTTCGCCGAGGAGCTGACCGGGTTGGTCTCGCAGCCATCGCTCGGGGAGAACCTCATGCCCGCGCAAGGCGCGGAGCCGCGCCTCGTCCAGCTCGCGAGCGAGCTCGGCTTCCTCTACCAGACCGATGCCGAGGTGTTCATCGGCGAGCGCGTGCCCGGCCTCGCGGCGGTGACCGCGTATCCGCGCCGCCTCCTCGTCATCGATCGCACGCTGACCAACGAGTCCGAGGGCGCGCTGCGGTTCCTGTTCGGCTACGCGTTCGAGGCGATCCGCGGCGGCTACGCGACGCTGCTCCAGGTCGGTGCGCGCCAGCGCCGCGAGCTCGGGTCACTCCTGCGCGCGCTGCTGTCGTCCGAAGGCAACCTCACCGGCGCCGCCGCCGATCTCGTCAACAACGCGAGCGACGAGGCGGCGAAGGTCCTCGAAGAGAACGCCGGGATCCGCGACGTCGATGCGGGCGTGTGGATCGACGGCATGCTCGCGTGCGCGAAGCGGGCGGGCCTCGTCGCGTGCGATGACTTCTCCGCCGCGATCTGGATGGTGGCGCGACTGTCAGGTGAACAGTTGCCCAGTCACGACGCGACCGTCGCCCTGGGCTCGGTCCTCGGCGGTCCCGATCTCGTTCGGTTCTATCTGTCGGACGACTATCAGCAGCTCCGCGACGCGCTCACCGTCGGCTGACCAGACGGTCAGGAAGCTCGTCGGCGACACCTGCCTACACGCGCGAGCGCAAAAGAGTAGAGTTGTGCGTGCGGCAGCTTATGGGGGTGTGCTGTAATCACCCATACCGTCGTTACGTGGCGGAGATGCGATGAGCCAAAAGTTCCAGGCATCGGTGCAGCACCGCGGCGACGTGAGCTACGTGAAGCTCGGCGGCGTCATCGACGAGGACAACGAGCTCGCCGATCTGATCGACAAGATCCCGCCCGGCACGGCCGTGATCGATCTCGGCGAGATCGAGCGCATCAACTCCTGCGGCGTCCGCGACTGGGTGAACTGGCTCTCGAAGCTCGAGAACAACGGCGCGCGCTCCGTGCTCGTCGAGTGCTCGCCCGCGATCGTCGCGCAGATCAACCTGGTCAACAACTTCACCGGCAGCGGTGTCGTCAAGAGCTTCTACGTCCCGTACTTCTGCCCCGAGTGCGACGAGGAGAAGGTCCTGCTCGTCGAGGCGACCGACATGGGGCCGCCCCCCCACGAGCCGCCGACCTGTCGCTGCGACGAGTGCGATCTCGTCATGGACTTCGACGACATGCCGGACTCCTACTTCGCGTTCCTCTCGAACCAGAAGAAGCTCGCCGAGCCCGACAAGATCAACGGCGCGATGCGCGACCTCGGCCGCACCACCGAGTCCGCGGCCGACAAGAAGGTCCGCTCGCGCGCGAGCGCGCCGAACCTCACCAGCCAGTCCAAGCCGAACGTGCCGTCGCTGCCGTCGATCCAGCGCTCGAGCACCCAGCCCGCGAGCTCCGTCATGGGCAGCGGGGGGCGGTCCAGCACCGGCAGCAAGCCGCCGAGCCGGCCGCAGCTCGGCTCCAAGCCGCCGACGGGCAGCCGGCCGCCGGGGCAGTTCGGCTCCGGTGGTCAGGTCATGCCCGGCAACAGCTTCGGGTTCGCCGCGCAGAACCTGTCCGCGCCGGTCGCCGCGCCCTCGCGCTCGAACGCGCTCGTGTTCGCGCTGATCGCGATCCTCATCGGTGCGATCGGCGTCCTCGCGTACCTCGTGCTCACGAAGTAGCCGCGACGGGCGTCAGCGGTTCCTTGCCGACCCTTGCCAGAGGACGGTCACACGACGTGAAGTCCACGTGAACGGGCCCACGGGCCGCTCCGCGGGCAGGTACTGGTAAGGGATGCCGTCCGTCAGGATCGAGCTCGCTTATGCTGTACCGGATGAACCGTCTCACGCTCGCGGTGACGATCGCGTGTTCCCTCGCGTCCGCCGCGCCCGCGCACGCTGACTACGACGAGTACGCGGCCAAGGCCGAGGTCGCCGCCAAGCTCGCCGCCAAGGTCACCTTCGCGACGGTGAACCGCGTCCGCCGCTCGATCGCGCTCGGGACGCACGCGGGCACGTATGCCGGGACGTCGTTCGGTCCGGGCAACGAGCTGGTCGGCGGCATCACGTTCGGGATCGCGCTGTACACGTTCGACATCCCCTCGATCCTCGACATCGACAAGATGCTGCAGGACGAGGCAGAGCGCGCGGTGAAGGACGAGCTCAAGCGGGTCCTCGCGGAGGGCGGGACGCCCGACATGAAGGCGATCGCGCAGCAGGCCTACGACAACCTCAAGGACGACATCATGGGCCCGATCCGCCCGCGCACGCTCGAGAAGCCCAAGCTCGGCATCATCCTCGAGGGCATGGCCCAGCTGCAGCCATCGAACGCGATGGGGGCGCGGCTCAGCGTCACCAAGGGCGTCGGTCCCGTCAGCCTCGGCCTCGCCGGCTCGGTTCTCCGCGGCAGCGGCAACACCATCGCGTATGTCGGCCCCGACGTCAGCCTCCGCCTGACGCCGTGGGGCAAGTCCTGGACCCCCGTGATCGACCTCTACCTGCGGTTCGACGTCGGCTTCGACGAAGGGGACCGCCCGTATCTGATCACGCTCGGTGGCCGCATGCTGCTCGATCTGATCTGACCAGTAGTACGCTCGGGGGGATGATCGAAGGCGACGAATTCGCTGACGCCGCCGAGGCGTTGTGCCGCGACCACGTCTCGAAGCTCTACGTCGAGCTCGCGAAGTTCCCCGGCGTCGCGACCCGGAACGATCACTATCTCGCGCTCTCGTATGCGGTGCGTGACCGCCTGCTCCGCCGCTGGGTGAGCTCCGCGCAGACCGTCCTCGAGGGCAAACACCGCGCGGTGATCTATCTGTCGGCCGAGTACCTGATCGGCCCGCAGCTCGGCGCGAACCTCCTCGCGCTCGGCCTCCACGACACCGCGCGTGCGGCCCTGGCCGAGCTCGGCGTCTCGCTCGACGACCTGATCGAGCACGAGGAGGAGCCGGGCCTCGGCAACGGCGGCCTCGGGCGGCTCGCCGCCTGCTACATGGACTCGGCCGCCACGCTCGACATCCCCGCGGTCGGCCACGGCCTGCGCTACGAGTTCGGGATCTTCGATCAGGACATCCGCGACGGCTGGCAGGTCGAGCGCACCGATCGCTGGCTGCGCAACGGCAACCCGTGGGAGGTCCGCCGCTACGAGATCGAGCACCGCGTCGGCTTCGGCGGCCACACCGAGCACACCACCGACGAGCGCGGCCGGCTCCGCGTGCGCTGGGTCGCCGAGCGGATCGTCAAGGGCATCCCCTACGACGTCCCGGTCGCCGGCTACGGCACGACGACCACCAACTTCCTCCGCCTGTGGAGCGCGGTCGCCGACGAGGAGTTCGATCTCGATGCGTTCCAGGTCGGCGAGTACTGGCGCGCCGTCGAGGCGAAGATCCGCAGCGAGAACCTGACCAAGGTCCTCTATCCGAACGACTCGAGCCCCGCGGGCAAGCAGCTCCGGCTCGAGCAGCAGTACTTCTTCGTCTCGTGCGCGCTCCAGGACTGCATCCGCCTCCTGATCTCGCGCGGCACCGTCCGCGAGTTCGCCGGAACGTTCGCCGTCCAGCTCAACGACACCCACCCCGCGCTCGCCGTCCCCGAGCTGATGCGGCTCCTCGTCGACGTCCACGGCCTCGGCTGGGACGAGGCGTGGGACCTCACCCGCCGCTCGATGGCGTACACGAACCACACCCTGCTCCCCGAGGCGCTCGAGACCTGGCCGCTGTCGCTCATGCAGCGCCTGCTGCCGCGGCACGTCGAGATCATCTTCGAGATCAACCGCCGCTTCCTCGACGAGGTCCGCGCCCGGTTCCCCGGTGACACCGCCCGCCTCGAGCGGATGTCCCTGATCGGCGAGCACGGCACGAAGTTCGTGCGGATGGCGCACCTCGCGACGGTGGCGAGCCACCACATCAACGGCGTCGCCGAGCTGCACAGCCAGCTCCTGATCGAGACCGTCCTCCGCGACTTCGCCGAGCTGTG
>Ga0316601_100001902_pt1 | contig 10513 bp, 4 predicted proteins | sample OWC_soil_day5_no_FD_207663 | JGI IMG/M metagenome (GOLD analysis project Ga0316601, IMG submission 207663) | Wetland soil microbial communities from Old Woman Creek delta, Ohio, United States - OWC_soil_day5_noCT | ecosystem: Environmental > Terrestrial > Soil > Wetlands | place: USA: Ohio...
GCTCTCCATCCCTTTTACACCATCTCCTGCCTCGATAACCCGGTAGCTCTCTTCCAGGTATCCACGGATATACCGGCGCAGTTCCACGTTGTCCTCCACCATGAGCACCAGCGGGGCAGCGGGTGGACCCCCTGTTTCCTCCGATCTCTCATCGGTCGGGTATGCTTCCTCTTCCTGGACCTCCATTCCCAGGGCCTCAGCCGATACAGTCGTCCCGGGCGCGGGTTCCATGATCTGGTCCGGGGTGTACATCTCATCCCCAAGCGGAAATCCGACAACAAATGTACTGCCCTCTCCCTCCTTGCTAGTTGCATTGATATACCCGCGGTGAAGCTCGACCAGCTCTTTTGTCAGCGAGAGGCCGATCCCCGTTCCACTGTGCCGGCGCGTGGAGGAGCTGTCTACCTGGTAGAAGCGATCGAAGATCTTGCCGAGCCTATCCCGCGGGATGCCCATCCCGGTGTCCGAGACGGAGATTTCTGCCCAACCTGTGTCCGCTCTGTGTTCTCCGTCAGGAGCAATGGATTCATCACTTTCAATCCGGCGCCTGAGGGTCACTACAATCTCTCCTCCGGGTCCGGTGAACTTGAAGGCATTGGAGAGCAGGTTCGTTACGATCTTCTCCAATTTTTCCTGATCGATAAAAGCGGCCAGCGACCGTTCGTGCAGATTGAAGACAAGCGTGATTTTTCTCCGGTCGGCCAGGGAAGAGAAGGATGCGACGATCCGTTGAAGCAGCGGCACGAGGTCCATAGAGCTGACCTGCAGCACCATATGTCCGGCGTCGAGCCTGGAGAGATCGAGGAGCTGGTTAATCAGGTTGAGCAGATTGTGGGCGTTGTGCTGGATCGTTTCGAGGTCTCTCCGGTCATCGGGATCGGTCGTATGAGATGATATCTTTTCGGCAGGCCCGAGGATGAGGGTCAGCGGTGTGCGGCATTCATGCGAGATATTGGCGAAGAATTGGGCCTTCAACTGGTCTACTTCAAGGAGTTTCCGGGCTTCGAAGCCTTTCATCTCCAATTGATGCCGTAGCTGGACCCGGCGGCGGTCGTATCGCCAGGTACCGTACAGTGCCGAAGCTGCCAGGAGTGTAAAGAGGGCGTAGGCCCAGCGTGTTTTCCACCAGGGGGGATGCACAATGACGGACAAAGTTGTGATGCTGTCACTCCACACGCCATTTGCGTCTGTTGCCTTGACCTGAAAGAGATAGCTGCCATGGTCAAGATTTGTGTAGCCGGCATAGGCACGCGTCCCCGCCTGGACCCAGTCGCGGTCAAACCCCTCCATCTTGTAGGCGTAGTTGATCGTATTGATGCGTAGAAACTCAAGTGCTGAGAACCGGAAGGAAAAAAAGTTCTGATTATGGGAGAGACTTACTTCGCGGATCCGATGGATTGGCATCGGGAGCGGAATGCTGTTTTCAAACACTCGGAAGTCTGTCAAGATCACCCTGCCGGAAGCCCCCGGTGAAGGTAAATCCTCGGGCCGGAACGCAACAATGGAACCGTCTGTGTCGGTGACATACATCGTCCGGCTGACGGGCTCAAAGAGCGCCCTGGCATACTGAGTGCGCCGGAGGCCGTCTACCTCGGTGAAGTCCTGGAAACGCGAGCGCGTGCGATCGAACCGGCTGATTCCGCTGGCGTGGGCTAACCAGAGATCGCCCTTCTGATCCAGAGCCATCCCGCGGATGAAATGTCCCTGGTCATTGGACTCCTGCCCGGTCGCCGCGAAGCGCTCGAAGCTGTCCGTCTCTCTGATGTAGCGGTGCAAACCGGAATCTGTCCCGATCCAGATCGTGCCCGTAGAATCCATCAGGAGCGCTCGAATGACCGTCATCTTGAGTGCCCCGGTTGCGCCGGGCGCGCTGGAGTAACGGCGGTAGCGCTCTGTTCGTGGATCAAAGCGGAACAGCCCCTGCCCGAAGGTGCCAAACCAGATCTCTCCGTTTGTGTCTTCAATCATCGACCTCACGCCGCCGGTAAGCAATCCCTCCCCGGGCAGCGTGTCCCGGTCATACCGTGTTACGAGCCCTGTTCCGGGATCGAGTCGGGCGAGGACAGGTTTTGCATGTTCCGGGCTCGGTGAGGAGAACCAGAGGGGACCATCTCGTCCTGCGCAGACATAGCTGGCCCTGTCTATGCCCGGCACGGGGTCCAACGTTCCCTTCCGGGCATTGAACCTGTAGAGCCTGGGCAAGAGTACAAGCCAGGATGTGCCATCAGGCGTCATGGCAGCATTGACCATTTGCAGGTCGCCTGGCGGCCTATCGGTCACCGGAAAGATCTTCAGGCGAAGTGTTTGCAGGTCGATTTGCACAACCTCGCCGAAGGGGACAGTTGTCCAGAAGTAGCGGCTGCCCACAGCAGATATGGGTCGCAACATTTCCCCTGGTCGGAGCTCAACGGGCTTCGGAGTCACGACGGCGAAATGTTGGCGGCTGACTGCAACGCGCCAGACCGCCCCGTCAGCGATCACCCAGAGAATGTCCGGACTTCCAGGCTGTGTTCCGCTGCCAGCCCGCTCGTGGGCGATGTGCCTCACCGATCGCATCTGGGCCACAGGAACATTCCACCTGGACAGGGTGGATATCGAGGCTGCTGCCGGGGCATCGAGGTAGTAGGTGAACACTCCAAGGCTTCGGTCGAGGCGAACCAGGCCATGGGTGGCAGTTCCCAGCCAGAAGTTGCCCATGTCGTCCTCAGCCATGGAGGTGACAAGACTATCATGGAGGCCCGAGGGCTCTGCCGGTCTTGTCGGGAAGAAGCGCGAAGTGCCCCTGGCGAAATCAAAAGCGCTGATCCCACGCGTTGTCGCGAACCAGAGAATTCCATCTCTGTCAGGATGCAGGCACAAGATCTCATTTGAGGGGAGGCGGAACGGGGGAGGAGTGGCCGTCGTAAAGTTGGTGAAGCGGTTGGCTGCGGGATCGTATGCCGAGAGGCCGCGGCGTGATCCGGCCCAGACTCTTCCGTCTCTCCCCACTTTCACGTGAAGAACTGTATCACACAGGAGAGAATTCGCATCACCTGGAGTTCTGAGGAAGCGCTGAAAAGCATGCGTGGTGCAATCGAACCTGTTCAAGCCACGGAGCGTCCCCACCCAGATGCTGCCCTTGCCATCGGGGCACATGCACCAGACGGTGTTGTTGCTGATCGTTGCCGGCTCGCCGGCTACGGTGGTGAACCGTTCGAATCCTCCGGTGCGATCATCAAACCTCTGAAAGCCGTACTGTGCTCCGAGCCACAGGTTGCCGCTCTCATCCTCCGCGCCACAAGCGAGAAAACTGGCCATTCGTGATTCCGGCTTGTCCCAGGGTTCGTGGAAATACCGCTCCTCGTAACCGTCGTGGCGATAGAGGCCACCCGCTGTAACCACCCAGAGCATACCATCCTTGCGCCGGTGAACCTCCCGGGGACCCGCCACCACCCAGAATCTGTCGAACGTGACAGCGATATCCGGCTGGCGAAGTGAGAGTTGTCGCTCACTGCGGCTGGACGCAGTGCTCACGCGGGCTGGGAGTTGTGCCTGTGCCTTGGTTTGAGGCGCAAAACTGAGAAGAGCAAGGAGAACGAGGGTGGCGCCAAGCAGGATGCGGGCAAGCGAGAAAGATCGCATGTGATCCTCCCGGGGGGACAGCCTGTATTGATCAGCACACGGTTTACCCAATCGCCAGAGGCGCTTGGGACTCTGCTCCCGGCAGAATATAGACAGCCCGGACGGCACTGTCAAGGTGAATGCCGGGAATGTTACACTTCCGAGAGAGAATGTTACAGTCAAGAGAGAACAGGGGACGGAGGGATCGTAACCTTACGTCAGCGCTGCCTCCCACACAGAACAAAGGGGTCCTCCCATGCCCCGAAATCCTCTATTTGATGCTCTTGATCGCATCCTGCATCCCGCACCGGAGAAGCCTCCTCTTTCCGCAAGGGATCGGATGTTTCTGAATGAATTCCACAAGATCGTTACGGAACAGCAATCCAATCCGGAATTCACGACCGAAGTTGCGGCAGCCACTGCAGGCATGAGCCGGATGCACCTGAACCGGAAATTGCGCGCGTTGACCGGGCAGTCAACGCACGAGTACATCCTGGGGAAACGTCTGGAGATAGCGCGTGAGCTTTTGCCGGGGCCTCTGCCCATAGAATCTATCGTGACCCTCGTGGGCTTCAAGAGCAGTTCGCATTTCGGGAAGGTCTTTCGACAGAGATTCGGGATCACGCCGTCGGCTTTCCGCATGAAGATCTCTCTGCCGAGGGAACCGCCTGGCCCGAGGTCAAAAGGGAAGTGACGGTTCGTTCAAAGCAGCATTGAAAACTTTCCCGAACTCAATGACGGCACGGGATAATCTGCCGCCAGTATGTTCCATAACATCATGAAGGAGAATGCCATGAAAAAGCTCTGCACAATACAGTTGCTGATGACATTGTTGGCGTTTGTGCTTGCGGGGTGTTCGGATAACCCTGGTCCGGTGGCGTCGCCAAACGAGGCTGCGATTTCGGCGCCGGATCCTCTGGCTGGTCTCGGAAAGGGCGGACCGTGGGTCAATTCCGTCTCGGGGAACGTCCACGTTTTTCTGCACGCCACAAACGGAGCCTCCGAAAAGCACTGGACGCTGTTTACCAACATGAGCCTGAGTGCAATGCTCGAGCAGGGGAATGTCGTCTCCGGGAATATCACAACGCGCAAGATAGGCACACCATTGCCGGGTGATTTCCCGGAGTTTTCGGGAAAGATGATCCAGCTAATTGTGGAAGAGAATCCTGCGGTGGGGAGGATGGCGAAAGTGATGTTTGAGGTCACCAAAGGGGTGGATCTCTTTCCACCCGCGTTTGGTCCAACTCCCATCGGATGCCTGGTGATCGTCGATGGAGGAGAAGGACAGAACGCTCTTCCCGACTGCATCTCTGCCCTCATCGCAATAGATTCACCGGCTATCATGCAGTTGTATGGCTTCTACGGCATGGATCCAAGTGGCTATATCAATGCCCTCATACCCGTACTTCCATACTACGGTCTTGACTCTCCGTATCAGGCGGTCAGCAACGGCAATATCCAGGTCCGATAGACTTCGTGGCGAAGAAGCCTGTACTTGCCCGGGCAGTCCTGTCCGGGCTTTTCTGTCTGCGTTCTCCCGGATGCCTCTCAGCACGGCAGGCATAGTAGAATGCCGGCCCCACCCACCCCACATCTGCCAGTATGCCAACCCGGCCGTGGGACCAGAAGAATCGTCCTATCAGTGAGCTTCGGATCTCTGAGTCATGTACTCTGAAGGAGACAGGCCGAACTGTTCCTTGAATGCCTTCGCGAAGTGCGAGGGGCTGGAAAAGCCAACTTCATAGGCCACCTCCGAGACGTTGCCGACATGGTGTTGCAGGAGCCGGGCGGCGCGGTTCAGACGCTGGGTACGAAGGAACTCGTGAGTCGAATGCCCGGTGAGCGCGTTGAGCTTTCTGTTCAACTGCATCCTGCTCATGCAGAGATCCTCGGCCAGTGTCTCGGTGTCGCATGCGGGATCCGCAAGGTGTTTTTCCACGGATTCCATCAGCATCGTGAGGAAGCGTTCATCAACCGAGCTGATAGCGAGGTCGCTGGGCTGGCATCCGAAATTCTTCTGGTATTTTTCCCGGAGCCTGCGCCTGGACTCGATGAGATTATGCGCTCGCACCTTCAGCTCTTTTGCTTCAAATGGTTTGATGATGTAATCGTCGGCTCCCGATTCCAGACCTTCCAGCTTATCTTCTCCTGCTGCCCGGGCGGTAAGGAGGATGACCGGAATGTGGCTTGTTGCAAGGTTATTCTTCAGGCGCTTGCACAGTTCAACGCCATCCATCCGGGGCATCATGATGTCGGATATGACCAATTCGGGTGATGAGGCCACGGCCGAATCCAGCCCTTCGACCCCGTCGGCGGCCTCAAGGATACGGTAGTCATTCTCCAGGTACTCCCGAACATACCGGCGCACTTCACGATCGTCTTCGATGATCAGGACGAGCGGCGCGGAAGGAGAGCCGGGGGACAAGCCAGTCGTCACCGTCTGTTCGTTTCGCTCATCTGTCGCTGTCGATTCGGAGAATATCTCGCGGCTCTCGTCCCCCGCATCGATACCACCGGGCACCGAATCCACGATTTCATTATCGGAGAACCTTTCCCTGCCAAGGGGAAGCCCAACCGCGAATGTGGTGCCCTTACCTTCTGTGCTTGCAATCTGAATGTATCCTCGGTGGAGCTCGGTGAGTTCCTTTGCGAGGTGGAGGCCCAACCCGGTCCCGCGCTGAGAGTGCACGAGCGCATTGTCCACCTGATAGAAGCGGTCGAAGACCTTTTCAAGCTTGTCTTTCGGGATCCCGATTCCGGTGTCTGCCACAGTAATCTCGGCCCAGCCCGCCGGTGGTTCGTCCTTCCTCTGTTGCGGACGACCGGCTTCATCCCGGCGCGACACGGATACGACGACCTCGCCTCCGGCTTCCGTGAACTTGAACGCATTCGACAGGAGGTTGGTGATGATCTTTTCGAGCTTGTCCCGGTCGACGTAGACGACCAGTGTATCAACATGAGGCTCATAGAGGAGAGAAATCCCCTTGCGGTCGGCCAGGGAGGAAAAAGAATGCACGATCCTGCTGAGTTCCTGCACGATATCGGTGGCACACACCTGAAGCGGCAGCCGGCCGGCATCCAGTTTGGAGAGGTCCAGGAGCTCATTCACCAGGTGGAGGAGCCGGCGCGCATTCCGTTGAATCGTGCCGAGGTCTTCCTGTGTTTTCGGGTTGGTGAATTGGGCGATCAGTTTCTCAACCGGAGCTAGGATGAGTGTGAGCGGCGTGCGGAACTCATGGGAAACGTTCGCGAAGAACTCCGTTTTCAGGTGATCCACTTCCAACAGCTGACGCGTTTCAAAGTCCTTCATTTCGAGGCGATGCCGCAACTGGACCCGCTTCCGGTCGTAGCGCCACGTTCCGTACAAGACCGACGCTCCTGCAAGAGCAAAAAGCAGATACGCCCAGGGAGTTTGCCACCATGGTGGATGGATGATGACGGCAAGGGACAGGATGCTGTCGCCCCACACTCCATTCGCGTCCGTCGCTTTCACCTGGAACGTGTACCTTCCGGGATCGAGGTTGGTATAGCCGGCGTATGCGCGGGGCCCTGCCTGGACCCAATCATGGTCGAACCCCACCATTCTGTAAGCGTAGTCGATTTTCTCAGGTCGTACAAACTCCAGCGCGGAAAACCGGAAGGAGAAGAAGTTCTGTTCGTGGTGAAGTTCAACTTCCCTGATCCGATGGACCAGGTCGGGAAGGGAGGCCGGGTTCTCAAAGATGCGGAAGTCCGTGAGAATGACCCTCGCAGGGGCTGCCGAGGTTGGAAGCTCTGCCGGCGTGAATGCTACCAGGTTTCCCACGATGTCGCTTGCGTACATGATTCCCTGCCCGGCATTGTACGCAAGCGAGACATACTGAACCCTGTCCAGCCCATCAATCTCCGTGAAGTCTCTGAATTGCAGGAGCGTTCGATCAAACCGGCTAATCCCCTTCGAGTGCGCCAGCCAGATATTCTGGTCACGATCAAAGGCCATCCCGCGAATGAAGTGGCCGTGATCCTGTTCATCCTTGCCGGTAGTGGTAAAGCTTTCAAAGGCGTCCTCCCCGGGAAGGTAGCGGTGCAGTCCCGAGTCTGTGCCAACCCAGAGTACGCCGGCGGAATCCTGAAGGAGAGCGCGCACAACGTTTGTTTTCAGAGCTCCCTTGTTCCCTGAAGATGCAGCGTAAACCTGATACACCCCACTTTCGGGCTTGAACCGGAAGAGCCCTGCTCCGAACGTGCCGCACCATATCTCGCCGTCCCGGTCCTCAAGCAGGGTCACGACGGTCCCACCGGCTGCTGGTTCCCCGGCAAGGCGCGAACGCGGGTAAGTTGTGATACGTCCACTGGTCGGATCCCATTGCGCAAGAATCGGAAATGTATGCGTCGCATCAGGCGTGGCAAACCACACCGTTCCGTCCCGGCCTGTCAACACAGGACTGCTCACAAGGGCTCCCGGGATCTTCACGAGAGTCCGTCTCTCACGGTCAAGCGTGTAGAGCTCGTTCGCAAGGGCCAGGACGAGCGTACTGTCGTCCCTGAAGGAAACAGTGAGCAAATATGTCTGCTGGAGCCTGTCCGACCGTGGTTTGAAGGTTTGCAGGCCAAGTGATTGGAGATCCAGTCGCGAGAAGGTCCCCTTCTGTCCCCGCAGCCAGGCCTCGTTTCGCCTGCCGGAAGGGGCGAGGAGAATTCTGGCTTCCGTCAGCAGGCCTCCAACGTCCGGTGCCACACGAGAAAAGTATGGCCTTGCGACGGTCACCCTCCAGATTGCGGAATCGTCACCGATCCAGAGGACCTCCGGTTCCCCCGGGAGCTTCGCGGGTCTGCTTTCATCAAGCAGCATGGTGCGCACGGTGCGCATCGGCTGCACGGCCCTGAATGGTTGTCCTGACCCACGGACAACGGCCCCTCCGGTGGCATCGGAATCCAGGGGGTTTGAAAACCGGCCCTTCGCCTGGTCCAGACGTACCAGCCCCCGCGAACCCGTCCCGATCCACAGATGACCGAGAGCGTCCTCGGCCATGCCTGCAATCCCCGCTTCGGGCGACGCCACGGGATTCCAGGGATGAGGGACGAAGAGGTCGCTTCTTCCCCGCGTGAAGTCAAATTTCGAGAGTCCTGCGTCTGTGGCAATCCACAGGACACGGTCTCGGGCCAGGTAGAGCTTTCTCACTGCCCTGGCGGGAAGCCGAAATGGCAATGGCGACGTGCTGGTATAGTTGGAGAATTTTCCAGTCGAAGGGTCATACCTCGATAGTCCGTCGGCAGTGCCCGCCCAGATCACGCCGTTGGTTCCAGCGATGACGTGCAGGATCGTGTCGCACGCCACGCTGTTCTCGTCGTTCGGGTCATGGTGGAAACGCGTGACCGTCCGGGGAGCAATGTCGAACTTGTTCAGGCCGCGGGGTGTGCCAACCCAGATATGCCCCATGCGATCGGAACATACGGAGGAGACGGCATTGTGACTGATCGTTGACGACGAGGTCGGATCGTGATGAAAGGTCTCGAATGTGCCCGTGATATCGTCAAACCGTTTGAATCCGAATTGTGATCCCGCCCAGAGTGTGTTGAACTCGTCCTCGACCGCGCAGGCGAGCCAGCTCGAGAGTCGCGCTTCCGGTTCACTCCACGGATCATGAAACTGGCGGACCTCGTATCCATCGAACCTGAACAGGCCACTGGGCGTGATCATCCACAGCATGCCATCGGCCCGGCGAAGGATCTGTCTCGTGGATGTGAGTGACCACACTCTCTCGAGGGTCACTTTGATGCTGGGCTGGCGGATGGAAAGCTGAACCTCCTGCACATCAAGGGAAATCGCGTTTGTGTCCTGAGGATATGCAGTGCAGGACTGATGGAGGAATCCTGAGAGGCCGGAGAAGACAATCATGCATCCGATGAGGGGAAGGAAGCTGTGAATCCTTTTGTCCATGACATGCCCCAGAGAGGAGATCCGGAATGGGCGATCAATGACACGGGCAGAAGCAGTCGCGGCGCTGTGGCCAGGCGATGATATCGTATACGCCTGCGCGAATATACAGACCGTCACCGGCTTTGTCAATATACGCTGCACGGCCGCTCGATTCTATCGATGGCGTAAGAATCTCAAGGGCTCCTGCAACTCAAGCCAATTGTTACACCGGCGATGGAAATGGTTACAGGAGCAAGCGAAAAGGGGCGAGAGACCATTGTATCTTGCGTCGCACCTCTTGAAGGGATCGACCATGGCTCGCAATCCTGTCTTTGAAGCCCTGAATCGTCTTCTGCATCCCAGGCCTATGAAGCCCTCGTTTTCTACGAGAGATAGGGAGTTTCTGGATCAGTTCCGTGACATCGTCGCACACCAGCAATCGAATCCTGATTTCACGACAGAGGACGCCGCGGCGAGTCTCGGTATGAGCCGGATGCATTTGAACCGGAAGCTCCGCGTGCTCACGGGGCAATCGACCCACGATTACATCCTGGGGAAGCGGCTGGAGGATGCGTGCGCACTGTTATCGCAGCCGTTGCCGATCGCGTTTATCGCGACCTCGGTAGGGTTCAAGAGCAGTTCACATTTCGCGAAAGCTTTTCGGGAGAAGTTCGGCGTCACGCCGTCGGAGTACCGCGCGAAGGCGCCGCTGGCACGGGAGCCTACGGACGGGAAGCGTAGACCCAAGCGATAGGCCACAACTCCCCACATCAGACAACATCATCAAGGAGAATGTCATGAGAACCATCACCTGCATCGTGGCACTGGTGGCTTTTGCGTTTGTGCTGGTGGGATGCGTGGACGAGGTCAACCCCGTGCAGACCTTACCGGGTAGCGCAGAAACGCCAATCCCCCTGGGAAAGGCAGATGTCTTCAATTACAACATAACCATCCCCTGGACTATGGGGCCACTCACGGTCCCGTGCACGGGCGATGTCGTAAGCCTGTCTGGAG
>Ga0316601_100001905_pt1 | contig 10501 bp, 10 predicted proteins | sample OWC_soil_day5_no_FD_207663 | JGI IMG/M metagenome (GOLD analysis project Ga0316601, IMG submission 207663) | Wetland soil microbial communities from Old Woman Creek delta, Ohio, United States - OWC_soil_day5_noCT | ecosystem: Environmental > Terrestrial > Soil > Wetlands | place: USA: Ohio...
GCCGCGACGAAAGTCGAACTGGTGCTGACTGCTTCGCGCCGCGAAGGGCACCCGCTGCAATGCATTATGGAGGCCGCATGATCGCGCAAGAGCTAGAAGTCAGCCTGCACATGGCGTTCGTCGAAGCGCGTCAGCAGCGGCACGAATTCATCACCGTCGAGCACCTGCTGATGGCGCTGCTGGACAACCCCTCCGCGGCCGAGGTGCTGCGTGCCTGCGCCGCCAATATCGAGGACCTGCGCAAGAGCCTGGCGACCTTCATCAGGGAGAACACCCCCACCGTGGGCGGCAGCGACGAGGTCGATACGCAGCCCACGCTCGGTTTCCAGCGCGTCATCCAGCGCGCCATCATGCACGTGCAGAGCACGGGCAGCGGCAAGAAGGAGGTCACCGGCGCCAATGTGCTGGTGGCCATCTTCGGCGAGAAGGATTCGCACGCCGTCTACTACCTGCACCAGCAGGGGGTGACGCGCCTGGACGTGGTGAATTTCATCGCCCACGGCATCAAGAAGAACGACCCGCCCGAGCCGGCCAAGGGCAGCGAAGGGTCGGGCAGCAGCGGCGAGGGCGAGAAGGAGGAACCCGGCGACGCCAAGGGCTCGCCGCTGGAGCAGTTCACGCAGAACCTCAACGCGCTGGCCCGCGAAGGCAAGATCGACCCGCTGATCGGACGCGAACTCGAGGTCGAGCGCGTGATCCAGGTGCTGTGCCGCCGGCGCAAGAACAATCCGCTGCTGGTCGGCGAGGCCGGGGTCGGGAAGACCGCCATCGCCGAAGGCCTGGCCTGGCGCATCACCGAGAAGGACGTGCCCGAGGTGCTGGCCGACGCCACCGTCTATGCGCTGGACATGGGGGCCCTGCTCGCCGGCACCAAGTACCGCGGCGATTTCGAGCAGCGCCTGAAGGGCGTGCTCAAGCAATTGAAGGACCAGCCGGGCGCGATCCTCTTCATCGACGAGATCCACACCCTCATCGGCGCCGGCGCGGCCAGCGGCGGCACGCTGGACGCCAGCAACCTGCTCAAGCCGGCCTTGAGCAGCGGCGCCATGAAGTGCATCGGGGCCACCACCTTCACCGAGTACCGCGGCATCTTCGAGAAGGATGCGGCGCTGTCCAGGCGCTTCCAGAAGGTCGACGTCGTCGAACCTTCGGTCGAGCAGACGGTCGAGATCCTGAAGGGGCTGAAGACGCGGTTCGAGGAGCACCACAGCGTCAAGTACGCGCTGACGGCGCTGCAGGCCGCCGCCGAGCTGTCGGCCAAGTACATCAACGACCGCCACCTGCCCGACAAGGCCATCGACGTCATCGACGAGGCCGGTGCCGCGCAGCGCATCCTGCCCAGCAACAAGCGCAAGAAGACGATCAACCGTGCCGAGGTCGAGGAGATCGTGGCCAAGATCGCCCGCATCCCGCCGGCCAGCGTCTCGAGCGACGACCGCGGCAAGCTCAAGACGCTGGACCGCGACCTGAAGAGCGTGGTCTTCGGCCAGGATCCGGCGATCGACGCGCTCGCCTCGGCCATCAAGATGGCACGCTCGGGCCTGGGCAAGCCCGACAAGCCGATCGGCGCCTTCCTGTTCAGCGGTCCCACGGGCGTGGGCAAGACCGAGGTCGCCAAGCAGCTGGCCTACGTGCTGGGCATCGAGCTCATCCGCTTCGACATGTCCGAGTACATGGAGCGCCACGCCGTCAGCCGCCTCATCGGTGCGCCGCCGGGTTATGTCGGTTTCGATCAGGGCGGCCTGCTGACGGAAGCCATCAGCAAGAAGCCGCACGCCGTGCTGCTGATGGACGAGATCGAGAAGGCACACCCGGACGTCTTCAACGTGCTGCTGCAGGTCATGGACCACGGCACGCTGACCGACAACAACGGGCGCAAGGCCGACTTCCGCAGCGTCATCATCGTCATGACGACCAACGCCGGCGCCGAGACGATGAACAAGGCGACCATCGGCTTCACCAACAAGCGCGAGCAGGGTGACGAGATGGGCGACATCAAGCGCCTGTTCACGCCCGAGTTCCGCAACCGGCTCGACGCCATCGTCAGCTTCCGTGCGCTCGACCAGGACATCATCCTGCGCGTGGTCGACAAATTCCTGCTCCAGCTCGAGGGCCAGCTGGCCGAGAAGAAGGTCGAGGTCACCTTCACCGATGGCCTGCGCAAGCACCTGGCGGTCAAGGGTTTCGACCCGCTGATGGGTGCGCGGCCGATGCAGCGGCTGATCCAGGACACCATACGTCGTGCGCTCGCCGACGAGCTGCTGTTCGGCCGCCTGGTCGATGGCGGCCGGCTGACGGTGGGTGTCGACGACAAGGGCGAAGTGCTGCTCGACATCCAGCCGCCGCGCAAGAGCGACAAGCCGCGCACGGAGGCGACCGCCGCCTAGGGGCTGTCCCGCCGTGCGGCCATCTCGGCCGCCGGATCCTGCCGGTAATAGCGCATGAACATCCCGTACAAGTCGGGGTGTTCGTGCCGCATCGCCCGCGGGTGGACGAAGAAGGCCTCGCTGGCGACGGCGAAGAATTCGTCCTCGCTCTGCGCGCCATAGGGGTCGAGCACCGTCTCCTCCTCGCGCTCGACGCGCTGCACGAAGGCGGCGTGCTCCCGCAGCAGCAGGCCGCGCCAGGCATCCAGCGGGATCTCTGCCGGCAGCAGCGGCACGCCGTCGGCCAGCCCGTCGGCCATGTCCAGGACATGCGCGAATTCGTGGATGACGACGTTGTAGCCTTGCGCCGCACTGCGTCCGGCGGCACGCACGTCCTGCCACGAAAGCATCACCGGCCCGCCTTCCATGGCTTCGCCGGCCAGCACTTCGTCGTACTGGTGCACGATGCCGTCGTCGTCGGCCACCTCGCGTCGCGCCACCACCTGGCCCGGGTGCACGACGATGCCGACGAAGCCGTCGTAGCGGCCCAGCCCCAGCCGCAGCACCGGCAGCACGGCCTGCGCGGCGATCGCCACCACCATGGCGTCGGTGAGCTTCAGGTCGCCGGCGGTGCTGAACTCCTTGCGGTCCAGAAACAGGCTGCTCAGGCGGCGCAACTCGGCGGCGTCGGCAGCATCGCGGCGCTGCAGGAAGGGGTAGCGCACGAGGGTGCGCTTCCACAGATCGTCGGGGATGGCGCGGCGCGCCACGGCAGCCCGCTCGCGCCGCGCGCGCAGCCCCTGCCACCAGCGGTCGACGACCATGCTTCAGCCGGCAGCAGGCGGCATGCGCACGAAGCCGTCGCGGGTCAGGCGCAGAACCTCGGCGCGGCCGGCGCCGTCGAGGTCCCAGTCGCTGAGCACGTGGCGCTTGAATCCCGGCGCCAGCACCTGGCTGCCGGGCCGGTGGGTGTGACCGTGCACCATCTCCGCGGTGCCCGTGGCGTGCATCCACTGCACGGCCTCGGCGGCGTCGACATCGACGCCGGCGTTGCCGTCGAAACGACGGCGCGCCGCGCTTTCGCCGCGCATCGCGGCAGCCAGCGCCAATCGTTCGTCCAGCGGGCGCGCCAGGAAGGCCCGCTGCCAGGCCGGCGAGCGCACGTCGGCGCGAAAGGCCTGGTAGGGCCGATCGTCCAGGCACAGAGCGTCGCCATGGCTGAGCAACACACGCTGGCCCCAGGCGGCCAGCACCGTGGGGTCGGGCAGACCCATGAGGCCGCAATCGCGCAGCATCGCGGCGCCGAGCAGGAAGTCGCGGTTGCCGACCATGAAGGCCAGGCTGCGGTGACTCGCGGACTCGGCCAGCACGTCGACACACTGTCGCTCGAAGGGCCGGCTGCGGGCGTCGTCGCCGACCCACAACTCGAACAGGTCGCCGAGCATGAAGACGGCGTCGGCGGAGGTGCGCCGCAGGTGGGTCGCCCAGGCCTCGAAGGTGCGCGGCAGCGCCTCGCTGAGGTGGAGGTCGGAGATGAAGTCGATGGCCCGCCAAGCGCGCGGCGCGGGGAATTCGAAGTAGGCCGGCAGCACCCGGGCCACCGGCTGGCCGGCCGCCGCTGCGCTGCCGGATGCCATCAACTCACCTCGACGGCTCGCTCGATGCGCACGTCTTCCAGCGGCACGTCGTCGTGCATGCCCTTGCGCCCGGTGCGCACGTTCTCGATCGCGGCCAGCACCTCCGCACCCTCGACGACGCGGCCGAACACCGCATAACCCCAACCCTGGGCGTTCTCCGCGCGGAAGTCGAGGAAGTCGTTGTCGACGGTGTTGACGAAGAACTGCGCCGATGCCGAGTGCGGGTCGCTGGTGCGCGCCATGGCGAGGGTGTGGCGCTTGTTCTTGAGGCCGTTGTTGGCCTCGTTGCGGATCGGTGCGTCGGTCGGCTTTTGCTTCATGCCGGGCTCGAAGCCGCCGCCCTGGATCATGAATCCCTTGATGACGCGGTGGAATACCGTGCCGTCGTAGTGGCCCTTCTTGACATAGGCCAGGAAGTTGGCCGTGCTGATGGGCGCCTTCTCGTCATCGAGTTCGATGCGCAGGCTGCCGGCGCTGGTGTCCATCTGGACGTATTTGCTCATCTCAGTTCTCCACGGTCGCTTTGGTGATGGTCACTGGCGTGACCGGCACGTTCTGGTTCATGCCCTTGGCCTGCGTCGGCACGGCCCGGATCTTGTCGACCACGTCCATGCCTGCGACGACGCGGCCGAAGACGGCGTAGCCGTTGCCGTCGCGCGCATTGGCCTGGTCGAGGAAGACGTTGTCGTTGACGTTGATGAAGAACTGCGCGGTGGCCGAGTGGGGGTCCGAGGTGCGCGCCATCGCCACCGTGCCGCGCTGGTTGGACAGGCCGCTGCGGCTCTCCAGCGGTATCGGCGCGCGCGTCGGCTTCTGGTTCAGGTCGGCCGTGAAGCCGCCGCCCTGGATCATGAAATTCTCGATCACGCGGTGGAAGATGGTGCCGTCGTAGTGGCCGGCCTGCACGTACTGCACGAAGTTGGCCGTGGTCTTGGGCGTCTTCTCGGTTTCGAGCTGGATCACGATGTCGCCGGCGCTGGTGGCCAGGCGGACCTTCTGTGCCAGGGCAGGCAGGGCCAGGGCCAGCAGCAGGGCCAGGGTCAGCGGGCGGGCGTATGTCTTCAAGGTGGTCTCCATGGCATGGCGTCGGCAGGGTGGGTCGCGGCGACGAGGGCGCGAGTCTAGCGGGGCGCGGCGGTCCGCGCACCGAGCAGGGCGCGAGCACCCTCCAGCATGCGCTGCGTCTGCAGGTCCAGCGGCCCGGCTGCGGCCGCCAGCTCCCAGGACTGCACGGCCAACATCAGGTGCACCCGGCCGAGGTTGGCGCGCGCCGTCCGGTGGCCCGGGTCGTTGCGCAGCGCTACCTCCAGCGCCTGCCGCGCCTCCTCCAGCCGGCCAGCCCGGGCGTGCAGCAGGGCGATGTTGTTGTAGGGGTCGGGCAGACCCGGGTACTCCTGGGTGAGCTGCACGAACACCTCCAGCGCGGCCGCGTCGCGCTGCTCATCCATCAGCGCCACGCCCTGCAGGAAACGCTCCTGCGCCGTGCCCTGGGTCCAGGCCGGCGCGGCGATCGCCAGCAGGGCCGCCAGCGCAAGTCGCAAGAGGGTGGGGCAGGGGTGCATGGGTGGGGGAAGCATTGCGGACGCCGCAGGGGGCGCCGCTATACTGGATTTCGATTCTATCGACGCACCGCCACCGTGCCATCGTCACGGCGTCGGCATTGCCTCGGCGTCTTCACCCGCCATGAGCCTACGCATCCACAACACCCTGACGCGCCGTCTGGAGGCCATCGCACCCATCGAGTCGGGGCACGTGCGCCTGTATGTCTGCGGCATCACGGTCTATGACCTGTGCCACCTGGGGCACGCGCGCATGGTGCTGGCCTTCGACCTCGTCTACCGCTGGCTGCTGGCCAGCGGCTGGCGCGTCACCTATGTGCGCAATATCACCGACATCGAGGACAAGATCATCAAGCGCGCCGTCGAGCGCGGCATCACCATCCGCCAGCTCACCGACGAGATGATCGCCGCCATGCACCGGGACTTTGCCGCCCTCGGCGCGCTGCCCCCCACGCACGAACCGCGCGCCACCGACTACGTGCCGCAGATGCTGGCGCTGATCGACAAGCTCGAGTCCAAGGGCCTGGCCTACCGTGCGGCAGGAGGAGACGTCAATTTTGCGGTTCGGCGCTTTCCCGGCTACGGCAAGCTCTCGGGCAAGTCGCTCGACGAACTGCGTGCCGGAGAGCGCGTGGCCGTGCTCGGCGACAAGGAGGACCCGCTCGACTTCGTGCTCTGGAAGGCGGCCAAGCCCGACGAACCCGCAGAAGCACAGTGGGCCAGCGACTACGGCCGTGGCCGCCCGGGCTGGCATATCGAGTGCTCGGCGATGAGCTGTGCCCTCCTCGGCGAGCCCTTCGACATCCACGGCGGCGGCATGGACCTGCAGTTCCCGCACCACGAGAACGAGATCGCGCAGAGCGAAGGCGCCAGCGGCGGGGTGTTCGTCAACACCTGGATGCACAACGGCTTCCTGAATATCGACGACGAGAAGATGTCCAAGTCGCTGGGCAACTTCTTCACCATCCAGGACGTGCTGCGGCGTTTCGACGGCGAGACGGTGCGCTTCTTCATGCTGCGCACCCACTACCGCAGTCCCTTCAATTTCAGCGACCAGGTGCTCGAGGAGACGCGCACCGCGCTCAAGCGCCTGTACACCGCGCTGGAGGCGGCGGGCGAGGTGCCGGTGTTGCCGGCGATCGACTGGACCGAGCCGCGCGCTGCAGCCTTCAAGGCGGCGATGGACGACGATTTCAATGCGCCGGGGGCGGTGGCGGTGCTGTTCGACCTCGCTGCCGAGGTGAACCGCGGCCGCACGGCGGATGCCGCCTGGCTCAAGGCCCTGGGCGGCGTGCTCGGCATCCTGCAACAGGCGCCGCGCGACTACCTGCAGGGCGGCACGGGGCTGGACGAGGTGGCGATCCAGGCGTCCATCGGACAGCGCGCGGCGGCCAAGAAGGCGCGCGATTTCGTGCTCGCCGATCGCATCCGCGACGAACTTGCCGCCCAGGGGGTCGAACTCAAGGATACGCCCCACGGCACGACCTGGGTCCGGGCCTGAGGCATGGTCAAGCCGACGGCGGGTCCCGCGCCCGCACCCAGGACGCCCCCGGCTGCCGACGTCGCTGGCGAGCTTGAAGCGACCGTCGTCACACCGGCCTACTGGGACGATGCCTGCCGCCACCTGGCGCGGCGCGACCGCGTCATGAAGAAGCTGATTCCGCGCTTCGGCCAGGCCCGCCTGAGCAGCCGCGGCGATGCCTTCACGACCCTGGCCCGATCGATCGTCGGCCAGCAGATCTCGGTGAAGGCGGCGCAGTCGGTGTGGGACCGTTTCGTCGGCGCCGTCGGCGGCTCCGGCACCCACCTGCCGCCGGACCGCGTGCGCGCGCTGGACACGCCGTGCATGCGCGAGGCGGGGCTGTCGGCGCGCAAGTGCGAATACCTGCAGGATCTGGCACGCCACTTCGGCGAACGCCAAGCGCCCGAGGCCGACTGGCTGACGATGGACGACGAGGCCATCATCGCCGAGCTCGTCGCCATCCGCGGCATCGGGCGCTGGACGGCCGAGATGTTCCTCATCTTCCACCTCATGCGCCCCAACGTGCTGCCGCTGGACGACCTGGGACTGCTCAAGGGCATCAGCGTCAACTATTTCAGCGGCGAGCCGGTCTCGCGTGCCGAGGCGCGCGAGCTCGGCGAGGCCTGGGCACCGTTTCGCTCGGTGGCCACTTGGTATATTTGGCGCAGCCTCGATCCGGTGCCGGTCGACTATTGACGCTGTGCACAAGCCCCCATGAGCAAACGCCATTTCCTCGATTTCGAGCAACCGATCGCCGAGCTCGAATCCAAGATCGACGAACTGCGCTATGTGCAGACCGAGTCGGCGGTGGACATCTCCGACGAGATCGGGCGCCTGAGCGCCAAGAGCCAGCAGCTCACGCGCGATATCTATTCGAACCTCACGCCCTGGCAGGTGACTCAGATCGCGCGCCACCCGCAGCGGCCCTACACGCTGGACTACATCAACGAGGTCTTCACCGAATTCCAGGAGCTGCACGGCGACCGCCACTACGCCGACGACCAGAGCATCGTCGGCGGGCTGGCGCGCTTCAACGGCCAGGCCTGCATGGTGCTGGGCCACCAGAAGGGCCGCGACACCAAGGAGCGCACTGCCCGCAACTTCGGCATGTCGCGGCCGGAAGGCTACCGCAAGGCGCTGCGGCTGATGAAGCTGGCCGAGAAGTTCGGCCTGCCGGTGTTCACCTTCGTCGACACTCCCGGCGCCTATCCGGGCATCGGCGCCGAGGAACGCGGCCAGAGCGAGGCCATCGGCCGCAATATCTACGAGATGGCGCAGCTGGAAGTGCCGATCGTCAGCACCATCATCGGCGAGGGCGGCTCGGGTGGCGCGCTGGCCATCAGCGTCGCCGACCAGGTGCTGATGCTGCAGTTCGCGGTGTATTCGGTGATCTCGCCCGAGGGCTGCGCATCGATCCTGTGGAAGACCGCCGAGCGCGCGTCGGACGCCGCCGAAGCGCTGGGCATCACCGCGCACCGGCTGAAGGCCCTGGGCGTCATCGACAAGATCGTCAGCGAGCCGGTGGGCGGTGCGCATCGCGACATCCCCTGGATGGCGGCGCAGCTCAAGCGCGGCCTCGCCGATGCGTTGCGGCAGACGGCCGATCTCAAGCCCAAGGAACTGCTGCAGCGGCGCTACGAGCGGCTGCGCGCCTACGGCCGCTACAGCGACACCAAGGACCGCTAGATGGACGCGCCGCGGGTCGCCGTCGCGGCAAGCGGCGGACGTGACTCGACGGCGCTGCTGCACTGCACGGCGCGCGCGGCGGCGGCCATCGGCGTGCAGGTGACGGCGCTGCACGTGCACCACGGTCTGCGGCCGCAGGCCGACGACTGGCTGCTGCAGGTGCAAGGACAATGCCGGCGGTGGGGTGTCGCCTTCATGAGCCGCCGACTGGACGCGGCCCCGGCGCGCGGCGAGAGCGTTGAGGCCTGGGCGCGCCGCGAGCGCTATCGCGCTCTGGCCGAGATGGCGCGGCAGGCCGGCTGCGACCTCGTCCTGCTGGCCCACCACCGTCGCGACCAGGCCGAGACCTGGCTGCTGCAGGCCCTTCGCAGCGCCGGCCCGGCGGGGCTGGCGGCGATGCCGCGCGAGGCCGCGCGGGAGGGCCTGCTGTGGGCGCGGCCTTGGCTGGCGCAGCCGCGCACCGCCATCGAGGCCTACGTGCGCCGCCATCGCCTGCGCTTCGTCGACGACGACAGCAACCTCGACCTGCGCTTTGCCCGCAACCGCCTGCGCGCCGTCGTCTGGCCGGCCCTCGTGCAGGCCTTTGCAGACGCCGAGACCACGCTGTCCGGCGCCGCGTTGCGTGCGCAGGAGGCCGCAGCGCTGGCCGCGGAAGTGGCCGCCGCCGATCTGCCGCTGCTGCGCCAGGGGGCGGCGCTGTGCATGTTGCGCTGGCTGGATCTGAGCCCGACACGGCGCCGCAATGCGCTGCGCGCCTGGCTGGCACAGGCACTGCCGGCAGCGGCCCCCGAGAGCCTCGTCGGGCGACTGTGCACGGAACTGCCCACTGCGCGCGCCGGGCGCTGGCCGGCGCCAGCGGCGGAACTGCGCCTGCACCGGGGTCTGCTGGCCGTGCATCGGCCGCGCCCGCCGGACGGCGCACCGGAGGAGCCCCTCGTCGTCGATCTCGATCGCGCCGGCCTGTGGCCCGTGCCGTCGTGGCGTGGCCACTTCGTCGTGGCCTGGGCCCGGGAAGGCGGCGCGCTGCCCGAGACGCTGCACGACGCTGTCGTGCGCTGCCGCGCGGGCGGCGAGCGCTTCCGCCTGGCGCCGAAGGCGACCGCGCGCAGCCTGAAGAAGCAGTTCCAGGCCCGCGGTCTGGCAGCCTGGGAACGCGAGGGCCCGCTGTTGTATACCGCGGCAGGAGAACTGCTGTTCGTTCCTGGCCTGGGCATCGAGGCCGGCCGCCGCGCAGCGCCCGGCCAGCCCCAGCTCACGCTGGCCTGGGTGCAGGACGACGACGTCCCGACAGGGCAGCGTCAGGCCGACGGCTAAAATCTTTGCCTTTGGCCCAGCTCCAGGCCCTGCCACGGCAAGGCCCCGCACCCGATCCGACCATGGCACTGATCGTTCACAAGTACGGCGGCACTTCGATGGGTTCCACCGAGCGCATCCGCAGCGTCGCGATGCGCGTGGCCAAGTGGGTGCGTGCCGGCCACCAGCTGGTGGTGGTGCCTTCGGCGATGAGCGGCGAGACCAACCGCCTGCTCGGCCTGGCCAAGGAACTGCTGCCCAACCCCGGCACGCCCGAGGCGCTGCGCGAGCTCGACGCCGTGGCCGCCACGGGCGAGCAGGTGTCGGTCGGCCTGCTGGCGCTGGCACTGCAGGCGCAGGGCCTGCAGGCCGTCAGCTACGGCGGCTGGCAGGTGCCGATCGTCACCGACAGCGCATACACCAAGGCGCGCATCTCGA
>Ga0316601_100001908_pt1 | contig 10496 bp, 7 predicted proteins | sample OWC_soil_day5_no_FD_207663 | JGI IMG/M metagenome (GOLD analysis project Ga0316601, IMG submission 207663) | Wetland soil microbial communities from Old Woman Creek delta, Ohio, United States - OWC_soil_day5_noCT | ecosystem: Environmental > Terrestrial > Soil > Wetlands | place: USA: Ohio...
GGCCCGGGTTATCCATGTTGATCAGGAACAGGGTGATGCCGCGGTGCTTGTTGGTGGGATCGGTACGGGCACCCACCCAGTACCAGTCAGCGAAGTGCGCCGAGGTGGAGAAAATCTTCTGTCCGTTGAGCCGCCACCCGTCGCCGTCCCGTGTCGCCTTCAATTTCATGGCCGCGGCGTCGGAGCCGGCGCTCGGTTCCGTGTAGCCGATGGCGAATTGGATCTCGTTGCGCAGAATCTTCGGGAGGAACTCCTGCTTCAGCTTTTCGTTGCCGTGGCGGATGATGGTCTTGCCGACGATACCGACGCCCTTGCCGATCTGCGGTGCGCCGCGGCGGGCCAGGGATTCATTGAGCAGGAACTCATAGACGCCTTCTATTTCGCGGCCGCCGTATTCCTTTGGCCAACCCATCCCGAACCAGCCGTGCTCCGCGCATTTGGTGAGAAACTCCTTGCGGGGGGCCGTGTCCACTAACTGCGCCATGTTCTCGCGCGTGACATCCATGACGTCCGGGGTGTCGAAGTGGTCCAGGAACTTTTCCACGTCGTGCAAGAACGACCTTTCCTCAGCCGAGAATTCAAAATTCACGATGTCGACCTCCTGTTGAATCTTTGGGGGGGAACGGCAGCCCCTCGCTTTGAGACCCTACCCAATAACCCGCGCAAGTCAAGGCGCGCTGTCTGGCCGGCGTGCCGCGCGAGCGTTAGCGCAAATGCCGCTCGCGGCTGCACGGCCGGCGAGGTAGCCGGTGGCCCACGCCCATTGGAAATTGAAACCGCCGATCCGCCCGTCGCAAGCGAGCATTTCCCCAGCCAGGTGCAGCCCCGGCGCTTTCCGCGATTCCATTGTGCGGTAGTCGACTTCCTCCAAAGGCACCCCGCCGGCGGTCACCTCGGCGTAGTTCCAACCGCGGTCGCGTTCGACTGGCAAGAGGAAATCGGTACAGGCGTGCACGACCTGCCGCCGTTGCTCGCGGGTGAGTTGCGCTACCGGCGTTGCGGCAGCGCACCCCGCCGACTGCGCCAGTGCGAGCGCCAGCCGCGCCGCCAGCCGGTCCGCCAGGCATCGTCCGAGGGAAAGCCGTGGCCGCTGCGCGGCGACACTCCGCAGCCACGCGTCTGTCTGCTCGAAGTCCCACCCAGGTAAGAAGTTGCAGCGCAGTTCCACCCGCTGGCCGCGTGCCTGGGCCAGCACCCAGTGGCGGCTCACGTCCAGGACCACGGGTCCGCTGATGCCGAAGTGGGTCCACAGCATGCTGCCCCTTTGATGGTCGATCCGCGTGCCATCGGCGAACACGGACAGCGCAACCGGCTGGGAGAGCCCGGACAATTCACGGTGGAACATGCCGGCGCGCAGCACGAGGGGGACTAGAGCGGGGTAGGTGTCGGTGACACTGTGCCCGCACGAACGCGCCAAGTCCCAGCCGCCGCCGTCGCTGCCAGTGCGCGGCAGGGAGCGGCCGCCGGTGGCGAGAATCACGCGCGTGGCGGAGAGACGGCCGGACGCGTGATCGAGGATGAAGGGAGCCGGGTCCTGCGCGGGTAGCGGTCCGCGGCGCAGGACGGAGACACGGTGTCGCGGACGCACGCTAACATCCAAGTCCATACACCGGCGGAGCAATGCCTCCAGCACGGTGCGGGCGCTGTCGGTGACCGGGAACAGCTTGCCGCTGTCCTCGCGTTTCAATTCCACCCCGAGCGATGCGAGCCAGCGGCGGGTCGCCGTCCCGTCGAAGGCCGCCAGCACATTGCGGACGATATTGCGCGAGCCGTTGAAATCGGCGGGCGTGACCTCCGCATGCGTGACGTTGCAGCGCCCCCCGCCAGACACGAGGATCTTCGCGCCGATCGTCTTGGCGCCGTCCAAGACGACGATTCGTGGCAGCGCGTGCGGCCCCCGTTGCTGGCGGGCAGTGTCCGCCGCAAAGATGGCGGCCGTGAGCCCCGCGGCCCCGGCGCCGATCACCGCAATGTCACAGGGTTCCATGCTGCGGGCCGGATGATAACAGACACGGTCGAGGCACAACTCTCAACTTGCGACTGGTGACTGTCGACTGAGAGATTTTCGAATTCGGGCTACCGACTCAAGACGAAGATCGCTACGTCGGCGTTGCGGTTGGGGTCGTCGGTGATCCAGCGGCGCGTTTCGCTGTCGAGGTACAGCTTGCGGTGCGTCCGGATGTCCTTGCGGGCACAGAAGTCCTCGACATCCGCGATCGACGGGAAGCGCCGGTTGGGCGTGTTGAACCACTCGAACGGGTACACCCCTTCGGCCTTTGGAGACCGCCCCTGCTCGAACAGCATCGTGCGGATCTTGTAGTAGGCAAAGTTCGGAAAGCTGACGATGCAGGAACGGCCAACGCGCAGCATCTCGTCGATGATGCCTTCGGTGTCCACGATCGATTGCAGCGTTTGCGACAGCACGACCACGTCGAACTGTCCGTCGGTGAACGGCGAAAGCCCCTTTTCGAGATCGGTCTGCACCACCTCCAATCCGTGCTCCGCGCATGCGAGCACGGCGTGCTCGTCGAGTTCGACGCCCACCAGCCGGGAGTGGCCCCGCTCGCGCAAACGGGCCAGCAGTCCGCCACTGCCGCAGCCCAGATCCAGCACGCTGGCGCCGGGCGCAATCAACTGCAGGATCATGTCGTAATCGAGCCGGTGCCCGTGAAAGATGTTCGTGGGCTCGTCAGCGCTGGTGGTCAGCGCGGCCTGTGGCCGCACCGTCGCCGGCTGTCCGTCTATATGAGCCAGAAATCCGCGGATCAGGCCCCCGTAAATGGACAACTTCTCCTCCAAGAGGAACGCGTCGTGCCCGCCCGAGGCTTGGACGTTGCAGTACGTCACCGGGCGGTTGGCGGCGATGAGTGCGGCGACGATCTGCCGACTCTGCTCGGGCGGAAACAGCCAGTCACTGGAGAAGCTGATGACCAGCCACTGGCATTGGCTGCGCCCCAGCACGGTCTGCAGCTGTGCCTGCGTGTCGCCGAGGTCGAACAGGTCCATCGCCATGGACAGAGTGACGTAACTGTTGGCGTCGAAACGCTCAACGAACTTGTGCCCCTGGTAGGCGAGGTACGAGCCGACGGAAAACTTCTTCTCGAACGCCGTGGGGATGTCCTTCGGCCGGAGCCGGCTCGGATCGAACTTGGCCGTCATCGCCTCGCGTGACAGATAGGTGATGTGGGCGAGCATGCGTGCCAGCGCCAGGCCGACGACCGGCCCTTCGCCGCGGTCGTAGTATTGCCCGCCGCGGTAGCCCCGGTCGTGCAGAATCGCGTTGCGGCCCACCACATCGAACGCCAATGCCTGACTGGTGAGCCGCGCCGAGGTGGCGACGGCGACGCAGCCGCGGACGCGGTCGGGGTAGCGAACGGCCCAGGTCAGCGCCTGATGTCCCCCCAGTGACCCGCCGATCACTGCGCGGAGCGTGGAAATGCCGAGATGATCGATGAGCCGGCGTTGCACCTCGACCATGTCGCCGACCGTGATGGCCGGAAAATCGGCGCCGTAGGGTTGTCCGCTGTGCGGGTTGGTAGAGTTGGGCCCGGTGGTGCCGCGACAGCCGCCGAGGATGTTGGAGCAGATGACGAAGTGGCGGTTCGTATCAAGGGACTTGCCCGGTCCGACGAGCAGATCCCACCAGCCGGGGTCGTCGTCCTCACTGTGGCGGGCGACGTGCGAGTCGCCGCTGATGGCATGGCACACGAGCACGGCGTTGTCGCGCCGCGCACTCAACTCGCCATAGGTTTCGTAAGTGACGGTGAACGACGGCAGGGTGCCGCCCAGTTCGAGTGGCAGCGGCTGCGCGAACGTCGCGTGCTGCGCATAGCGCAATGGGGCTGCGCTGCGGACGCTGTCGCTGCTCTCGAACGGAGAGTCGCGCATTGCCACCGTCAGGCTTGTGACGCCTTCAGGCCCTGGTCGAGGTCGGCGATGATATCGGTCACATCCTCGATGCCGATCGACAGCCGGACGTACTCCGGTGTCACCCCGGTCTGTTCCTGCTCTTCCGCCGTCAGTTGCGAGTGCGTGGTCGACCCCGGATGGATGACCAGGGTCTTGGCGTCGCCGATGTTGGCGAGATGGCTGGCCAACTTGAGATTGTTGATCAGCTTGACACCGGCTTCGCGGCCGCCCTTGATGCCGAACCCCAAAACGGCGCCCTGGCCGTGCGGCAGGAAGCGGCTGGCGTTGGCGTAGTCGGCATGACTCGGAAGGCCCGGGTAATTGACCCATTCCACCGCCGGGTGCTGCTGCAGAAACCTGGCGACCGCCAGCGTGTTGCTGCAGTGCCGCTCCATACGCAGGTGCAGGGTTTCCAATCCCAGCAAGAACAAAAAGGCCGCAAACGGGCTCATGCAGGCGCCGGTGTCGCGCAACCAGTGCGTACGGATGTGCAGGATGTAGGCGATGTTGCCGATCGGCCGCAGCGCCTCTTCGAACACCACGCCGTGATACGCGGGATCCGGGGCGCAGAACTCCGGCCATTTGTCGGGGTGCTTGGCCCAGGGGAAGTTGCCGCTGTCGACGATCGCGCCGCCGATGTGCACGCCGTGGCCGCCGATGAACTTGGTGGTGGAGTAGACCACGATGTCCACACCGTGGTCGATCGGCCGCAGCAACATCGGCGTCATCACCGTGTTGTCACAGATGACGGGGAGGTTCTGCGCGTGTGCCGCATCGGCGATGCGCCGGAAATCCGGCACGTCATTCTTCGGGTTGCCCAGGCTCTCGAAGTAGACGGCGCGGGTGTTCTTGTCCGCCAGTTGGGCGATTTTCTCCGGTTCATGCGGGTCGAAGAAGCGGACCTCGATGCCGAGTCGGTTCAGGGTCTGCGTGAACAGCGTCCAGGTGCCGCCGTACAGACTCGTTGCGGAAATAAAGTTCTGGCCGCTGTGGCAGATGGTGAGAAGGGCCGCGGTGATCGCCGCCTGGCCGGAGGCGAACGCGAGCCCCGCCGCGCCGCCGTCGAGGGCCGCGAGGCGCTTCTCCAGCACATCGTTGGTGGGATTCATCAAGCGCGAATAGATGTTCCCGAACTCCGCCAGGGCAAACAGGTTGGCGGCGTGTTCGGTGGAATCGAACACGTACGACGCTGTGGCGTAAATCGGGACCGCCCGGGCATTGGTTGCAGGGTCCTTTACTTGGCCAGCATGGACCGCCAGGGTTCCCATTCCCAGCCTTGCCGGTGTGTCTGCGCTCATTCGTTTCCTCCTTCAGCTCGTGTGCCGGTTGCTTTAGCAGAGCACGGGCAGGCAGTGCGCACTGCCCGCCGCGGCGCTCGCGTGGGTCATTCGGCGTTGTTGCTCCTAGCAGATTGTACCGGCCGGAGACAGCGCTAGCACGGTTTCAACGCCGCCTCGCCTGCGCCATCGTCGGAGGCGCGCTGAGCACCGTGTGCGGAGACGGGGTTTCTCTTGTCTTGGGACGGCAACCGACGCTATACGAGCCCATCAGCCGAACATGCGTGTGGCTGGCAATGCCAGCGACTGCGGATACAAGGAGGGCGGAACGGTGCATACGGAATTGTGTGACAAACTCGGAATCGAATACCCCATCTTTGCCTTCACGCATTGCCGCGACGTGGTGGTTGCGGTCAGCAAAGCGGGCGGTTTTGGTGTGCTCGGCGCCGTCGGCTTCTTGCCGGAGGAACTCGAAATCCACTTGAGGTGGATCGACGAGCGCATCGGCGACAAGCCGTATGGCGTCGACGTCGTGATCCCCGGCAAGTACGAGGGCATGGGGGAAATGGACCCGAAGAAACTCGAGGAGCACCTCCGCGCCCTTGTCCCACCCGAGCACCGAGCGTTTGCTGAGAAGATTCTCACCGATCATGGCGTGCCGAAGTTGCCCGCGGGCGAAGAGCGGCACGAGTTGCAGGGCTGGACCGCGGCAACGGCGGCGCCGCAGGTCAACGTTATCCTCAAGCACGACAAGGTGCGGCTGGTGGCCAATGCCCTGGGCACGCCGCCGGCGGACGTGATCGAGCAAATTCATCGCTCCGGTCGTCTGGTGGCGGCCCTGTGCGGCTCCGCCAAACAGGCGCTGAAGCACAAGGCCGCAGGCGTCGACATCGTCATCGCGCAAGGGACCGAGGGCGGCGGGCACACCGGCGAGATCGGCAGCGTCGTGTTGTGGCCGGAAGTCATTGACGCGGTGGCCCCGACTCCGGTGCTGGCGGCCGGCGGCGTCGGTACGGGCCGTCAGGTCGCCGCGGCACTGGCCATGGGCGCGCAGGGCGTGTGGACCGGCTCGCTCTGGCTCACCGTGCAGGAAGCCGAGTCGCCCTTCGCGCAGAAAGAACTCTTGCTCAAGGCGACCAGCCACGACACGGTACGTTCCCGGTCATGGACCGGCAAACCGGCCCGCATGTTGCGCAATGACTGGACCGAGGCCTGGGAGCGGCCCGATGCGCCCAAGCCGCTGGGGATGCCGCTGCAAGGCATGGTCAGCGCCGACGCCATGTCCCGCGGCTACCGCTACGCCGACAAGGCCAAGGACGTGATGTTCAACCCGGTGGGACAGATCGTCGGCCAGATGAACGCGATGCTCCCGGTCAAGGAGGTCATCCGGCGGTTGGTGGACGAGTACTTCGAAGCGGCGGACCGTTTGCAGCGCCTCAGCGCGGGCGCGGCGGGTTGAGCAGGCGCCGCCTGCCTGCAACCCGCCCGCCACGGCCTCCATGGTAGCCCGCCACCGGGGTGGCACCGGAACCGGGCGCCCCGGTGGCGGTGATGCTCCTCACTGGCGATGCCGCCGACACCGGTGATATGCTGGTGCAACGGCGAGGTCTGCGGAGTGTGCGTGCGCCGCGCGGCACCTGGCGGCCGCTCCGGACGTGTTTGGAGGAGAGCCAATGGCGGAGCCCAAAACCTACATCTGTCAGGGAAAGACGTACCACAGCGAGCGGGACATGGTGGTTGCCCTGCTCGACAACTTTCGGGCCGGCGAGGCGTTTGGTGCGGAATTGCTGCAGGCCTGGCTAAACGTGTGCCAGCTGCCCGCCCTGCGTGGCGGCCTGCGCACCGTCGTTGAGCGCGAGGCCTGGCACGCCCGCGTCCTGGCGCAGCGACTGCAGGAGTTGGACAGTCCCTGTCAAGCGCAGTTCGCCGCCGATACGCGACAGGTGACGCTGCAGCGGATGGGGTCGGCCGATATCTCCGATGTCGACAAGCTGCGGGAAATCGCCGGCTTGGTTACGGGACCCACCGATCCGGTGGCCGAATTGCGGTACGCGGCCGAGCAGATCGAGGAGGATCAGGAAACCCGGGCGCTGCTGTCGACCCTGTTGGACGACGAGGATGCCACCGTCCGCTGGTTACGCGACAGCTATCGCCAGCTGATCGACGAGGCCGCCGAGCTGGGCTGATCCGCGTGAGGCCAGAGGGTTGTTAGGTTGCTAGGTTGTTACGTTGCACCGCCAAATAACTAGCAACTCACCCTGGCAACGTAACAACCTAACAGCTAACAGCTGAACTGCGGTGTCTGGATCAGCTCCACACAGGTGCCGTCCGGGTCCCGGAAAAAGAGTGCCCACACGCCCTCGACCGGTGATTCCGGCCCGAGGTGGACCCAACAGGGCGCCAAGGGGCAGTCAGCGCCCAAAGCTCGCAGTTGGGTGTAACTGCTGGTGATGTCCTCCACCGCCACGGCGAGGCGGAACAGTCCCTGTGCGTTGGCGTTGGTCCGCGGCGGCAGCAGCGTTTGCGCCTCCGTCCGCTGCACGAGCTGAATGCCGAAGTTGCGCGGGCGGCCAGGCAACGCCATGCCTTGGGTCCGTACCGTGACGGGTGCGGCTCTGCCCGCCAGTGCCCCCGGCAGGGTGCGCGCGTGGACCTCGTCCAGCGTGTCAAAGCCCAGCATGTCGCCGTACCAGGTGCGGGAGCGCGCGAGATCCCGGCAGTTGATTGCCACGTAGGCGAGCGCTGTCTGTTTCGCCGCGCTCCTGCGGACCTCGATCGGCAGGCCGTCGGGGGTGTGCAGCCAGCCGGCATCAGGGTCACTGGTGGTGATTACGGGAACCGACCAGTGTCGGGCGCGCTCGATGGTGGCGGCGACATCCGGCACGTCGATCGCCACCCAGGCGTAGCCCAGCCGATCGATGGCGGTGCCCGGCGACACCTCGGTCGGGGGAATGGTCCACTGCAACAGGTCGAGCATCGTGCCGGCCCATCCGCTGGCGTCCTGCATGGCGTAGCCGTCCCATTGCGCGTCGCTGCTCAGGCCCATGCCCGCTCCCGCTTGCGGTGCGGCCTTGAGATGGTTGGCGGCGGTCAGTCCGACGACGGTCTCGAAGAACCGCCGAGATGCGGCGATGTCGGTGCAGTTCGCATTGATGTGGATAATATTCTGCACGGCGATGGGCATGATGGGCGTTCTCCTCTCCGCGATGGCGGCGTCGACTCAGAACGGCCAGACCATGGGGATGACCGCCACCGCGGTGAGGCCGCAGGCGAGATCCAGCGGCAGGCCGACGCGAACGAAGTCGCGGAAGTGGTAGCCGCCGGGACCGTAGACGATGAGATGCGTTTGGTAGCCGAAAGGAATGGCGAATCCGCAGCTAGCGGCGACGCTAATGGCCATGATGAAGCCCCGTGCGTCGACACCGAGGCGTTGTGCGGTGGCCACGCCGATGGGGAACATGAGTGCGGCGGCTGCGTTGTTGCTGATGCCTTCCGTGAGTAGGACGGTGAGGAAGTAGATGGCGGCCAGCGCTCCCCGCGGACCGAGCGCGGCGTGCTCGGGCGTGAACGCGCGTGCGATGGCAGCGGCGACGCCGGTCTTCTCCATGGCCGTGGCCAGGCCGAATGCGGCGCCGATGACGATGAGCAAAGGCCATTCGACGCTGCGGTGCGCCTGCGCCGCAGACACGCAGCGCGTCAAGATCAGGACGCCGGCTGCCAGAAAGGCGGCGATGGAAATGGGGAGCCGATCGAACGTCACGACGACGATCAGCGCCGCGAGCACTCCGAGCGCGACCAACGAACGATCGTAGCGCGGGGGTTCGCTGTCAGCGACCTCGCTGACCAGGTAGAAGTCGGAGCTGTTGTGATGCGCCCGCAGAAAGCCGGGCGCCGCCCGTAGCAGCAGCGTGTCGCCGGGGCGCAGTCGGATGTCACCGATCTTGCCGCGCACCCGTTCGCCGTTGCGGTGCACGGCGATGACCGCGGCGTCGTAGACGGTGCGGAAGTTGGCGTCGCGGACACTCTGGCCGACCAGCGGCGACGAATTGGAAATGACCGCTTCGATCATGCTGCGTTCCGGCGCCAGTGCCGCGGGATCGGTGGTCTCGGTCGCGGGCAGCAGGCCGCGGAACCGCTGCAGGTCGACGATGGTGGACACCAACCCGGCGAACACCAAGCGGTCCCCCGCGCGCAGGATCTCATCCGACGCGACCGGACTCAGTATGGTATCGCCGCGCTCGATCTCCACCAGAAACAATCCGGGGAGATGGCGCAGGCCGGCGTCCTCGATGCTCTGCCCGGCCAACGGCGAAGCGGGCGCCACCATCATGGCCACCGTGTACTCCCGTTGGCGCTCGCCGAACTCCTGCGTCGGATCCTTGCGGTCTGGTAGCAGGCGGCGTCCGATCGTGAGCAGGTAGGCGAGGCCTACGACGCACACCGGCACGCCGACCGGTGCGAGTTCGAAAAAGCCCATCGGCGGCATTTTGGCCTGCAGCATGAGCCCGGCAACCGTCAGGTTGGTGCTGGTGCCGATCATGGTTATCACGCCCCCGAGGATGGTCGCGTAACTCAAGGGGATGAGGAAGCGGGCGGGAGAAAGCCGATTCCGCCGCGCCCAGTCGATGACGACCGGCATCGTCATGGCGACGATGGTGGTGTTGTTCAAGAAGGCCGACGCGGCAGCGACCGGGAAGAGGAACCGTAGCAGGCCGCCGAGTTCGTGGCGCGTGCGCCCGAACACACGCCCGAACGTCGCCTCCATGGCGCCCGTATTGCGCAGCGCCGCCGCCAGGACGAGCAGCGCGCCGATCGTGGCCATCGACTGGTTGGAGAAGCCGGCAAACGTCTCCTCCGGTGTGAGCACGCCAGCCGCCGCCAGCGTGAACAAGGCGCCCATGAGCAGGACCTCGGGTCCCGCGGTCTCCAGCGCCATGGCGATGATGACCGCGAATAGTACCGCCAGCGTGAACCAGCCCTGCCACGTCATTCGGGGCGCTACGATAGCGAAGAACCAGCCACCCGCAAAGGCGAAAATGATGGCGGCGCGGTGAGCAGATCACCGCGCGCCCAGTGCGTCCGCCTCAGCCCGTGATGTATTGGTTGGCGAACCGCTGCATGGCGTCGAGCTTCGCCTCCAGAGAGGCATGTTGTGGATCGCCGGCCCACCACACCATGACAACGACGCCGTCGAAGCCCCAGTCCTCGAGTTGGTGAAAGACGTCGTGGGAGGGGAGGGCGTCCGGCATCACGTAGCGGCGGAAGGGAATGCGGCCCTCGCCGTGGGCATCGACATAGCGCCTGCGTTCG
>Ga0316601_100001909_pt1 | contig 10495 bp, 10 predicted proteins | sample OWC_soil_day5_no_FD_207663 | JGI IMG/M metagenome (GOLD analysis project Ga0316601, IMG submission 207663) | Wetland soil microbial communities from Old Woman Creek delta, Ohio, United States - OWC_soil_day5_noCT | ecosystem: Environmental > Terrestrial > Soil > Wetlands | place: USA: Ohio...
TGCTGGACGCTGATGGCCGCCACCGACGATGTCGACTGGCCCTGGGACGCCGCCGAGCCGGACGCCGGGCCGCTGGCCTGGGTGGCGCGCAACGACCGCAAGCCCGGGCGCAGCGTGCCGCGCGGCGTGGCCACCTGGGTCGCGCAGGCCACCCCCCCCTGGAGCACGGCGCACCTGGAAGCCGACCCGGCGGCCGTCGCCCGCGACCTGCGCAGCGCGCTGCAGGCCCTGCTGCCGGCGCAGCGGCCGGGTGGGCAGGCGCTGCGCTGGCACCACACCAGCGTGCACCGCTGGCGCTATGCGCTGCCGGTCGACCGCAGCGTCGACGGCGGCGAATGCTGGTGGGACGCCGACCGGGGCCTGGGCGTGTGCGGTGACTATTTCAACGGCGGCAATGTCGAGGCCGCGTGGCGCTCCGGTGACGAACTCGCCGACACCATGGTGGTGGGGCTCGACGAGCCGCGCGCGCCGGCCGCGGCTGACGCGACCGCCGAACCGGCCTGAGGGCCGTCCCCAAGCGCCGGGCTGCGCCCACCCGGGCCCGTGGCGTTCACGCCCGGCAGCATGCGGGCGCGGGACCGCTCAGCCTGAAATCAGCGCCGGCGGGCTGCCGGCCGGCGCCGGCAGCCAGGCGCGCAGCTGCGCCAGCACGTCCGGGTGGCCCAGCAGGTCGAGGTGGCCCAGGCCCTGCGCGACCCACTGCCTCTTGCTGTCGAAGCCGAGGTTGCGCGCGGCCTGCTTGTGGCGCCCCAGTGCACTGTCCACCGGCACCAGGCCATCGCCCAGCAACTTGTCGCCGAGCTGGCCCTGGCTGCGGGCCAGCGCACCGGCGATGGCAAAGCAGGCCACACCGTCCGGCAGCGGCACCGGCGTGCGCGTATCGTGGCCATGCGCAAAGCGGTCGCTGCCGGCCCAGTCTTCTTCGAGCAGGCTGCCGTGGCGCAGGTCGGTGATGCCGGCGCTGCGCAATTTGCCCAGGCGCGAGAACGCCGCGGTATAGGGGCTGGCGCCGAGCAGGAGGTCGATCCAGTGGCCGCCGCGCTCCAGCGGCGCACCGTGGTGCGGCGTGCCCAGGAAGAAGATCTTCGTCAGCAGGCGCGGCCAGCTGTCGCCGCGCGCCCGGGCCTGCTGGCAGGCGCTGCGGGCCACCAGTCCGCCCATGCTGTGCGCGAGGACGACGATCTCGTGCAGCGGCACCGGCCAGGCCTGCTGCAGCGCCTGCAGGCGGTCGGCCAGCTCGAGGCCATTGGTCGAGACATGGCGGCCGCTGTTGTAGTGCACGTGCAGCGGCGTGAAATCGAACTCTGCGGCCAAGGCCGCACCGTAGTCCTGGCCGTCGCGGCGCCACTGCCCCGGGTGCATGCACAGGCCGTGCAGCAGCAGCAGCACGCGCGGCCTTGCCTGCGGCAGGTCGCGGGCGAGTGCTTCGGACTGCAGCTGGAGGGCGGTGCCGTCGTGACGCAGCGTCATCGGGACCGCCAGCGGGTTGGCGCTGGCCGCGAGATGGTCTCCGAGCACGCCGTTCAGCACCGCGATGAAGGTATCGCGCTCGGCCCGCGATGGCGCCGAACCGGGGCCCGCGGCGGCGGGGCCGAGCAGCGACGCCACCTGGCCCAGCAGCGCGTCGAGGCTGCCGCCGACCAGCCGCGTGACGCCGCGCACGCTGCGATAGACAAGCCCGGTGATGCCGTTCGTGGGCCGGTCGGACACCGGCCCCAGCGGCGCGGGCACGCGGGTGATATTGTGGTGCAGGTTCTCGACCAGGTCGGTCAGGCCCAGCGTGGCGTCCACCGCCAGGCGGCTGGCGCCGCGCAGGTCGCTGGCGATCACGTGGGCGGCCGCTGGCGGCCGGCGCTTCTTGGTTTCGCTCATGCGTGCATCATGCCCGCGTCATCCGGCGCACCGGACACGCCGGCCATGCCGACGACCCCCGCGGCCTGCAGCGACGCGATCTCGCTGGCGCCGTAACCCAGTTCAACGAGCAGCGCTGCCGTGTGCTCGCCCAGCGCCGGCGGCGGCTGGCGCAGTGGCAGGCGCCGGCCATCCAGCGCCAGCGGCAGCAGCGGCATGCGGGTATCGAAGGCGCGGCCGGCGCCGCTGGCGTCGGCTGGCACGGTGACAGGTGCCAGGCCGCCGGTGGCGCGCAGGTGCGGGTCGTCGAACAGGTCCTGCGGCCGCGTGATCGGTGCGTAGGGCAGGCCGTTCTTCTCGAAACGCGTGGCCAGTTCGGCGGCGGTGTGCGTGCCGAAGCGTTCACGCAGCAGCGGCAGCAGCCAGTCGCGTGCGCGCACGCGGTCGTTGTTGCCGAGCAGGCGCGGGTCGGACTGCAGATCGGCGTAACCGAACTCCGCGCACAGCAGCGCCCACTGCGAGTCGCTCACCGCAGCGAGGAAGATCTGTTCGCCGCCCTGCACCGTGAAGACGTCGTAGAGGCCCCAGGCCGAGATGCGCCCCGGCATCGGCGCCGCGGGGCGCCCGGTGACGGCGTACTGCATCATGTGCTGCGCGACAAGAAGGACGTTGTTCTCGAACAGCGCACTCTGCACCTCGGCGCCGCGACCGCTGTGCTGGCGTTGCTGCAGGGCCGCCAGTGCACCGATGGCGCCGAACAGTCCGCCCATGATGTCGTTGACGCTGGCGCCGGCGCGCAGCGGCCGGCCTTCGGGGCCGGTCATGTAGGCCAGGCCGCCCATCATCTGCACGACCTCGTCGAGCGCGGTGCGGTGTTCGTAGGGGCCGGGCAGGAAGCCCTTGTGCGAGACATAGACCAGGCGCGGGTTCAGCACCTGCAGGGCCGGCCAGCCCAGGCCCAGCCTGTCCATCGTGCCGGCCTTGAAATTCTCGCTGAAGACGTCGGCGCCGGACAGCAGCCGCAGCACGATCTCGAGGCCGCGCGGGTCCTTCACGTCCAGCGCCAGGCTGCGCTTGTTGCGGTTGAACATGGGGAAGAAGCCGGCGCCCGAGCCGAGCAGCCGGCGCGTGCTGTCGCCGGCCAGCGGTTCGACCTTGATCACGTCGGCGCCGAGGTCGCCCAGCACCATGCCGCAGGTCGGGCCCATCACCATGTGCGTGAATTCGACGACGCGCACCCCGGCCAGCGGCAGCGGGACGGGCCCAGCTTCGTGGCCGGCTGCGGCCGGCGGCACGGGATCGGACGACGTCATGGGGGGGCGGCAGCTGAGATTGTCTGGTTGGGCAGCGGGCGGGTGCCCGCCTGCCGGCCTGGATTGTGCGCGGATGGAGAGACAAGGCCGCCCGGGACGCCGCGCGAAGCGGTACTGCCGCCCGCGGCCGGGCGAGCCGGAGAGCGTTCCGCAGGGTATGCGAGATGAATTGAGGCGGCTCAAGCCGCCGCGCCAGGACGGGCGAAGAATAGTTAGATAGAAGGCTTCTCTCCGAAGCCCGATTGGAAGGAGTTCCAGATGACCGATACGATGTACGCTAAGGAAAAACTGTCTGCCGATTTCCGTCACGTGATGGAAGATATCGATGCGCTGATGAGTGCGACGACGAACAAGGCCGAGGGCGAGGCGACGGCGTTGCGGGCGCGCATCCGTGACCGTCTCGACACCGCGAAGGAACGCCTCGTCGATGCGCAGCACGAAGCCGTCGAGCGTGCCAAGAAGGCGGCCGGGGCCACTGACGACTATGTGCACAGCCACCCGTGGCAGGCCCTCGGCGCGGCGGCGGCCGTCGGCGTGGCGATCGGCATCCTGATCGGTCGGCGCTGAAAGTGCGCCGAGCGGGTTCTTGTCCTACAGCGTCTGTCGGCGGCAGACGACAGGCGGCGCATGGCGGCGGCTGCAAAGTGGCGTGGCGCCCCTCCCGCACGAAAAGTGATCCACCATGCGCCCCGAGCCCTCGACATCAGCCGCCCCCTCCAACCGCAGCCTGCCGCTGTGGGCCGGCATCGCCGCGGCGGCCGCCGCCCTGACGATGCTGACCCTCTACGTCGTCACCGTGCAGTCGTCGGTGCAGCGTGGCGAGTCACTGCGGCAGGCGCGACAGGCGGCCGACGCCGCGGCCCTCGTCACCCGCTACTCCGGGCGCGCTGCCGGTGCCGAGCCGGCACGCCGGTAGGAGGCGGCAACGGACGCGCCCGCGCCGGGCGCAGCCCGGCCTGGAGGCGCGCTCAGACGTAGCCCTTGACAGGGCTCGGCGTATGCCGCATGTGCAGCGACAGGCCCAGCGCGGACAGGTGGTTGGCATTGCGGCCGAGGATGGCCTGCGACAGCGGCAGGAACTCCCGCTCCTCGAACTCGGCATGGGCGCGGTACTGCGTCACCAGCTGCTCGATCTTCTCGACGCTGACGTCGCTGGGCTGCCCCTTGGCCACCTTCCTGAGCCCGGGTTCCAGCCGCTTCCACAGGCCCTCCAGTTCACGGTGCTGCTTCGTCAGCCGATCGACCATGAGCTGCACGAGATCGTGCTCGTCACCCTGGGTGGCGCTGGCGAGCACCGCGGGGAACAGTTCGCGCTCTTCGTCGAGGTGGTGCTCGAGGATGGCGTCGCGGAAGAATTCGAGCGCCTGGCCGGCGACCTCGCGGGCGCGCGCCGCCGGCTCCAGCAGCGCCGGCAGTTCGCCCAGCATCTGCAGCTTGTTCAGGATGCCGGCATGGCACTGCGAGAAATCCTGGATCGGCTCGTCGATGTGCCCGGTGGGCTTGGGTGTCGTCATGGGAACTCTTGCGGATGTCGACCTGCACTACCGCAATGTACAGTCCCGGCCCCACCGGCAGCTTCACCGCTCCGGGTGCCCGAGGGCTGTCGATCGACCTGCGGCACCAGGTAGACGTCGGCCAGCGTCGGCGCATCGCCGAAGCTGAAGCGGCCGCGCTTCGGACCTGCACCGAGCAGCGCCTCATAGGCGTCGAAGCCGGCGGCGATCCAGGTCTGGCACCAGCGGTCGATCGCTGCGCCATCGGCGCCGAAATCCTTGCGCAGCGCCTCCAGGATGCGGCGGTTGTTCACCGGGTGGATGTCGCAGCCGACGATGGCCGCCAGCGCAAGCACTCGGGCGCGGTCGCCGGCAGCGGCCGGCAGCAGCGGTGGCGTCGGAAATTTCTCCTCAAGCCACTCGCCCTGTAGAGCTTCATGTCGAATCCTGTGTAGCGGCGGCCGCATCAGGCCGCGCGCCGCAGCACCACGGCCGGGATCGGAGCCGCCACCGGCTCGGCCTGCGCCGGACGCCGCGCGTACTGCGAGCGTGCCATCGGCACCAATAGCGTCAGCATCACTCCCAGCAGGCCCAGCCCGGCGAGCACGTAGAAGATCGAATCCAGCTCGAAACCGGCGCCGATCAGCGTGCTGCCCAGCATCGGCCCGCCGATGCCGCCCAGGCGGCCGAAGCCGGCACACCAGGCCACGCCGGCGGCGCGAACGTTGGTGCGGTAGTAGTTGGCGACGAAGCCGTAGATCAGCGTCTGCGTGCCGCTGGTGCCGAGTCCGACGACCGCGACGATGGCCAGCAGCCCGGCGAGCGGAAAGCCCATCGTCAGCAGCACCAGCGCCACGGCACCGGTGGCGAAGCAGGCCGCCACCACCGGCTTCGGGCCAAAGCGGTCCGCAGCCCGGGACGCCGCCAGCGCGCCGAACAGCGAGCCGCCGTTGAGCACCGCCAGGAAGGACAGCGAACCCTTGGCGTTGAAGCCGGCGCGCAGCATGATCTCGGGCAGCCAGGTGTTGAGCGAATACACCAGCACCAGGCCGGTGGCGCTCATGAGCCCGAGAACGAGGGTCGGGAACAGGTAGTGGGTGCTGAAGAGACCGGCGAAGCCGACCTTGCCGGCGCCGGCCGGGGCTGACGCACCGGGCCTGACGGACACCGGTTCGGGCATGGGCACGCCGGTGCGCTCGGACATCCTGCGCGCCTCGTCGATGCGGCCGCGCGACGCCAGCCAGGCCACCGACTCGGGCATCTTGAAGTAGGCCAGCGGCAGCAACGTGACGAGGGGCAGCGCGCCGATCCAGAACAAGCCGCGCCATCCGATGTGCTCCATCAGCAGGATGGCCAGCAGCGCGGCCAGCAGGCTGCCGAGCGGGATGCCGCCGTTGGTGATGGCGTTGATCAGGTTCTTCTTGCCCACCGGCGCGTACTCCGACACCAACGCCGCGGTGGTGGCCACCAGCGAACCGATGCCCAGGCCGGTGGCGAAGCGCAGCCAGCCGAAGGCGGAAGCCGTGGTGGCCATCGCGGTGCACGCCATGCCGACCGAGAACCAGGCGTAGGAGATCAGCATCACCTTGCGGCGGCCGAGGATGTCGCCGACGGCACCGGCGAGCAGCGCGCCCACCATCACGCCGACCAGCGCGTAGCTGCCCAGCAGCCCGGCCGTGGCCGGGGTCACGTTGCCGATGTGCGTGGGGTCGCGCAGGAAGGTCGAGACGACCGCGCCGTAGACCACCAGGTCGTAGCCGTCGAAGATGAGTCCGACCGTGGCCAGCGCCACGATCCAGACCACGGTGCGCAGGCGCCGGGCTTCGGCGCTCGGCGGAGGGTTCGATGTCATGTCTTGTCTCCGGGAATCGATGCGGTGCGGTGCCTACGCGGCCGCGCCGACGGTTAGCGCAATCTCGCCCACGCCGGCCACATGCCCGGTGATGCGGTCGCCCGGCACCACCGCGCCCACGCCCTCGGGCGTGCCGGTGTAGATGAGGTCGCCGGGCTGCAGGTGATAGAACAGCGACAGGTCGGCGATGATCTCGCGCACGTTCCAGATCAGCCTGTCGACATCGGACTTCTGCTTCGTGACGCCGTTGACCTCGAGCGCGATCTCGCCGTGGTCGATGATGACGCCCGGCATCGGCACGATCTCGGCGCACACCGAGCTGTGCTCGACGTCCTTGCCGAGGTCCCAGGGGCGGCCCTTCTCGCGCGCCACCAACTGCAGGTCGCGGCGCGTCATGTCCAGGCCGGCGGCATAGCCGTAAACGATCTTGTGGGCGTCCTCCGCCTTGACGCGGAAGCCCGACGCGCCGATGGCGACCACGAGTTCCATCTCGAAGTGGAAGCTCTTGGTCTCGCTCGGGTAGGGCGTGGTGGCGCCGCTCTCGAGCAGCGTCTGCGGCGACTTGGTGAAATAGAACGGCCGCTCGACCGTCTTGTCGACCGGCTTGCCCATCTCGACCGCGTGCGCGTGGTAGTTGCGGCCGACGAAGAACAGGCGGTTGACGGGCAGGCGTTCGGCCTTGCCGCGCACGGGCAGCGCAGGCACGGGCGGCGGGTTCCAGAGATACGAGGTCATGACAGTCCTTGGGTGTTTGGAAGAGGCGGGTGGCGACGGGCCGGTGTTCAGCTGCGCACTTCGAACACGCCCAGCTTGCGGTGCAGCGGCGATTCGTCGGCGATGAAGACGAAGGCGGGTTCGCTGGCCGAGAGGTTCTTCAGCGTCACCCCGGTGTAGCCCGGGGCGCAGCAGGTGTCGGCAGCTTCGAGCGTGAAACCTTGTTCGGCGATGGCCACCGAAGACCGGCCCTCGATCTGGTGGAACACCATCGCGGGCGAGCGTGCCGGCAGGCGCAGCGTCTGGTCCGGGCGCAGCATCAGCGCGTAGTAGCCGAGGATGTTCTGCGCATCGGCGCCGGTCTCGGGGTTGCTGTAGGTCACCTGCACCGCTTCCAGCTCCGGCCGGTCGGCGGCCAGCGCCAGCAGCGCGGCGCGGGCATCGGCCCAGGGATAGCGCAGCATCGGGTAAGCCTTGTCGCCGCGGGCGAATACCGGTGTCGGCACGAGGCCGCCGCGGGCGTAGGCGCGGTCGCCGTGGCCCGGCACGACGGTCTGGCGCTCGCCGTCGATGTGGTAGCTGGCCTCCATGTAGTAGACCAGCGGCAGGTCGAGCACGTCGAGCCAGACCACCGGCTCGCTGCCGTCGTGGCCGTGTTCGTGCCACAGGCCGGTGGGCGTGAGGATGAGGTCGCCGCGGCTCATCGGGCACTTCTCGCCGCCGACCGTGGTCCATGCGCCCTCGCCTTCGACCACCATGCGCACGGCATTCGGGGTGTGGCGATGCGATGGCGCCCATTCACCCGGCAGCAGCAGCTGCATGCCCAGGTACATGGCGGCGCTGGCCTGCATCTTCTCCAGCCCGTGGCCGGGGTTGGCCAGCACCAGCACGCGGCGCTCGGCCTTCTCGATCGGCGTCAGCTCGCCGGCCTGCAGCAGCAGCGGGCGCAGCTTCTGGTAGGCCCAGTGCGTGGCCTGGGTGCGGCGCGTCGGCACGTGCGGCGGCAGCACGGCGCGCAGGCTGGGCCACAGCGGCACCAGGTTGAGCGCCGTCAGCTCATCGCGGTAGGCCTGCGGCAGGTCTTCCAGGCGGCCCAGGGTGGTGAAGCGGTCGTAGTCTTGCATTTCGGTGTCTCCTTGATCGGCGCGGCGGACGGGGTGGGGTGGGGCTTCAGTCGGCGGCGAGACAGTTGCCCACGTTCCAGCCGTAAAGCCACTCGAGGGCGTCGTAATAGCGCTCGGGCGTGCGGCCCTTCCACAGGCTGTTGCGCACCAGGCGCTCGACACCCTTGGCGTGGTACAGGCGGCCCATCTCGCGGCCCGACAACACGATGCGCGCGGTGCGGGCGATGCGCGAGCGCTGGTAGAGGTCCAGCGCCGCGGTCCAGTCGTTGTTCTTCACGCGCAGCGCCTCGCCGAGCGTCACCGCGTCCTCCAGCGCCATGCACGCGCCCTGCGCCATGTATTGCGTCGTCGGGTGCGCGGCGTCGCCGAGCAGCGTCGTGCGGCCGTAGGTCCACTGGCCGATCGGCTCGCGGTCGGCGGTGGCCCAGCGCTTCCAGCTCTTGGGCAGGTCGATGAGCTGGCGCGCCTTCGGGCAGATGCCCTGGAAGTAGCTCTGCACCTCCTCCTTGCTGCCCTCGGTGACGCCCCACTCCTCCTTCTGGCGGCTGTGGAAGGTGACGACGACGTTGTACTGCTCGCCGCCGCGCAACGGGTAGTGCACGAGGTGGCAGTTGGGGCCCGCCCACAGGCTGGCGGCGTTCCACTGCAGGTCGGCGGGGAAATCCTTCTTGTCGACCACCGAGCGGTAGACGACGTGCCCGGTGACGCGCGGCGGGTCGCCGACATACTGCTCGCGCACCACCGACTTCACGCCGTCGGCGCCGATCAGCGCCGCGCCGCGGTAGGCGTTGCCGTTCTGGTCGTAGGCCGTGACGCCGGTGGCGTCCTGCGCCACGTTGACGATGCGCGTGCTGGTGCGGAATTCGACGCGGCCGGTCTCCTGCGCACCTTCCAGCAGCGACAGGTGCACGTCGACGCGGTGGATCACCGCATAGGGGTTGCCGAAACGGGCGCGGAAGGCCTCGCCGGTGGGGATCTCGCCGACCAGGCTCTCGTCGATGGCGTCGTGCATCACCATGCGGTCGGTGTAGACGGCGCGCCCGCGCGCCTTCTCGCCCACGCCCAGTGCGTCGAAGGCGTGGAAGGCGTTGGGGCCGAGCTGGATGCCGGCGCCGATCTCGCCGATCTCGGGCGCCTGCTCGAAGACCTGGACCCGGAAGCCGCGGCGCACCAGCGCCAGCGCCGCCGCCAGGCCGCCGATGCCGCCGCCGGCGACCAGCACGGGAAGATTCGGGGGCGTTGCAGTCATCTCTGTCTCCTTAAGATAGTACACTGATCATCAGTATACTGATCGTCAGTGTAGTGGCACAATGAACTTTGGTGCTTCAGGGAAAACCCTAATCATGCGAACAAGATCGAAGGTCGGCGCAGACAGCCCGATCGTGGACCTCGGCGACCTGCCGGGCCACCACATCCGTCGTCTGCACCAGATCGCCGTCGCCATCTTCCTGCAGGAGACCGAAGCCGCGGGCGTGACACCGGTGCAGTACGCCGTGCTGCAGGCGGCGGCCAACCATCCCGGCATCGACCAGCGCACGCTGGCGCGCTCGGTGGGGCTGGACACCTCGACCACCGCCGGCGTCATCGACCGCCTGGAGGCGCGCGGCCTGCTCCAGCGCGACAGCTCGCCCGACGACCGCCGCGTGCGTCTGCTGCACCTGACCGACGGCGGCCAGGCCTTGCTCGCTGACGTATTGCCGGCAATGCAGAGGGCACAGGAGCGCATCCTCGAACCGCTGCCGAAGGCCGAACGCAAGGAGTTCATGCGCATGGTCCGCACGCTGGTGACGGCGAACAACGAGCTCAGCCGCGCACCCAGCGACGGGCGCTGAGGCGCCCGCGGCACCCCCGGGGAGGGAGTGAATGAATGTTTAAGGTGCGCTGACGGAAGTCTTAAGAGCGGCCCGGCGGCTGCCTTCCTACAGTGGCGGCACGCCGTCGCAGACAGCCGTCGGCGACACCCCACCACCGAGGACACCCATGGACATGCCCACCGCCGAAGTTCACGCCCCAGCCCACCCCGCCGACACCGCCGCCCGTCCCGCCACCAGCCACACCGGCCGCCGCGACCTCTACGCCGGCATCCACAAGGCGCTGCGGCTGTTCATGACGCGCACGCTGTGCCGCGTCGGCAGCACCGACCCCGCC
>Ga0316601_100001910_pt1 | contig 10495 bp, 8 predicted proteins | sample OWC_soil_day5_no_FD_207663 | JGI IMG/M metagenome (GOLD analysis project Ga0316601, IMG submission 207663) | Wetland soil microbial communities from Old Woman Creek delta, Ohio, United States - OWC_soil_day5_noCT | ecosystem: Environmental > Terrestrial > Soil > Wetlands | place: USA: Ohio...
TTTTATTTTTTTATTTAAAAATTACAATTACTTATATTATGAAATTTTACTAAATTATATTTAGGATATTACGAGGAGTTGTAAAATGGAAAAATATGTTTACGTTGTCATTTCAAGAACACCAACTTCTGTAGGAAAGGTAGTTAGGGCATTTTTAAAAGCAAAATATAATCATGCTTCAATCAGTTTAGATGAAAGTTTAACTCAAATGTATTCTTTCTGTAGACTGTCCATTAGCAATCCGCTTGTAGGCGGTATTGTAAGAGAAAGTGTATTTACTCTTACCATGGGACTTGATGAAAATGTTCCTATTATTGTATATCGGTTACCTGTAACTACAGAGCAATATGAATTAATAAGTAAATTTATATATGATGTATATAATGATGCTGAGGTGTATTACTACAATTTTCTTCAAGCCATTGGACTCCTTTCTAATAAAAAACATGAGGTTTACAAGACATATATATGCTCTGAATTTGTCATGGAAGCATTAAGGCAAGGAGGAATCAATCTTACAGCAGTAGAATCTTATAAAATAACACCAACAGATATTTGTGAAATTATGGGTCAATATATTTACTATTCAGGAAATCTTAATAAATATCCATTTAAACAGAAGGTAAAAACAAAAGAGGATGAGCTTTTCTTTTGCAGAACTGGTCTTCTTTATGAAGGAGTACATACTCTTAGACACTTATGGAAGGTTATATCTAGAGATAGGCATAGCAAAAGGAGTAGTCTTTAAATTGGAATTAGTAGTGATACAATGTATAATATAGCTATGAAACTAATTAAGAAATGTTTAAAATTTATTTATTTGGAGTAGGGTTAAAATTATGAAGAATGTTATTGATGAATTAAAAGCATCTTCTGTTCTGACTAAAGAAGAGATTGAAAGAATAAAGTTGTATATCAACAAAAAATATCCAAGTAATTCGTCTAAAGAAAATGCTTTAATATTATCAAGGACAATACATGGAATTATTGATAATAATTTAGAAGGAATAAATGGAGACGACAAACAAAACATTAGAAAAAATGTCATACAAAGTACAATTTTAAAAGATAAGAAAAATATATTTAAATGGGATGTTTTTAATGCCTATATTGCTGAATTAGAAGAAAATCCACACTTAAAAACGCCATTTCTTGGATGGATAAATAAAAATCAAAAAAATACCGTATCACAGGAAATTTTTGAAGAATATGTGGTGTCTATACATAACATAAATGATATTGAGAAGTTATCTTCTTTAGATATTAAATCACCATCTAAAGAGAAGATAGTTAAATATGCTACGCCATCAGGTTACAAACTTAATTTTAAGAAGCTAATACTCAAATATAAAAAGGAAGCATCATCAAAAATTATTGGTATTACTAAAAAGATAAATATGTTATTAGAAACAATTTCAAATAACATTTCCTCTAGAAGAATAACTCTTTCTATATTAACTTTATTGATAGTATCTTTATATTCCTTAAGCAATCTCATTACTGGTAGTGACATATTTGGCGATAAATTTAAAAATAAAACAGAACAGAGAGTTGTAGCGAGTATTGATGCATCTGAGCCAAATGTTAAAGAGGTAATGAGCTATCACCCTCATTTGCCTGATTATTTTAACTACAAAAGCATTGATAAAACCAAACTATTAGAATTTTTAAACTCAAGAAATTCAATGCTCGCTGAGGAGCCATACTTCTCTGCTATAATTAAAGCTTCTAAAGAGTTTAACTTAAATCCTCATATCTTATTTGCAATTACAGGTCAAGAACAGTCTTTCGTTCCAAAGAATCATGAAGATGCTAAAAAGATTGCAAATAATCCCTTTAACGTATTTCATAGCTGGCAGGAGTATAATACTGATATTTATGATTCCAGCAGAATAGCTGCTAGAACTGTTATTAATTTGGCTAAAGACAAGCCTGCCAATATAGACATCTTTGACTGGATAAATAGTAAATATGCAGGCGATAAGAAGTGGGGAAAAGGAGTTAAGGAGATTTTTAAAAATCTTAGTGAATAAGTGCAATATATTAATGAGCTAAGTATTAAATCATCACCTGTGGTGGTGAAATGTCGTTAAAAAATAAACATAATTGTTTTTTACATTGAGACTTACTAAGACATAGGTTATATTTTAAATAGGATTTTTAAAAATAGGGGGAAAAACAATGGATAATTACCAGCATAGTATTTCTATGAAGTTAGAATTAAATGAAGAAGACTATAAAGCTATTAAAAATTTAGAGGCTATTTGCTATGAAAAGCAAAGAACTTATTTAAAATTAGAGCTTGATTTTAAAAGGCACCAAAAGAAAAATTCTATAAAAAATAAAATTATGACAGAGTTTCTCTATTTCGAAAATGAAATTTTAGTAGGTTATTTAGGCTTATGTAATTTCGGTAGAGATATAGTGGAGGTCAGCGGTATGGTACATCCTGAGTTCCGCAGAAAAGGAATTTTTAAAAAATTATATTTGCTTGCTAAGGAAGAATGGCAAAAAATATGTCCTTCAGAGGTATTATTACTATGCGACCATGCATCTCTTTCAGGGTTAGACTTTATAAACTCACTTGAAGCTGAATATGCTTCCTCAGAATATAAAATGTGCTTGAATAAAAAAACTTTGGAGTTTACTCCTACCCATGGCATAAAACTAAGAGTGGCAACTAGTGAGGATGTGTCTGAAATGTATAGACAAGATACTATTTATTTTGGACTGCAGGAAAAAGAGGAGAATGATACGAAAGATGAAGGGGACATAAAAGAAATATACATGCAGGTAGATGATAGTTCTATCAATTATATAGCAGAGCTTAAAGAGAAAATCATAGGTAAAATTCGCATTGAAAAAATTGATAATGAGGGTTTTATTTATGGATTTGGAGTACTTCCAGATTTTCGAGGAAAGGGCTATGGACGAGAAATTTTAAGTTCTGCTCTGGATATATTAAAGAAAGGAAAGGTAGATAATATTTTTCTTGAAGTTGCTACGGAAAATAAAAATGCACTTGGACTTTATGAATCTTGTGGTTTTGAAGAGATTTCTGTAATGGATTATTATGTAGTATCGTAATATTTTAGGTACTGATATTAACTATATTGTAAAAACACCCTATAGAGTAGACAAATGAAAAGTCTACACTATAGGGTGTTTTTATAGCATAGACTTTTTTAAAATTGACCTTGAGAAAGGATATATTTCAAATTCTAAAGGTTTTTTTTATTATTAATCATGTTGAAGGTTTGTCCAGACATATATTTTATAATAATAGAAATAATGCTATCTTAGGAGGTATTAAATGGACTTTAAAAAAATAATACAAAATGATAGAGAAGCTAAAATCAAAAGTAAATTTGAGGGGACTTTTTTAGAATATTTAGACATAATTAAAACGAATCCTGAGAAGGCTAAGCTATCTCATAAAAGGATGTATGACACAATAATGAAAAATGGCTTTGAAATTCTAAAGCCTGAAGAGAACCCAAGAATAAGAAAGATATATGGCAATGATATTGTGAAAAGGTATAATTTTTTTAAAGAAGAGTTTTTTGGAATTGATAAGGTGTTGATGAAGATAGTGAGTTACTTTTATTCAGCATCTATGAAGGGAGAGGAATCTAGGCAGGTATTGTATTTAGCAGGTCCTGTAGGAGCTGGGAAGTCATCACTCGTGGAAGCTATGAAAAAAGCTTTTGAAAATACAGAACCTGTATATATTTTAAAAGGATGTCCTATGAATGAAGAACCATTGCATTTAATACCAAAGCACCTACGACGCGATTTTGAGGAAATGTTGGGAGTGGAAATTGAAGGCGATCTTTGTCCGGAATGCAGGTATAGGTTACTTAATGAATACAATGGCGAATACGAAAAATTTCCTGTTACCACTACTTCCTTTTCAATAAGATCAAGAAGAGGTATAGGGGTTGTCCCACCGGTAGATCCTAACAATCAAGATACTTCAATTTTAACAGGCTCCGTTGATATATCTAAAATGGATATGTATTCAGAGGATGACCCAAGGGTATTTTCTCTTAATGGAGCATTTAATGTTGGTAATAGAGGTTTGGTAGAATTTATAGAAGTATTCAAAAATGATGTTGAGTATCTTCATACTATAATAACCGCAACTCAAGAAAAATCAATACCTTCACCAGGAAAGGGTTCTATGATTTACTTTGATGGTATAATTATTGCCCATTCTAATGAAGCCGAGTGGAATAGGTTTAAGTCAGATCATACCAATGAAGCTATTTTAGATAGAATTGTGAAGGTGGAGGTTCCTTATTGTCTAGAGTTAAATGAAGAAATTAAGATTTACGAAAAGATGCTTAAGAAGAGTAATTTTAAACCTCATATAGCACCACATACAATTGAAACTGCCGCAATGTTCGCATTGCTTTCAAGGCTTAAACCTTCAAATAAGGTAGATCCTATAACTAAGTTAAAGATTTATAATGGTGAAGAAATAGTAGAAAAGGGAACTACTAAGAAAGTTGATATTAGTGAATTAAGAGAAGAAGCAGGTCTTGATGAAGGAATGCATGGGATTTCCACAAGATTTATAGTAAAGGCTATTGATAACGCTATTTCAAATTCAGAATTTGGTTGCATAAATCCACTTAGTATTATGGAAAGTATTATTAAATCCATTAAGGAAATGGACGTTGCTGAGGATGAAAAGAAGAAGTATATGGGCTTTGTTCAGGATACTATTAGAAAAGAATACAACAAAATCTTAGAGAAGGAAGTAACTAAGGCTTTCATACACAGCTATAAGGAACAAGCGGAAAGTTTATTTAACAACTATATAGATAATGCAGAAGCTTATGTAAATAAGGCAAAATTAAAGGATAGAGCTACCGGTGAGGAGCTGCAAGCAGACGAGCGTTTTATGCGCTCAATAGAAGAACAGATTGGAATATCTGAAAGCTCTTCAAAGGGTTTTAGAAGTGACGTAACTTCCTATATGTTTTATGTGGTTAGAAATGGCGGGAAAATTAAGTATGAGTCTTATGAGCCTTTAAAGGAAGCAATTGAAAAGAAACTAACAAGCTCAGTAAAAGAACTTACTAGAATTATAACTAGATCTAGAGTTAGAGATAAGGAGCAAGATGAAAAATATAATGCAATGGTTGAACAAATGAAGACAAATGGATATTGTGATCATTGTTGTGACGTAATACTGAAATACGCAGCTAACAATTTATGGAAGGACTGAGCCTATGGCAATATTTAGAGATCATAACGTAACTCCCATAGATCATGATAGAGCCGTAGAGGATAGAAGAAGGCATCGTCAGCTTGTTGAGAAATCTATTAAAGAAAATTTAGGGGATATATTGTCAGAAGAAAGCATAATAGGACAAAGTAAGGATAAAAAAATTAAAATACCAATAAGAGGCCTTAAGGAATATGAATTTATTTTTGGAAAAAATAAGGGCGGAGTCGGAAGTGGAAATGGAACTGAGAAAAGAGGCCAAATCATAGGAAAGGAAAAGACTAAAGGTGAAGGAAAAGGTGGGAAAGGAGCAGGTGAAGAAGAAGGGGAAGATATTTATGAAACTGAGATAACTTTAGAGGATGCTTTAAATTATCTCTTAGAGGATTTAGAACTTCCTGAAATGGATAAAAAAAAGTTTTCAGAAATCTTAACGGAAAATAGTCTTAAAAAAGTAGGATATCAAAAACATGGTATTAATCCACGTCTTGCTAAAAAAAGAACGGTGATTGAGAAAATTAAAAGGCAACAAGGAAAAAGTAAAGCTTTGAAGGAAACATCAGAGGAAGAAAAAGTTGAGAGAGAGCCCTTCAAAAATGAAGATTTAAGATATCATAGAGTAAAGCAAGTTTTAAAAAAAGAATCAAACGCAGTAATTTTATGTGTAATGGATGTATCAGGATCAATGGATACCACGAAAAAATATTTGGCACGTTCCTTTTTCTTCATACTATCTCAATTTATTAGATCGAAATACTCAAACGTAGAGGTAGGTTTTATTGCACATACAACTGTTGCCAAGGAGGTAAATGAGCTTGATTTTTTTCATAAAGTTGAGTCAGGTGGTACGTATATTTCTAGTGGGTTAAACAAAGCTTTAGAAATAATTGATAAAAGATATAATCCAGATTATTGGAATGTATACGTTTTTTACGTTAGTGATGGAGACAATTGGAAAGAGGACAATGAAAAAGCCATAACGGCTGCAAAAAATATTTGTGAGGTAAGCAATTTATTTGGATATGCTGAGCTTATGAATATCTACTATGCTTCTTCTATGAAAAATATTTTTGTTAAGGGAGTAACCAATAAAAACTTTATCACAGTAGATATAAAGCAGAAACAGGATTTATGGAAAGGTCTTAAATTAATGCTAAAAAAAGATCAAGAGAGGTGACCTAGTTTTGGAATATACCTTAAAGGATTTGGAAAATTGGAATGAAAAAATTGAAGCTTTAGCAAAAAATATAGGACTTGATTTTTATCCTCAAGAATTTGAAATAATAGGCTATAAGGATATGCTGTCTTATGAATCTTATCTTGGGATGCCTTCAAGGTACCCACATTGGAGCTTTGGAAAATCCTATGAAAAAAATAGCACCGTATATAAATATAATTTAACTGGGCTACCTTATGAGATGGTTATAAATTCAGATCCTTGTATTGCATATTTAATGAAGGAAAACACACTTTTATTGCAGATATTGACTATAGCTCATGTTTATGGGCATAATGATTTTTTCAAAAATAATAGACTTTTTAAAGAGGGGACTAGAGCTGAATATACTGTGGAGATGTTTAAATTTCATGCAGACATGGTAAGAAGTTATATAAATGATCCAAGTATAGGCTATGAAAAGGTAGAAAGGATATTAGATGCAGCTCATGCCATAAAGCTTCAAACCTCTAGGGTCATTGGAGAAAAGAGAATACAAGAGGAAGTTTTAAAGCAAAGACTTTTAGAGGATTATAAAAACAAAAATGAAGTTCATAGCAATTTGGAAGCATATGTGAAATTAGAATTTCCTGATTTAAATAAAATACCTATTGAGCCAGAGGAGGATATTCTATATTTTATAATAAAACATGCTGATATAGAGGAATGGGAAAAAAGCTTATTAGAATTTGTAAGGCAAGAAACCGCATATTTCTTACCTCAAATTGAAACAAAAATAATGAATGAAGGCTGGGCTAGCTTTTGGCATTATAATATATTAAAGAAACTTAATTTACAAGATGAGCTTCATTTAGAATTCATTAAGCGTCATAATGATGTAATAGCTCCTGGGTATGGATCTATAAACCCATATTTCATAGGTTTTAAAATATTTGAAGATATTTTAAAAAGATATGGAGAGGATAAAATATTTGAAGCTAGGTCTCTTGAAAGAGATGAATCCTTTTTAAGAAAGTATTTAACAGAAGAACTATGTGGAGAGCTTAATTTATTTGAATATGTTGCTAAGAATGGAAATTATATAGTTAATGAAGTGGCGGATAAAGATGGGTTTAAAAGTATCAGAAACACCTTATGTAGTTCTTGCGGCTTGGGTAATATCCCAATTATTAGAGTAATGGAAATGTCCTCAAAGGATAAAAGCTTAACACTAGAGCATGTTTTTGATGGAAGGGAGTTAAATTTTGATTATGCAGAAGCTACATTAAAGTATATATATGAGTTATGGGGTCATACTGTAACTTTAAAAACAACACGACTTGGAAATGAAATTAGGCTTGTATGTGAAGATAAGGGGGTAGTTCCAAAAATATAATAGAATAACATTTTACACCGTACTATAAAAGGTACGATGTAAAATGTACCCTATAGAGTAGGCAAATGAAAAAAGTCTATCCTATAGGGTATTTTTATTTTCACCAAGTATGTCCTTCAGAACATTGATGATTGCCAGTATGGTCTTCATTTAATTGACATTTTCGTACCCCACACTTAGGACAAGTATTACTACAATGTGCTGCAGTTCCTTCATTATTAGAAGCGTTAATTAGCTGACCTTTAACTAATGATTCCTTTTGTTTAAAATCGTCATATGGTAATTTTGTCACGTTACAACAACTCCTTGTAGGTTATTTTTATAGTTATTATTAGATATTTAATGATAAATATTCGTAATTTCAGTTCACTCTAATGGAAAATTTTATCTGTAATGCATTTATTTAAATTATTGTTCGATAAAAACGTGAAATATAAAATGAAAAATAAGCGCTAATATAAAGCGCTTATTAAAAGTAAAATATTTAAAATGGCTACTATTACAGCAATTGTCCAAAGTACTATTTTTGATAAAGTCTTATTTGCATGAACACCCATTACTTTTTTTGATGAGGTTAAATATATTTGTAAAAAAACAGTTATTGGCAATTGTATGCTTAATAACATCTGAGACCAAACTAAACCTTGGAATGTATCTTTTATAAAGAAAATAGTTATTAAACCACCAATTAATGTTATACCAACGCCTAACTTAGTGTGACTATCTTGTATATCAAAGGGTTCTTTATATATTCCAGCAAATATACTACCTCCAGCCATTCCAGCTGTTACACTGGAAGATACTCCTGCAAACAATAATGCCAATGCAAAAATAATAGCAGATGCATTACCAAGTAGTGGTCTAAGCATGTTTTGAGCTTGTTCTAAAGAGCCTACAGAGATGTTTTTGGTGAAAAACGTACTTACAGCTATAAGTATCATAGCACTATTAATAGCCCAACCAATTCCCATGGAAAGTAATGTATCTAAAAATTCGTATTTTAGTTGTTTTTTTATAATTGATTCATCCTTTAAATTCCATTGCCTACTTTGTATTATTTCTGAATGTAAAAATAAATTATGAGGCATGATGACCGCACCTAGAACACTCATTATCACTAGCATAGAACCCTTTGGTATCACAGGTATTGCAGAACTTAAAAGTGCTCTGCTCCAATCTATATGCACAAGGGTTAATTCAAAAATAAAGGATAGTCCGATTATAGAAACAAAACCTATAATCCATTTTTCTAACTTTTTATAGGAATTAGCGTAAAGCATCCAGCAAACGAAAATAGTTATCATAGTAGCACCAAGCTTTAGAGGAACATGAAAAAGCATATTTAATGCAATTGAGGCACCCAGTATTTCTGCCATTGCTGTAGCTACAGTTGCCAGCATTGCAGATCCAAGCACTATTTTCGTTGTTTTTGGTTTTAAATTTATTGCAGCAGCCTCTGACAAACAGAGCCCAGTGGCAATCCCAAGATGCGCTGCATTATGTTGAAGCAGTATAAGCATTATGGTTGATAGGGTTACAACCCAAAGCAAAGCATACCCATAATTAGATCCAGCTGAAATGTTTGAAGCCCAGTTTCCAGGATCGATAAAGCCCACTGTAACTATTAAACCAGGTCCTATATATTTAATAAAATCTAAAGCTCTGAGTTCAGGTTTATGGTTACCTATTAGAAAGCTTGAAAAGTAATTTTTAATATTTTTAAATATCTTCATTAATAACACCTCAATTCTTGCTTTTATCATTTACTATGTAATTATTTATTCTATGATAATAATAACATGATAATGTTTATTAGTTAATAGGCATTTTAAATTAACTCTTGAAATACAAAGGGGGCTTTTTACTATGCTTTCAAATTTCGCGTGCTCAGTTTTAGGTCATTTAATTATGTTCGTAATTTTAATAATATATTAAAACCTAGCGAGAAACTTAAATATTTATTGGAAATTAACGACATTCCGAAAGGAAGTTTTGCTACTTATACAAATGGAATGATTTGCCTCTGAAATGTCGTTAAAACTGTTTACTGTGGGATAAAATAATGATACTATTTAACCATAATGTAACATTAATATAAAAAAATACATATAAACTATATGGAGAGGAACTATAAAAATAGTAATTGGGTAGAAATAGTGGGGGGAGAAACTATGTATATTTATTTAATAAGACATGGAGATAAATATGAGGAATATGGCAATCGTGATTTACTTGAACTTACTGAAAAAGGATACAAACAAGCTGAATTACTGGGAAAAAGGCTTAGTAAATATAATATAGAAAAAATATATTCAAGCAAAATGGTAAGAGCGGTACAAACCTCTGAAACTATTAATAAGTACTTAAATGTAGATATTGTAATAAGACCTGATTTAAGGGAAATAGATATGGGAGAATGTGAAATTAAAGGATGGGAGCATGTTAAAGAAAACTATCCTGATTTCATGAAAGAGTTTTTAAAACATAAAATAGATATCCCATATCCAAAGGGCGAATGTGGCAAGGATGTTTGGGAACGCTCTATAAAAGTGATAAATGAAATTACAAGTAGTGATCTGGATGAGGTAGCAGTTGTTACACACGCTGGTGTAATAAGAGCTTTAATAAGTGGGTTTTTAGGACTTGCACAAGAACGAAGATTTTATATAGGGTTTCCTCCAGAAAACTGTAGTATAAGTGTAATAAA
>Ga0316601_100001911_pt1 | contig 10494 bp, 7 predicted proteins | sample OWC_soil_day5_no_FD_207663 | JGI IMG/M metagenome (GOLD analysis project Ga0316601, IMG submission 207663) | Wetland soil microbial communities from Old Woman Creek delta, Ohio, United States - OWC_soil_day5_noCT | ecosystem: Environmental > Terrestrial > Soil > Wetlands | place: USA: Ohio...
AGCGGGTATACGTGATGGGTCACGGGCACATGGTGTTCCATGGCACGCCCGACGACCTCAAAGCCAACAAGCTGATCCGCCAGGAGTGGCTGGAAGTCTGAGCGATCGGCGTCATCCGGAGCAAGCGCAATGACCACGCACTACGAGCGCCGCGGCGACGTCGCCGTGCTGCAGATCGACAATCCGCCCGTCAACGGGCTGGGACACGCCACCCGCAAGGCGATGATCGACGGCCTCGAACGCGCGCTGGACGACCGTGCGGTCAAGGTCATCGTCATTACCGGGACTGATCGCGTGTATTCCGGCGGTGCCGACATCCGCGAGTTCAACACGCCGGCGGCACTGGCCGAGCCCAACCTGCTGCAGCTGATCGACGCGGTCGAGCGGTCTCCCAAACCGGTGATCGCGGCCATCAATGGCGTCTGTATGGGCGGCGGTCTCGAACTCTCACTCGGCTGCAGCTATCGCATTGCGACGCCGGATGCGACGCTCGGGCTTCCCGAAGTGAAGATCGGATTGCTTCCCGGTGCAGGTGGAACCCAGCGGCTGCCGCGCGCGGTCGGCGCGGAAAAAGGCCTGCGGATGATCGTCAGCGGCGATCCGATTCCGGCGAGTGATGCGCTGACCCACGGACTGGTCGAGCGCATCGTGCCGCGCGACTCATTCGACGGAGTGCTGGTATTCGCCGCGGAAGTGGCCCGGCGCAGCAAGCATCCGCGGCTGCGTGACCGTGCCGCTGCCATGCCTGCCGGTGTATCCGCCGAGGCGTTCTTCGGCGCGGCACGCGCCGAGGTCGCGAAGCAGGCGCGGGGCCTGCCGGCGCCGCTGAAGTGCGTCGATTCCGTCGAGTCCTCTGTCACGCTGCCGTTTGACGAGGGCCTGGCACGCGAGCGTGGCTACTTCATCGAGCTCGTGCAGTCGCCGGAATCGCGCGCCCTGCGCCACGCATTCTTTGCCGAGCGGGCCGCCGCCAAGGTCCCGGACGTGCCGGACAGCACGCCGACGCGGCCGATCCGTTCGGCCGCCGTGCTCGGCTTCGGCACGATGGGCGGCGGCATCGCGATGAGCTTCGCCAATGCCGGCATCCCGGTGACGGTCTACGAGAAGGACCGGGCGGCGCTCGACCGCGGCCTTGCGACTTGCCGGCGCAACTGGGAAGCAACCGCGAAGAAGGGGCGCATGACCGCGGAACAGGTCGAGCAAAGGGTCGCCCTGCTGAAGCCGACGCTCGACTTCAACGCCGTCGGCAGCGCCGACATCGTCGTGGAGGCGGTCTACGAGGACATGGTGGTGAAGCAGGGCGTGTTCGCGCGGCTCGACGCCGTGATGAAGCGCGGCGCGATCCTCGCGACCAACACCTCGACGCTGGACGTCGACCAGATCGCGGCGGCCACGACGCGTGCGCACGACGTCATCGGCACGCACTTCTTCAGCCCGGCCAACGTCATGCGCCTGCTCGAAATCGTTCGGGGGAAGAAGACCGGCAAGGACGTGCTCGCCACCGTCATGCAGCTCGCCAAGCGCCTGAAAAAGGTCGGCGTCGTCTCGGGCGTCTGTGACGGATTCATCGGCAATCGCATGCTGGAGCAGTACATCCGCCAGTCGCTGTTCCTGATCGACGAGGGCGCTTCGCCGCAGCGGGTCGATGCCGCGCTGACCAGGTTCGGAATGGCGATGGGCCCTTTTACGATGTACGACATGGCCGGCATGGACATCGGCTACGCGATCCGCCAGCGTCGCTATGTCGAAAAGCCGCACCTCACCTACAGTCGCATCGGCGATCGCGTGGTCGAGCTCGGACGCCTTGGACAGAAGACCGGCAAGGGCTGGTACCGCTACGAGGCCGGTGGCCGGACGCCATTGCCGGATCCCGAGATCGATGCGCTGATCGAGCGCTACCGCGACGAGATCGGCATCGTGCCGCGTTCGATCGGCGACGAGGAAATCGTGCAGCGCTGCGTCTATGCACTGGTGAACGAGGGCGCACGCATCCTCGAGGAGGGCATTGCGCTGCGCGCCAGCGACATCGATGTCGTCTACCTCGCCGGCTACGGCTTTCCGGTGTCCAGGGGTGGCCCGATGTTCCATGCGCAGGCGGTCGGGCTGGACAAGGTTGTCGGCGCAATGAAGCGTTTCACCGGGAACCAGCACGCGGACCCCGCGTTCTGGCAGCCGGCACCGCTGCTGGTCGAGGCCGCGGCCGACGGACGCTGGCCGAAGTAGGCAGCCATGGAACGTATCGTTTCACGGCGGGACCTGGCTTTCCTGCTGTATGAGTGGCTCGCGGTCGAGGGGCTGACCCAGCGGCCGCGCTACGCCGCCCACGCCCGCGAAACCTTCGAGGCGGCGCTCGATACGGCCGAGCAGATCGCCACCGATCTCTTTGCACCGCATGCCCGCAAGAGCGACCTCAACGAGCCGCACTTCGACGGCGACAAGGTCCACCTGATCCCGGAGATCCGGCAGGCGCTTGATGCCTTTGTCGGCGCCGGCCTGATGGCCGCCGAGCAGGGCGAGGAGTTCGGCGGCATGCAATTGCCCGTCGCAGTCGCCAAGGCGTTGTCTGCCTATTTCAAGGGAGCCAACGTTGCGACGGCGAGCTACGCACTGCTGACCATCGGCAACGCCAACCTCCTGCTGGCTCACGGTTCGCCGGCACAGATCGACGCCTTCGTGCGGCCGCAGCTCGAAGGACGCTTCTTCGGCACGATGTGCCTGTCGGAGCCGCAGGCCGGGTCGTCGCTGTCGGATGTGGCGACGCGCGCGGAGTTCGAGCAGGACTCGCCGCTCGGGCCGCAGTACCGGCTGAGTGGCAACAAGATGTGGATTTCGGCGGGCGAGCATGAACTCTCCGAGAACATCGTCCACCTCGTGCTGGCAAAGATCCCCGGTCCGGATGGCAAGCCGGTGCCTGGCACGAAAGGGATCTCGCTCTTCGCCGTGTCGAAATACCTCGTGAGCGTCGCGGGCAGTGGATCCGGATCGCGCGTCGCTGTCGGCGAGCGCAACGACATCGCGCTCGCGGGACTCAATCACAAGATGGGTTACCGCGGAACCACCAACTGCCTGCTCAACTTCGGCGAAGGGCGCTTCAGCCCTGGCGGTCGCACCGGCGCCATCGGTTACCTGGTGGGCCAACCCGGCCGCGGGCTGGCCGCCATGTTCCACATGATGAATGAGGCGCGCATTGGCGTCGGACTCGGTGCGGCGATGCTGGGCTACACCGCGTACCTGCATGCGCTCGACTACGCGCGGTCGCGTCCCCAGGGCCGGCCGATCGGATCCGGCGGCAAGGATCCAGCGCAGCCGCAGGTTCCGATCATCCAGCACGCCGACGTCAAGCGCATGCTGCTGGCGCAAAAGGCCTACGCGGAAGGAGCGCTGGCGCTGAACCTGTACTGCGCTCGCCTGATCGACGAGGAGCGCACCGCCGAAAGCGAGGCCGAGCGTGCGGAAGCCACGCTGCTGCTCGACATCCTGACGCCGGTCGCGAAGAGCTGGCCGTCGCAGTGGTGCCTTGAAGGCAACACGCTGGCGATCCAGGTGCACGGCGGCTACGGGTACACGCGCGACTATCCCGTCGAACAGTTCTATCGCGACAATCGGCTCAATTCGATCCACGAAGGCACGCACGGCATCCAGGCGCTGGACTTGCTCGGACGCAAGGTCGTGATGAACGACGGTGCGGCGTTCAAGCTGCTGGGCTCACGCGTCGACGCGACGATCCGGCGCGCATCGCAGGCGCGCCATCCGGACACGCAGCGCTGGGCGGCGATGCTGGGAGATCGCGTGCGCCGCGTGGCGCGCACGACGCAGCGAGTCTGGGCGGCCGGCGATGCGGCGAAGACGCTGGCGAACGCCACGCCTTACCTGGAGGCCTTCGGCCACGTCGTGCTCGCCTGGATCTGGCTCGAGCAGTCGCTGGCCGCCTCGGCGCACTACCAGCGCAGCGAGGGCGACTTCTATCACGGCAAATGGCAGGCTTGCCGCTACTTCTTTCTCTACGAACTGCCGAAGGTGGATTCGATGCTTGACCTGGTCGAGTCGCTGGACACAACCACCCTCGACATGGAGGACGCCTGGTTCTGAGGCACGCCATGCTGAAGCACATCGTCATGTGGAAGCTGAAGGACGAGGTCGACGGCTCGGACAAGGCGAGCAACGCGCGCCGCATGAAGGAGCTGCTCGGGTCCTGCGCCGGGCTTCCCGGTATCGTCGAGTTCGAAGTCGTGCTCGCGCAGCCCGGACTCGAAGCGACCTACGACGTCGTGCTGTACTGCGTATTCCGGGACAAGGCGGCACTCGACGCCTACCAGGACCACCCGACGCATGCCGCCATCAAGCCGTTCATTGGGGCGGTGCGGCTCGAGCGGCAGTGCATGGACTACGAGACCTGAGGCAAGCATGTCGCTCAAACAATTGCTGGACCTGACCGGCAAGACCGCGCTGATCACCGGCGGGTCGCGCGGACTCGGCCTGCAGATCGCGGCCGGATATGGCGAAATGGGCGCGCGAGTGGTGATCTCCGCGCGCAAGCCCGACGAGCTGGAGGCGGCCTGCACGAAGCTGCGCGCTGCCGGCGTGGACGTGAGCTGGATCGCCGCCGATGCCGCGAGCGAAGCCGACATTGGCCGACTCGCGCAGGAGGCCGTCACCCGCCTCGGACACGTCGACATCCTCGTCAACAACGCCGGCGCCACCTGGGGTGCGCCCGCCGAAGAGCACCCGCTCGAGGCCTGGGACAAGGTGATGAACCTCAACATCCGCGGCGTGTTCCTGCTGACCCAGGCCATCGGGCGCGCCAGCATGATCCCGCGGCGCTATGGCCGCATCGTCAACGTCGCCTCGATCGCGGGGCTGTTCGGCAATCCGCCCGATGTGATGAGCACGATCGCCTACAACACCAGCAAGGGTGCCCTGGTCAACTTCACGCGCGCGCTGGCGACAGAGTGGGGCCGGCACAACATCACGGTCAACGCGCTGGCCCCGGGCTTCTTCCCGTCGAAAATGACGAAAGGCGTCATCGCTCAATACGGCGCCGACAGCCTGGCACGGTTCGCGCCTTTGAAGCGCATTGGTGACGACGAGGACCTGAAGGGTGCCGCGCTGCTCTTTGCGTCGGACGCCGGCAAGCACATTACCGGCCAGATCCTCGCTGTCGACGGCGGCGTGTCAGCGTACTGATTGCCGCATCACTGGAGTTCACATGGCTACCTACCGACGCATCGTTCTTGCAAACCGCCCCGCCGCGGCTGCAAGTACCTCGAACTTCCGCATGGAGGAGGCGCAGACGCCGACGCTGCAGCCGGGACAGTTCCTGGTTCGCAATGAGTGGCTGTCGCTCGATCCGTACATGCGCGGCCGCATGAACGAGGGCAAGTCCTACGCCGCGGCCCAGGCGATCGGCGAAGTGATGGTCGGCGGGACCGCCGGCACGGTCGCCGAGTCGCGCAATCCGCAGTTCAAAGTGGGCGACAAGGTCGTCGGCTATCTCGGCTGGCAGGAGTACGGAGTGTCGGATGGCAGCGGAATCTACAAGGTCGATACGCGCGTCATTCCGCTTTCGGCCTACCTCGGCCCGGTGGGCATGCCCGGCGTGACGGCCTGGTACGGACTGAAGAAGATCATCGAACCGAAGGAGGGCGAGACGATCCTGGTCTCGGCGGCCACGGGCGCGGTCGGCAGCGTCGTCGGCCAGCTCGCCAAGCTCGCTGGCTGCCGTGCCGTCGGCATCGCCGGCGGGGCGGAGAAGTGCAGCTATGCCGTGGTGCAGCTCGGGTTCGACGCCTGCATCGACTACAAGGTGCAGGATGTGAATCGCGCGCTGAAGGACGCGGCGCCGCAGGGCGTCGATGGCTACTTCGAAAACGTCGGTGGCACCATCATGGACGCGGTGCTGCCGCGCATGAACGCGTTTGGCCGCATCGCGTTATGTGGACTCATCGCCGGATATGACGGCCAGCCGATCCCGATCGCCAACCCCGCGTGGTTCCTGATCAGCCGGCTGAAGCTGCAGGGCTTCATCGTCAGCGAGCACATGGACGTCTGGCCCCAGGCGCTGAAGGAACTCGGCACGCAGGTGGCGACGGGCGGCGTGAAGTACCGCGAATCGATTGCGCACGGGCTCGAAAACGCACCGCAGGCGTTCCTCGGCATGCTGCGTGGCGCGAACTTCGGCAAGCAGCTGGTGAAGCTGGTCTGACCACGCGCGCGGGCTGCAATGCCAAACATATCCGGCAGCAACGCCGGTCAACGCGCGGCGGTCGTCGCCGTGAGCTTGCTGCGCAGCTCGACAAGCTTCAGTTTCATGCGCTGCTGCTGATCAGGTCCAAGTCGGATCATCATCTTCTGACCGGCGGACAACGCCTCCAGTGATGGGTCGGCAAACTCGTAACGCAGCCACGGCGTGGTCGACGGGATCGGCCCCTTGACCTCGGTGAGTTTGAGTTCGACCGGCCCGGCGGGCACCGGCGCGGCGATCAGCTGGTCGAGGACTTCGACCGCGCGGTCGTTGAAGTAGCGGCCGGGGTAGCCCAGTTCTTCGTAGGCCTGCTGGAACCACGGATACCAGCGCTTGTAGAGCGATACCGCACGACCGGTGTCGACACCCTCGACGAACGCGACGAATGCGGCATAGCGCTCGGCGTTCCCAGGGGAAACGACCAGCGCATCGCCGCGTTGTACAACGCCGAAGCGTCCCGGCGCCGGATTGACCGGCCACAGGCGCGGGGCCGCGTGCGCGCGCCCGAGGTTATCGACCGTCGCGACGGTGTGGCGCACGACGTCGTCGAGTTGCAGGAACGACGCGACCTTGTCCTTGCCGAGCCAGTCCACCAGCGCAAGCCGCACCGGCTCGTCGGACCGCGCAAGCGGCGGTAGTGCAGTCTGGGGCGGCGCCTCGGCCGGCAGGTTTTCCACGGGATAGCGGACGGGCGGGGCCTCCGGCCTGGTCGTGACTGACGGGGCGGGCGGCTCGGACTTGCTCGCCGCTGGCGCGGGAGGCGGCTGTGCGCCCTGGCGTTCCCACAGATAGAACGCAGCGGCCCCCGCGAGCAGCACGCCCGCGAGGATGATCAATGTAGGTCGATTCATCTGTAGTCCATCCGATAATGAGTGCTGCTGGTTGACAGACACCGCGGATCGCAAAAGTTCAGTCGTTCGCTGAACGAAATGCAGGTGCGAGGCATGCAGGCGGGGCTTTCCGTTGACGCATTCGCGCTGTCAAGTGGTGTGCCCGTCCATGGCATCGGTCACGTCCGACCGCTCCCTTCACGGTCGGCTATCCTGCGCCTCCACAAGTTTGCCTCCGAGACAGATGGAATCCCTGGACGACAAGGTTGCGGTCATCACCGGTGCCGGCAGCGGCCTCGGCCGCGAGTTCGCTCGACTCGCCGCGCAGTCGCGCATGAAACTCGTACTCGCCGACGTGCGGCACGAGGCCCTGCAGGACACCGTGCGCGAGTTGCAGCAGCACGGAGCCCAGGTGATCGCCGAAGTGGTCGACGTCGCGTCGAGCCGCCAGGTCGCGCAGCTCGCCGACCGTGCCTTTGGCGAATTCGGAGCGGTACACCTGCTGATGAACAACGCCGGCGTGGCGTGTGGCGGGTATCTCTGGGAAAACAGCGACAAGGACTGGCAGTGGGTTCTGGGCGTGAACCTGATGGGAGTGGTGCACGGCGTGCAGCACTTCGTGCCGCGCATGCTCGATGCGAACGCTCGTGGCGAACCTGGCCACATCGTCAACACGGCGTCGATGGCGGGCTGGCTCACGGCGCCGCTGATGGGTGTGTACAACGTGTCCAAGCACGCGGTCGTCGCGCTGTCGGAAACCCTGCACCACGATCTCAGGCTCGCGCAGTCGACGATCGGCGTCACCGTGCTGAATCCGGCATTCGTGCCGACCGGCATCGCTCACTCGCATCGCGTCCGTCCCTCCGAGCTTGCCAATGCCGGCGGTCCGACGCGCTCGCAACAGATCGCACAGGCGAACTCCGAGAAAGCCGTGTCCGGAGGGCGCATCGGTGCGACCGATGTCGCGGCGATGACCTTCGACGCGGTGCGCGCGAACCGCTTCTACGTGTTCACGCATCCGCAGATCATGCCGACGGTCGAGGCGCGCTTCGACGCGGTGCTGAAGGGCGATCCACCGGCAGACCCCTACGCGACCCGGCCGACGACGCGGCCCTCATCGCCGGCATGATCCGGACGGGCCAGTACGCCGACCTCGCCAACGGCATTCGCCTGCACTACGCGAGTGTTGGTGCGCCGGGTGCGCGCCCGATCCTGTTCCTGCACGGATTCCCGGAATACTGGGGGGCATGGGAAGACGTACTGCCGTACTTCGCCGACGGATGGCATGCCGTAGCCCCGGACCTGCGCGGCTTCAACCTTTCGAGCCAGCCAACCGACGTGTCGGCCTACCGTGCACGCGAACTGATCGGCGACTTCGAGCAGTTCAGCGAGCAGATGCACTGGAAGCGCTTGACCGTGGTCGCGCACGACTGGGGTGGCGCAGCCGGCTGGCAATGGGCGATCGCGCATCCTGCGCGCGTTGAACGCCTGGTGATCCTCAACTCGCCGCATCCGATTCCGTTCGCGCGTGATCTGGCGCACGATCCGGTCCAGCAATCCGCATCGGCGTACATGAACTGGCTGCGCGCTCCCGGAGCGGAGGTTGCCCTGATGAAACACGACTGCAGGGCGCTGGAGAGTTTCTTTCTCGCCATGCAGCGACCCGACTGCCCCTGGTACACCCCCGAGCGTGCCGCGCGTTACCGCGAGGTGTGGGCCCGGGGACTTACCGGCGGGCTCAACTATTACCGCGCATCGCCGCTGCACCCGCCGGAGCCTGGCGGAGCCCCGCTACCACGGCTCGACCCGGCACAGTTCCGCGTCCGCGTGCCGACGCTCGTTCTGTGGGGCGAGGCCGACCGGGCGCTGCCGGTGCGGCTGCTCGAGGGGCTCGATGAACTTATCGATGAGCTGACGATCGAACGGCTCCCGGACGCGACACACTGGCTCGCGCACGAGGAACCGCAGCGCGTCGCCTCGGCAATTCGCGCCTTCTGTGGCGCCTCCTGAGCGCCCGACACGGTGCTTCATCGCACCGGTCCGGGCGGTGACCGCTGCGCTGGCAGAATCGCCGCAACCCTTGGATGGAGTCTTGATGATGAAGGTAGTCCTGCGCGCCGTCGTGACCGCGCTTGCTTTGCTGATGTCCGTTTCTGCCAGCCTGGCCCAGGCGCCGGCGGCGTTGTCCCTGCCGGCTGGCGTCACGCGCGGCCCGACAGTCGAGGGCATCACCGAGTACCGCCTGGCCAATGGCCTGCGCTTCATCCTGTTTCCGGACCCGTCCAAGCCGACCGTCACCGTCAACATCACGTACCTCGTCGGTTCGCGCCACGAGAACTACGGCGAGACCGGCATGGCGCACCTGCTCGAGCACCTGATCTTCAAGGGTTCGAAGAATCACCCCGATCCCGATGTCGAGTTCAACAGGCGTGGCTTCCAGAACAACGGCTCGACCTGGCTCGACCGGACCAACTACTTCTCGACCTTCCAGGCCAGCGACGACAACCTGAAATGGGCGATCGACTGGTCCGCCGATGCGATGGTCAATTCGTTCATCGCGAAGAAGGACCTGGACTCCGAGATGACCGTCGTGCGCAACGAGTTCGAGATGGGCAAGACGAATCCGTCGCGCCTGATGTTCGAGCGCAACCAGGCGCTGCTGTACGACTGGCACAACTACGGGAAGTCGTCGATCGGCGCCCGTTCCGACATCGAGAATGTGCGCATCGAGAACCTGCAGGCGTTTTATCGCACGTATTACCAGCCCGACAACGCGGTGCTCATCGTCGCCGGCAAGTTCGACGAAGCCCAGGCGATGCGCTGGATCGTCGATGCGTTCGGGAAGATCCCGGCGCCGAAGCGGGCATTGCCGGTGCACTGGACCGAGGAACCGACGCATGACGGCGAGCGCCAGTTCACGATCCGCCGCAAGGGCGAGGTCCAGGTCGTCACAGTGGCGTACCGGCTGCCGAGCGCGTTGCATCCGGACACGATGGCCGCCGATTTCGCGGTCGAGATACTCGGCGACACGCCGAACGGCCGCCTGCACAAGGCGCTTGTCGAGTCCGGCAAGGCCGCTCAGGTGTTTGGCTACACGCTGGCCACACGCGACCCGGGGTTCGTCATCTTCGGTGCGGTGGTGAAGAAGGGTGAAGCGCTGGAGCCGATAGCGCAGGCGATGATCGAGGTGATCGAGGGCTCGTTTGCGAAGCAACCTGCGTCCGACGCCGAGATGCAGCGCACGTTGCAGGACGAAACTACCGCCTACGAGCGCATCCTGGCGAATCCGCAGTCGTTCGGCGTCGGGCTGTCCGAGTTCATCGCGCTGGGCGACTGGCGGTTGTTCTTCTACACGCGGGATCAGCTGCAGAAAGTGAAAGCGAAAGACGTCGACCAGGCCGCCGCGCGATATTTTCTCCGCGA
>Ga0316601_100001913_pt1 | contig 10492 bp, 8 predicted proteins | sample OWC_soil_day5_no_FD_207663 | JGI IMG/M metagenome (GOLD analysis project Ga0316601, IMG submission 207663) | Wetland soil microbial communities from Old Woman Creek delta, Ohio, United States - OWC_soil_day5_noCT | ecosystem: Environmental > Terrestrial > Soil > Wetlands | place: USA: Ohio...
CGTGCGCGCTTCCGGCCCGTGGTCAGCGGACGGGAATCGCTGCTCGGGGCCAGCGCCGAGGCCCTGGAGGATTTCCAGGGCGAGGGCTGGGTGCGGGTGCAGGGCGAGCGCTGGCGAATGAAGGTGGGCGGACCGGTGCGACGTGGCGAGCGGCTGCGCATCACCGCGGTGGAAGGTCTCGTGCTGCACGCGGATGTCCCGCGGCCGCGAACCCGGGAGGCTGATCATGTTCTTCCCCTTTGACTTCGGCTTCGGGATCCTGTTCATCGCGCTGCTGATCGCGATCGCGTCGATCAAGATCCTGCGCGAGTACGAGCGCGGCGTCGTCTTCCTTCTCGGCAGGTTCCAGCGCGTGAAGGGCCCGGGGCTGATCATCGTGATCCCCGGGCTCCAGCAGATGGTCCGCGTCGACCTGCGCACCGTCGTGCTCGACGTGCCGCCACAGGACGTCATCTCGCGCGACAACGTGTCGGTGAAGGTCAATGCGGTGGTCTACCTGCGCGTGGTGGATCCGCAGCTCGCGATCATCCAGGTGGTGAACTATCTCGAGGCGACCAGCCAGCTCGCCCAGACGACGCTGCGCGCCGTCCTCGGCAAGCACGAGCTCGACGAGATGCTCGCGGAACGCGAGAAGCTCAACGCCGACATACAGATCGTTCTCGACCATCAGACCGACGCGTGGGGCATCAAGGTGGCCAACGTCGAGATCAAGCACATCGACCTGAACGAGTCGATGGTGCGCGCGATCGCGCGACAGGCCGAAGCGGAGCGCGAGCGCCGGGCCAAGGTCATTCACGCCGAGGGCGAGCTGCAGGCGGCCGAGAAGCTCCTCCAGGCCGCCGACACGCTGTCGAACCGGGTCGAGGCGATGCAGCTGCGTTACCTGCAGACGCTCACGCAGATCGCCGGCGACAAGACCACCACGATCGTGTTCCCGGTGCCGGTCGACGTGATCGGCCCGTTGCTGGAGACCGCCAGGAAGCTCAAGACCGGCGCCTGACGTTCGCCGGGAAGCGTCCCTGCGACCGGCGCGACCGGGCCGGTCGCCTACCAGATCCGCATCGAGAGGCCGGCGGCGAGCGCCTCGCCGAGCTCTTCGGCCTGCGCGATCGCGGGCGACGCGATCGTCTTCGGAGCGAGGATTTTCGCGGGCGTCTGGGCGTCGACCCTGACGATCAGCGGCTCGGCCATCGGGCGCAGCCTCAGGCCGGTCGCGATCCGGGCAAGCTGCCGCGCGGCGCCCTCGCCGTCCGAACCGGCGCACACGATCGCCGCGTACGGCCGGCCCGCCACCCGGTCCAGCGCAGCGTAATAGCTGCGATCGAAGAAGTCCTTCATCAGGCCCGCCATCGACGCGAGGTTCTCCGGGGTCGCGAACACGTACCCGTCCGCGGCGAGCAGGTCGCTGCCGTCGGCGTCGCGCGCGTGACGCAGCACGACTTCGACCGCGCGGCTCGCCGGGTCGCGCTCCCGGTTCCCCGCGCTCGGGTCCGCGTCGGAGCCGCGCGAAGCGCCGCGCGCGACGGCTTCGGCGAGCTGTCGCGTCCCGCCGGTCATCGAGGTCCAGACGACCAGCAGCCTCGCCGGCCGGGCGCCACCTTCGTTCATGGCCACATCGCCGCCTCCGGAACTACTTCCACGGAGTCCGCGTCTCGCGCAGCCCCTGCAGCGCAAGCTCGCACGCCGCCTCGGCCGCGGCGAGCCGCCCGGCGATCCACCCGCGGGCGAACCAGCCGGCTTCCAGGGACTCGGGCAGCGCGGCGTAGCGATCGCGTGCCATGTACAGGTCGATCAAATCGCCGAACGCCTGCTGGAGCGCGGCCAGCCGCTTCAGATAGCGCGCGAGCCGCTTGCGATCGCACAGCGCAGCGCAGAACTCGGTCGCGTAGCGCAGGCGCTTGGCCCGCTTGCGCAACGTGTGGCGCGCGCTCTCTTGCATCTGGGCCAGACTGCCCTGCGCGACCACCCGATCGTGCCAGCGCTGCAGGCGACGGAACGCCAGCGGCCCGAGACTCGGCTGCTCCGCCGGACGCACCGCGCATTCCACCGACTCCAGCAAGGCGAGCAGCCACCGCTGGGCCCGCGCACCGGCGACGATCTCCGTGGCCGCCGGCGAGACCGCGGCGTGCGTCTGCCCGACCAGTGCCGCCGGCATTCCCGCCGCGAGAATCCGCGGCTCGATCTCGGTGGCGATCACCGCGAGGTCCCGATCGGCGCCGAGCGACGCGAACAGCTCGCGCGCCCCGTCGACGAGTTCGCCCGACACGGGCGGCACCCAGCCTTCGAAGAAGCGCCAGGCGGTGCGAAGGCGTCGTATCCCGACGCGCAACTGGTGCACGTGCTCGTCGCCGCCGGCGCCCGACGCGATCGCCGCGGCATTTCCCTGCACCTGCTCGATGCAGGAGCGCACGCAGGCGTCGAACGCCTGCGCGCTCCCGATCCCCTTCGGCAGCGCGCGGCTCGCCGCCTTCGTCGGCCCGGGGACGGTCTCGCCGCGCGCGAGCGCGTCGCCGCGCTCGGCCTTGCTCCTCGGATCCAGGTGCAGACCGAAGCGCGCCTGCCAGCGTCGAGCGACGTCGAACACCGCCTGCGGCGCACCAGTCACCAGCTCGATCTCCAGCTCGCAGACCGGCAACGACCCGGCGCCGGCAATGAGGCGGCCCTCGTCGAAAGCGAGCTCCACGACGCCGCCTCGCACGCGCTGGCGGCGGTAGAGGCGCCGGATCGACGTCTCGTAGCGCAGTTCGAGCATGCTCGCCCACAGCGCGTTCGACTCCTGCCCGGACAATCCGAGGATCGCTGCCGCGGGCGTGGCCGCCAGTGCGGCGAGGTCCACGCTCGCCTCGGTGCGCACGATGCTGTACTCGGATCTTCCCAGCTCGCCGGGGACGGTGGTCTTCAGCGTCTGGATCCAGCGGCGCCCCTCTCTGCGCAGGCGCAGCGCCATGCCCGCGCGCGCGAGATCGCGCTCGGGCGTGTCGAAGTAGCGCGCCTGCAACCGGGTCGACCTGGGGGGGATCCGGGTCGCCGTGAATGCCCGAAGGACGGCCTTGCGCGCGGTGCTCGGCACCGTGAGCTTCAGTTCCAGCTCGACGTGCGGTGTTGCGCTCGGGTCCATGACCATCTCCCGCTACGGTCGGGCCGCGACCTCCGGAGGAACCGGCACTTCGATCGAGAGGAGCACCTGCGCGTACGCCTTCGCCAGGTTGTCGGTGCGCAGCGACGCCATCCCGCCTCCGCCGAGCACGTCGTGCAGCACGAAGTTGATCGCGTCGAACCCCGGCAGATCGAACCTCTCCACCCGGCTCGGAGCATTGTGCGCGAAGTGCGCCGCGACTCGCTCCGGCGTGAGCCAGGCGCTGATCCACGGCAGGTCTTGCGGCCGGCGCGCGATCACACCGATGTTCGCCTTGTCGCCCTTGTCCCCCGAGCGCCCGTGCGCGATGCGGATCAGCGGCACCCGCGGCCAGTCGGCGCCGGCCCGAGGCGCGTCGGGGAAGACCCGCGCCGCGGGCAAGGCCGCCTCGTCGAAGCCGCCGCCGACCGGCACGTCGGCCGCACTGCGGGCACCGTCGACGTCGATTTCCACCGGAACGCGCGACTTTTCCACGAGGAACGAGAAGAGCCTGATCACCGGCGACGGCGAAGGCCGCCCGCCAACCAGTCCCGTGGTGCCGGGCGCCATCGAGGTGCCCGCCGGTGCGAACTCGCGCGCGAACAGATCCAGGCTCGCCCTCGCGGGGCTGCGGACCGCGATCTTGAGCACCACCTCGCGCGCATCCGGTCGCGCCGAGGCTCCGTACATGTCCTCGGCGCCGAGCACCTCGATGCGCGTCTCCGAGTAGCCGGGCAGTTCGAGTCGCTCCAGCATTCGGGCGGTCCGGTTCAGGATCGCCTGCCCGGTGCGCCGCGCCTTCGCGGCCGCCTGCTCGCCGCCGATCACCAGGATCGCGGTATTGCGAAAGCCGTCCGCGAAGGTCGCGCTGACCTTGTACGACGAGGTCGGCGCAAGACCGCGGGCACCGCTCACGCGAACACGCTCAGGCCCGAGCTGCTCGAACCGCACGCGGGTGAAGTCGCAGGCGACATCCGGCACCAGGTAGGCACGCGGGTCGCCGATCTCGTAGAGCAGCTGTTCGGCCACGGTCCGCGTGTTCACCAGTCCGCCGGTGCCGGGCGGCTTGGTGATCACGAAACTGCCGTCGGCGCTCGCCTCGACCACCGGAAAGCCGATGTTCTCCCAGTCGGGTACGGATTCCCAGTCGGTGAACAAGCCCCCGGTGCACTGCGCGCCGCATTCGACCAGATGGCCCGCGAGCGTGCCCTGGGCGAGCATGTCGTAGTCGCCGGCGCCCCAGCCGAATTCGTGGATCAGCACCCCGAGCGTCACCGCGGAGTCCACGCACCGGCCGGTGATCACCACGTCGCAACCCGCGTCGAGCGCGCGCGCGATCGGCAATGCGCCGAGATAGGCGTTGACGCTCGCGATCGTCGACGGAAAGGGTGCGCCGCTGAACATCTCCTCGACGCCGGCCGCGCGGAACTCGTCGGCGCGCGCGGCCAGGTCGTCGCCCAGCACCACGCCGATGCGCAGCGCCACGCCCTGCTCGGCCGCGATCCGCGCGAGCGCGTCGCGGCAAGCGAGCGGATTGACCCCGCCGGCATTGGCCACCACGCGCACGCCCCCGGCCTCGAGCTGCGGCAGCAGCGACTTCATCGTGATCTGGACGAAGTCCGTCGCGAAGCCCGCCCCGGGATCCCTGGCGCGGGCGGCGGCGAGGATCGACATCGTGACCTCGGCCAGGTAGTCGAACACGAGGTACTGGACCTCTCCGCCCTGCAGCAACTGCGGCGCCGCGATCGCGGTATCGCCCCAGAAACCGGATGCGCTGCCGATCCTCACCGTCCTGCCGCTCATCGCTTGCTCCCCGTGGCCATCACCTTCGACTCCAGCCGGTCGAGCCGCTGCCTGAGCGCGCCGATGTCGTCCTCGCGTTCGCTGCGTGCACGCCAGCCATCCAGCAGCATGCCCACCATCGCGTCGGCCGCGACGCTCGGTTCGATCGTCCGGCCGCGCCCGAGCTCGTTCCAGACCCAGTGCTCGAGCCCGCCGAACAGGAGGTCCCGCGCCATCGCCGTGTCCAGGTCCGCGCGCAACTCGCCGCGCTCGACCCCTTCGGTCAGTGTGCGCAGTATGAACCGGCTGTAGCTCCGGTTCAGCGCGTGCAGCTTCGAGCCGAAGTACAGGCTCTGCCCCCGCGACTCCCGGACGATCATCAGCGACACGCCCGGCGCGTCGACCGAGATCTGCAGATGGCGCGCGATCAGGAACGAGAGCCGGTCACGCGTGCCGCGAATCGACTCGAAGCGCGGACCGATGTCCTCGATCAGGCGGTCGTAGAAGTCCGCCAGCACCGCATCGAAGAGCTCGCGCTTGTTCCGGAAATAGGTGTAGATCGTGCCCTCGACGCAGTCCGCGCGGGCCGCGATCTCGCTGATCGAGGCGGCCTCGTAGGGCTTCACGGAGAACACCTCGCGCGCGGCGGCGAGGATCTCCGTGCTGCGCACGGCCTTTCGCCGCCGCGGGTTGCCAGGTGTCGCGCCCATGGGCCGGTGGGACAATCTGTTCGCCGGTCGTTCCGGACAGCGCTCGAGCGCGCCGTTCAAGCACTTATTGAGCCGCGCTCAATCACGATTTCCGGTTCAGTGGACCAGGTTCTCCACTTGCAGATTCCGCGGCGCGACTTGACGGAATCGATCCATTAGAGCAGATTATTGAATTCCGTTCAATAACCTCGAACCTCGATCGACGACAGGTCACGCAGCCGATGAGCGCCACATCCGAACGATTCCGCTCCGTCTTCCGCCCCGGCCTGTTCGACGGCCACGTGGCGATCGTCACCGGGGGCGGCTCGGGCATCGGCCGCTGCACCGCGCACGAGCTCGCCTCGCTCGGCGCCCGTGTCGCCCTGGTCGGCCGGACACACGGCAAGCTCGAGGCGGTCGCTGCCGAGATCTCCCGGGCCGGCGGCCTGGCGAGCACGCACGCGTTCGACATCCGCGACGAGCAAGCGGTGCGCGAGGGCATCGCCGCGATTCTCTCGGCGCACGGCAGGATCGACGCACTGGTGAACAACGCCGGCGGACAGTTTCCCGCTCCGCTCGCGCAGATTTCCATCCGGGGCTGGGAATCGGTGCTGCGCAACAACCTGACGGGTGGCTTCCTGGTGGCGCGCGAAGTCTATCTTCGCTGGATGGGCGAGCACGGCGGAGCGATCGTCAACATGGTCGCGGACATGTGGAACGGAATGCCCGGCATGGGGCACTCCGGCGCGGCTCGCGCGGGCATGCTCAACTTCACGGAGACCGCCGCCTGCGAATGGGCCGCCAGCGGCGTTCGCGTCAACGCGGTCGCCCCGGGCTGGATCGCATCGAGCGGACTGGACACCTACGACGCCTCGATCCGTTCGGAGCTCAAGCGCCTTCGCAAGGTGGTACCGTTGCAGCGCTTCGGCACCGAATCGGAGGTTGCCGCGGCGATCGTCTTCCTGCTCTCGGAGGCTGCCGCGTTCGTCACGGGATCCTGCATCCGGATCGACGGCGGAGTGCCGAACTCGCGGCACACCTGGGCGTTTCACGGATCGAACCCGGAGTCCGCGGCGGTGCGGCCGTTCGACGGGTTTCACCTCGCGAGCCGGCCGAAGGCGCTCGAGGGTCTCTGATCAACGCTTCCGCTGCAGCCGCTCACCGGTCCATGGCCCGCCTCGAATCGCGAATCGACACCGGCAGCGCGCTCTTCTCGGAGCGGCGTGACGGAATGCTGGCGCTCGTGGAGCAGCTTCGCGCGCTCGAGGCCCGCGCCGCCGCGGCGTCCGCTCGCGCGAAGCCGCTTTTCGACAAGCGCGGCCAGCTGCTGCCGCGCGAGCGGGTCGCGCGGCTGCTCGATCCGGGGGCTCCCTGGCTGGAGCTCTCGACGATGGCCGGTTATACGCTGGACGATCCGGACCCGCACAAGAGCATCCCGGGCGGCGGCGTCATCGCGGGCATCGGCTTCGTCGCCGGCGTGCGTTGCTTCGTCAACGCAAGCGACGCCGGGATCGACGCGGGGGCCATCCAGCACATGGGACGCGAGAAGATCCTGCGTGGCCAGACCATCGCGCTGGAGAACCGGCTTCCCTACCTGCAGCTGATCGAGTCGGCGGGCGCGAACCTGCTGAAGTACCAGGTCGAGGGCTTCATCGAGGGCGGGCGCATCTTCTACAACCTCGCCCGGCTCTCGGCCGAGGGCCTTCCGGTGATCGCGGTGGTTCACGGATCCTCGACGGCCGGCGGCGCCTACATGCCCGGCCTTTCCGACCACGTGATCATGGTGCGCGGGCGTGCCAAGGCCTTCCTCGCCGGCCCGCCGCTGCTCAAGGCGGCCACCGGCGAGATCGCCACCGACGAGGAACTCGGCGGCGCCGAGATGCACACCGCGATCTCGGGCCTCGGCGAGTACCTGGCCGAAGACGACGCGGACGGGATCCGCATCGCGCGCGAGGTCATCGCACGGCTGGGCTGGCATCGCCTCGCTTCGCGCAGCGAGCCGGTACTCGACATGCGGGCGGCCGAGCCGCTGCATTCGCCGGAGGAACTCGCCGGCGTGGTACCGCTGGACTTCCGCCAGCCGATCGACATGCGCGAGATCATCGCGCGGATCGTCGACGGTTCGGACTTCCTCGAATTCGGCGCGGACTACGGCCCGCAGACGCTCTGCGGCCACGCGGCGGTGTACGGCATGCCGGTGGGCATCGTCACCAACAACGGCCCGCTGGACCCGGCGGGAAGCAACAAGGCCACGCACTTCATCCAGAGCTGCTGCCAGACCGGAACGCCGCTGCTCTACCTGCAGAACACCACCGGCTACATCGTCGGCAAGGCGAGCGAGCAGGCGGGCATGATCAAGCACGGCTCCAAGATGATCCAGGCCGTGAGCAACGCGAACGTTCCCTCGATCACCATCCACTGCGGCGCCTCCTTCGGCGCCGGCAACTACGGGATGTGCGGCCGCGCCTTCGGGCCGCGTTTCGTCTTCTCGTGGCCCAACGCGAAGACCGCGGTGATGGGCGGCGAGCAGGCGGCGCTCACGATGCGCATCGTCACCGAGGGCACCGCCCGGCGCAAGGGCGAGCCGGTGGACGAGGCCAGGCTCGCCGCGCTCGAGCAGCGGATCATCGAGAATTTCGAGCGGCAGGCGAGCGCCTTCCACACCAGCGCTCGCATGCTCGACGACGGCGTCGTCGACCCGCGCGATACCCGCAGGCTGCTCGGTTTCGTGCTGGCGACCTGTGCCGAGGCCCACGCGCGCCGCGTGCGCCCGGTGCAGTTCGGCGTCGCGCGTCCCTGATACCGAACGACCGGGAGATCCGACCATGCAGTACACCGAGCAACACAACCAGATCCAGGACGCGCTGAGGAAGTTCATCGAGGCGGAGATCAACCCTCACGTCGACGAGTGGGAGGCCGCCGGGATCTTCCCGGCGCACGAGGTGTTCGAGAAGATGGGCAAGCTGGGATTCCTCGGCGTGAACAAGCCCGTCGAGTACGGAGGGCTGGGCCTCGATTACTCGTACGCGGCGGCGATGGCCGAGGCGCTCGCGCACGTCCGCTGCGGCGGCATCCCGATGGCGATCGGCGTGCAGACCGACATGGCCACACCGGCGCTCGCGCGCTTCGGTTCGGACGAGTTGAAGCGGGAGTTCCTCGCGCCGTCGATCTCCGGCGAGTACGTGGCGTGCCTCGGCGTCTCGGAGGTGGGTGCTGGATCCGACGTCGCGTCGCTGAAGACCACCGCGCGCAAGGACGGCGACGACTACGTGATCAACGGCGGCAAGATGTGGACCACCAACGGCACCCAGGCCGACTGGATCTGCCTGCTCGCCAACACTTCGGAGGGCTCGGCGCACCGGAACAAGTCGCTGATCTGCGTCCCGATGAAGACCAGGGGCGTGGAGATCGCGCGCAAGCTCAAGAAGGCCGGGATGAACTCCTCGGACACCGCGCAGATCCACTTCGACGCCGTCCGCGTGCCGCAGCGCTACCGGATCGGCGAAGAGGGCATGGGTTTCATGTACCAGATGATGCAGTTCCAGGAAGAGCGGCTGTGGGCGGCCGCCGGCTGGCAGAAGAGCAAGTTCATCATCCAGGAGACGATCGACTACCTGCGCGAGCGCAAAGCCTTCGGCAAGCCGCTGCTCGACAACCAGTACATCTACTACAAGCTCGCCGAGCTGCAGACCGAGGTCGAGGCGGTCGGTGCCCTGTTCCACAAGGCCGTGGCACTGTACGTCGCAGGTAACGACGTCACCCAGCTCGCGTCGATGTGCAAGCTCAAGGCCGCCCGCGTGGCGCGCGAGGTCGCCGACTGGTGCGTGCAGTTCTGGGGCGGCATGGGCTACATGGAGGAGACCCGCGTGAACCGCTTCTGGCGCGACACGCGGCTCAGCTCGATCGGCGGCGGCGCCGACGAGATCATGATGGGAATCATCGCCAAGACCATGGGCATCATGCCGAGAGGCTGACGCGAGGCTCCCCGATGCCCGCCTTCGATACCCTGCTGATCGCCAACCGCGGCGAGATCGCCTGCCGCGTGATCCGGACGGCGAAGGCCCTCGGGCTGAGGACGGTCGCGGTCTTTTCGGAGGCCGACGCCGACGCGCTGCACGTGCAGCTGGCCGACCACGCGGTACCGATCGGACCCGCCCCCGCGCGCGAGAGCTACCTTCGCATCGAACGGGTGATCGAGGCCTGCCGGCGCAGCGGCGCGCAGGCCGTGCACCCGGGTTACGGTTTCCTCTCGGAGAGCGCCGAATTCTCGCGCGCCTGCCGCGACGCGGATCTCGTCTTCGTCGGCCCGCCGCCCGAGGCGATCGACGCGCTCGGCAACAAGGCCGCCGCCAAGCAGCTCGCGCAGCGCATCGGCGTGCCCTGCCTGCCCGGCTACTGCGGCCCGGACCAGCGCCACGAAACCCTGATGGCGGAGGCCGCCCGCGTCGGTGCGCCGCTGATGATCAAGGCGGCCTCCGGTGGCGGCGGGCGCGGCATGCGACGGTGCGACGACACCGGCGACGCGCAGCTGCTGCGCGCCCTGCTCGATGCGGCTCGCGCCGAGGCGAGCGCCTCGTTCGGCAATGGCGATCTCCTGCTGGAGCGCCTGCTCGAACCTGCCCGTCACGTGGAAGTGCAGGTCTTCGGCGATGCGCACCGCAACTACGTGCACCTGGGCGAGCGCGACTGCTCGACGCAGCGACGCAACCAGAAGATCCTCGAGGAGGCGCCCGCGCCCGGAATCGACGCGCGGCTGCGCGCCGAGCTCGGCGCCGCCGCGATCCGGCTCGCGCGCGAGGTCGGCTACGTCGGCGCCGGCACGGTCGAATTCCTGCTCGCCCCGGACGGCCGGTTCTTCTTCCTGGAGATGAACACGCGCCTGCAGGTCGAGCATCCGGTGACCGAG
>Ga0316601_100001914_pt1 | contig 10488 bp, 9 predicted proteins | sample OWC_soil_day5_no_FD_207663 | JGI IMG/M metagenome (GOLD analysis project Ga0316601, IMG submission 207663) | Wetland soil microbial communities from Old Woman Creek delta, Ohio, United States - OWC_soil_day5_noCT | ecosystem: Environmental > Terrestrial > Soil > Wetlands | place: USA: Ohio...
AAATGCCTGCAGTGTTTTTCCTCCGGTAGAACATGTTCAATAAAATACATTTTCCCACCTGGCTTTAACACCCTATATACTTCACTTAGAGCCTTTTCAGCATTATCAACAGAACAATAAATTAAGGTTGAAACTACATTATCAAAGGTTTCATCTGGAAAAGGCAGCGTTTCCGCATTCCCTGTCACATACTGAATATTCATTTTCGAATTAAGTGGTTTATTAGTAATGAAGCTATTAAACTTCAAATCCACTACAGTAAGTTTTGATAGGTTCTCAATATCATAATAATCAAAATTTACTCCTGTTCCTGCACCAATTTCTAATACATTTCCTTTAACCTGCGGTATCAATTCACTTCTTATTTCACTTAAAGCTTTTTTTTCGAAAGGCTTCATAAATAAATTAAATATTCTTGGAATTATTTCTATCATCCACTTCTCTCCTTCAGTAATTATCACTTAGTCCCATGCGCTTTATTCTTTCCATCATTTGATGCTCCTTATTGAATATTATATCATTCAGCTTTCCTTAATTCTTCTACTATTTTTAATAACATTTCTTGATTTCTCCTATTCTCTTCACATTGCTCCATTAAAATATCAATTTTATAATGTAAATCTTCTATTATAATTTCAGACTTTAAGTTAATAAGATAGTCATTTGCAGCAGTTAATCTATCTTTTTCTGTTTGACGATTTTGTGACATCATTATAATTGGAGCTTGAATAGCAGCAAGACAGGACAACACCAGATTTAAAAGTATAAAAGGATATGGATCAAAGGCTTTGCTCTTTAATAGCACAGCATTTATAACAATCCAGCTTCCTAAGGTCAAACCGAAAGTAATTATAAAAGGCCAACTGCCGCCAAAGGCTGCTATTTTATCAGCAGTTCTTTGACCTAATGTAATATTTTCATCATGTGTATTATTTATATCCTTAGAAACCTTACCGCTGATAAGTTGATGAAGCAATTCTTCATCAATATTACTGCCTTCTAAATCCTTATCTTTTTCTAATATTTCTCGAACTAATTCTTCCTTGCTGGGTTTTGTGCTTATGAAATTCTTACCCTCCATAAATAATCACTCCTATTTATTTGTTATAATTAAATTTAAGCAGCAATATGAAAATTATTACAAATAACTGTAAAAATTACTTACTACATTTCTTTAAACAATTCCTTTAGTTTGTTAGGAATATTAATTTTCTGAGGGCATTTTTCAGCACATTGTCCACATTCCGTGCACAACTTAATAGAATCTTTATCAAAACTAATCCCTGAAACCCAATTACTATTTTTTCTCATATATTTTGTATTCCAAGCTCTAAAACATTCCGATATTTTGATACCCATTGGGCATGGAATGCAGTAATTGCAACCAGTACAACCAATCCTTTGTGAAGCTCTGATATTTTCACAAACCTGCAGCACTGCAGCTTTTTCCTCCGAGTCAAGTGGTTCAATCCCCTTAAACAACTCAATATTATTTACTATATGCTCCATACTATTCATACCAGATAAAATTACCCCAATGTTCTCCTTATCCATAAACCACCTAAAGGCATATTCAATATTTGCTCCCCCTAATTTTCTAAAAGGCTCCCCAATATCTCCAGAGATATCCGCCAATATTCCACCCTTTAGCGGTTCCATAACCATTACAGGGATTTTTCTTTTTAAGAGCTCGTTATAACCTTCTTCACCAGGCTCTCCCTCTGTGTCCAGATAGTTATACTGAATTTGAGCAAAATCCCATTTATACTCATCTAGAATCCTTTTTAAACAATTAATATCATCATGTATGGAAAACCCTAAGTGCCTGATCTTTCCTTCTTTTTTCTTTTCTAGCGCCCATTCCACAGCACCAACAGCTTTTGCTTTTTCATATTTAAGCTCATTTAAGCTGTGCATTAGATAAAAATCAATATAATCAGTCTTTAACTTTTTTAAAGATTCATTGAACTTGGTTTCTAGATACTCCACAGAATCCGCATCCCATAAAGTCATTTTATCCGCTAAAAAATAGCTGCTTCTATCAAAAGGTTCTAAAGCTATTCCCAGTGCTGCTTCACTATTTCCTCTGCAATAAACAAAGGAAGTATCAAAATAGTTAACACCATTTTTTAATGCATATTCAACCATTTCATTTACTTGAGCCTGGTCAACAATACCATTTACCATAGGCAATCGCATTGCACCAAAGCCTAGCTTTGAAAGATTATTCCCCAATACATTTACAGTTCTAATATTACTGCTCATATCTCATCCCCCTTGTTATGTTATTATTCACATATTTACTTTTGCCGTATAAATTACCATTATAGTAATTAGCATATCTTTGTGAATAAGTGCAGTCAATAAGGCACCTTTATTTCCCTTAGTGTAGTGGAGGTAACTAAAAAGGAAAAGATTATGGTAAATAATCAGAAGAAGTAACACTGAAAATGATATCCCAATTCTTGAATTGATGTGTGAACGGGGAGAAAAAACATTGATCCTAGGTTTGAGCTTACAAATCCACAATGCACTAATTAATTGAGATAAAAAAATTAGGGCGGTTCATCAAAGACTCATTTTTGCCTTTGATGAACCGCCCCTAATTATATACAAATTATACAAACAGCACGATTCTCTAAAAAATCAGCTCTCCTGGCTTATAGCCCTGAGGCAATTCTTCTTCACTTAAAAATTTGAATTCGTCATCACGGAGTATTGGTAAAAACACTTCGTATGGAATTCTAGGAAACTCACAAGCATAATTGCTGGCTCCAAACCACTTACCCTCTTTGCTGCTCAAATTTAAGCCTCTAGCAAATTTTGTATTGTTTGAGCAATCATGAACTGCTAAATCCCACTTTTCTTCATCGGCTATTTTCATGAATTTCAAAGTTAATTCCCTGCTCCAAATTGGAGATATATAGCCATGCCTTGAAATATACAAGTTTTCCTCATAATAATTGTCTATGTTATTCTCATTTAAATGTAATTCTGCACAATTGATAAAATCCAATTTTGTAGCTAAGATAGCTTCCTTTTTCTCGAAAAATTCTTCAAAAAACTCAGGAGTCATTGGAGTTTCAATACCTACATTATTAATATATTTTTTAGCTACTCCAATGTTTTCAATAACCTTGTCTGAACAATTAGTAGCACCAAGGTTGAAACGTATCTCATCAAGACCAGCTTCACCTAAGGCTTTCAAGGTCTCTTCAGTAGCTAAAATACCATTTGTATATAGATGCTGATGAATCCCCGCATCACTAAATTTCTTTATAACTGAATAGTATTTTTCAATTTCCATAAATGGCTCTAAATAAACATAGGCAATGCCAGTAGGCTTCTGCTGGATGGAAAGAAGCAAGTCAATATCCTTCTCATAGAATTTTGTGCCTCCAATTTCCCACATGCCTTCGCCAATTGGCGGAATATCCTCTAGTGTTCCATAATTATAACAGAACTTACACTCTATGTTACATTTGTTGGTTTTCCTAATTGCACTCAAACCAGTGCCGGACAAACAAGAACGGCATCCTTTTGCAAATTTATTTTCATCTCCCACAAAAAGGGTTCTATTCTCAAAGTTTTTCAAACCTTTAATTTCTGACATTAACTTATCATTTCTATGATCAATGGCTGCCTCAATTTGCGCAAAGGTAGCGTAAATTATTTCTTGTTGTTTTGTCATAACTTCCTCTTCCTCAGGCAATATTGAAAAAAACTCAAACCATGACAACGCATCTTTTTTTGAAATTTTCATAATGTGTCCTCCTCTAACTTACAGCTAAATATTCATCTCGTTTAATATTTTTTAAAAGCTTCTTCCTATGGAACCTTAATGCTTATCAATATAGTGTTGTAATTGCTCATGCCATTGCACAGTATCATATATCTGAGGCTCCGTTGCTTCACCCATTAAAAGATCAATTAAATGTCTAGGTGTTTTGCCGCCAATATGCATTGATTTTATGCAGGAAACACAATATACACAAACCTCCTCGCAAGGCATGGAGGCTGCTCGTTCCTTCATTTTTTCGTGGACCTTTTCAATAGGGAGCTTAGGATAAAAATCATCTCCGCAGCATATTGACCTGGTACCGGAAAACTTTGCTTCCACAACTTCTATGTTCATCTTTTTAAGAAGATTTCGTACAGCCTTATGCACCTGCGGCTTTTCACGAACGGGACAGGCATCATGTACTGACAATTTCAAACCTTCATAATCAGTATATTTGAATCCATCCAATCCATCAAGTACTTCCCATAAAGAGATTGTTGATATGCCCTCGTATAAGCTTCTGAACCGTCTGTCACAGCCAGCACATACATTGATAATCAATGAGCCTGCTTCAAGCTTAGGATCATGTTGACAGCATATTTTGTGCAAGGTAACCTGGCCGTAGTTTTCATTTAAAAAATTTAATATTTTATTTTCTATTTCAGGTTTATATATACTTAAAGCGCAGCCTGGATTAAAATATGTTTTTACCACTATTATACTTCCCCCTAAATAAACTTCTAACCTATCTTTGCTCATAACTAGAACATTAATTATAACAGCTTAAGCGGAATATTTCCAGCATTCATAGAACTTCCTAGTGCCTACATAGGTGTATTTGACTTTGACACTTATACCTTAGGCATGGTTTTAGCTGTGGACATTGATGGGCAAATTTGTATGAAGCTTAATGATGAGGATAGGACTAACTTACTAAACTACTTAAAGAATTTGAAGGTTAAAATAAAAAAATAATATATAAAAGGGGTTATCTTTCGATAATCCCTTTTATTTGGCTTTTTTATTTTAAGTTATTCGGAGTAAATGCTAATGGAAGTAATTCCTCTAATGTATGTTCTAAATATTCTTCTGAGCTTTTTGCAATAATTACTTTAAAAGTTTTCAAGTCACAAAACTCTGCCATAACTTGCCTGCATACTGCACAAGGCGCACAAAAATCTCCTTCCCCAGCTTTCACTCCTTCTTTATTTCCTACAATTGCTATTGCAATGAATTCTTTTCGACCTTCTGAAATTGCTTTAAAGAATGCTGTTCTTTCCGCACAGTTTGTTGGTGTAAAGGCTACATTTTCTATATTACATCCTTGATATATTGTTCCGTCAGAGCAAAGTAGAGCTGCCCCCACATTAAAATTAGAATATGGAGTATAACAGAACTTTTGAGCCTCAAAGGCTTTTTCTACTAATAATTTTTTATCTATCATAGTTTACCTCAATCCTTTCTTAAACATTATCTGCCCCCACAAGTTCCTTTACTTTTTATTATGCTTTGTGACTGCCCCCCTACCATTCCTTACAGAATGGAATAATGAAATGTTGCTTTTTAACTGACTTATTATTTTCAATGTTCCCCCCTCATTGGTATCTGTAAGTTGCATTATAGCAAAACCAACCGTATAATTATATGAGAAATCTCATACAATTGGAGGTAACCATGAAAAGAATCACAACAGGAGAGAAAATTAGAAATGCTGCCGAATGCTCAGAATTTTTCCATTATTTTTCTGAAGATGTTCTCGATTTTGCGCAGCTGCATCGTTTTGAAGCAAATGAATTTATACTGCGTGAAGGTGAGACTCCAGATTATTTTTATTTCGTTGTAGAAGGGCAAGCAAAGGTTTATCTTACACATACCAATGGCAAGGTTTCACTAGTAAATTTCCTCCACGCACCATGTTTTATAGGTGAAATGGAACTTCTTAATGCTCAAAGTTGTGCTATCGGTGTGAAGGCTATGATTGCAGTTACCTGTATTGCACTGCCTATGCAGCAATTCCGTAAAACTTTATTGAGCGATTCCATATTTCTAAGGGAACTCTGCATATATCTTGGTAAAAAGGCTGTTGTTAATTCATATACTTATACACACAACATATCTTATCCCCTTGAAAACCGCCTTGCAGTTTTTATTAAGCTTACAGCTCATGGAGATATTTATTCTGAAAAGCATACGGAAGCTGCTGAATATCTTGCTGTCACTTACCGTCACCTTCTGTACGTTATAGCGTCATTTGTGAAAAAAGGAATCCTTGAAAAAACAACCTCTGGGTATAAAATTGTGGATGTTGAAGCCTTAAATCGACTTGCAAGCGAAAACTAAACAAAACTTTTATTTATATTAATTAAAAGTTTTCCATTATGCTACTATTTCTGTATAATATAGTAGCTAATACTACAGGCTAGGTTTATCACTTAATCACATTAACTATCATATAATGTTTTTAGTGGAATACTATACAGGAGTAGATTGAATGAGTAAATTAAACCCTGAGAAACTTTCAGTTGAGCTTAGACAAGGTGTAACTTCTACTAAACCTATTATACCCAGGCGCTATACGCTTACCCATTCCGATATTACCGCAGAGCTCTTTTTAACTATTGGTTTAAACTATGCTTATGATAAAATCAGTGCCATGAGAGACGAAGTGCTTGGTGAATGGGTTAATGTAAAAAATCAGTACTTTTACCGTGTTTATCTCTATGTTGATGGACAATTTGGTGCTGCTGCTGCAGTTATTCGAAACAGGATTTTTGTACGTGAACTTCCACTTGCTCTGGAGGCAATTAGATATGGAGATGATAAATTTTTCAGTGTGCATCCTGAATTAAATCATGTACCAATAATAGTCTATTTTATATCAACAATTCCTAAGTTCAATAGAATAGAAAACTGGGGCACCTTTTCCAAATATGAAATATCCCCACAATAACATATCCGTTCTGCCTATTAGGGCACATACTTTACTTCCGCAGCATAGGATGAAATAAAGTATGTGAAAGGAAAGAACAGTATGTATAAGACATGTCCTAACAACTTTAGCATTCCAATGTACAGTTTATCACCTTATGATATCTACAAAATGTGCTCATGCCCTAATTGCGTTAATGCACAAATGTATAACCGAAACTTCTCGAGGCTGCTCTCTAATTATGCAAATGATGGGGATAGCAAAATAAATGATTTTATCTCTACATTAGAAGAAAGAGGTTTTATTGTTCAGGAAGGTAAACTTCAGTATCTTGACATACTGAAGCTAGTCAGTGAAGGTGTAATTGGCACAGCCTTTGCGAACAATGCTGGTGCACCATATGCATCATATATTCTTCCACCTGCACCAAACCAAGATCCATCTCCCGCTCAGAAGCCTCCAAAGGGATATAATCCTCAGGGCACTAATAATTATCCAGCTAATATAGAGTACGCAGCACCTGGATTAGACTATAAGCTGCGAGCTGATGAGGCTATTGTATTAATTGGAAAGACCCCTCCACCGGCATATAACTTTAGTTACAGAAGCTACCTTGGATTTGTAGAAAACGAACCATCAAAAGATTACAGTGATGCTATTCCGACAGGTAATGCCTCTACTGGTTTTTATCACAATATTGGTGCCAGCATGGGTGATCAAATCAATAACCGCAATATCTGGACGGATAATACACCTTATGGAACCCCTGGAAATCCCTTTAGCAGTTCCACCATCATCATTACAACTGCAGACAGAGGCATAAATGCGCAAATGCGCGATGCTCTAGTTAATTCAGGCTTTAATCCAGGTATTATAAACGATGACAACATCCCTATGGAACTTACGAACATGGGGCTCGAAAAAGGAAAAGATACTTTCTCCTTTATAATGAGAGCTGCAATTTGGATAGATTATGATGCTGGCTGGGATTATATCAATAACCTTGAAAACTATGTGAAGGTATTACGTATTACTCCCAAAACTACTTGTCCCTATCTAAATCCCTGGCCGATACCGACCCTTAAAAAGCATGAAACTGGCACTACTGAATTCCAGGTAGTTCCTTATGCAAGAAAAGAACTTAATTACCTGCGAAATAGGATAATTAAGAAATATGAAAATGAAGGATATGAACCTGTGGATCTGAATTCAAAACTCTGGATACTTGATGGTTATGAGGGAATATTACAGGATGTTCCTGTGTATTATGATAACAGAGATGGCCTTTATATAAGGACAGAAGATTTCCAATTAAGTACTGATGAGGATTTTGTGATACTATATGGCGTTGACCACGTGCAAGCCAGATTCGCAACCTTTTTCAACATTAGTTTTTACGGCGAAAAATACTGGAACGGCGTTGTAGGAGCCAATACTACAGATGAGTTAAAGCACCCTGCCACCGAGTATTTCCCTAAAGATTATAAAAACTCGAAATACTATTACTCAGTAAAGATGGCAAGGAAAACCGTAGAGGGCAATGAAGTTATAATCCCCTATAGCACAGGCAACCCCAAAGGATCAGCCTACGGTGTTGATAACAATGAGGACGCTTATATAGGCTTCAGGATTTATGCAAACCCAGAAACAACTGTTGCCCCAGCTATCTTTGATACTATCTGGAGCCGCGCAATCTTATTTAAAAAAAAGAAATAATATACTGAGTAAAGTATAGTACGCGCCCATGCTGGGCGCAGACCATAGAAAACAGCACTCAAGTGCTGTTTTTTACTTTACTTGATATTAAACTGCATTAGTGTGTTCAGTTAGCTTTTGATATATGATTTTTTTGATATAATCAGCTATAATATAATGTCCTTAGTTCTGCGTATTTGTACGCCCCCCTAAAAAAATTCCCCCAAACTCCAAGTCTGAGGGAACATAAAACATACTTTAATATTCACTATGATACAATGTTTGAAAGTATTTCTTGCTTTACTTAGTGACCCTTATTTAACATATTCATATGTTCACGTCTAATTATATCCCTTAGGGTATTAGCAGCTAAGATTATGGCTTCTTCATTAAATGCATGCTTTAATCCTCCTGCATTTAAAGTTTCCTCATAGGTTCTATAGCCTAAATGCTTGCAGATATCTAAATATTTCTCATAGGTATTCTCAGTGTGAAATATCAATTCAATAGCATTTATATATGCAGGCACATACCCAATTACATATTTAGGTAAAGAAATGAATGAATTAAACATAAAATAGTCTGCCCCTTGGCAAATCAAATCTTCAAATCCATCATATTCATAGGGTAAATATTTTCTATTTATTTTCATATATTCCTTAGTAATTTCTTCTAAAGCTGCGTCTTCATTTTCATATAAATAATTTTCAAATTCATTTTCTGCACAGAATCTCAAAATATAATCAACTACACCTATTGCATGTAAATATATCCACTTCGAAGAATCTTTATAGTAAAATAAATTTGCGTACTGGTAAGCATAAAACTCCATACTTCTAGATGCTATTTCTGAAATATCAACTGCTGGTACTATATTAAATAGGGACTTGTGGCTCAAGGCAGACTGGTATTCTTGGAAACTATGTCCAAATTCATGAACAACCATGAATACGTCTTTACTCTCATTTTTAAAGCTGCCAAAAATCGGAGCAATACTAATATCGTTAATATAATTTTGGAATCCAATACCAGGCATCTTTACTGGAGAATAATCCAAGTCAAATGCATCTTGCTCTATTAACTTATCAACATAATCTCCGGTCTCTTTACCAATAAGACGGAACATCTTCTGGCAAGCTTCTAATAAGTTTTCATAGAAAAGCTCTCCACCATTAAGCTTGTACATTCTATCACATACTCTTATGGAATTTAAGCCTGTATCTGATTTTTGTATCTCCATCAATTCATCATACAAAGGTCTAAAATATTTTAATATCTTAGTTGTAGCTTCCTTGATCTCCTCTTCGCCGTAGTCATGCCTTCCCCAAGTACGATTTCCTAAACCTGTATAATTCTTGAAACCATTTAATCTAGCGCGCTCGTTTCTAACCTTAACCAAAGAGTTAAATATTCTCTCAAAATCCTCCTTCTTCCCTAAATATGCTTCATATATAACTCGCTGTGCCTTTTCTCTAGCCATACAATCCGCACTTTTTTTCATGGTAGATAATTCGTTTAAGGTTATTTCTCTTCCCTCAAGTGAATACTGTAAGGTTTGTACAAGCATCTGATATTCATTTTGCAGCATTTGATCTTGCATCAGAAGCTCTTGACCTTTATTACTGCTCAAACTTTCTTGAAACTGTCTTTTAAGTATAATCCCATATTCATCTGTCAACTGACCTATAAATTCCGAATCTAAAAATGCTCTACATAAATTTGTTGGTAACATGATAGAATCTGCAATAGCAGTAAACTCCGCAAATTCTTTTTGATAAAACTCATCGGTTATATCACACCAAAACCTTAATTGTACTAATACTGCCTGTGTACGTAACTTGCTTAGAATTTCATCATAAGCTTCATATAAAGCTTTAACTTCCGGATAAGACTTGGCATTTCTTACTTTATCTGCAATGTCATCTAATCTCTTTGATACCATCTCTATATCAGGCCGCTTATACTGCAGCTCCCTATAATTACATTTTTCCCCCATCATTTTTCTCCCTTCCCCTATTAAATAAGCTTATAATGTTTTATTCTGCATTTGTTAAAAAAAACCTTTTTTAGAGTACGTTTATTG
>Ga0316601_100001915_pt1 | contig 10488 bp, 7 predicted proteins | sample OWC_soil_day5_no_FD_207663 | JGI IMG/M metagenome (GOLD analysis project Ga0316601, IMG submission 207663) | Wetland soil microbial communities from Old Woman Creek delta, Ohio, United States - OWC_soil_day5_noCT | ecosystem: Environmental > Terrestrial > Soil > Wetlands | place: USA: Ohio...
TGGGGATTGCCTATCGCGAAATGGACCTGGTTGAGGATGCGATAAAAGAATTTCAGGGCGCAGTGAAGGCGCTGGATACCAAGAAGCATCCCAGAGAAATAATTCAGTGCTGCGGCATGCTGAGCAACTGTTTTCTGCAAAAGGGAATGCCGAGGTCGGCAATCCGCTGGTGCGAGGCGGGATTAAATATCCCCGAGATTTCTCAACACGAGGCGATGGCTCTAAAGTATGATATGGGAGTGGCCCATTCTCTGGCAGGCGACCAGGAAGGCGCCCTGGAATGGTATGGCGAAATCTTCGGCATTGATTCCGGCTATCGGGATGTAGCGCAGAAGATCGATTATCTGAAAGGCAATCCCGACCGACATGACACCGGTGATGCAAAGCATTGAATACCTGCAAAGACATCACTCCCGGCCAGGCATTTCCTGGGTATGGCGCATCCTTTATGTTCTCTATTCGCTCGAAGTCGGCGGCTTCCTCCTGATCCTCCCCTGGCTTGCAATGTGGGACAACAATTACCTGACTTATCAGTACCCGAGTCTGCGATCCATTGTGGCCAACTCATTCCTGAAAGGGGCCGTACTGGGTTTGGGAATCTTGAACATACTCATTGGAATTCATGAAATCGTTAAATTCCTCAAGAGCTACAAACGGCAAGTTTCCGGGTGAGAGGCCGATCCTTTATTACATTACTGATCGCAAGCAGCTTGCGGGATGCCCTCTGACGAATAAAATCAAGCGTGCCATTTCCTGCGGCGTTGATTTCATCCAGATACGCGAAAAGGATCTTCCCGACAAAGCGCTTTTTGAATTGGCATGCAAAGCAGTATCACTGGCCAGGAATAGCAAATCGAAAATCATCGTTAATGGCAGGGCGGATATCGCTCTCGCTGCAGGCGCTCACGGCGTCCACCTTCCGGCCTCAGCCTTGAAAATATCCGATCTCAGGTCATGGCTGCCTGCCTCGTTTCTCATCGGAGCATCAACGCATTCCGCAAAAGAAGCGTACCTGGCCGTTTCCTCGGGGGCCGATTACGTGCTTCTGGGGCCTGTTTTCAGAACGGAGTCCAAAGCGGCTTTCGGCCCGCCGCTTGGCCTTGTGCGGCTCAAGCAGGCATGCCTCTCGCTGCATGCTCCGGTGATTGGACTCGGAGGAATTCGCGCCCGATCAGCGGGCTCGGTTCTTGAAGCAGGAGCGGCCGGGATTGCCGGGATAAGCCTGTTCCAGAATGAAAAGGAATTTGCCTTGCTCTGCAAGAACCTTCAGCTTGCGGGAGATATTCGCCGATGCAAGAACTGACCCCGCCCGTTGGCGGTTTGCGATTGACGCCGATCGAATGTTAAATCATCAATCGTCCATTCAAAATCGCAACTGCCAATCAGCGGATGTAGCCAAGAGCGCGCAGTTGTCTGATCGTTTCAGGATTAAGTTTCATGTCGCCGGATCGGCCCGCCGGCAAGGTGCCGGACTGCCAGGAATGCAGGGCAATACTGAGATTGTGAACTAAATCCGGCTGCCCCTCGAGGACATTATGCTCCTCGCGGGGATCCTCGGCTGTAAGATAGAGTTCCCGCTGCCCTTCGTATCCTTCAATGTATTTGGCATCCAGTGTGTGGATCATTCTCATGCCGAAACCCAAATTCGGATTTATGCTGCGCCATGCGGCAGCAGGGCGCAATTCGGCGTAGACTGTTCGCTGAGCTTCGTTGCCACCTCCCTCCCATGCTGCCCTCAGGCTCCTTCCCTGCATCCCTTGTACTGGTGGAACTCCGACAATGTCCAGGATGGAAGGCATGAGATCCACCAGCGAGGCAAGCTGATTGCCGATGACACGGCCCTCAGGGATCAAGCCCGGCAGCCGCATGATCAGGGGAATATGCAACTGATCATCATAAAGCGAATTGCCATGGGTCCAGAGCCCATGCTCGCCCAGGCTCTCGCCGTGGTCTGAAGTGATGATTAAAAGAGTGCGGCCGGTCAAGCCGGTGCTATCCAGCAGATCGAAAAGCTCGGACAATTTTTCATCCAGATATTTGATCTCTCCTTCATACAAGGCTTTCAATTCGGCCCGGCGAGCAGGGGGAAGCGAAAACTTGCCGCTGATGAGGCTCTCAATATCACGGAAAACCGGAATCGGCTTGCCTGAAGAATCCAGGCGATACTTCTGCGGCGGCTCGTATACGTAGTGAGGTTCAAAGAAGTGAAGGAAGAGGAAGAAGCGATCTTGGGAATGCCTCCTTATCCATTCCAGCACAGCAGGCAGGAAATCATCCACTTTCCTGGATCCATTGAAATCCTGCTCGTCCCAGATTCCCGCCGCCAGGAGAGCACGGCAGACAAGAGAATCTTTGACATTCAGAAATACGCCGGCCTTGTTTGTGCGGTCGTCGTATTCATCGAACCCTCGCCCGAGACCGAACACCGAACCGACCCACGGGTTGGAGATGAATCCGGCTGTGCGGTACTCCCGCTGCCGAAGTGTTTCAGCGAGGGTCGGGATGCCGGGTGGCAATGGATCCGCCACCGCTCCACCGGATTGGTCGAGACTTTTGTCGGCTCCGTGTGAAGCAGTATAAAGGCCTGTAAACATCGAAGCATGAGAGGGCAGGGTCCAGGAACTCGGCGAATAGGCCTGTTGGAAACGGATGCCTTGTGACGCCACTCTGTCAATGGCCGGGCTTGTTCGATCCGGATTTCCATAGCAGGAAAGACCATCTGCGCGAAGCGTGTCGATGGAAATGAGAATGACATTGGGTGGAGAGGAACTTGGGTCGAACGTGGCCATGCCAGCCGGAGAAGCTTGATTCCCATCTCCGCCGCCCATCGCATAAGCGTCGGGCCGATCTCCGAACATGAGGGGAACAAAGACAAGGCTCGCGCAGACCAGTGCAAACAGGGCTGCACAAAACCGTCTGCCCGGCCGAGACATGCGCGAATAGGCTGCAGTGAGCAAAAGCGCAATGATGCCTCCCACAGCGAGGAGGAGGATGCCGCCAGCAAACTTTCGTGTGCCATAAGCGGAAATATGGTTGCGCAGTTCTGCATGGAGTGCGAAGAGAAGAACCGCAATCGGTGTCATGATCATCGCTGCTATCAGCAGTTGCGAGCCGATACGACGGTTCCTGAGCCAGTTGATCGTTGCGCCTGTTCCAACCGCCGCGGTGATGCCAAGCAGGGAGTTGCCCAAGAGCGACAACGCAGGAGGCGCAACAGCCGATTCGGTTGATACTGCGGCGTTCACAATGGCAGCGGCAGCCAGTAATAACATAACCACTATCGGCAGGAGATGTGCCGGCGACTTTTGCCGGAGGAATAAACGGGCGCCGGCGGCGGCGAGCAATCCGAGCGGAAATGCTGCTGCAAGGTAATAAAGGGACATCCATGCGAATGTGCTCAAAACAGACCGGAATCCAGGCACAAGATCCGGTGATCCACCTGCCGAAAATACCAAGCCTGTCAGCGCGAGAAATGCGGATACCAGAAACGCTCCACCAGAGCCGGCAAGCAGGATGCATGCAGCATTCCCCTCACGGATCCCGGAAGTGCCATTCATGTCCTGGGCCATAATGTGTCTCCAATTTGCAGCCTATTGTCCTTGGTTTCTCTCCGGAAACCCACAATTCTATTGATGATGATTGACGATCTCATTTCGCTGGCTTCGAAATCCTCGGTGCTTTCAGCAATCTCAATTCCTTAGCACTTTGCCAGAGATAAAGCGAAGCCCCCAAAAGCCCCGTGAACACGCTGAGGGCATAAAAAAGGAGTGAGATTGCGACAGAACGGTCGTAAGTGACGCCTACCTGGCCAAACAAGAGCATGTACCCCCCCTCTCTTACGCCAAAGCCGCCCACGGAAATGGGCAGGGCGAGAAGCGAGCTGAGAATAGGCACGAACACAAAGAAGCAAGTCACAGGTATGAAAACCGCTGCCGCCCGGGCCAGATAGACATGCGTTACAATCAGGGTAATGTTGAAGAGAAGCGACGCTGCAGCAGATCTCAGCAAAGCCCCGTGCGAGTATCGCGAGAAGGAATTGTAGAAAGCGAGTGCCTTCTCATTGGACAACACCTTTCGCAACGGGCCCGAGTGACGTGCCAGCCATTCCATCAAGGGACGATTGAGAAACAGGACCAGCGCTGCAAAAAATCCCACAGTGAGGGCCATAAAAGTCGCAATCACAGCGCCAGGAAGATTTTGATAACTTAGCGGCAGCACTGTGAGAGCCATTGCCAGCAGCACCGCCAGTCCCATTACGCGGTCTGCAAGCACTGTTGAAACCGCATTCGCTGTTGATGAAGTCTGGCGGGAAAGCTCGTAAGATTTAACCACATCCCCGCCGAAGCCGGATGGGAGAAAGGCGTTAAAAAAAATGCCGACATAGGAGAGTGACACAAGTTTGCCATAGCCCGTCTGCATGTCTTGGGCTCTGAGCAGCGCCTGCCATCGCCAGGCACGTGCCAGGATACCCACTTGATATGCTGCAGCCGCTGTCAACATGTCCGGCCAGCGCACGGATCTTAGAACGGCTCCGACCTGCCGGAAGTCCACAAGCAGGATTACAATCGCAAGCAACACCAAAGTCACGATTGCTTTAGCCAGACTCAAATGCCATTTGCTCACGATTTCACCCGGCAGTTTCATGAGACCATTTGCGCTCGCCTATGTCCAAGCTATGCTTCATAGCGAGGCTAATCGTCCAATGTTTCACGAATCGCATAAGTCGGCTTGTTCTGTACCTCATAGTACGTGCGGACGATCAACTCGCCGAGCAAACCCATCGTGATAAACTGAACGCCCACAATGATCAGCAGAATTGCCAGAAAAAGCAACGGGCGCTGCGAGAGAGCGGCCCCCGCAAAAATTTTCAAGGCGCTCAGATAGGCTGCAATTGCAAAACCTGCGGCTGTTGAGATCAGGCCCGCCTTGCCGAAAATCTGCATCGGCTTGACGGCATAGTTGAGAAGGAAAGTGACAGTGACCAAGTCCAGGATAACCCGGGTTGTACGGGCGATGTTGTACTTGGACTTACCCCATTTCCGCGGATGGTGGCGGACAGCCACTTCCTTGATACTCACTCCCATCCAGCTCGCCAGTGCAGGCACAAAACGGTGAAGCTCACCGTATATGCGAACATTTTTGATGACCTCGCTGCGATATGCTTTGAGCGAACAGCCATAATCATGCAGGTGCACTCCAGTGAGGCTGGATATCAACCAGTTGGCAAGCTGCGAAGGGAACCTGCGCATCAAAGCCGCATCTTGCCGGTGAACGCGCCAACCGCTTACGATATCGTAATTCCCGGAAAGCATGGTATCCACCAACATTGGAATATCGCGAGGGTCATTTTGCAGGTCTGCGTCCATGGCCACCACGATCCCACCGCGAGCGGTGTCGAACCCGGCAGAAAAACTGGCGGTCTGGCCGAAGTTTCTTCGGAAACGGATGACTCGAAATCGCTTGTCCCGGCTATGCAGCTCCTTGAGAATGGAAAAGCTGCCGTCCTTGCTGCCATCGTCCACCAGGACTACCTCCCATTGTGCGGGAAAATTTCTCAAAGCTTCCTGCAGGGCATCATAAAGTTCAATGAGGCTGTCCTCCTCGTTGTAGACGGGGATAACGACCGAAAGAGCGGTCTGGTTGGATGCGATGTGTGCCAGGTTGTTCGCGGCAGCGAGCCCCACGACCTCCTGATTTCGGCCTTCAGACATGAGATTCTCTCCTCTGCTCTTAGCGGTGACAGATAAAAAGCCGGATGAATTCCAGGCTTACTTTAGATAACCGATGGATCTAAGACGATTCACGGCATCGGGGTCGAGGGCGTAAGTATCGCCCGACTCTCCCTTGGTCCATGCCTTGTAAGCCTCGACGCTGTTAGATTGCAGTCTCCTCATAAGCCTCGCATAGGCCCATCTCACATACAGATCGGGCAAAAATGAGAGCTCATATCTGGCCTCATTCGGATCCTGCTCGTAATCGATAACTCCCATCCAAAGCGCACCTGGCAGAAGCACTCCCCCGATGCGGGGAACCGTTTTTGTGCTGATAAGATGCCAGTTGTGATATAGGAACGAACCCCAGGTATGCATTTGGCCCTTGCTCATATCCGTCACTTCTTCCGAAACCGATATGCGCTCCCTCCAGAAGCTCAAGTTTCGCCCTTCGATCAGATCCACCAGGGAGTCCCCCTGCATCAAGATCTTATCCCTTGATATCCCCGCGAGCTCGAGAACCGTTGGCATAATGTCAGCCAACTGCACAGTCTCCGCGATCCTCTTGCCCTGGTCAAATCTCTCCGGATAAAGAAACATCAAAGGCACGCCGATAACCTGGCGATATCCGGGAGGATGATGCTCCCATACTCCCCCATGTTCCCCAAGATGCTCCCCGTGATCTGCAGTGAATATGATAAGCGTGTCCCGATCGATGCGGAGGGACGATAGCATGTCGATCAATCGTGCGATGACAGCATCGTTGTGACGAACTTCCCCATCGTATAACAGCCGCCGTCCCTCTGCGGTGGGATTTGAATTCCACTTCGGATCGAGATACCAGCGAGGCACCGGTTTGTCTTTGCCGGTCGATTCGCGATACCAGCTATCGTATGGAGATGGGGGGTTATACGGTCCGTGAGGGTCCAGGATGTGAAGGTACAGAAAGAAATTGCGCTCACGATTTTTCTCAAGCCATTTCGGCAACGCTCCGTCAAAAATGGCTTCGGTCTTTTTGCCTGCCGAGTTTCCATGATAAAACTGGCTGAATCCCTGGTGGATGCCGGCGTTTGGGCCGGAAAAATCATTTTGGACGAATGCGGCTGTGATGAACCCCTGACTCCTCATGACTTCGGCCATGGTCAGATAGTTGTCACTCAGCTGGTCGGAGCTTTGCCAGACACCGGTGACGGAAGGAAGCAGAGAAGTCATCATTGATGCAACGGAAGGTTTGGTTTTTGTTTCCTGCGATACGGCGTTTAAGAACAATACGCCTGCATTCTCAAAGAGCTTTTCCTTGATCGGTGATGTCTGCCGGCTATAGCCGTAGACGGATAGGCGATCTGCTCTCAGGCAGTCTTCCAAAACAATAACGACATTAAATCGCTTTCGCGGTTGCGATGAAATCAGAGGATTACTCCAAAAGGCGACATTTTTTCCGGAACCGCTCGCATGCATGGATAACCGGACCTGCATGCCTGCCCAATCCGATAGATCTATCCTTACATCGTTCCATGAGTCAGCGCGAGACACCACCCCCTTGTACAGTTGCCGTTGGCGGTTGCCGTCGTGGATCGTGACCCTAAAGTCTATCGGATCCTGGTCGAATAGGATGGCGGTGCCTAAGTCCAGCGTAGGTGAATCATCGGGAATCTTCACGGAATATTCCACTGTATTTCCGGGAAGCATGTATATGGCAGGCCGCATTTCCTCGGCGAAGGATTCATAGGTCGTTCCATAGGGGCGGCCGGAATATTTGGCCAATTTGGGCACAAACCGAATGTAGTCGATTTCCGCAATGGCGCCCTCTGCATCCGAGGGACGCAAAAGAATCCTTCGTACCTCATCCTTTGGCGCGAGTCCCCATTTGAATATATTCCTCGCGTTTATTACGTATGAGTGATACTTGTTATCCGCAATCAGATTGACGTCAATGGAGTAGTACCACAAATTGGATTCCCCACTGTCAGGCGGTATCGGATCGGAGTTCCGCCTCCAGCCAAATCGCATCATGGTTCCCTTGTCGGCACGCGCCCGGATAATAACCTCGGCAATCTCATCGTTGGGAATCCGGAGATCGCCACTGTTCGTCAGGTATTCCCCATCCTTGCACCTGACTCGCAAGACACCGTTTTCAGGCGGGAGGTTTCTGTCCCCCGGTTGGAGTGCCATTGCTGCTTGTCCGGGTTGATCAAACTCAAAGCCTGATTCGGCCCGGACACTGGCATTATCTTTCGTAACCGCACTAGCGCGCATGCTAGCCGCTGCGGGAAGCTGATTGTCTAAACGAAGGAAAGCGCCGTTTAGGGGATTACTCGGGAGGCTCGCCAGGACTTCATTTTGATAGCCTGGCCTCGCTTCTTTTCTTATTTGACTTGACCGCTCCAGAAGCCGTGCAGCACTGCTGTGGAATGCCGGACCCTGCAGGCGGAAGAAGTTCACCAGATGAAGCCCCAGCAACAGGATCACTCCAGCCACAACGGCCCAGGCGATAGATTTGATCATCTTCCGCCGGATGATGATAGGGCTTCCATCGGCATTGGTTTTAACGGGAACCTTCATAGGCAAATTCGTTAAGTTTGAAATTTCGCACCGGCATCCCGGGCGACACAATGATCCCTATTTTGAATCCTGGAATAAATTCACGTTTCACGCTGCCGTTCCCGAGATCCCGCCCTGAGCAAACCTAGATAAAGTCCGCACACGAAGCTGATGACAAAGACGTAGTCCAGCGAATGCTCAAAAAAATGCCAGCAGAACGTGCCGAGGATGGAAAGGTTCCCCGTATTGGTTACCTTGGCCAACTCGGCTTCTATGTCCAAGCGGGCTATGCTGACGGCCAGGTAGGAGCAGGACGCCGCCACCGGAATTGTCCAAAACAATACCAGAAGGCGGGCAGACCACGCTGGTATTTTGCATTCGGGACCATGGTTGGCAGCTGCGTCGTATCTGCGTTCCAGCCATATCAACAAGGAGACCGCCAGGAGCATTGTGATCGAGAGATCCGTTCCCGCAATCTCCCTCAGCTGGTGTCCGAGGTAGCTTGGCGCCTGAAACTGCTTTGCGTTAAAGCCGAATACGATTGTCAAAACGCAAAACGCCAGCGCGGACAAGCCAAAAAGCAGGGAATACTTTCGTCGCTTCCATCCTCCCCTACCTAGAATCCGATACAGGATTATTGCGAGCGCCGAACCCCCAAACAGTGCCACATTGCTCAAGAAGTGATTTCTCCAGTGTGAGCCGAATTCAAGCGGACTGTTTTCATTAACCCTGTATTGCAGCAAACCGCGCAGGATCTCTGTGAATCCAAACTGCTGCGATGCTATAAAAATCGCCAATGCGGAGATGACGACGCTGATGATCCAGCCGGCATGCACTTTCCATCTCGAAATGGATTTCCTTCCAAATTCACTCTCATTCTTGCAGTTGCCGTAATAAAAAAAAGCGCCAACGAGATAGAAACAGTAGATGCTCTTTCCCAACCACTCCCAGGTGAAGTGCCTGAAATAAAGGATCGTCTGTAATAGTGTGTATTTGCCGTTCTCGTGAACAATGGTGTCGAGTAGCCAAAGCCTGCGATATGTGACGGCCATGTACAGATAGGAGCCTGCTAACAGCAGCAGGGGTATGACAAATCCCAGGAGAGGCAAAAGTTCACTTGGCGTTTTTTTGCGATTCATATCCACTCGAACGCGGAACTCCGCATGCGCTTGCCGCGGTGATTTCACCAACCGCCCGCTCCGCCGCCGCAATGCTTGAATTCAAGCATCGGCTCTCCGGATAAAGCTGGGAGGTATTCAGCAGATACAGATTCTTGATGGGCGTTGCCTGCGCAGGCATGATTTTACTGTAATCCCTGACAAAAACGGGTTGGCTGAAACGATCCTGAAAGACCCAGTACCGTTCGGTGCTCTCATTCCCGAACTGCGGGAAAATATTCTTCAAATATGATGCAAATTCGCGATAGATCTCCTCGTGGGGTTTGGAGAAGATGGCATCATCGCTGGATGCATAGCTTGTCAGGTAAACAAGGTGCCGTCCGCCATAGGATTCGGGCGCGATAAAATTCGTGTGTTCTATGATGCCCACAAATGGGCTCATTGGATCGCCGACGTTAATCCAGTAGTATGGACTCAGAGAATGCTTGAGTTGCAGAACCACGCATGTCGATCCCTGGTAGTCTATTGCGCTGAGCGATTGCGCGTAGTCCAGGGGCAATTCCGGTACAAGCTGAAGAAAAACGGGAATCGGCACCGTTGCAAGCACCAAATCCGCGTCGCTGGGGGAGCCGTTTGCGAGAACGCCGGCCAGCGCCTGTCCGTCTGTGCGAATGGACTGAACGGAAACACCCATATGAATCCTGCCGCCTAGTTTCTCAATTTCCCTCATCATGGCATCAAGCAACTTCTTGTAGCCGCCGCGGATATAGCCCAACGTTTCCATGTTTCCTGAGTTCTTTTTTGCTCTTCTCCTGTCCACTACCCGGTTCCAGATCCAGGCAGCCGAGATACGGTCATAGTTGTTGCCAAACTTCATCCTCAGCAGGGGTGTCCACACGATCCGGCAGGCGTCCTCTCCGCAATATGCGTTGAGCCAATCCAGGGCGCTGCGGTTCTCAATCCCTCGCCAGTCTTTGATCCGCATCATGGCAATAGCGCCGACACCCATGCGCAGCCTATCCCTTAGCTTTAGCGCACTGAAATGCAGGAGATCGCTGGCATTTACAAAAGGGTAAATGCGGCGTGAGTAATAAAATCCTGTTCGGACTTTCTTGAAC
>Ga0316601_100001917_pt1 | contig 10477 bp, 10 predicted proteins | sample OWC_soil_day5_no_FD_207663 | JGI IMG/M metagenome (GOLD analysis project Ga0316601, IMG submission 207663) | Wetland soil microbial communities from Old Woman Creek delta, Ohio, United States - OWC_soil_day5_noCT | ecosystem: Environmental > Terrestrial > Soil > Wetlands | place: USA: Ohio...
ACCAACTCGTAGCTCGTCCGATCGGCGGACTGCTAGAGCATCGGGCTCGCCGGGCTGCCGTCCGACTTCATCGCCTCGCATCCTCCCGAGGCCGACGGCAAGGTCCGGATCACGACGGACTACCCCGACTACAACCCGTTCATGACCTACGCCGTCGATGACGATCTGCGGCGGCAGCTCTACATCGCGTTCCGCAGCCGCGGCGATCAGCAGAACGAAGCGGTGCTGCGTGACATCCTCGCGCTGCGTGCCGAGAAGTCCTCGCTGCTCGGGTTCCCCGACTGGGCGGACTACATCACCGCCGACAAGATGATCGGCAGCGGGACACGGGCGTCCGAGTTCATCGAGAAAGTCTGGAAGCTCGCGGCGCCACGCGCCGAGCAGGACTACGCCGAGCTGCTGCGCCAGCTACGCACCGTGGCCCCCGGGGCCACCGAGGTCGCGGACTGGCAGAAGGTGTGGCTCGAGAACCTGGTCAAGAAGGAGCGCTACGAGGTCGACGCGAGCTTTGTCCGCCGCTACTTCCCGTACGAGCGGGTGCTCGCGGGCCTGCTCCAGATCACGTCGGAGATCTTCGATCTGACCTATCTGCCGCTCGCCGATGCCGTGCGCTGGCATCCGAGCGTGCTCGTCTACGACGTGATCCGTGGCCACGGCCCCGCAGCCACGAAGCTCGGCCGGATCTACCTCGACATGCATCCCCGCGAGGGCAAGTACAAGCACGCCGCCCAGTTCCCGCTCAAGGATGGCGTCCGCGGGGTGCAGCTGCCCGAGGGGGTGCTGGTCTGCAATTTCCCATCGCCGTCCGCGAGCGCGGAGGGTGAGCCGGCGGCTCCCGCGCTGATGGAGCACGACGACGTCGTGACGATGTTCCACGAGTTCGGCCACCTGATGCACCACGTGCTCGGCGGTCACCAGCGCTGGATCACGCAGAGCGGCGTCTCGACCGAGTGGGACTTCGTCGAGGCGCCGTCGCAGATGTTCGAGGAGTGGGCGTGGAGCTACGACACGCTCGCGCGGTTCGCGCGCCATCACGAGACCGGCGAGGTGATCCCGAAGGAGCTGGTCGAGAAGATGCGGCGCGCCGACAAGTTCGGGCTCGGCACCGCCACCGTGCAGCAGATCTTCTACGCCGCGATCTCGCTCGGGTTTCACCGCACCGATCCGAAGCAGCTCGACCAGCTCGCCGAGGTTCAGAAGCTCCAGAAGCGCTACACCCCGTTCGCGTACGTCGCGGGGACGCGGTTCCACGCCTCGTTCGGTCACCTCGTGGGCTACTCGGCGATGTACTACACGTACCAGTGGTCGCTCGTGATCGCGAAGGACCTGCTGACGCCGTTCGAGAACCACGGATTGATGGCGAAGGCCATCACGTTCGCCTATCGCGACAAGGTGCTCGCCCCGGGTGGCAGCCGGGACGCCGCGGACCTGGTTCGAGACTTCCTGGGGCGTGAATACGACTTCACCGCGTACGAGCGGTTTCTCGTCGCGTGACCCGTCGCCGGCCGATCTCCATTGCAGGACACTTGTCGCAATGAGCGTACAATCATCCGAAGTCCAGCGTTTCCTGGTGAATAGAAGTTGACCTGTGATCGTGAATACGAAAACGTCTAGTGGTCACGCATGATGAGCTCGAACGCGCTTCGCACCACCGCTGTTCGGGTCCTTGTGACACTGGCCGTGCTCGTGACCTTCACGGGCTGCGGCAAGAAGGCGGACACGCCCAGCGCGCCGGACTGCGCGACGGCGGTGCAGAACGCGTTGGCGATCTCCAAGGCCGATATCAAGGCCGCGCTTCCTGGCATGGACGATCAGGCGATGGAGAAGCTGAAGGCCGCGTCGCTCACCCGGTGCGAGCAAGACAAGTGGTCGGCGGAATCGCGGACCTGCATGGCGACCGCGAAGACAGGCAGCGAGGTCACGCAGTGCGAAGCGAAGAAGACGCCGGCGCAGCGCGATAGCTTGCTGAAGGCGATCCAGGAAGCGGTCCCACCGGCCCCGGATTCGGGCTCGGGGAGCGACGCAGGTTCGGCCGGCGCCGCGGGCTCCGGATCGGCCGGCGCAGGCTCGGCCGCGAAGCAGTAGCGCCGATCCGGTCGTCGAGAACCGTGCGTGCGCGACGACAATTGTCGTCGTAACGCGACGAGTGACGGCGGTGTTGTGACGATGAAAGACATCGCTTTGCTTTCACCGGATCGCCGGATGCCTTAGAACCGAGGCTCACAACACCCCCCGGAGATTTTTCGATGAACAAGATGATGATCGCGATGCTCGCCGCTCTGTCCCTGCTGTCGGTTGCTGGCTGCAAGAAGAAGGGCGGCGCTGGCGACATGATGGCGAAGCAGGAGCAGTTCGCCAACGACATGTGCAAGTGCAAGGAGCACGACGTCGAGTGCGCCAAGAAGGTCACCGACGACATGACCAAGTGGGCGACCGAGATGTCCAAGAACGCCAAGCCGGGCGACGTCGAGAAGATGTCCGACGAGGACACGAAGAAGATGATGGACATCTCCAAGAAGATGACCGACTGCTCGACCAAGGCGATGATGCCTGACATGGGCGCGGCTGGCGCGGGCGGCGCGGGCGGCGCGGGCGGCGCGGGCAGCGCGGGCGGCGAAGGCGGCGCGGGCGGCGCGGGCGGCGCGGCGGGCTCGGCAGCGGGCTCGGCAGCGGAGCCCGCGGGCTCGGCGGCAGCTCCGGCTGGCTCGGCGGCTGGCTCGGCGAAGTAACTCGCCACGGCACGGCATTCGCCGCGCTACACCTGGGGCTCGCGTCGTTGACGCGGGCCCTTTGGCTTTTCGGAGAGATGACCATGGTTCGACCGAGGTTGCTGATGGTGGCGCTCGCGGCGGCCGGGTGCAGCCACAAGCCCGCCGACGAGGCGAAGGGTGCCTGTGAGATCGCGGTCGCCAGGGACGTCGATGCGTCGCTTGCCAAGCGCAAGCCTGCGATCGATGACAGCCCGGAGCCGGACCTTGCCGCGAGGCTGAAGACTGGGTTGGCCGCGGTGTGTCTCGAGGACCGCTGGTCGGCAGACGTCGTCAGATGCTTCACCACCGCGACCGACGTCGGCCCGTGCAAGGACGGCCTGACGCCCGAGCAACGCCAGCGCTACGTCAGCGTGTCGATGAAGCTACGGATGGGCAGTCGGAGGTAGCGGTGCGTCAGCGCCGCGTCAGATCGCGGGTGATGTTCTTCTGGTGCGCCTCGAGGGTGCCGCCGCCGATCTCGATCAGCTTGGTGTCGCGCAGGAACTGCTCGACGCGGTACTCGGTGCAGTAGCCATAGCCGCCGAGCACCTGGACCGCGGCATCGGCGACCTCCTTCGCGGCGGTGGCGGCGAACAGCTTCGCGGCGTCGGTGCCGAGCCGGTTGCGCTGGGTCGGGCCGACGGTGGCGGCCACGTTGTAGGTCAGCGCGCGCATCGCCTCCACCTTGGCGTAGCTCTCGCCGATGTAGCGCTGGATCTGACCGTGCTCGGCGAGCGGCTTGCCGAAGCTTCGGCGCTCGACCGAATACGTGACCATGGTGTCGAGGCAGCGGCGGGCCATCCCGAGGCTCATCGCCGCGAGCCCGAGCCGCTCGATCTCGAGGTTGCGCATCATGTTCGTGACGCCGCCGCCCTCGGTGCCGAGCAGGTTCTCGACCGGCACGCGGCAATCCTCGAACACGAGCTCGCACATCGACGACGCGCGCATGCCCATCTTCGGGATCTTCGCGCTCGTCGAGAAGCCGGGGAACCCGCGCTCGACGATGAAGCTCGTCAGCCGGTCTTCGAGCTTGGCATAGACGATGAACACGTCGGCCTCGCAGCCGTTGGTGATGAAGGTCTTGCGACCGTCGAGCACATAGGCGTCACCGTCTCGCCGCGCCGTGGTCTGCATCCCCAGCACGTCGGTGCCGACGGCGGGCTCGGTCATGCCCATCGCGCCGATCACCGCGCCGGTGAGCGTGCCCGAGAGGTAGCGCTTGCGCTGCGCGGTGTTGCCGGCCCAGTAGAAGTTGTTGACGAACAGCAGCGCGTGGGCGAGGTAGCCGAGCGTGAACCCGGGATCGGAGTAGCCGAGCTCGTCGTGGACGATGCACGACGCGACGGCGTCCATGCCGGCTCCGCCGTCGGCGTCGGGGATCGTGACGCCGATCAGCCCGAGCTCACCGAGCTCGCGCAGGAGCTTGGCGTTGAACGTCCCGGACTCGTCGTGCGCCATGGCCTGGGGCTCGACGCGCGTCTGCACGAACTGCCGAATGGTCTTGCGCAGCAACTCGTGCTCATCGGGAGAAATCGAAGGAGCCATGACAGCAGCCATCAGGGACCTTACCTCAGGTGCCCCGAGCGCAGATCCGGTCACGGAGGTCGTGGCAGAAAACTGACCATGCGGAGGTTCCGGGCCGGAAAATGGTTACATTTGGCGGGTGAACGGGATCGATCGCTGGACGGCCGGCCAGCCTGCGGTGCTGGTCGCCAATCCGACCGCGCAGAGCGGCAAGGCGGCGGAGTGGATCCGGAGCGCCCGCGCGCTGCTCGATGAGGTCCAGATCGCCCACCGGTTCGTGGCCACCCAGCCCGAAGGCCGGACGATCGAGGAGGTGCGGGCGCTCGTCGATCAGGGGGCTCGCGTCGTCATCGCGATGGGTGGCGATGGCACGTTCGCGGAGGTCGCCAAGGGGATCCTCGCCTCCCAGCACGGCGGCGAGGTCGCCATGGGGATGCTGCCCACTGGCACCGCGAACGATCAGGGAAAGTCGTTCGGGCTCGATGCGGGACCGGGCGCGCTCGAGCGCAACATCGCGGTGATCGCCGCCGGCGAGACGGTGGGGTGCGACGTCGGCCTGCTCGTGGTCGAGCGCAACCTCAAGGAGATCCATCGCGATCTGTTCTTCGATTCGTTCAGCATCGGCCTCGGTGCGGCGAGCCTGGAGACGCGGAACCGCGACCGCGAGCGCGTCGGGCGCATCCCGGGCCTGGGCGCCGTGTACCGCGATCAGCTGGTGTATGCCGGTGCGGTGCTGCAGCGGTTCGTCGAGAGCTACGTCGTCGACATCAAGTTCGATCTCGACGCGGTGATCGATGGCGTCGTCTATTCGTTCGACCACCTGCTCGACGTGATCGTGAAGAACACGAAGATCTTCGGCGGCGAGTGGATCTTCGACCCGGCGACCGAGTCCGATGACGGCAAGTTCGAGCTGGTGCCGATCGCCGGCCGGCGCGATTTCGGGACCAAGCTGCTGGGCAGTCTCCGGCGGAGCCCGGTCGGGGTCGACGACCTCAAGTTGCTCGGCTTCGAGCACGCCGAGCCGATCGCCGGCTCCAGATTCGAGCTTGGGGTGCGGACACCCGGCGGCACGCTGCCGGCGGCCCAGTGCGATGGCGAGGAGCTACCGGCCGGAGATCGTTACCGGATCGAGGTCGTGCAGCGCGCCCTGCGCCTGGTCGTGCCTCGCAACCATGTCGATCCGTCCCACACCGATCGCAGCGGATCGCACTCGTTCCCGTAACCCTGCTAGGGAAATTCGCGCCAGAACCCGAAGCCCGCCGTGTCGTTCGGGGCAGGCGTACCGTTCGTGGTCCGCAGCGAGGTCTTGCAGTGCTCCACACCATCGATCAAGACCCTGAGATCGTACCCGCGGGTGCACGGGTTGTTGCCGCAGTTGAGGCCGCCCGTCGGAAATCCCACGAGGAGGTCGGTGAAGCCGTAGCGGAGGGTCTGCCCCACCAGCGTGATGTCGGTGGGCGTGTTGTTGATGTCCGAACGCGCCAGGATCGTGAAGGTCACGTCGTGACCCTGGTCGGGCCGGCCGAAGTAGCCGGTCATGACGCGGTCCTCCTGGCCGTTGTTGTTGTTCTGGCCCCTGATCAGCTCCACGGAGGGGAGCATCGAGGCCCCGGGTGTCGTGCAGCTGAAGATCGGGTTCACGTGCATCGTCTGGTGCGCGATCGTGGCCTCGGCGTGGCCATCGATCGAGACCTGGGCCCGCACGGCGACATCGACGTCCCCGATGTCGGGGTTGATCATCGTCGCCAAGAAACCACCGGCGTTGTCGGAGACGGCCGGCACCCACGGCCCCCCGTCGGCGGAGACCGCGACTTCGTCGACGGCGTAGCCGGAGGCCGGGGCGACCTGGATCGTGCCTGCCGCCGTGAGGCCTCCGGTGTTCAAGGTCTGGGTGAAGGTCGGGAACGTGATCATCGGGATCGCGATCGCCACCGTGATCACGCTGTCCTGTGACAGCGTCGCGTCCTGATACGCCACCTCGGCCGACACGGCGTTGGGACCCTCCGCCGCGAGAGGGACCGTGATCTGGATCGGTTGGGTGAGCGCGCTCGACAGGTCGATGGCCTGCTGGGCCACCGGTTGGCCGTCGACCTTGACGGTCAGCGTCCCGGGTTGCTCCGAGCGGAACCCGGAGGTCACGCTGCCCGAGTACGCCATCGTGAACCGGTCGGTGGTGGTCGCGGCCGGCGTCAGGGTGAACGACGCGAGCGCGCCGTTGGCCAGATCCGCGTCGTCGATCCCGCAGCCCGCCGTGGTCGCGGCGAGCAGACACATCACGCTGAGGATCTTCATTGCTTACCTCCCTGGTCGCCGAGATGGAAGACGAGCTCGATCTGCCCGCCGACGAACGCGCTCGAGTACTGCAGATCCTTGGTCGCGGCGATCACGCGGCCCGTCAGCCCGAACGACAGGCTGACCGGAGCGGTCCGGTGCTTGTCGAGAAACGACCACCGCAGGGTGGCGCCGGTGAACAAGCCCGAATAGTTGGACGCGAAGTCGGCGGTCCCCTTGCCGATCGCGGCCCCGACGGCGAGCTGCAGGATCAGGGGATGACCGGTCTCGACGATCAGCTGGGGGGTGATGAACGCCAGGTTCCGCGAGTCGCTGCGGGCGGCGTGGTCGTAGCCCAGCCCGAGCCCGAGCCGGTGGACGTCCAGGCGTTCGTTGCCGAGCAAGAACGCGAGACGCCCACCGTATTCGAAGGCGGTGGTGGTCTCGAGCATCTGGTCGGGCGTGTCCTTGAACAGCACCGGGCCAGCGCTCGCGAGCGCGAGCTGGAGTTGATACGAGTGGGTGATGTCGGCGAACTTCCGCGCGGATTCGTCGGCGTGGGCCGCCGCTGGTTCGGCGCGGGCGACCGCTGGAAAGGCTGCCGCCACGCTCAAGCTAGTCAAGATGAGTCGGACCGGGTGCATGAAACCTCCATGGAGCAACGTCGGTTGTGCAGCGCGTGCTCCTTCGACCGTCGACCCTTTGCCAGTCGCGTTCCAGGTCACCATCCCCTGGCGAGCGGCCGTAGCGATGGCTCGTGATGACCGTTAGGCAGCATTTGTACAGTTGTGCATCGCGCGAACGGAGGCGAGGTGGGTCTCGTTCGGGCGACGCAGGCAAACTGGTCCACGAGGCGCCGACGTAGGCGCGCTCGGCGCGCTGCTGCGATGTCATGAACCGTCGGCGTCGCTACGGCTTGCAGCCGGCGGCGGTCGCGTTCTGCGTGAGCTCCGCCAGGGACCGGCCGCACACCGCAGCCATCCGGCGAACTGCATCGGCCGACAGCCGGTCGGTCGGTAGCGACCAGAAGTCCGCGGTCTCGTTGCCGAGCCGGAGTCGCGCGTCGAGCGGCATCTGCTCGCAACCGAGCACGGTCGCGACCATGGCCACGAACTGGTCGCACTCGGCGATGCCCACCTGGAGGCTGGAGAGCCGCGCCGCGGCGATCGCGATCGAGGTGCGATCGTCGATGCCCCCGCCGAGCGTCGCGAACATCCGCTCGCGATCCCTGGGCTCGAGCAGACCGGCGCAGCGACCGAGATCGTCCTCGGTCATGGTCGCGAAGCAATCGATGGCAGGGGGCGACCACGTGTCCTGGGTGCAGCGCGTCTTCATGGCTTCGAGGACGGTCTCGCCGGGACCGCGGACCCCGCGGGTGCCACGCTCGATCCCGGCCGCTGCCTGACCACAGCCGCGCGTCTCGTCGGTGAGCGGAACGGGCGGCGACGGTCGTGGCGGTGCTTCGCCGCAGCCCAGCACGGCCAAGACACCCAGCACGACGGCTCTCACGCCGTCACCATAACAAGCGCACGCGCACACCGGTACCGGACACTTGCTGGCAGGCGCAGTTGCCTGCCAGTTCGCATCGCCATCAGACCACCAGCGGGGACGCACCCGCCGCCTGCTCGCGCAGCAGCTTGGCGTAGGAGCCGTTCTTGGCGACGAGCTCGTCGTGGGTTCCGCGCTCGACGATCTCGCCGCGCTCGATCACGACGATCGCGTCCGCCTTGCGGATCGTCGACAGCCGGTGCGCGATCACGAGGCTGGTCCGGTTCGAGAGCAGCGGCTCGAGGGCGGCCTGGATCAGCTGCTCGTTGTGGGTGTCGAGCGCGCTCGTCGCCTCGTCGAGGATCAGGACCCGCGGGTTCTTGAGCAACGCGCGCGCGATCGCGATCCGCTGGCGCTCGCCGCCGGACAGCCGATAGCCGCGGTCTCCGACGATCGTCTGGTAGCCGTCGGGCAACCCGGCGATGAAGTCGTGGATCTGCGCTGACCGCGCGGCCTCCTCGATCTCCGCGGTGGTCGCGTCGGGGCGTGCGTAGCGCAGGTTCTCGAGGATCGAGACGTGGAACAGATAGGTCTCCTGCGTGACGACCGCGATGTGAGAGCGCAATGACGCGAGGTCGAGCGTACGGATGTCATGGCCATCGAGCCGGACGACGCCCCCACTCGGGTCGTAGAGCCGGGTCACGAGGGCCGCGAGCGTGCTCTTGCCGGCGCCCGAGTGACCGACCACCGCGACCACCTGCCCCGGCTCGACCACGAGGTCGACGTCACGCAGCGTGAGCGGCTCGTCAGCGGCGTACTTGAACGCGACGTGCTCGAAGTGGAGCGCACCCTCCACCTTGTCGAGCACCCGCGCATCGGGTGCGTTCGTGATCTCCGGCTGCAGGTCGAGCACCCCGAAGATCCGGTCGAAGTACGCGTACGACGTCACGACCTCGACCCGCACGCCCGCGAGGTCCGAGGCCGGCGAGTAGAGGCGCTTGAGCAGCGCCACGAACGCGACGATGGTGCCGAGCTCGAGCTCCCCGCTGATCACGAGCAAGCCGCCGACCGCGTACACCATCGCGGGTCCGACGTCCTCGAAGAACTTCATCATCATCTGGAACCAGCGGCCGACCAGGTTGTGGCGCAGCGAGATGTCCAGCAGCTCACCGGTCTTGGCCTCGAGCCGTGCCGCCTCGTGCGCCTCGGCGCCGGACACCTTGACCAGCAACGCGCCGGAGACCGACAACGTCTCGAGCAGCACGCCGGTGACCTCGGCCAGCGAGGCCTGCGCCTGCCGCTTGAGCTGCTTGCGGCGCTGGCCCACGCGCCGGGTCGGCAGGATGAACACCGGCAGCAGCGCGAGGGCCACGATCGACAACCGCCAGTCGAGCCACAGGATGGCGGTGATCGCGGTCGCGACCACGAGCGCGTTCTGCGCCAGCTTGACGAGGTTGTCCTGGAGCATCTGGCCGACGCCCTGGACATCGTTGAGGACGCGCGACACGACCTCGCCCGGCTTCGAGGTCATGAAGTAACTCAGGGACTGGCGCTGGACGTGGCGGAATACCTGGTTCCGCAGGTCGAACATGACGTGCTCGGCGATGTACGCGGCGAGGTAGCGCTGTGCGACGCCGAGCAGCCCTGCGACCAGCGGCGCCGCGATCATCGCGCCAGCGAGCCCGAATAGCTCGGTGCGATCGTGGTGTGGGATCGCCTCGTCGACGATCAGCTTGATGCACAGCGGCGGCACCAGGCCGAGGGCGGCTCCGACGATGATCGCGGTGATGACGAGCGCGACCTGTGCACGATAGGGGCGCAGGTAGGTGAAGATCCGCCGCAGCGTCGCACGCTGGACGTCCGGCAGATCCTTCGGATCGATGTGGCTCCGCCGGGTCGTGGTGACGGTCACCACTTTGCTGCTCCCGCCATGCGCCTGTACCATCGCACGAACACATGTTCGTCGTCTTCGAAGGCATCGATGGTGGAGGCAAGACGACGCTGTCGAACCTCGTCGCGCAGCGTCTCCGCGGCAGCGGACTCGCGGTCGAGCACGTTCGCGAGGGCGGCACGTTCGCCTCGAGCGTGACGCAGGCGATGCGCGAGCTCGGCCGCGATGCACGCAACCTCGCACTCAGCCCGCGCGCCGAGCTGATGCTGTACCTGACGCGCGAGATCCAGCTGCTCGACGAGGCGACCCGACCTGCCCTCGCGCGCGCCGACGTCGTCATCGCCGATCGCTTCGTCTCCACCGCCGAGGTCCTTGCCGTCTACGGTCGGCGGATGCCTGCCGCCGAGGTCGAGCCGCTCGTCACCGCCTCGACCGGCGGGCTGATCCCCGATCTGACCGTCCTCGTCGATGTCGATCCGCGGATCGCGCGCGCTCGCCGCCGCGTCTCGAAGATCCAGTCCGCCGACGACAAGCCGCCGTCGCGCAAGGGGCT